>Ga0257156_1000033_pt1 | contig 17567 bp, 15 predicted proteins | sample NI49A_FD_185989 | JGI IMG/M metagenome (GOLD analysis project Ga0257156, IMG submission 185989) | Soil microbial communities from H.J. Andrews Experimental Forest, Oregon, United States - NI-49-A | ecosystem: Environmental > Terrestrial > Soil > Temperate forest > Bulk soil | place: USA: Oregon... | reverse complement strand
AAGTGTGGATCGTCGTTGCTCGGCCCATTCGAGAAGGGACCGTTGTTGCCGGACGGGCCATTGCCGTTGCCGGGCCCGCCACCGCCCGGGCCGCCGCCACTGCCGGGACCGCCGCTGCCGGGACCACCACTGCCGATTCCACCGAACCAGCCTCCGGTTCCGCCGCCGAACGGTGTGAACCCGCCGTTGCCGTTCGTGCCGACGAAGAGCACGTCACCGAAGTTGCTTCCACCGGCCCCCGCCCCGTTCTCCGACCCGCCGACACCGCCGCCGGTCGGGATGCCGCGCAGCCGATCGCTCTTCATGCCATCGCGCAGGCCGCCCGAGTCGAGATCGAGATTGAACGCCAGCGTCGAGGAACCCGGGGCCCCGGCCGATTCGTCATTCGCCGCGCCCGCGGTGGGCTCGGTCGCCGCAGGCAAGGTCGCCACGGTACCGGGCATCCCTCGCGTGAAGAAGTGCGACAGGAGCATCGCCGTGATCACCAAGCACAGGAGCGCCAAGGCGATTACCAGGCCGGTCCGATGACTTTTCTTCAACTAGGTCTCCTCTCGACGTCTAGTCCTCACTACACCGTGCCCGGAGGAACTCCAAGAACCGTACCAGGCGAGCGGCTTTTCAATCTCCGCCGCGACTTAGGTCAAACGTGCCGAGTCGCGGTCGGCGTGAGCCCTGGGCAATGGTTTCCCCACAAGAGGCAGCGCCATCGTCGGACGGGTATACGTCGCGACCTGAGAAGGATTTGCGTTGTCAGCGCGCGCGGTTCGCGAAACCGGACCCATGAACACTTTGCGGAACCCGATGTCCCGGTACCTCTTCAGTGCCACGGGCTCCGAGCGAGGAGGTGGCTCACCGCCACGCGCAGCCGGGGTCGGTGCGACGCGAACGGCAGCCGGAAGGACTCGACCTCACGCCGCCGCAGCGCGGGGCTGATCGCGGCGTGCTCGATCTGATCGAAGGCCGCGGCCAGACTCTCTGCCAGCCCGGGGTGGCCAAGCCGCCTCGCCATCTCGACCGCCGCCGGCAGATCCTCCCGCATAAAGCGAAGCCGGCGCGGGGCGTCGCCCGAGTAGAGGATCCCGAGATCAAGGTGGTCTTCGAGCTCGTTGGCGAGGCGGATCAGCAGTACATCCCGCTCGAGCGCGGTCATCGCGTCGAGCTGCGCGCGGATAGCCGGGATGGTGGCCCGGGCCCACCGGAACGCGGTGTAGCGGGCCACGAGGTCCTCGATCTCCGGCCCGACCGCCGCGCGAACGCGGGTCCGCTTGGCATCCGACACGCCGAGCCATCCGTTGCCGAACTCGCCGTGTGTGTACGTGGCGTGAAGCAGTCCCGCCGCGACCACCGGCGCCCGAGCCCGGAGCGCGGCGACAATGCCGGCGGTGCCGACCAGGTGCGCCAGGAACGGCTTGCCGGAGGCGCGATACGTGCCCGGGAAGAGCGTCATCGACAGCTCGTAGCAGCGGGCCACCATCGCGAGGTCCCGCTCCGGATAGGCCAGGTCAGCGAGCTGCGCGTAGAGCTGCAGGTTCGTCTGGGCGAAGCGGTGCACGGCGGGGTCTAGTTGGCGGCGGGCACGCCGTCCGTCCGCGCGGAGCGGCCGGACGAGGGCGACCGCGGGCGCACCAGGCGGCGATTGATCCGCCGCTCAAGCCCCATCAGGAGGGTGTCGCCGACCCACCGACCCCAGCGCCAACCCAGGACTCGTTCGAGCCCGTGCAATACCGGCTCGAAGGGGATGCGGCGGTGGGCGGCCGCCCAGCGCGCGAGCGACTTCGTCCCAGGATCGTCGGAATGAAGCCCCCACTTCTCCCGGAATCGCTCCACCGACCCTACGTTCCAGGACTCGCTCCACCGGAGGAAGTAGAAGAGATAATCCGACGGGCGGAAGCGGCCGCTCGTGACGTACGTGACCACCGCCGCCGGCTCGAAGTACACCTGATGGCCCTGCTGTCGGACCAGGAGGCAGAGGTCGCTGTGCTCGCATACACTGCGCAGGTCCTCGTCGAGCAGCCCGATCCGTTCGAACACCTCCGTACGCACGAGCATGCAGTGGAACTCCACCTGCTCGCAGGGCATGCGGACCAACTGCGCGCGGACGTCGGCGTGCCGCTTGCCCGCGAAGCGATGCCGATCGACGAAACGGCGGCCGCCCCGCCACTCCTCGATGCGCGCGTCCCCGGCCGCCATGTGGATCTCCTCGCGCTCGGGCTCTCCGATGTAGTACGTCGGCCCCACCACCCACGCACCGGTCGCCTCCGCACACTCCACGAGCTTGCCGAGCCAGCCCGGCGACGGCACCGCGTCGTTGTCGATGAACACCACGTACGGTGTCCGCACGTGGCGCAGTCCGAGATTGCGGGCCTCATTCGGAATCAGGTATCGATCGGTGCGCACGACGGTGAAGCCGCGGGCTTCCGCCTCCTGGGCCAGATAGCGCCGAATTCGGCGGGGCGAACCGCCGTCGACATAGACCAGGTTGAACGGCTCGGCGGTATTGGCGTACACCGCCTCGAGCGCGCGCCGGGTCACCCCGAAGCGCTCGCGCGGTACGACGATGATCGTGACCTGGGCGTCCTTCTCCGACCGGACCGAGCCTCGCGAGATGTTGGTCGCCACGGTGCTCAACAACCGAAGCACGTGCGGTGCCACTCCGGCCAGAGCGATATAACTCGAATGTCGACGGAGGCTTGGCGACGGCCCGTTCGACACGACGCCTAGTAGGCGGCCCGAGCCGGGCGGTAGCACTGTCTCCTCTTAGAGTAAAAGTCTTCCGCTTTCCGGGCGGGGGCTACCGCGCAAAATCTACGCGAGTGCGCCCACGCTCGCTTGATGGCTCGGGACTGGACGAAAGCGGCCCCGAGCGCTATCTCGGTGCGGGCGTCTCCACGTGGGCCGGGATCAGATGCTTCACCGGCCCCGGCTCCGCGGCCATCCCGCGCTGCAGGACGGGCAGGATCTGGATGTCGCGCACCGCGAAGTAGCCCAGGGTGACCAGGGCGCCGACGACCCACACCACCCCGACGATGTTCAGGATCTTGCCGCTCATGTTCTTCCCTCCTTGTGCCCGGCCCTCAGCCGAGCAGCGTTTCGAGTGACGTCGCCGGCTCGCCGAGCGCCTCGGCCACCGCCGGGTGCACGATGCGCCCGCGCCAGATGTTCACGCCGTGCGCGAGCGCGGCGTTGCGGCGCAGCGCGGGCTCGAGGCCCTCGCCGGCCAGCGCGAGCGCGTAGGGCAAGGTCGCGTTGGTCAAGGCGAACGTGGACGTGCGGGGCACCAGGGCCGGCATGTTGGCCACGCCGTAGTGCACCACGCCGGAGACCAGGTAGATGGGATCGAGCAGCGTGGTCGGGTGGATGGTCTCCACGCTGCCGCCCTGGTCGACCGCGACGTCCACGATCACCGAGCCCTCCTTCATGGCCCCCACCATCTCCTTGGTGACGAGCACCGGAGCGCGTGCGCCGGTGATGAGCACCGCGCCCACCAGCAGATCGGCGCGCCGCAGCACCTGGTCGAGATTGTAGCTGTTGGACATGAGCGTGATCACCCGGCCGTGGAAGAGATCGTCCACCGCCCGCAGGCGATCGAGGTTCACGTCGAGAATCGAGACGTCGGCGCCCAGACCGAGCGCGATGCGCGCCGCGTTCACCCCGACGACCCCCGCGCCCACCACCACCACGTTGCCAGGCGGCACGCCCGGCACCCCGGCGAGCAGGATCCCGCGGCCGCCGTGGGCCTTGGCGAGGTAGAACGCGCCCTCCTGCACCGACAGGCGCCCGGCCACCTCGCTCATCGGCGCGAGGAGGGGCAGGCTCCCGTCGGGCCGCTGCACCGTCTCGTAGGCGATCGCGACGACGTCGGCGGCCTGGAGCGCCCGCGCCAGCTCCGGCACCGCGGCGAGGTGCAAGTAGGTGAAGAGGATCTGCCCGGGCCGCATCCGGGCGTACTCCTCCGGCAGCGGCTCCTTCACCTTGAGGATCATCTGGGATCGGGCCCAGACCTCGTCGACTCCGGCCAGGGTGGCGCGCTCCCGCGCATACTCCTCGTCGCGGATGCTGCTGCCCTGCCCGGCGCTCCGCTCGACCACGACCTGGTGCCGCGCCTCGACGAAGGCCCGGACGCCGGCGGGCGTCAGGGCCACCCGCTGCTCGCCCGGCTTGATCTCCCGCGGAACGCCGATGAACACGCTGCCTGCATCCTGCCATACGAACGCGCGGCTATGCTAGCGTAGCGCCGATGGTGCTGGACTCGACGGTGCGGTCCCTCCGGGTGCGGCTCCTGCTGCCGCTGTCCCTCGTCGTCGTCGTCATCGTCATCGGCACCGTCGGCTATCACGCCCTGTGGCTCGACGTGGACGGGACGTGGATGGACGCCCTCTTCATGACCGTGACCACGATCACCACCATCGGCTACGGCGAGATCAAGCCGCTCACCACCGCCGGCCGCCTCTTCACGATGGGGCTCGCCATCACCGGCATCGGCAGCATGTTCTACACGCTGGGTGTCGTCATGGAGTACCTGGTCAGCGTCCGCCTGGCCGATCCTATGGGGAGGCGTCGAATGGAGCGTCGAATCCGGGAGCTCGCCGGGCACGTGATCGTGGCGGGAATGGGCCGGGTGGGCCGGCAGGCCGCGCTGGAGCTCCACGAGGCGGGGACCGCCTTCGTGGTCGTGGACACGGACGAGCCCGCGATCCGGCACGCGGCGGAGCGCGGATACCTGGCGCTGGTGGGTGACGCGACCCAGGACGAGGTGCTCGAGCAGGTTGGCATCCGGCGGGCCCGCGGTCTCATCGTCACCACCGGCGAAGACGCCACCAACATCTACATCGTGCTCTCGGCGCGTGTACTCAACCCCAACCTGCACATCGTGGCCCGCGCGACCGGTGAGGCGGGGGTCACCAAGCTGGCCCGCGCGGGTGCCAACCGCGCGGTCAGCCCCTACGCGATCGGCGGTCACCGCCTCGCGCACCTGATGCTGAGCCCGGCGGTGGTGGATTTTTTCGAGACCGCGCTGCGGCGCGGCAACGACACCCTCGCCATCGAGGACCTGGCGATGCCGGCGGACAGCCCGTGTGTCGGCCAGACGCTCGACACCCTCAATATCCGCCGGAACACCGGCGCCACCGTCCTGGCCATCCTGCGCGACGGCAACCCGACCGTGAGCCCGCCCGGCGACCTGGCGCTCGCGGCCGGCGATCACCTCCTCGCGCTGGGCACCAGCGATCAGCTGCGACGGCTGGAGCAGCTGATCGGCTCGGGCGTGGCGGCCTGAGATGACCAGGATCCCGGGCTGGGTGCGCTCGCTATGCCTCGCGGCCGGAGGCGCCGCGTGTCTGCTCGGCTGTGCGACGGGGGCTCCCGTCCCCCCGACCTACACCCAGGACGAGCTCAAGGCCGAGTGCGACCGGCACCGGGGCTGGTGGCGGCCGGACGATCTCCGCGGAGGCTACTGCGACTTCCGGGGACCCTGAAGAACGCCGCGCCGAGACCCGAGCGAGCGGCGGTTACCGCGCCGGCGCCTCGAACCGCTGGACGACGAAGTCGGTGGCGCCGTGTCGCGCGCGGAACTCGTCGAAGGTGCCGCGGGTGTAGTCCCCGATCACGGAGCGCCAGAACGCCTGCGCCTCGACGTTCCACTCCATCTCCGCCACTTCCCATCGCCCGGGAAAGGCCTCCAGCACCTTGACCGCAGCCCGCCGTCCCACCCCGCGGCGGCGATACTTCCGCAGCACGAAGAACTCGCTGATCTCCCGGGCATCGTCGCCGCTGAAATGCGTGCCGTTCCGCGTCAGCACGAAGCCGGCAAGCCGGCCATCCACTCGGATCAGAAACGATGCGCGGCCGGCCTCGGTCCAGAACGTCTCGATCCTGGCCGCATTTCCATAGGTCCCGTCGTCGCTGATATCCCACCCCTCGGCCGACGCCAGGTCGTACAGGTAGAGCTGCATGAGCCGTCGGAGGACCGGGACATCGTCCGCGGCCGCGGGGTGAAGCTCGACGTTCATCCACTCACGCGAGCGCCCCGGCCCCGGCGCCTCACTCCATGAACGCGGCGAGATCCGGCGAGGGCACGCCGCGCTCCACGTAGCCGAATGTGCCCGCGTCCTTCACCTCGCGGGCCGCGTCGAGCAGGCCGCTCATCGCGGAGCGATAGAGTGACGTGGCGAGGCTGATCCGCTTCACGCCGGCCGCGGTCAGCTCGGCCACCGTGAAGGACTTGCCCTTGATCCCCACCATGAAGTTGACCGGCTTCGAGACCGCGCTGCACACCGCGCGCACCGCGGCCAGGTCGGGAAGGCCGGGGGCCATCAGCACGTCGGCGCCCGCCTTTTCGAAGGCCTGCAGCCGCTTGATGACGTCGTCCAGGTTCGGGTTGCCGCGCAGGAAGCTCTCGGTGCGGGCGGTCAGCGTGAACGGGAACTCGACCTTCCGCGCCGCCTCCACCGCCGCCGCCACGCGCTCGGTGGCCAGCCCGTGATCGAAGAGCGGCTTCTGCTTGTCGCCGGTCGCGTCCTCGACCGACCCGCCCACCAGCCCGACCCCCGCCGCGAGGCGGATGGTCTCGGCCACCACCTTGGGCTCGTCGCCGAAGCATTTCTCGAGGTCCGCGGCCACCGGCAGGTCGGTCGCATTCACGATGACGCGGCAGTGCGCGAGCGCCTCGTCCCGCGTCACCTTGCCGTCCTTGCGGCCGAGGGTGCCGGCCTGGGCCCCACTCGAGGTGGCCAGGGCCTGGAAGCCGAGGGCGGCGAGGATGCGCGCCGAGCCTCCGTCCCACGGGTTGGGGATCACGAAGGCGCCCGGCGCCTCGTGCAGGGCGCGAAACCGCGCCGCTTTCTCGCTCTGGCTGATCGGCATGATCGCTCTCCTCGGGTGGCCCGGACGAGGTCCGGGGCTGGAATCAGGCGACCGCGCCCTCACTCTACGCGTGCCGCGCGCCCGGTCAACCGGTTTGCGCGACGTCGCCGATCCACGCTTACCTGCGAGGTAATCGACAGGCCGGTCCGGTCCGCGTACTCCTGTTTCACCAGGAGGAGCCACACCATGACATCCATCGAGGATCTCGTCTGCCGTTACGTGGGGGTCTGGAACGAGCCCGATCCGACGCGACGGCGCCAGTGCATCGCGCGACTATGGGCGGAGGACGGCGCGCACTTCACCCCGTCGCTCGAAGCTCGTGGCCACGAGGCGATCGAGGCCCGCGTCACCTCCGCCCACGATCGCTTCGTGCGCGCCGAGGGCTACGTCTTCTCGGCCGCGTACCAGGGCGCGGGCCATCACGACGCGGTCACCTTCAGCTGGGAGATGCGACCCGCGGGCGGCGGCCCGGTCGCCGCGCGCGGCTTCCACTTCTTCGTGCTCGGCGACGACGGCCGGATCCGCTCCGACTACCAGTTCACGGAGCCCGTCTCGCCCGCGTGATCGCCCACCTGATCGGAGATCAGGCGCCCGCCGCGAGGGGCGGGCGCCGATTCGCCCACGGCTGCGCCGCCTCGAGCTGGGCGGCCAGGCGGAAGAGCGTCGCCTCGTCGCCGAAGCCGCCCACGAACTGCACGCCGAGCGGCAGCCCGGCTCGCGACCAGACGAGCGGCACCGACATCGCCGGGTTGCCGCACGCGTTCCAGAGCGACGTGAACGCGATGGTGGAGAGCACCGCCTGCCCGTAGCCCACCGGGTCGCTGGTCATCATGTCGATGACCCCGAGCGGATAGGGCGGGCGGCACATGGTCGGCGTCAGCAGCACGTCGTAGCGTGAGAAGAAGGGCGCGACCTGGCGCCCGGTGCGGTGCATGATCCCGATGGCCCGGGCGTAGTCGGCCGCGCGCGCGGTGTGCCCGTCCATCGCGCGGATCCACGTGATGCGCTCCACGTCCGTCTCGTCGAGCTCCCGCCCGAGCGCGGCCGCGCGCGCCTCGAGCGCGGCTCGCAGATTCGCCCCGATGATCACGAGCGTCGCCGCCCCGAGCTGACCGGCATCCGCGGCCGGGCTCGCCTCCTCCACCGAGTGCCCGAGGCTCTCGCAGAGCCGGGCCACCGCGCGGGCGGCCGCCGCGCACTCCGCATCCACCGCCTGGCCGTTCCAGGGCTGCGTGGTGATGGCGATGCGCAGGTGGCCCGGATCGCGGCCAACCTCCTCGAGGAAGGGGCGCGCGGGCGGCGGGGCCCAGTAGGGATCGCCCACGTCGGGCCCCGAGGTGGCGTCGAGCAGCGCCGCGCTGTCCCGCACGCTGCGGGTCACCGCGTGACCCACCGAAGCGCCGCCCCAGCCCTCGCCCTGGTCGGGGCCCATCGGGTTGCGCGCGCGCGTGGGCTTGAGCCCGAAGAGGCCGCAGGCGGACGCGGGGATGCGGATCGAGCCGCCGCCGTCGGTGGCGTGCGCCATCGGCACCATGCGCGCCGCCACCGCCGCCGCGGAGCCGCCGCTCGAGCCGCCCGCGCTGTGCGCGGGATTCCACGGGTTGCGGGTGGGCCCGAACAGGCGGGGCTCGGTGGAGCTGGCCAGCCCGAGCTCGGGAGTGTTGGTCTTGCCGACGATCACGAGGCCGGCGCGCTTGAGGCGCCGGGTGATCTCGCTGTCGTGATCCGGCACGAAGTCCTTGAAGAGCGCGCCGCCGCCGCTGGTGACCACGCCCTGGTAGTGCGCGCCCAGGTCCTTCAGCAGATAGGGCACCCCGGTGAAGGGCCCGGCGGGCAGCCCGGCCGTGATCGCGGCCCGCGCCTGGTCGTCGAGCCGGCAGATCACCGCGTTGATCTCGGGGTTACGGGCCTCCACGGCGGCGATCGTGGCGTCGAGCACCTCGCTCGCGCTGACCTCCTTTCGCCGTATCAGTTCCGCCAGTGCCGTCCCATCGTGGCGCGCGAACTCGTCGGTCTTCATCGTTCCTCCCGGGCGGCGTGTCCGACATTCTGGACATTGCGGCGCGCTCGCGCGACGCCGTAGCATGCGGGCGCGGTGATCAAGACGGGACGCATCGAGTTCTACGACCGGCCGACGGCCTGGGGTCTCATCGTGGGAGACGACCAGGAGCTCTACGTCGTCCGGGGACGCGACGGGCGCGGGGCGCTGCCGCGGGTGGGCGAGCGCGTGTCGTTCGAGGCCGGCACCGCGGGGGACGGCAAGCGCGCGGCCGAGGTGCGGCTGGTGAGCCGCGGGCTCTCGGCCTTCGGGCGCGAGGCGGCGAGCGGGATCAGGCCCCTCCGATGATCTCGGGCACGACCGCGAAGCCCCGCGTGCGGATGGCGTCGTCGACCTGGATCTGGCGGCGGCGCTCGGCCCGCCGGCGCTCGCTGTCGGTGGCCTCCGCGTTCTCCCGCCGCTGCCCGTGCCGGCGATCGAGGATGACGGTGACCGGCTCCCCCGCGTACTCCCGCTTGAGATAGTCGTAGAGCTGGATGTTGTGGCGCGCGACGACGAAGAGGTGGCCCATGTGCAGGAGCTCCTCGGCGGCCCGCGAGAGCCAGAACCGCATGTCCATCTCGCGCAGCAGGCCGAGGGCGGTCGCCAGGTGATCCTCGGCCCGCTCCCGATCGCCGGCCAGGCGCAGCAGCCGGCCCAGCCCGAGGTGGGTGCGGGCCTGCAGCGGGCGCATCTCGAGCTCCTCGGCCAGCGCGAGCGCCTGGCCGTAGTAGCCTTCGGCCTCGCCGACCGCGGGAGGCTCGGCGAGGGAGGCCACTTCTCCCATGAGTCGCAGCGCCCACGCCTGATGGCCGCGCTCCTTGTGCCGGAGCGCCAGGTCGAGCGCCTGCTGGGCCACCGTGCGGGCCCGGTCGAGCTGCCGCGCGGCGGCCAGGCCCTCGCCCAGGTTCGCGGTCCAGAGCGAGAGGTACGCGCGCACGCCCAGCTCCTCGGTGAGGGTGACGCCGTCCTCCAGGAGCCGCATCCCCTCCTCCACGCGCCCGAGCAGCACGAGCGTGAGCCCGAGCAGCGATGACGGGATCGGCCGCCACACGTCGAGGTTCTTCTCGCGGCAGGCGTCGAGACTCCGCTGCAGCGCGGGGAGCGCCCGCTCGAGCTGGCCGCGCCGCAGCCAGGCGAGCCCGGCCATGGTCCGCGCGATGGTCTGAGTGTAGGCGTGCCCGCTCGCCTCGCCCGCCCGCTGCGCCCGGTCGAGCGACATGGCGGCGGCATCGAACTCGCCGAGGTCGGCCAGGGTGAAGGCGAGCCAGCCGCTCGAGGTGACGTAGGCGACGCCGGTCTGGCCGCCCGGAGTGTCGCCCTGCACCAGCTCGAGGGCTTCCACGTTCTCACGCAGGATCGAGTGCGCGCGGTGATAGAGCCCCTGGGCGTGGCAGCTATAGCCCAGGTAGCCGCGGGCGAGCGCCTGGAGACCCACGTCGCCGGCCGCGTCGCCAATGCGCAGGCAGCGCTCGCCGTACTCGATGGCGAGGTCGGGCTCACCCTTGAGGTAGTGATAGTTGATCAGGTAGGTATAGACGCGCGCCAGCCGCTGCTCGTCGCCGAGCTTCTCGGCCATCGCCTCCGCTTCCTGCGAGAGCGTCAGCACCCGCTCGAGCTGTCCCGACTGCAGGAGCGGCGAGCGGAGGTCGAGCCGCAGGTCGATGGCCTGCTCGGTCGCCGCGCGGCCCTCGGGCAGCCGGCCGAGCGCGGCCATGGCCTGCTCAAGGAAGATAACCGCCTCCCGGTTGGAGGAGCGGCCCGCCGCCTTGATGCCGGCCTGGCGCAGGTACGCCACCGCCTTCGCCCACACCTCGCCGCGCACCGCGTGGTGGGCCAGCCGCTCGAAGTGCTCGGGCAGCCGGTCGGCGTAGAGCTGCTCCATGGCGGTCACGACGCGCCCGTGCAGAGCCCGTCGCCGGTCCTGGAGCAGGCTCGAGTAGGCCACCTCGTGGGTCAGCGCGTGGCGGAACGTGTACTCCACGCTCGGGAAGAGGCTGATCTCGTAGAGGAACTCGCCGGCCTGGAGCAGGCCCAGGTTGCGGCGCGTCGCCTCCTCCGACAGGTCGGCGATCTCCTGCAGCAGCGCCAGCGACACGTCCTTGCCGATGACTGCGGCCGCCTGCAGCAGCCGCTTGGCCTCGATGGGCAGGCGATCGATGCGCGCGGCCAGCACCGCCTGCACGGTGGCGGGCACCTGAACCTTCTGGACTTCTCGCGTGAGGTGGTAGTGACCGCGATTGCCCGCGAGCACCTTGGTCTCGACGAGAGTGTGCACGCTCTCTTCCAGGAAGAACGGATTGCCCTCGGTGCGCTCGATCAGGAGCTGCTTGAGCGGCCCCAGGCCGGGGTCGTCGCCCACCAGCGCCCGCAGCAGCTCCTCCGCGCTCTGGGGCGGCAGAGGATCGATGCGGAACTGGGTGTAGTAGCTCTTGCGGGCCCACCCGTGCTGGTATTCGGGCCGGTAGCTCACCAGGATGAGCGCGCGGGCGAGCGGGAGGCTGTCCACCAGGCTGTCGAGGAACGCCTGGCTCTCCGAATCGAGCCAGTGCAGGTTCTCGAAGACCGCGATCACCGGCTGCACCTGGCCTTCGCGCAGGATCAGGCGCTTGACCGCGTCGAGCATCCGCTGCCGGCGCTGCGGCAGGTCGGGAGTCTGCCACTCCGCGTCGTCCACGGGCACGTCCAGGAGCTGCAGGAACGCGGGCAGGGTCGGCCGCAGGCTCTCGTCGAGGGTCAGGAGCTTGCCGGTGACTTTCTCGCGCACCCGTCGCGGATCGTCCCGCTCCTCGAGCTGGAAGTAGCTCTGAAGCAGCTCCTTGACCGTGAGGTAGGCGGTGTTCTTGCCGTAGGAGGTGGCCTGGGCCTCGAGCATGAGCCAGCCGTGCGCCCGGTGGGAGTGGGTGAACTCCCAGAAGAGCCGCGATTTGCCGACCCCGGGCTCGCCCGAGACCGCGACGATCTGCCCGTGCCCGGCCGAGGCTCGCGCCATCGCCTGGTGCAGGCTGTCCACCTCCGACTCGCGGCCCACGAACGGGGTGAGCCCGCGCGCCGCGCTCGCCTCGAGGCGCGAGTGCACCTGCTCGGTGCGCACCAGCTCGAAGATCTCCACCGGCTCCGGCATCCCCTTCACCGGCACCGGCCCGAGCGGCTTGACCTCGATGTAGCCCTCGGCCAGGCGCAGCGTCTCGCGCGACACCAGCGTCGATCCGGGCCGCGCGAGCTGCTCCATGCGAGCGGCCAGGTGGGTGGTCTGGCCGATGGCCGAGTAGTCCATGTGCAGGTCGCTGTCGATGGCCCGCACCACCACCTCGCCGGAGTTGAGCCCGACGCGGATCTGCACGTCCACTCCGCGGCCGCGGCGCAGCTCCTCGGCGTACCAGCCCACCGTCTGCTGCATGCGCAGCGCGGCGTGGCAGGCGCGCACCGCGTGGTCCTCGTGGGCGAGCGGCGCGCCGAAGAGCGCCATGATGCCGTCGCCCATCACCTGGTTCACGGTGCCCTCGTAGCGGTGCACCGCCTCCATCATTCGCTCGAGCACCGGATCGAGCAGGCGGCGCGCCTCCTCGGGATCCCGATCGGCGAGCAGCTCCATCGAGCCCTTGAGGTCCGCGAAGAGGACCGTGACCTGCTTGCGCTCGCCCTCGAGGGCGTGGCGCGAGGTCAGGATCTTCTCCGCGAGGTGCTTGGGGGTGTAGGCCTGAGTCGAGGGCTGGCGCTCTACCGGGTCGGGGGTGGCCGGCGAGCCGCAGGAGCCGCAGAACTTCTTGTCCGGGAGCAGCTCGGCGCCACAGCTCGCGCAGCTGGTGACGAGGCGGCCACCGCACTCCTCACAGAACCGCACGCCCTCGCGGTTCTGGGACTGGCAGCGGGGACACTTCACCTCGGCCCTCCTCGGGTCGGAGCGGTCCAGATGGATAGTCCAACAAGAGTAGCCCCTCGGAACAGCGGGGGTCAAGGACCGTGGGGAGGGTGGTTCCACGCCCGCAAACCGGGCTCAGCGGGCCTCCTCCGCGCCCAGGCGGTAGCGCCGGACCTCGGCCTGGACGTCGCGGACCAGGTCGCCGTCCAGCTCGATCCGCACCTCGTGCCGCTCCACGTCCCAGCGCCGCACCGTCGAGAGCCAGCCGAAGACGCGGTGGGCCTCCGGCACGAGCCGGCGCCCACGGTAGATCAAGGTGGTGCGACCGGAGAGCTGATCCTGACGCTCCACCTCGGTGCCGCAGAGCCGCAGCACCTCCTCGCGGGTCGTCTTGCCGGGCACGAGCCGCTCGAGCGTTTCGCGGGGCAGGATCACGCCCTGCTGCCGATCCCGTCCGCCGACGCGCCACCCGCCGAGCTGTACGCGCGCGCTCACCACGTCGATCACACGCAGGAGCCCGCGGCCGAGGAGGGGCCCCATCGCCTGGCCCAGCACGAAGATGAGCAGCGGCGCGGCCACCAGCAGCACGGTCTGGGTGCGCGAGAAGTAGCCGAACTGCACCGCGAGCTGCTGCGGGGTGATCCCGTCCGAGCGGTCGAGGAACAGCGACACCACCTCGGTGGTCTCCAGCGTCTCGCTCAGCCGTCTGATGGCCGTCGGCGGGTAGACGTCGTCGATCTTCAGCCGATCGGACTGGGGAAACTGCACGACCAGCTCGGCGGGTGCGTCGGCCAGCCGCACCACCCGGTCGCGGTGCGCGAAGTACATCGGAAAGAGCGGACGATCCCGCACCTCGTGGAACCCGACCGCCACCCGGTAGTGGGTGCCGCGGACGAGGCGCTCCGCCCAGCCCACCTTCACCGGCTTGATGAGCCCGGCGGCGTCGAGGGTCAGCTCCATCAGCCAGCTCCGGTCGGCGAGCCGGGGCGTCCACGGGATGCGGACGAAGGTGGCCGGCCCGCTCAGGCCGAGCGGCCCGGTCTGCACGAAGGTCACGAAGGGCGCGCCGGACGGCAGGGCCTCCACGGTGCCCGCGTCGCCGAGGTTGCGGGCCACCAGCTTCACGTGGCCCTCCCCGGTGATCTCGAAGCCCTGGTCGGTGACGTAGCGGGCCAGGGTCGCGTCGGCCTTCCGGTCGGGCGCCGCGTTGACGACCTCGCCCGGCCAGAGGAGGAAGACGTCCTGGGCCACGTCGGCCGGGCTGCGGTTCGGCGCGAGCTGCAGGCTGAAGCCCACCACCACCGGCACCGGCCCGGGGCCCTCCGTCACCGTGGCCCGGACCATCAGCGGGCCGACGGTGAAGGGCGGATCGGAGCGCGAGGCGACGAAGAGCTGGGCCTGGGCGGGAGCGGCGGCCAGGATGATCGCGACGACGGTGAGACACCAGGCGAGCCGGCGCATGGGCGAGGCCCGATCATACAGGGCCGGCCGCGACGGTGCCAGGCACGGGGCCGACCGGGGCCGGGACTGTGCGATCCGGGCCTCTGTGGTAGGCTCCCGCCATGAACACCACGTCGATGCTGGCCGAGTTCGTCACCAAGAGTCGCCTGGAAGACTGCCCGGAGGCGGCACTGGGTGGCGCCCGCCGGGCCATCCTCGACTGCCTCGGCGTGATGCTGGCCGGCTCCATCGAACCGGCCGCCCGCATCCTCCAGCAGGTGGCGCAGGCGGAAGGCGGCCTGCCGCTGGCCACGGTGGTGGGCACCGGCCGGCGGACCGGGGCGGTGTGGGCCGCGATCTGCAACGGCACCGCGGCCCACGCGCTCGACTTCGACGATACCAACTTCGCCTTGATGGGCCATCCCTCCGCGCCGGTGCTGGCCGCGTCCCTGGCCGCGGGCGAGCTGGCGCTGGCCGACGGCCGGGCGGTGCTCCACGCCTTCCTCCTGGGTTTCGAGGTGGAGACCACGCTGGCCGAGGTCATCAACCCGGCACACTACGAGCACGGCTGGCACGCCACCTGTACGCTCGGGACCCTGGGCGCGGCGGCGGCGGCGGCGCGGCTCCTCGGGCTCGACGCGGTCCAGACGCGTCACGCCCTCGCGGTGGCGGCGTCGCAGTCCTCCGGGCTCAAGGAGAACTTCGGCACCATGACCAAGCCCTTCCATGCCGGGCACGCAGCGCGGAGCGGCGTGCTCTCCGCCCTCATGGCGCGCGAGGGCTGGACCGCGTCGGAGCACGCGATCGAGGGCCCGCAGGGGTTCTTCGCGGTGCTGGGCGCGGGCAAGCGGGCGCTCGAGCCGCTCGGCACCCTGGGCGCGCCGTGGAAGATCCTGACCACCGGGGTCGCGGTGAAGCCCTATCCTTCCTGCGCCTGCACGCATTCCATCATCGACGGCGTGCTCGAGCTGCGCCGAGCTCAGGGCATCCGCGCGGACGACGTGGAGGAGCTCACGGTGGGCGTGGGCGCGGGCGTCCCGCGTATCCTGATCCACTCGCGCCCGCGCACCGGGCTCGAGGCGAAGTTCTCGGCCGAGTTCTCGGCCGCGGCCGCGCTGGCCGACGGCCGGGTGGGCATGGCGACCTTCCAGGACGACCGCGCGCAGGATCCCGCGATCCGGCGCCTGATGGAGCGCGTGCGCGTCGTCGTGGATCCCGACATCCCGGGCGACCTCGAGCGGCACATGTGGACGCGGCTCACGGTGCGGCTCAAGGACGGGCGCCGGGCCACCATCGACCCGCGGCCGGTCCCCGGCCATCCCGCGAACCCGCTGTCGCTCGAGGCGCTGCGCGAGAAGTTCCGCGAGTGCGCGGGCCTCGTGCTGCCCGCCGATCGCGTCGACACGGTGGCCCAGATGGTCGAGTCGCTCGACACCTGCCCCGACCTGCGCAGCCTGACCGCGATCCTCGATCCCGGCCGTTGATCGCTGTCCCTCAGGCGGGCCGCGGCCACGTCCGGCGCAGCCGGACGAGCGCCCAGGCCACCACGAGCCCGGCGGCGATCACGAGCCCCGAGTTCAGCGCGTGGCCCTGGGGCGAGCCGAGCCACGCCGACAGCAGCACGGAGGCGGTGTTGTTGACCACGTGGCAGATCATCGCGGGCACCACGCTGCCGGAGCGCTCGGTCACGAGCCCCAGGTAGACGCCGATGCCGGCGGCGAGCAGCCCGTGCACCCACTCGCCGTGGATGATCCCGAAGGCGACCGCGCTCACCAGGATCGCCGGACCCGGGCTCCAGACCTGACGCAGGCGCGTCAGCATGTAGCCGCGGAAGAACAGCTCCTCGCCCACCGGCGCGAACAGCCCGACCACCACCACCGCGAGGGCGAGCCCGAGCGGCGGGGCGGACGCCATGGTGCGCGCCATCCACTCGAGCGCGGGGCCGGTGCCCACGTCCAGCAGGAGCACCAGCGACTCGAGCGCCTGGCTCAGCGCGAGGATGCCGACCACCATCACCACGATCTCGCGCGCGGGAACCCCGCTCGGCAGGAGCCGCAGGCGAAGGCTCCGCGGCCGGCCAGCGGCCAGCAGCGCGATGGCGATGAGGGTGAGCGACGAGGCGGGCACCCCGACCAGCAGCGCGGTGAGGGCGTCGCGCTCGAGATCGAGGGTGCCGGTGCGCCAAGTCAGGAGCGCGGTCACGGCCAGGAGCTGCAGCCCGAACACCGCGGCGAAGGCGATCCCGTAGACGAGCAGCGTGCTCCAGATCGCGCGCATCGGCGCCCCACGCCGACCGCGGCCCGCGAGGCGCGGGCGCGGTGGGTCAGGCTAGTGGTGGCAGGTCACGCACTCGAGCGGCGCGTTGCGGCGCGCGCTCTCGCTGCCCGGAGCCGCCCAGACCGAGGGGATCGGCGCGTCCGCCGCCGTCTGCACGCCCTGCACGCCCTTGACGTTCGCGGTCCGGTGGCACTCCACGCACCAGCCCATCGTGAGCTTGCGCGGAGGCACGGGCATCCCGGCGAGGTTCTGCAGGTCGTTCAGGATGTGCTGGCCGGTCTCGGCGTGCACCCGCTCCATCGCCTCGATGCGGCCGTGGCAGGTCTGGCACTGCACGCCCGCCTGCACGTGCTGCTTGTGGGTGAACTGGGCGTGCTCGGGCACCTTGAAGATGCGCACCCACGGGATGGGCTCCTGCCGATCCCAGTAGCCGTGGAGCTTCTTGACCTCGGGGTTGCCCTCGGCGGCCACGATCTTGTGGCAGCCCATGCAGCGCTCCACCGACGGCACGCCCGCCGCGTTGCTCCGGCGCGCGCCGGAGTGGCAATACTGGCAGGCGATCTGGTACGAGCCGGCGTGGATCACGTGGCTGAAGAAGATCGGCTGCTCCGGCCCCTGGCGGGTGGTGGCCACCGGCAGCACGCCCTTCGGGTCGTAGGGCGGCTCGGCCAGGGTCCGGACGTAGGCGATGACCTCGCCGACCTGCCCGTCCGAGAGGTACGGGGTGAAGTTCGGCATGAGCGGCGAGAGACCGACCGCCTGGCCGCCGTGAGCGATCAGGGTGTGCAGGAAGTGATCCGGCAGCGCGTTCAGGATCCGCCCCTCGGTCAGGTTCTGGGGCTTGATCGGCAGGTTCTGCCCCGCGATCCCGTCGCCCTTGCCCTCGTTGCCGTGACAGTTGGCGCAGTACTGGGCAAAGGTGGCCTTGCCCCGGGCGATGATCCGGGGGTCGATCTCGTGACCGCTGCCGTGCCCGGCGGGCGCGTGCTCACCCTTCTGTCCCGAGGCCGGGGCGGTGGCGGACTTGGCGGCGGAGATCGGGAATCCGATGAGGATTCCAATCAGCACGGCCGCGATGGCCGCACTACC
>Ga0257156_1000032_pt1 | contig 17701 bp, 15 predicted proteins | sample NI49A_FD_185989 | JGI IMG/M metagenome (GOLD analysis project Ga0257156, IMG submission 185989) | Soil microbial communities from H.J. Andrews Experimental Forest, Oregon, United States - NI-49-A | ecosystem: Environmental > Terrestrial > Soil > Temperate forest > Bulk soil | place: USA: Oregon... | reverse complement strand
AGGAGGCAATCGGTCTGCTCCGGCGCGGCCAGCATCCCGACCAGCGCGCGCGTCTCGGCCGCATCGCCATGCGCGCCCGCGCAGTAGTCGGCGCCGGCCCGGACCCAGCCCCGGGCCCGCGCGAGGTCGAGCGCGCGAGTCGTCTCGCCGGCCTCGATCAGGGAGGCGAGGAGCGTGCCCGCCACCACGTCGCGGTCGAGCCCGGCATTGCCGAGGACCACCTGGCCCATGGTGAGCGAGCGGAAGACCCAGTCGGGCAGCATGCGGGAGAACCGTGAGCTCGCGAGCACCGCGGAGAGGCGCTCGATCCCGTGCCGGCCGGCCTGGGCCACCCGCTCGGGACGGGTCGGCGCTGCGCTCAGGCTCGCGGTCAGGTAGTCGACGGCGAGCCCGTGGTTGCCCATCCGCTCGGCCATCGCCCCGGCCCGGTAGAAGGTGAGCGCGGAGGGCTCGAGGCGGGCGGCTCGGCCATAGGCCTCGAGTGCCTCGTCGAACTCGCCGAGCGCCTCGGCCATCGCGCCACGCCGCGTCTGGGCCTCGAGCGAGGCCGGCTCCGCCACCGCCGCCGTCCGGTAGTGATTCAGCGCCTCGCGCAGCGCGTGCTGGCGGGCCGCGTCGTCTCCCGACTGGAGTGGGCCCCGCACCCGCGCGTCCGGCCCGCTGCAGCCCGCGAGCAGGACAGCGGCCACGAAGACGAAACTACCGATCAACCACGCAAGGTGTCGTCCGGGGCGCACCATCGCGCCTTCCAAGCGGCAACATTCTTGCCACTCCGGTGACCCGGCTAAGTGCGTGGATTTGCGGCGGCGACTCCCGAGTGTCGACGGGTGATCATCCGTCGGCTGACAGACCTAGCGTCCGGTGTCGACGGGACACCGGACGGCGGCCGCCTACGGGGCGACCAGACGGAAGCGGATGCCGCAGATGAGCGCGAGGCCGCGACGCGCCGGATCCGCGCAGTCGAGGTCGAGGCCGGCCAGCCCCTGGCCGCGCCCGTCGCTGGCCTCGGTGAAGCGAAGCGTCGCGTCATCGAGAGCGATCGTGCGTTGCCCGTCCCGCATGACCAACGGGCGCTCGATGATCTGACTCCAGCGGTGCGCGAGCCGCTCCGGGTCCTCGCTCTGCAGCTCGGCCGCGGTCATGGCCCGGATGACGCCGGCCCGCGCGGGGGGACGGGTCCCGTCGCACGCGGCCGGATGCCAGGGACCACCGGGGGCGCGGGCCCCCTCCTGCCAGGAGAACGAGAGCATGGCCGCGCCGACGTCGCGAGGGTGCAGCTGCAGCTCCCGGTATTCCGGATAACCGATCTCGTTGGCGATGCGGACCCCCACCGTCTCGCACCGCGCCCGGCGGGCGGCCAGGTCGTCGCCGTCGCACTGGGTGATCACCATGTAGCCCCCGTCGCCGCCGCGGCGATCGAGGTACCGGCCGGCGGTGGTGCCGTCGCGCACCGGCGCGACGACTTCCAGATAGCCGTCGCCCACCGGGAACAGCGCGTTCTCGAGCCCGAACTTGCCGACCCCGGGGTCGCGGTGGCACACCTCGAGCCCCAGCACCGAGCGGATCTCCTCCACCACCGGGGCCAGGCTCCGCGCGACCAGGCAGATCTGCCGCATCCGAAGCCCCATCATGCCGGGCGCTCCGCTTCCTTGGCCGCCATCTTGCGCTTCAGCTCCTCGGGGGTGAGCCGCACGATGTCCTCGTTCTGATGCGAGTAGAGCTTGTGGCCCTCGGTGTCGAGCTGCTCGAGCTCGATGCGGCCCGCGAGGACGTCGTCCTTCCAGCGCTGGTGCTCGGGCTCGCGGGCGTGGAACTCGGGCATGACCTCCCGGGCGAACAGCTCGAGGCTCTCGCAGATGTCCTGGTGGCTGGTGCGGCCGGTCTGGTTGAGCAGGATGACCTGGTCCACGTTGGTCGCCTCGAACTCGGCGAGCCTCCGCCGGATGGTCTCGGGCGACCCGATGAGGCCGGCCTTGAGGGTCTCCTGGGCCTTCGGGGTGTGGCGCCACTCCTGGTAGAGCTTCCACATGTCGCCCCGCCCGGGCTCGGCCATGCCGTGGCGGCCGTAGTGGGAGAGGCAGAACACGAAGAAGGTCCAGCCCGCCGCCTTCTCGCGCGCCTCCTCGTCGGTGGGGGCGCACATGAACGCGCTGACCATCGCGATGTTGGCGTTGATCGGGTAGTCGGCCAGGCGCTTCAGATCGCGGGTGAGGCTCGAGTAGTAGCGATTCACCCAGGCGCGCGCCGCCTCCGGCGAGACGAACTGGAAGCCGAGCGCGCCCATGCCCCACTGCCCCGCGCTCGCGATGGTGGCGATGTTCGAGCACGCGACCCAGAGCGGCGGGTGCGGCTTCTGCCGGGGCTTGGGGATGACGTTGCGGGCCGGGAAGTCGAAGAACTGGCCGTGGTACTCCACGGAGTCCTGGGTGAAGCAGGGAACCAGCACCCGCACCGCCTCTTCCCAGACTTCACGCTTGTCCCTCACGCGTCGTCCGAAGGGGTGCAGCTCGATCGGCCCCTGTCCCTCGCCGAGCCCGAGCTCCACGCGGCCGCCGGACAGCAGATCGAGCGTGGACACGCGCTCGGCCACCCGGATCGGGTGATTGGTCGGGAGCTGGATGATCCCGTGGCCGAGCCGGATGCGGCTCGTGCGCTGGGTGGCCGCGCCGAGGAAGACCTCCGGCGCGGAGGAGTGCGAGTACTCCTCGAGGAAGTGGTGCTCGACCTCCCACGCGTAGTCGTAGCCGAGCCGGTCGGCCAGCTCGATCTGGGTGAGCGAGTCCTGCAGCAGGCGGTACTCGCTGTCCGCCCCCCACGGCCGCGGGAGCTGGTGCTCGTAGAAGATGCCGAACTTCATGCCGCGCGCAGGACGCGGCCCGGGCCGCTGCCGTCGGGCCGGTCGGGCATGCGTCCCGCCTGGATGACCGGGTGGCCGTTGACGAACGACCACTCGATGCCGCTCGCCCGCTGCACCAGCCGCGGGCCGCCCCCGGGCAGGTCGTGGACCAGCTCCGGCTCGTGGTCGGCGATGGTGCGCGGGTCGAACACCGTGATGTCGGCGGCGAGCCCGACCTGGAGCCGCCCGCGATCGCGCAGGCCGAACAGCTCGGCGGGCATCGCGGTGATGCGGCGCACCGCATCCTCGAGCGAGAGCGCGGCCCGCTCGCGCACCCAGTGGCCGAGGAGCCGGCTCGTCTGGCCCGCCTCGCAGAAGAGGGTCAGGTGCGCGCCCGCGTCGGAGAGGCCGATGAGCGAGCGCGGGTGGGTGAAGATCTCGGCCACCGAGGCCGCGTCGGTGTTCATCACCGCCACCGTGAACTGGGTCTGCAGATCGTCCTCGAGCGCCAGGTCGAAGAAGGCGTCGATCACGTCCTGGCCGCGGCGCGCCGCGACCCGGCTCAGGGGCAGGCCCACGAAGGCCTTGAAGCGGTCCGCGCCGACCTGATGCACGCGCAGCGGCGCGGTGTCGCCCTGAAAGAGCGGGGTGCGCCCGACCGAGTCGCGGAACTGGGATCGGAAGCCCGGGTCGCGGAAGAGCGCGCGCCAGTCGGCGACCGGCGCGTCGAGCACGCGCTGCCAGACCGGGAAGCGGAAGAACACGAACGCGCCCGACAGATCGAACGTCGCGGTGAGCGGCGACGTCGTCACCTGCGGATAGATCGCGACGCCGTCCCGGGCGAGCGCCTCGATGCGGGCGAGAATCGCGCGGTGCTCCTCCGGGTGCGACGGGTTGTGGCGCAGCGAGACCAGCGTGACCGGCCGGTTCGCCGCGCGGGCCAGCTCCGCGAAGCGATCCACCTCGGCCATGCGGTCGGGCCGCGTGCCGCCGATGGTCAGCTCGAGGATGCCGCGCCCCGAGGCGCCCATGGTCCGCACCAGGCTCGTCAGCTCGTCGTCGTGGGCCAGCCGGCTCGGCACCGGGCGGCCGCGATCGCCCACGTGGTTCTTGTTGGTCGTCGACGAGAGCCCGACCGCGCCCAGGCCCATCGCCTCGGTCACGAGCCCGCCCATGCGCGCGATCTCGTCGGCGGTGGCCTCGCGCTCCCACGCCTCGTTGCCCATGACGTACTGGCGGATGGCCGAGTGGCCGATGAAGCAGCCCACGTTGGTCCACGGGCCCAGCCGCTCGACGCCGTCGAGATACTGCCCGAACGTCTCCCAGCCCCAGCGGATGCCGCGGGTCAGCGCCTCGAGCGGCATGCCTTCGACGTAGGTGAGCATGCGCATCAGGGTCTCGCGGTCCGCCTCCCGGCACGGGGCGAGCGTGAACCCGCAGTTGCCGATCACCACCGTGGTCACGCCGTGCCACGACGAGCAGGAGGCGAACGGATCCCACGTGAGCTGGGCGTCGTAGTGGGTGTGCGGGTCGATGAAGCCGGGCGCGATCACCAGGCCGTCGGCGTCGATCTCGCGCGCGCCGCGACCGGCCACGGTCCCGACCTCGGCCAGCCGGCCCTCGTGCACCGCCACGTCGCCCCGCCGGCCGGGGGCGCCGGTGCCGTCGACGATCAGTCCACCGCGGATCACCAGGTCGTGGGCCGGCGTCGGGGTCGTCATGGGGCAGTACTGTACGGCAACTGCATGGTCCTTGACCACCCCACCGCCCGGCGCTACCCTCCCAGCACCATGATGAAACGAGCGACCGTCGAGTCCACCGCCGACGCCTATCTCGAGCTGCTGGCCGCGCGCGGAGTGGAGTACTTCTTCGCGAACGCGGGCACCGACTTCGCCCCGCTCATCGAGGCCTACGCGCGCCGCAGCGCGCAGGGCCAGGCGAGCCCGCGCCCCATCACGGTGCCGCACGAGGTGCCGGCGGTGGCGATGGCCCACGGCTACACCATGGTCACCGGCCGGGCCCAGGTGGTGATGGTCCACGTCATCGTGGGCGCGGGCAACGCGGCGGGCGGGGTGATCAACGCGGCGCGCTCCAACGTGCCGATGCTCTTCTCGGCCGGGCGCAACCCGATCACCGAGGCGGGGGACGCGGGCAGCCGCGACCGGCCCATTCACTGGGCGCAGGAGGCGTTCGACCAGGCGGGGATGCTGCGCGAGTTCGTCAAATGGGATTACGAGCTGAAGCGCTTCGACCAGCTCGAGACGGTGGTGGACCGGGCGCTCACCCTGGCCCAGTCCGAGCCGCGTGGCCCCGTCTATCTCACCCTGCCGCGCGAGGTCCTGGCCGAGCGGCACGAGGCCATCGAGTACGCGGACCCCGCGCGGGCGGTGGTGCCGGCGGCCACCCTGCCGGACCCGGCCGCGGTGGACCAGGTGGCGACGATGCTCTCCGCCGCGCGCAACCCGATCATCATCACCAAGGCGGTCGGGCGCGATCCGGCCGCGGTGCCGGCGCTGGTCCGCCTCGCGGAGACGCTGGGCGCGCCGGTCTTCGATCAGTTCCACACCTACGTGAACTTCCCCCAGGACCACGCGCTCCACGGCGGCTTCGAGGCCGCGCCGCATCTGGAGGAGGCGGACGCGATCCTGGTCGTCGAGTCCGACGTGCCGTGGTTCCCGCAGATGAAGCGGCCGAAGCCGGAGACGCGGGTCATCCACCTGGGGGTGGATCCGCTCTTCTCGCGCTACCCGGTGCGGGGCTTCCCGGCCGACGCGGCACTGGCGGGCACGCCGCGGCTGACCCTGGCCGCGCTGGCCGACGCGGTGGCCCGGCGAGTGGACCCCGCGGCGGTGGCCGAGCGGCGGCAGCGCTGGACGGCCGCGGGCACCAAGCGGCGCGAGGCGACGGCCGCCAAGGGCCAGGCGCTCCGCGGCGACGCGCCGATCGACATGCTCTGGCTCTCGCGCGCGATCGGCGAGGTGGTCGACGACCGGACCATCGTGGTCAACGAGTACGATCTGGACGCCACCCAGTGCACGTTCACCCGGCCGGGGAGCTACTTCGGGGCGCCGCCGTCGGGCGGGCTCGGCTGGGGGCTCGGGGCCGCGCTCGGGGCCAAGCTGGCCTCGCCCGGCTCCAGCGTGATCTGCTGCGTGGGCGACGGGGCCTACATCTTCGGCTCGCCGACCGCGTCGCACTTCGTCTCGCGCGCCTACAACCTGCCGGTGCTCTTCGTGGTCTTCAACAACCGCACCTGGAACGCGGTGAAGCGCGCGGTGCAGACCTACGCGCGCGACGGCTGGGCCGTGCGCACCGACGCGATGCCGCTCACCGCTCTCGAGCCCTCGCCCGACTACGAGATGCTCTGCCGGGCCTCGGGCGGCCACGGCGAGAAGGTGGAGGACCCCGCCGCGCTGCCGGACGCGCTCCGCCGTGGCCTTCGCATCGTGAAGGAAGAGAAGCGGCAGGTCGTGCTCAACGTGATCTGCAAGAAGCCGTGAAGATCCTGGCCTCGGGGCCCAGCGGACCGCCCGGCGAGCTCGACCCCCTCCGCGCGGCCGGCCACGAGGTCGTCATCGGTCGCCCCCTCGACCAGCCCGGACGCGCGGCGTACACGGAAGGTGACCTGGGCGCCACGGCGCGCGACTGCCACGTGATCCTCGCCTCGCACCTCGACGCGATCACCCGAGGCGTGATGGAGGCGGCCTCGTCGCTCCGGCTCGTCATCGTGCCCTTCATCGGCACCGACAAGATCGACATCCCGGCCGCCTCCGCCCTCGGCGTCCTGGTGGCCAACAGCCCGACCCCGGAGAACTTCATCGCGGTGGCCGAGGCCACCATCGCGCTGACCCTGCTGCTGCAGAAGCGCATCAAGCACAACGAGGCCAAGCTGCGCCGCGGGGAGTGGGCGCAGCGCGGCGACCGCGGCGAGTTCCTGTTCGGCAAGACGGTCGGCCTGGTCGGGCTCGGGCGCGTGGGCTCTCACGTGGCGCGGCGACTCATGAACTGGGACGTGCGCCTGCTGGCCGCCGACCCCTACGTCTCCGAGGAGCGCGCGCGGTCGCTCGGGGCCACGCTCGTCGACCTGCCGACCCTGCTCGCCGAGAGCGACGTGGTGTCGCTCCACGCCTCGCTCACCGACGAGACCCGCCTGCTGATCGGCGAGAAGGCCCTGCGGGCGATGAAGCCCACCGCGGTCCTGATCAACACCGCGCGGGGCGAGATCGCGGACGAGGAGGCGGTGGCCCGCGCGCTGGCCGAGAGCTGGATCGCGGGCGCCGCGCTCGACGCCTTCACCCGCGAGCCCCTGCCCGCCGCGAGCCCGCTGCGCGCGGTCGACCCCTCGCGCCTGATCCTGACCCCCCACAACGTGAGCCACAGCGAGGCGGGCCGCCGGGCGAACCTCGCGCTCGCCCTCGACCAGATCCTGGCCGCGGGCCGCGGCGAGCCGCCCGCCCACTGCGTCAACCCGGACGCGATCCCGCGCTGGAGAACCCGATGAGCCCGACCGCCTACTCCATCATCGACGCCGACGGGCACGTCACCGAGTCCCTCGAGCAGGTCGCGAAGTACCTCGACGCGCCCTACAACCAGCGGCCGCACACGTTCCCCTTCTATCCGTGGGACGGCTGGGACCGGCGCATGCTCGGCACCCTCGGCGACAACGCGGGCACCGCGGAGCAGTGGCTGCGCGCCCTCGATCGCGGCGGGATGGAGCAGACCGTGCTGTACCCGACGCTCGGGCTCTTCCTCTCGTTCCTCAAGGACCGCGAGTGGGCGGTGGCCCTCTGCCGGGCCTACAACACGTTCCTCCACGAGGAGTTCGTCAAGCAGAGCCCGCGCCTGCACGCGGTCGCGCTGCTGCCGGTACAGGATCCCGAGGCGGCCGCGCGCGAGCTGCGCCGCGCGGTGACCGAGCTCGGCCTGGTGGGCGCGATGCTGGCCGCCGACGGCAGCCACCTGCTGGGCGACGCGCGCTTTCTGCCCATCTACGAGGAAGCCGACCGGCTCGACGTGATGCTGGGCATCCACGCCTCCGGCTCCCACCTGGGTGGCGGGGGGCTCGAGCTGTTCCCGCGCTTCATCCAGGCCCACACCTGCTCCCACGCCTTCGGCCAGATGCGGCAGATCACCTCGATGATCTTCGAGGGCATCCCGGAGCGCTTCCCGCGCCTGCGCATCGCCTATCTCGAGGCGGGCTGCGGCTGGGCCCCCTACTGGATGGAGCGGATGGACGACGAGTACGCCAAGCGCGCGACCGAGGCTCCGGCGCTCAAGCGGAAGCCGAGCGACTACGTGCGAAGCGGGTCGATCTTCTTCTCCTGCGAGGCCGACGAGTGGCTGCTGCCCCAGGCGCTGAAGCTGGTGGGCGAGAACCAAATCGTCTACGCCTCCGACTTCCCGCACTGGGATCACAGCTATCCCGCCTCGCTCGACGAGATCCGCGACCGGGGCGACATCACCGACGTCCAGAAGCGCAAGCTCTTCGCCGACAACGCGCGGAGGCTCTACGGCCTCAAGGGATGAGGCGGGGGCGTCCGCCCCGGCCGTAGCTCTCGTCGGCGCGCGCAAGCGTTACGGGTCTGTCGAGGCGCTGTGCGGCGTCGACCTCGTCATCCGCGCGGGCGAGGTCGTCGCGATGCTCGGCCCCAACGGGGCGGGCAAGACCACCTCGATCAGCCTCATGCTCGGGCTGCGCCAGCCCACCGCGGGCCAGGTGCGCCTCTTCGGGCTCCCGCCCACCGACCGCCGCGCACGGAGCCGCTGCGGGGTCATGCTGCAGGAGTCGGGCACCACCTCGGTGCTCACGGTGCGCGAGATCGTCGACGTCTTTCGCGTCTACTACCCCGCCCCACTGCCCGCCGAGCGAGCAATCTTGATGGCGGGCCTCACCGAGCAGGCCGCGGTGCGGATCGGCACGCTCTCGGGCGGTCAACGGCAGCGGCTCTACTTCGCGCTCGCGATCTGCGGCGATCCCGACATCCTCTTCCTCGACGAGCCCACCGTGGGGATGGACGTGGAGGCCCGCCGGGCCTTCGTGACCAGCATCCAGACCCTGGCCGCCGCGGGTAAGACCATCGTGTTCACCAGCCACTACCTGCGCGAAGCGGAGGAGCTCGCCCGGCGAATCATCGTGATCGACCGCGGCACCGTGATCGCGGACGCGAGCCCGCAGGAGCTGAAATCGCGCGTGCCGGGCAAGAAGATCACCCTGGTCGCGGGGCGGCCGTTCACCGGCAAAGACCTGGAGGGCCTGCCCGCCCGCGTGATCAGCGCCACCGGGGAGCGCGCGAGCCTGCTCAGCAACGAGCCGGCCGCGGTGCTGCGCGAGCTGTTCCGCCGCGGGGTGGACGTGGTGGACCTGGAGGTGACCGGCGCGGACCTGGAGGAGGCGTTCCTCGCGCTCACCCGGCGCGCGGAGGCGGCCACCCCGTGAGCACGGGCCCGAGACCGGAGGTCGCGCCGCTCGGGCGCATGCTGCTGGTGCAGGCGCGGAGCGAGATGCGGATGCGCTGGCGCATCCCCGCGTTCAGCGTGACCATCGTCGCGCTCCCGGTGCTGTTCTTCACCTTCTTCGGCCTGCCCTACGTCAAGCAGACGGGCCCGAACGGCATCAACCTGGGCGCGTACCTGATCGCCTCGTTCGCGGCCTACAGCGTGGGGAGCGTGATGGTCTTCGGCTTCGGCATCGGGGTCGCCACCGAGCGCGGGCTCAAGGTGGACGTGCTGATGCGCGCGACGCCGCTGCCGCCGCTGATCGCGATCCTGGCCAAGGTGCTGAACGCGCTGGCCTACGCGCTGCTGTCGCTGATCGTGCTGATCGTCTACGGGGTGGTGGTGGGCGGCATCCGCCAGGACCTGCTCGTGTGGCTCGACATGATCGCGCGACTGCTGGCCGGCTCGGTGCCGTTCATCGCCCTGGGCTTCGCCATCGGCTACTCGTGCGGGCCCAACGTGGCGCCCGCGGCGGCGAACCTGGTCTACCTGCCGCTCTCGTTCGCGTCGGGCCTCTTCCTGCCGCTCTCCCAGCTCCCGGGCTTCGTGCGCACCGTCGCGCCGTACCTGCCCGCCTACCACTACGGCCAGCTCGCCTGGAGCGCGGTCGGAGCCGGCACCGAGCCGATGGCGGTGAGCCTCGCCTGGCTCGCGGGCTACACCGCGCTGTTCCTCGCCATCGCCTTCCGCGCCTACCGCCGCGAGGAATCCCGCAAGTTCGGCTAGACTACGCGGTGGCCTTCTTCTCGCGGAGGGTCCTGATCTCGGCGGCGGAGTAGCCGAGGTCGGCGAGGATGGTGTCGGTGTGCTCGCCGCGGAGAGGGGCCGCGCGGCGGACGCCGGGGGACATGCGGGAGAAGTGGAGCGGGGTGCCGACGACCGGGATCTCGCCGAGCTTGGGGTGCGTGACCCGCTGCACGATGCCGCGCTCGGCGGTCTGCGGGTCGTTCATCACCTGGTCCACCGTGTTGACCGGAGTGGCCGGCACGTCGGCCTCCTCCAGGCGCTTGAGCAGGAGCTCGCGGTCGAGCGCGCCGATCGTGGTCTCGAGGATGCCCTCCAGCTCCGCGCGATTGGCCACCCGCCCCTGGTTCTTCTGGAAGCGCGGGTCGGCGGCCAGGTCGCTGAGCCCGAGCACCTTGGCGAGCTTCTGCCAGAAGCGGTCGTTGGCCGCCGCGATGAAGATCCACTGCCCGTCGCGGCACTTGAAGTTTCGATAGGGCGAGAGCGACGGGTGGCCCGACCCGAGCGCGCGCGGCAGCGCGCCGGTGAGCAGATAGCCCTCGGCGTGGAAGGCGAGCAGGCTCACCGCGGTCTCGAGCAGCGAGCCGTCGACCCGCTGGCCCAGTCCGGTGCGCTGCCGCTGGATGATCGCGTTGGAGACGCCGAGCGCGCACAGGATGCCGGTGGTCAGGTCGAGGAACGAGACGCCGGCCCGCACCGGCTGGCCACCCGGCTCGCCGGTGATGGACATGATGCCGCTGAAGGCCTGCATCAGCGCCTCGTAGCCTGGGCTGTCCTTGCGCGGGCCGGTGCGCCCGAACGCGGAGACCGAGCAGTAGATGAGCCGCCGGTTGATCTGCGACAGCACGTCGTAGCCGAGCCCGAAGGACTCCATGGTGCCGGTGCGGAAGTTCTCGATGACCACGTCCGCGTCCTTCACCAGCCGCTTGACCACCTCGACGGCCTCCGGCGTCTTCAGGTCGAGCGCGATGCCGCGCTTGTTCCGGTTGAAGAGCAGGTACGCGGCGGCCTCCCCGTCCTTGTGCGGCGGCCAGGTGCGCGACTCGTCGCCGGGCCCGGTGTCCTCCACCTTCACGACGTCCGCGCCCAGGTCGGCGAGCAGCGCGCCGCACCAGGGTCCGGCGATGACGCGGGAGAGATCGATGACGCGGATGCCGTCGAGGGAGAGCGACGAGGTCGGGAAGGGTGTGCTCATGGCGCGTACTATACCGCCGTTGGCGGTGTATATTCACCTCCCGCCAGACCATCAGAGCCAGACCATCCGAGGAGGATGCGCCAATGGAGCTCTACGACGTGATGACCACCACGTTCTCGGGCCGCGACTACACCGACGAGCCGCTGCCCGACGAGACCCTGTACCGCATCCTCGACCGCGCGCGCTTCGCCCCGAGCGGCGGCAACCGCCAGGGCTGGAAGGTGATCGTGGTGCGCGACCGCAAGACCCGCGAGGGCCTGGCCGCCGCCACCGAGCCCGCAGCCAAGCGCTACGCGGCGCAGGTGCAGGTCGGCGAGAGCCCGTGGAACACCATCGACCGCACCCGCGTGGACGCGGCCACCATCGAGCGGACCCCGCCGCCCGCACGCCTGATCGAGCCGGTGCTCAAGGCCGCGGTGGTGCTGGTGATCGGGGTCGATCTCAAGCTGGTGGCCTCGATGGACGCAGAGCTCGACCGCGTCGGGGTCATCAGCGGGGCATCCATCTATCCGTTCGCGTGGAACATCCTGCTCGCCGCGCGCCACGAGGGCTTTGCCGGCACCATCACCACGCTGGCCGCGGCCCGCGAGTCCGCGGTGCAGGCGCTGCTCGGCCTGCCGTCGCACGTGGCGCTCGCCGCGGTGATGCCGCTCGGCCGGCCGGTGAAGCGTCTCACCCGCCTCAAGCGCAAGCCGGTCGAGGAGTTCGCTATGCTCGATCGCTGGAACGGACCGCCCCTTCGCGGCTCAGCGTGAGGCGGGCGGTCTGCCGTCGGTGAGGATTTCGAGAATGCGCTCGCCGGTGATCTCCCCGGGGATCAGCACGTGGTCGGCGCCCGCGCGCAGCAGGTCGACCGCGTCGCTCTTCTCCTCTCCGGTCATCACGATGATCGCCCGGGGCGCCAGGCGGCGCAGGTTGCCGACCAGGCGCCGGGTGCTGATGCCCTTCAGGAAGGTGTCCGAGATCGTCGTCACCACCACGCGCGCCTCCTCGATGCCGAGGTGCTCGAGGGCGTCGGGATTGGCGAGGTCGCCGTACTCCCACCGGAAGCCGCGCGCCATCACCGCATGGGCGCGATTGGCGTCGTAGTCGATGAGGGTGATGCGCGCCTTCATGTCGGGGACCTGCGCCTCCACCAGGTCGAGCACCGCCTGCGCGATGCGGAAGTGCCCGAGCAGCACGATCTCGGGGGCGCCGCGCGCCGCGCCCGGGACCGGCGCGGCCACCGCGAACCGGCGCCCGAAGGGCCGCACGAGCACCCGCGCGATGTGGTCGTTCCACGTGATCAGGTAGGGGGCGAGCAGCGAGGTCAGGATCATCGCGGTCAGCACCACCGCGCTCGCGTGGTCCGACACGTGGCCGTAGCCGGCCCCGAGGGTGAGGATGACCAGCGAGAACTCGCTGATCTGGGCCAGGTTGAGCGCGGTGACCGTCCCCGCGTAGAGGCCGTTGCCCAGGAGTCGCGCGGTGGGGACCACCGACACGAGCCGGCTCGCGATCACGAACAGCACGATGAGCACCGCCTGGCCGAGCACGTCCCCGGTCGGGACGGGCACCTTCATGCCGAGCGCCACGAAGAACAGGGTGACGAAGAAGTCACGCACCCCGGTGACCTTGGAGATCACGTCGGAGCCGTAGGGGAAGGCGGAGATGCTCACCCCCGCGATCAGCGCTCCCATCTCCCGCGACAGGCCGAGCTGGTCCGCGAAGCCCGCGATGCCGAAGCACCACGCCACCGAGGAGATCAGCACCAGCTCCGGACGGCTCGCGGAGATCTCCAGCAGCGGGGCCAGGATGAACCGGCTGGCCAGGAACGCGACGCCCACCAGCACCCCGCCCCCTGCGATGGACTGGGCGATGCGCAGCACGCCCGGCTCGGCCAGGCTCGGCTGCACCGCCATGAAGAGGATGGCCCAGATGTCCTGCACCACCAGCACGCCCAGAGTGAGCCGCCCGGACAGGATCTTGAGCTCGAACTTCTCGCGCAGCAGCTTGACCACGATCAGGGTCGAGCTGAGCGAGATGACGATGGCGAGGTAGACGAGATCGAAGCGGCCGTCGCCGACCCGGTAGCCGAGCCAGGAGAAGAAGGCGACGCCCAGGAGCGCGTTGATGACGAACTGGCCGACCCCGAGGGCCAACATCGAGCGCCCGAGGCGCCGGAGCTCGCGCAGGTCGATCTCGAGCCCGATGATGAACAGGAGCAGGATGAGGCCGATCTCGGAGATCAGCTCGATGCTCTCCGCGTCGGTGACGAGGCCGAAGCCCATCTGGGAGCTGAGCAGGACGCCACCCGCGATGTAGCCCAGCAGGAGGGGCTGCCGGAGCAGACGGGCGGCGTGACCGAGCACCGCGGCGAAGATGATGCCGAGGGCGATGTCCCGCAGCAGCGTCACGTCGTGAACCACCGGTCGCCCGCCCCTCCATCTTGGGATAGAATCGGTCGCCGTATCGTAACCAACTTTCCCGACCCGGAGGAGGATCTCGTGGAGCAGCGTACCCTCGGCAAGAGCGCACTGGCCGTCTCGGCCATCGGACTCGGCTGCATGTCCATGTCCAACGTCTACGGCAAGGGCGACGACGCGGAGTCCATCGCGGTCGTCCACCGCGCCCTCGACCTGGGCGTCAACTTCCTGGATTCCTCCGACATGTACGGGTGGGGACAGAACGAGGAACTGCTGGGCCGGGCCCTCCGGGGCAAGCGCGACGGGGTGGTGCTGGCCACCAAGTTCGGCAACCTGCGCAAGCCGGACGGCACCGCCGGGGTCAGCGGCCGGCCCGAGTACGTCCCGCAGGCCTGCGAGGCGAGCCTCAAGCGGCTGGGCGTCGACCGCATCGACCTCTACTACCAGCACCGCGTAGACCCCGGCGTGCCCATCGAGGACACGGTCGGCGCCATGTCCCGCCTGGTCGAGCAAGGCAAGGTGCGGTACCTCGGTCTCTCCGAGGCTTCCCCGGCCACCGTGCGCCGCGCGCACGCGGTGCATCCGATCACCGCGCTCCAGTCCGAGTTCTCCCTGCTCTACCGGGTGGAGGCGGAGGAGACGCTGCCCGTCCTCCGCGAGCTCGGCATCTCGTTCGTCGCCTACTCCCCGCTCGGCCGCAGCCTCCTGACCGGGAGCACCCGCACCGCGGCCGAGATCCCGGCCGACGACCGCCGGCGGGATCACCCCCGCTTCCAGGACGAGAACCTCCAGAAGAACCTGGATCTGCTGAGGCCGCTGCTCGACATGGCGAAGCAGAAGGGCTGCACCCCGGGCCAGCTCGCGCTGGCCTGGCTGCTCGCGCGAGGGCGCGACATCGTGCCGATCCCGGGGACCAAGCGGAAGGCCCGCCTCGACGAGAACGCGGCCGCCGCCGCGGTGCCGATCACTCCGGCGGAGGTCGCGGCGCTCCAGGACGCGGTGCCCACCGGCGCCGCCGCCGGCACCCGCTACCCGGCACCCGCCATGAAGTCGGTCTACATCTAGGCCGGCGCCGGCGTGGGCGACTGGCTCGAGACCTACCGCGGAACCGTCTTCCGCTGGGAGGTGGATCACAACGACCACTTCACTGTGGCGTACTACTTCGCCCGCATCGCCGACGCGGGCCTCGGGATGCTCGCGGACCTCGGCCTGAGCCCGCTCGACACCCCTACCACCGACTGCTTCGTGCGCTACCAGCGCGAGCTGCGGGTGGGTGACGTGATGCACATGGAGAGCGGGGTGGTCCACGCCGAGCCGGGCGCGATCGTGCTCGGGCACAGGCTCTTCGACACGGGCGCGGCAGCGCTCTGCACCACCGTGGAGCAGCGGGTGCGCGTGCCGGCCGCGCTGCCGCCCGATACTGCGCGGCGGGTCGATGCGCGGCGCGTGGCCTGGGACGGCCCGGCCCGTGAGCGACGGTCCCGTCCGACCGGGCTCGCCGGCTTTCGCGATAGCGCGCGCGACACCGTGAAGCTGGCCGAGCTGGACGTGTCGGGCGGCGCCGCGCTCTCGCACTACATTCACCGCTTCTCGGCCGCCAACGGCCACGCCATCGCCTCGTTCGGCATGACCCCCGCCTACATGCGCGGCGAGCACCGCGGCTTCTCGACCTTCGAGTTTCAGCTCGAGCTGGGCGCTCCCCTGCGCGCGGGCGACCTCGTGCGGGTGCGATCCGGCGTCCTGCACGTGGGCAGCTCCTCGCTCCGGCTGCTACACGTGATGACCCGCGAGCCCGCCGGCGAGGTGGTGGCTTCGCTCGAGCAGTCCGGCGTGCACTTCGACCAGGACGCGCGTCGGCCGGCCCCGCTCCCCCCACCCCTGCGCGAGCGCGCGCTGGGCCTGCTGCTGCCCGCACCCTGATGTCGCTCGCGCTCGGCCTCTTCTCGATGACCACCGGGCCGTGCTCGCACCCGGAGGGGGCGGCCCGGGTGGCGCGCGCCGCGGAAGCGGCCGGCTTCGATTCGCTCTGGGGCGGCGAGCACGTGGTGCTCCCGGACCCGCAGACTCCGCCGTCGCCCCTCGCGCCGGAGGACCGCATCACCGATCCGATCGTGGCGCTCGCTTTCCTCGCCGCGCACACCACCCGCATCCGGCTCGGCACCGGCATCATCATCCTGCCCCAGCGCAACCCGCTGGTCTTGGCCAAGCAGCTCGCGACGCTCGACGTCTTCTCCGGCGGCCGCCTGATCTTCGGCGTGGGCGTCGGATACCTCGAGCCCGAGTTCCGGGCGCTCGGCATCCCGTTCGAGACGCGGGGCCCGATGACCGACGAGTACCTGGCCGCGATGCGCACGATCTGGAGCCAGGAGCGACCGGCCTATCGCGGGCGCTTCGTGGCCTTCGAGAATGTCCAGGCCCATCCCCAGCCGGTGCAGCGGCCGGGTCCGCCCGTCGTGGTCGGCGGGCACACGCCCGCCGCGTTCCGCCGCGCGGTGGAGCAGGGGCGGGGCTGGTACGGATTCGCGCTCGACGAGGCCGGCGTCCGCCGCTGCCTCGACGGCCTGCGCGACGCGGGGAGCCGCTACGAGCGGCCGGCCGCGCTCGGTCCGCTCGAGATCAGCGTGACGCCACGCCCCACCCGCGGCGGCGAGGCGATGGACCGCCCGAGTGCCGATCGGTTCGAGGCGCTCGGGGTCCACCGCCTCATCCTGATGCCTCCTCGCTCGCTCGAGGCCGACGGCCTCGCGCGCTTCGTCGAGAAGACCGCCCGCGAGCTACGCTAGTTAGGCCGGGCGCGGCCCCACTCGATCGCGAAGCCCACCGCCGGCCAGCCGACGGTGTCGTGATCGCCCGCCACGCGAGAGCCCACCGGAGGATTCGGCGCGGTGTAGCCGGCCACGCCGGCCTGGCCGGTCGCGGTCGATCGCGAGAGCGGCTTCATGAACCGCGGCTGCTGCGGCAGCGACTGGCGCTGCGGATACAGATCACGATCCGGCAAGGCCGGCGCGACGCGCTCGCGCTCGGCGGGATGCGTCTTGAGATCGAGGGAGTCCGCGGAGGCGCGTGCGGGCAGCAGCGCAAGCGGGACGGCGAAGACGAGCAAGGCCACGATAGACGGGATACGCATACGTGTCGTCCTCCTACCTATTGGAGTACGCATGGGGGATGCCGGATGCGGGTCCGGGAAAACTCGCAGGGAATTGCAATGGACCCGGGCAGTTACGCGCGGTCCTTTGTTACCGACCAGGCCGAGGGAGAAGGACCAACGTGGTAATTCCTACCTCTCCGCTTCCCCCTTCCCGCGGCCCGGCAAGGCGCTTATCATGGCGGCACTTTCACCGCTCACCGAGGAGAGAGCCATGACCGCCATCAGCCAATCCGTCGATCTCGACCGCCGAGGCCGCATCGCGGTGCTCACCGTGAACAACCCGCCGGTCAACGCGCTGAGCCAGCACGTGCGCCAAGGCCTCCGCGACGGGCTCAAGCAGGCCGCCGCGGACGGCGGCGTGGACGCAGTGGTGATCGTCTGCGCGGGCCGCACATTTATCGCGGGCGCGGACATCACCGAGTTCGGCAAGCCGCCGAAGGAGCCGGGCCTGCACGAGGTGCTCGACCTCATCGAGGGCTCGCCCAAGCCGGTGGTCGCGGCGATCCACGGCACCGCGCTCGGCGGCGGCCTCGAGGTCACGCTGGCTTGCCACTACCGCGTGGGCGTGAAGACCGCGCGCTTCGGCCTGCCCGAGGTCAAGCTCGGCATCCTGCCCGGCGCGGGCGGCACCCAGCGGCTGCCGCGCGTGGTCGGAGTCCCCAAGGCGCTCTCGATGATCGTGAGCGGCGATCCGATCGGGGCGGACGAGGCCCTGAAGGTGGGCCTGATCGACGAGATCGTCGACGGCGACCTGACCGCGGCGGGAGTCGCGTTCGCGGAAAGGGTGGTGCGGGAGAAGCGGCCGCTCAAGAAGATCCGCGATCTGGACGACAAGGTCGCGGCGGTGCGCGGCAAGCCCGAGGTCTTCGCCGAGTTCC
>Ga0257156_1000030_pt1 | contig 17921 bp, 15 predicted proteins | sample NI49A_FD_185989 | JGI IMG/M metagenome (GOLD analysis project Ga0257156, IMG submission 185989) | Soil microbial communities from H.J. Andrews Experimental Forest, Oregon, United States - NI-49-A | ecosystem: Environmental > Terrestrial > Soil > Temperate forest > Bulk soil | place: USA: Oregon... | reverse complement strand
ACTCACGCTGGCGAATCCCCCCCTGAACCTGTTCAGCGAGGCGCTCATGGAAGACTTGCGAGGCGCCGTGACGGCGGCAAAGCAGACCCCGCTCAGAGCCTTGATGGTTCGGGCTGAAGGCAAGATCTTCTCGGGAGGCGCCGACGTCCGCATGTTCAAGGGAAGAACGTCCGCCCACGCTCGTGAGCGGGTTACTAGCCATCTACGAACGATTGCGGATCTCGAAGAATTGCGGTGTCCGACGGTGGCCGCGGTCCAGGGGCTCTGCCTCGCGGCAGGGCTCGAACTCGCCTTGGCCTGCGATCTGATCTGGGCGGGCGCCTCCGCGCGCTTCGCTCAGGCGGAGGCATCGATCGGCACCACGACGCTGCTCGGCGGCGTTCAGCGCCTCGCCGAGCGCGCCGGCCCGAGCCGTGCGCGAGAAATCATCTATACCGCCGATCAGTACGACGCGGCGACGTTCGAACGATGGAACATCGTCAACCGCATCGTTCCCGATGACGCACTTGAAGCGGAGACTCGGGCATTCGCCGCGCGACTGGCCAACGGCCCGACCCTGGCGTATGCCGCCGGCAAGCGAATCGTGCGAGCGTATCTCGATGGAAGTGTCCGCGCGGCCGACAAAGTTGTCGACGAAGTCGGCCCGACACTCTTCGAGAGCGCAGACATGAAAGCGGGCGTGACAGCTCTGCTCGATCACGGTCCCCGTGGGTTCCGCGACAAGGTCGTGTTTGAGGGCCGCTGACAGTGGGAAGGCGAGCGCAGCCGCCGGAGACCACCCTTAACATAGGAGAGATCAATATGCGCGCTGTTCAGCTCACGGCTTACGGCAACCCTGTCGAGGCTCTTAAGTATGTCGACATTCCCGCGCCCGAAGCTCCCGGCCCGAACCAGGTCCTCATCGGCGTCGAAGTGTCCCCTATCAACCCCAGCGACCTACTGCTCGCAAATGGTATCTATGCATTGCGCCCCGCGCTTCCAACCGTCATCGGCAATGAAGCTGTCGGCCGCGTTCTCGATGTGGGTCCAGGGGTGCAGAACGTCAAGCTCGGCGACCGGGTCCTGGCGCCGCTCTCCAGCTTCACGTGGAGGGAGCGAATGGTCATTTCTGCCGACGGCCTTTTCTCCCTGCCTCCTCACGCGGATCCGCGACAGTTGGCGATGCTGACCATCAATCCCCCGACCGCCGCGCTGCTGCTCAGCGAGTATGTCAATCTGAAACCGGGCGAATGGGTGGTGCAGAACGCCGCCAATTCCGGTGTCGGGCGGTGGGTGATCGCGTTCGCGAAAAAGCGCGGCCTGAAGACCGTCAATGTCGTCCGGCGGCCAGAGCTCGTGCCCGAGCTTGAGGCGATTGGCGGCGACCTCGTCCTCGTCGACTCCCCCGATGTCTCAGAAAAGATCAAGGCGGCTATCGGTCAGGCTGAGCTCCGCCTGGCGCTTGATGGTGTCAGCGGGCCGGCGACGGGCGTGCTCGCAGCGACGCTCTCGCCCCGCGGCACGCTCGTCAGCTTTGCGGCCATGAGCTCGAAGCCGATGTCAATCAGCCCGCTGGACGTTATCTTCAAGCCTGTCACCGTACGAGGCTTTTTCATGGCCCACCCGGAGTTTGCGGCCAAACTTGCGCCAGCCGCAGCGCAGGCGGCTGAGATGATCGCGTCCGGGCGGATGCACATTCCGGTGGCGGCAACCTACCCCCTCTCGGCCATCAAGGAAGCGGTCGCGCATGCGCAGCGTGGCGGAAAGGTTCTTCTGGACGTAGCGGGATCATCCAGCTGACCTCGGATACTTCCTCGCTTTCGTCGGCTTCTTCTTCCGTCGATCTGAACGGGAAAGGTCGCCCCAGGAGATGGCTCGCTCAAGCGTGCGAAGTTGATCTCGGTTTGACGCTGCTCATGCGAGAGCTGGCCGGCCTGTTCTACGAGCGCTTCCCCTGCATCGACTCGCCGCGGGGCGTCACGGGATAGCCGCGCGCCTCCATGCAGCGCCGGTAGGTGTCCTGGTCGATGTCGAACGGCAGCAGAACGTAGCCCTTGTCGTTCTGTCCGACCGAGACGCGAAGGCAGGCCTTCTCCTCCCGCACGCGGTCCGACACGACCACGCCCGGCGCGGCCTGGGCCACGGCGGGCACGGACGCGGCACAGCCCGCCAGGAGCCCGAGGGAGAGGACCAGGCTGCCGAGCCCGATCGCGGTGCTCCGAGGGTGGAGGCGCATGCTCTCACCGAACCCGGACGCTCCTTGCCGAGACTTCCCCTGCGCCGCGTCTCCGGTCCGGTCCATGTCGATCCTCCTCTCGAGTTGTCCCTCGCTTCATTTGATGCGGTCGACACACGAGCGGCGACGGATGGGCCGGGGTTACCGCAAGAATGCGAGAGTCGGGGTCATCTCGACAGCACCCTCTTCGATGTGACCTCCTCCACGACCCGGTGCGGAACATTCGAGAAGAGCGGATCGACCCGATCATGTCGTCGAAGCTCACGGGCGTGGTCTCGGTTCCGGGCCCACCCTCCCTGGGCAGTCCGAGTGTGCGGGCTCGAGGATGTCGCCGCGCACCACCTCGACCCGGCAACCCTCGAGCGCCCCGAGGCTGCTGGCCGGGCGAGCGAGGACCCGGACACGACAGCCGTCAGCGACAAGCACGCGCGCCACGTTGGCTCCCACGAAGCCGGTGGCGCCGGTGACCAGCACATCCATGTGTGGTGCCACTCCCGAGCTCAGCTTACCCCTGCCGCGGGGGGTTGCTATCATAGTGGCGAGTCCCCAGCAGAAAGACTCAGGAGCGCCCATGGCAGTGAAGCGGCTCGGCATCCTCACAGGCGGTGGCGACGTGCCCGGGCTGAACTCCGTGATCAAATCGGTGGTGTACCGGGGCAGCGAGCTCGGTTACGAAGTGGTGGGGATCCGCCGCGGCTGGGAAGGCTTGACCCACGTCGATCTTCAAGATCCGGCGAGCCGCACGCGCTACGTGCTGCCCTTGAACCGCCAGAACACCCGCACGATCGACCGCACCGGCGGCACCTACCTGCACACCTCGCGCACCAGCCCGTCCCGGATGCTCGCGCTTCCCCCGGCGCTCGCGGGACAGGAGTTTCCGACGGCAGGTTCTCCGAGCACCGGCATCACCTACGACGTCACCGAGGCGGTGCAGCGGAATATCGAGGGGTTGGCGCTCGACTACCTGATCGCGATCGGCGGCGATGACACGCTCGGGTACGCGGCGGAGCTCGCCCGGCAGGGCATGCCCGTGATCGCCGTGCCCAAGACCATGGACAACGATGTGCGTCACACGGAGTATTGCATCGGCTTTTCCACGGCGATCACGCGCGCCATGGATGCCATCGAGCGGCAGCGGACCACCGTCGGCTCCCACGAGCGGATCGGCATCTTCCGGGTGTTCGGGCGCGATGCCGGGTACACGGCCCTCTACACGGCGTACGTGACGTCGCTTCGGTGCTGCATTCCTGAATACCGCGTGAACCTCGGGAAGCTGATCGAGCTCCTCATGACCGACAAGCGCAACAATCCGAGCAACTATGCGCTGGTGATCGTCTCCGAGGGCGCGGAATGGGAGGGCTATACGGTGAAGGAATACGGTCCCGCCGACGCCTTCGGTCATCGCAAGAAGATGAGCGTGGCAGAGGATCTGAGCAACGAGATCAAGGCGGCCACCGGCGAAGAGACGATCGTCAGCGACCTGACCTACGAGCTGCGCTCCGGCAGCCCGGACTCCGTGGATCGGATGGTGGCCTCGACGTTCGCGGGCATGGCCGTCGATGCCATCCACGAGGGCAAGCAAAATCTGATGACCGCCGTCAGCGGGGGCTGCTTTGCCTTGCAGCCGATTCCCGACCCGGCACTGGGGCCGCGCAAGGTGGATGTGGCCACGATGTACAACACCGAGCGCTACCGTCCCACCTATGACCGCAAGCTGGGTCTGCCAATCTTCCTCACGCGGAAGTAGGCAGGGACCTTCACCACTGGACGGCGACACTCGAGCCCGAGGCACTTGTGGTGTGTACTGCACGTGAGCGTCTTCGGCGCGCGCGTGCTCCGGAAGGGGGCTCGCTCCTCCTAATGTGGTGGGGCGGACGGCGGATCGGGGTGGAGCGACGTGAAGCGGTCAGAGTAAATCCCTAGGCCCGCGTCCTTTCTGCGGCATGCTTCGCCCGTGTGTGTGTTTCTGCTCACGTTGCGCCGTCGCCACCGCGCGCGCGTCCGCCGGGTCGACAGGATCCGGCAGTTGACGCGATGCACGCGAGCAATTGGACTCGGTCAGGACTGAGAGCAATGTGAATGTCGTGTAGTGCCCCATGCGGGCACATGAGAGGAGCGTCCAATGTCGCGCGTGATCCTGTCCCTCAGCGTGTTGTGCGTTGTCGGTGGTTTGACTGCGCTGCCCGCCCTGGCAGCGGATCTGAAGCCCGCGCTACCGAAATCGTCGGAGTTCAACGATGGCCCGCAAGGTGGCGGGGCGGAGCTCGGAACCAAGGAGCGTGTCCCGAGCAGCGGTGAGTTCAACAGCGGCCCCGAAGGCGTGGGCGGCACGGAGTTGGACGCGGGTGGCGGTGACGGCGGCGACGGAGCGGCCTCACCGCCGCCCGGTTGGGGCGATCTCCCGGCTGAACGAACCCCAGAGAGTCCGTAGTCGGCCGCGCGGGCGAGGACGGGCAGGGGCCGTCTAACGTTCCACTCGGGTCAACGGCGCGGAGCCGAGCATCGCGGAGTCCGCGGTCGGCGAATGCTTGATGTGCGCCGACGGTCAGTCAAAGCGCGCCTCCCCAGCCGAACGCATGCGGTCGGCTTTCCGGTGGCGCCGGCGCGCTCGCGCCGATGTGATCCGGCGCACTTCGCTCGGCTTGTTGAAGCTCCGACGCCGCTTCAGCGCTCGGGAAAGTCCGACCTTGAGAGGCCTTCCTGCTGCAAATGCATCTTCTTCTCGGCGGCAGGGGAGGCCACCGAGAGCGTCCCGCCCCGCGTGAGCCGATGAGGACCGGTCGCCAAACGAGTCGAGCTAGACGGTCCGAGGCGGTCAGCGATTCGTGGGGGTCCTGGTGGGAGCGTCCGTTGCTTTCCCGGGCGTGCAGCTGTGGGCGTGCCTGTCTGGGATCCGCGGGAGCGATGGGCAGAACCATTTTGCCGCAAGGAATGAGGGGCGCAACCACGCCTTCCCCGGTGCACAGCCAGGCGATGCAGCCGAAGGTGATCGTTATCGACTCGTTCGGCCGGGCACAAGTGCTCGTTTCATCAGGGAGTGTCGCCGCGAGCTGGGCCCTTCCGCTTGGAGTTCACCGCGACGCCCGGTACTCCGACTCGGATTCACGCAGCTCTCGCGACACGGTGAGGTCTGTAGCCGTCAGCTGGGGTCCGGGTTGGGTCCGGAGTTCGGGCGGTCACGGCCCCCCTGATCCGAACCAGTGAGGTTCCGATGAACCGAAGTCGCTGGGGGACCTGGATGCGGGGGAGGCGGGGGGAGACGCGGGTGCCTCCTTCGAGAGCGCATCGTCGTGTACCACAAGCGCTGTCGCACAACCGCCGAGCGCCGCGGCTGACGCGAGAGCGACCAGCAGACGCCGAGTCAGGACTATCATGCTAGTTCCTTCGACTCCCGAGTTCCTAGACTAGGGGAAGCCGCTCCGCCGCAGGACCGTCCTCCGTCGCCCAGGCTGACACACACTCCCGCCCCCACCCGCACGAGCAGTTGACGAGCCAGCGTCGTGTGACGGTCACTCCTTGGCCGTCGCCTTGGCTCTGCCCTCGAGCCTGCTGCTGCCGCTCGCCTCGCCGGAGAGCGCGGTGACCGACTCCTTCAGCCCTCGGCGCAGCGCCGGGTCGGCCTTGGCCAGGAGGCCGACCATGCGGCCCTGTAGGGTTCGCTCAACCTCGACGTGGTCCGGGATGACCCGATGCCACGTCGAGGCTGGTCTATTCTCTGAGATCACGCAAGGTCGTAGCGATCGAGGTTCATCACCTTGGTCCAGGCCCCGACGAAGTCCTGGACGAACGTCGCCTGCGCGTCCGAGCTTCCGTATACTTCCGCCAGAGCCCGTAGCTGGGAGTTCGAGCCGAACACCAGATCGACGCGCGTGCCGGTCCACTTGAGCGCACCCGTCTTCCGATCGCGCCCCTCGAACACGTCCTTGGCGTCCGACGCTGCTTTCCACTCCGTGCCCATGTCGAGCAGGTTCACGAAGAAGTCGTTGGTCAGCGCTCCCGGCCGCTTGGTGAAGACGCCGTGTTTCGTCCCTCCGACGTTGGTGTTGAGGACGCGCATGCCGCCGATGAGCACCGTCAGCTCGGGCGCGGTCAGCGTCAGCAATTGCGCCCGATCGATCAGGTACTCCTCGGCCGGTACGGGGTACTTGCCCCCGAGGTGGTTTCGGAAACCGTCCGCGAGCGGCTCGAGGACGGCGAAGGACTCCACGTCGGTCTGCTCCGGTGAGGCGTCCATGCGCCCCGGCGCGAAGGGCACCGTGACGGCGTGACCGGCTTGCTTCGCCGCCTGCTCCACGGCGGCACAACCACCCAGCACGATCAGGTCGGCGAGCGAGACCTTCTTACCGCCGGACTGTGCCTTGTTGAACTCGCTCTGGATGCCCTCCAGCGTCTTCAGCACCTTCGCCAGCTGGGCCGGCTGGTTGACCTCCCAATCCTTCTGCGGCGCGAGGCGAATGCGCGCCCCGTTCGCCCCGCCGCGCTTGTCCGAGCCCCGGAACGTGGACGCCGACGCCCAGGCGGTCGACACCAGCTCCGAAACGGACAGCCCCGACGCCAGGATCTTGCCCTTGAGGGCGGCGATGTCCTGCTGATCGATCAGCTTGTGATTGACCGCGGGGATCGGATCCTGCCAGATGAGTTGTTCGGCAGGAACCTCCGGGCCCAGGTAGCGGGCGCGCGGCCCCATGTCTCGATGCGTCAGCTTGAACCACGCCCGAGCGAATGCGTCGGCGAACTGGGCCGGATTCTCGTAGAAGCGCCTCGAGATCTTCTCGTACGCCGGGTCGAGCCGCAGCGACAGGTCCGTGGTCAGCATCGCCGGCGCGTGGCGCTTGGCCTGGTCGTGGGCATCAGGAACCGTGCCGGCGCCTGCGCCCCCCTTCGGTTTCCACTGATGCGCGCCGGCCGGGCTCTTCGTCAGCTCCCACTCGTAGCTGAACAGATTCTTGAAGTAGTCGTTGCTCCACTTCGTGGGCGTGGTCGTCCACGTGACTTCCAGGCCGCTGGTGATCGCGTCACCGCCCTTGCCCGTGCCGAAGGTGCTCCGCCAGCCGAAGCCCTGCTCCTCGAGGCCGGCCGCTTCGCAATCCGGCCCCACATGGGACTCCGGGCCGGCGCCGTGAGTCTTGCCGAAGGTGTGACCACCCGCGATGAGCGCCACCGTCTCCTCGTCGTTCATCGCCATCCGCCTGAACGTCTCGCGGATATCCGTGGCCGCCGCGATCGGGTCCGGATTGCCGTTCGGGCCTTGCGGGTTGACGTAGATCAGCCCCATCTGAACGGCGCCGAGCGGATTCTCGAGATCCCGGACGCCGGTGTACCGCTTGTCCCCCAGCCACTTGTCCTCCGAGCCCCAGTAGACTTCCTCCGGTTCCCAGACGTCGGGACGCCCGCCGGCGAACCCGAAGGTCTTGAACCCCATCGACTCCAGCGCGACGTTGCCCGCCAGGATCATGAGGTCGGCCCACGAGATCTTCCGGCCGTACTTCTGCTTGGTCGGCCAGAGCAGCCGGCGCGCCTTGTCGAGGCTCACGTTGTCGGGCCAGGCGTTGAGCGGCGCGAACCGCTGCTGGCCGGCCCCGGCGCCGCCGCGGCCGTCGCGGATGCGGTACGTGCCGGCGGCGTGCCACGCCATGCGAATGAACAACGGTCCGTAGTGGCCGAAGTCCGCCGGCCACCAGTCCTGCGAGTCGGTCATCAGCGCCACGAGATCCTTCTTCACCGCCGCCAGGTCCAGGCTCTTGAACTCCTTGGCGTAGTTGAAGTCCTTGCCCATGGGATCGGCCGGCTGCAGGATCGTGAGGTTCAGCTGATTGGGCCACCAGTCGTGGTTCGACCTGACGCTGCTCGCGGTGTGCGTGAACGGGCACTTTGCTTCGGTTGACATCTGGTTCCTCCTTTGGTCTGTGGGTCGCCGACATCAGCTACGTCATCCAACACTCGGACCAGGGTCGCCACTACACCGCAGTCGCCTTCGGCAAGCGGTGTCGCCTCGATGTCGACGACGCGCTCGAAGTAGAGTACCGGCGATTGGCCTGCGACTCGCCTCCTTCAGGTACTCGTGGCTCTTGTTCCCTTCGAATCCTCCTTGCGACGTTTGGGGGGTGAGCGGCGCGGTAGTGCCGGGACCGGCGCTACGGCGGCGGACGTCGCGCGGCCCGCCGGCGGCCCTTCCTACGGCAGGCGGCGCAGCGCCCATAGAACTCGATTCGGTGATGCGTCACGCTGAATCCGCCCGACGACGCGACCCGGCTCACCAGGGCGAGCGAGTGGGGCTCGGTGAGCGGCCCGGCCACGTCGGCGATGCGCCCGCAGGCCAGACAGGTGAAGTGGTGGTGCTCGCTCAGGTTGCAGTCGAAGCGCGTGTGAGGTCCAGGCAGCTCCTTGACCAGCCCCTGGGCGACGAGGAGCCGCAGGTTCCGATACACGGTGCCGAGGCTCACCCGCGGCAGCCGGCGCCGCACCATCTGGTGCACGGCCTCGGCGGTGGGATGAGCGTCGCTCCCGCGGACCACCTCCAGCACCAGCCGGCGCGGACCGGTCAGCCGGAGGCCGACGCCGCGCAGGGCCGCCGACGCCCCGTCCCGCCTCCGCGCGACCGGGGCCTTATCAGGAATGATTGTCATAACGAAACGCAGCCTAAACGCGCCGCGCCCCCGTGTCAAGGAGTCGTGAGGTTCTCTGGCTTGCGGACACGGCGCCGTTGGGCGCCGACTCCTTGCCGGGATGGTGCGCTCGGAACCCGACGGTGGTCAAGGGCGGCGGAGTGGGGCAGACCGCGGCCCTGGCGGCTGGGTGCTGCCGGTGATCGGGCAACGCCTGTGAGCGGCCTGCCGCGGGTTACGGGGTGGCGGCGGTGTGGTCGGGCCGGGGGCGGGGCCGGAGATGTCGGGGCCCGGCGCCAAGTTGAGGTGGGCGAGGAAGACGCGCGCGAGGTGCCGGATCCTGGATGGCGGCGACGAATCCTATCGCGACGCTTTGCCGAGGGCAGCAATCGTGTCCGCGACCAGGCGTCCGACGCTTTCGACATCTCCGCCCCGGCTGTGCGAGAGCCCGAAGCGGGCAATCACGAGCTGCTTCGAGGGAACTACCACGACATATTGACCCAGATAGCCGCGGGCAAAGTACGTATCCCGAGGGGCGCCGGGCATGCCCCAGGCGATACCCAACGCGGGGATTTCCGCATTTGACAGGTTTGTCCAAAACCCAGCTCCGTAGCCCGTCGTGAGGGTCTGTGATGAGGAATAGTGCACCCAACCTTCGGGCAAGATCCGATGTCCCCCGACGACCCCGTCGCCGAGATAGAGCAGGCCGAACCGTGCCCAGTCGCGTGCCGAGGCGAACATGAACTTGGATCCCATCGGCGTGCCGGTGGCGTCGAACTCGAACGTCACGGAGTGCATACCCAGCGGGGCGAAGAGTTCGCGCTGAGCGAACTGGAGTACCTCGGCAGGTCCGCCCACGGAATCACGGAGGATCCGCGACAGGATTTCATAGTTTGCGTTGCTGTAGTTCCACGTGCTGCCAGGCACCGCCTCGATGCTTCGATGCGCGGCAAACTCCGCGACATCGGGTTCCAGAAACCACATCCGCGTGGCGGGAGGCGGGAAGCCCCTCTCGTCAGTCGAAAAGCCCGCGGTCATTCTCAGCAGCTGGTCTATCGTGATCGCGTGCCGCGAGTCACCGGGATTCCGCCAGGCGGCTACGGGAGCTGGCTGATGAACCGCGATCCGGCCCTCGCGAACAAGTATGCCGACGAGCGCACTGACAACGGACTTGGTCGCCGAATTTCCCGCTATGGCCGTCGCGAGGCCATAGCCCGGGGCGTAGCGCTCGGCGATGACGCGCCCTTCGTGCACGACGACGACCGCCTTGGTGCGGCGATACGGCGGGCGCTCGGGTTCGGAAAAGGCGCGGTCGAGGGCGGCGCTCAGGGCCAGATCCGTGGATTCGACGACAGCAGGCCCGGCGATCTCCGGTAGATCAGGTGAAGTAGCCTGCGCATCGGCCGTAATGGTCGCAAGAGGAGAGGCAACCTCGAGCTCTCCACCGTGGACAATCAGGCATCCCAGACCATCCCGATACACCGCGCGGCTCTCGAACCGGCCTGCCACGCGCGTGGTCACCTGCCGACGCCCGCGGTCGACCTGGTAGTGAAGAGCCCAGGTCACCAGTCCCATGCCGGGGGACGGTTTCACGCTCTCCGCAAACAGTTGATCCGGATCCAATCCGGACACGAAGGTTCCGGAGCACAGCGTGTGGCTGGTATTGGCCGTGCCGATCCGAATGGCCCGGTCGGGCCGGGTCGCATCACAACCGGTCACGGATACGGCGGCGAGCGCGGTCAGCAGAGATAGGACCTGATGTCTCGGTCGGCGTTTCCGACGGATGCGGTAAAGCGGGCTCAGCGCTACCAATGTTGTCCTAGTCTTTGTGTTAAACGAGCGGGTGACACTCTCCGGTTCCAGGAACAGGCTAACTCCGTGGAGCAAGGGAATCAAAGCCAAGCTCATGAGTCACGACCGGGTACAGTTCGTACCTGTCTTCGTCCCATATGGGGGAGACCTGCATGAGAGTGGGGCGTGGATCGGGAAGAGTTAGGCGGTACTATGAGCGCTAAGCGAGTATCCAAGAATGCGCCGCCTGACGGTCTGCCCGCCTATCGGATTCTCACGGGGCCAGACGGTCGCATCAATCGTTCACGGGAGGGGCATATGGCACACATCGCGCAGATCAAACGACCCGGCCTGCTAACTCGGACATTTTTCAAGATCGGGGAGCGGATGTTCGGTCAGGTGCCGACTCCCGAGCGACTGATGGCACATCGGCTCCCGCTCATGCTGGGAATTGGGGGTCTCTATGGCGCCATCGAGTGGTTCGGGAAGATTGACGCTCCGCTTCGCGCCCTGCTCAATGTCCAGGTGGCCGCCCTTTACGGCGTGCCGTACTGAATGGACATCCGTCACGCCGTCGGCGTGAAGGTGGGGGTCCCGGCGGAGAAACTCGCCGATGTCCTGACATTCCAGGCGAGCTCACGGTTCAGCGAGCGGGAGCGGGCCGCGCTCCACTTTGGTGAGCGGATTACCCGCGACGACCTCGAGATGTCCGAAGAGTGCCTGGCGCAGGTGCGGGAACATTTTACCGAGGCGGAGATCGTGGAGCTGACGTTCATCATCGGCTACCAGACGTTTGCCAGCAAATTTGCGAAGGCTTGGAGGCTCGCGCCCCAAGGCTTCTCAGCCGGGATCTGACGGCCTGCCGAGGAGAAGTCCCATGCAAGTGATGCTGCTCTCCATGCCGGACTCGTTCGAGCACATGCCCTCGGTGGCGATTCGAATGCCCAACGGCGCGCTCGCATCGCTCGCCGGGAACCTCGATGCGCACCATCGCGTCGCCGTCGCCGATCTGATTCTGGTCCAGTCGCGCGTCCGAGAGACGGTGCACCGCCTCGTCCGAGAGCTCGAGCCGGATGTGGTAGGGCTGTCCGTGATGACCTTCCAACGACGAACTGCATTGAGGCTCATCGCGTTACTCCGCGCGCTCCGCCCGCAGATCCGGATCGTCGTGGGTGGCTATGATCCGAGCTTGGCGCCCGAGGCGTACACGAGCGCTCTTGAGGCGCCAGACTTCCTGGTTCGGGGCGAAGGGGAGATGACCTTCCGGGACCTGATCCGGGCGGTCGAGGGGCATTCCGACTACGCGCACATTCCAGGTCTGTCCTATCGTGTGAACGGCGGCTTTCTCCACAATCCCGACCGTCCCATCACGGGTTTGGAAGGCAATCAGATCAAGCCGCCCAATCGGGATGCCCGCGTTCTCTCGGGCTATACCATGGTCGGCCACCAGGTGGACGTCGTGGAGACGTCCCGGGGGTGCACGTTCGACTGCAGCTTCTGCTCGATCGTCGAGATGCGCGGGCGCAATTTCCACACGTATACATTCGATCGAGTCCTGGCTGATATCCGCGATGCGCGGGCCCATGGGGCGCAAACCATCTTCCTGGTCGACGACAACATCACGCTCAATGTCAGACGGTTCGAAGCGTTGTGCCGCGCCATCATCGATGCCCGCCTCAACGGCCTCGAGTACGTCGTGCAGGCGATGACGTCGGCTATTGCCGGTCATGGCGCGAGCCTCGCCCCCGTGATGCGTCAGGCTGGCTTCCGCTACGTGTTCCTCGGGATCGAGAACATTCTGGAGAGCGACCTCGACTTCTTACGCGCCCGCGCGAAGAACAGCGGCCGGGGGGGCAGTGGTGACGCGCCGAACGCCACCATCCAGGCGATCAACGTGCTTCATCAGCACAAGATGTATGTGGTCGGCGGACTGATCGTGGGCAATCCGGGCGACACGCGCGAATCGATCGAGGCGAACCTGGAGTTCGCGCGCCGGTACGTGGACTACCCGTACATCCAGCACCCCACCCCGTACCCGCGAACGCCGATGACCAAGGACTTTCGCGAGCGGGGGCTGATCGTCAGCGAGGACGTCCAGGAATACGACGGGACCACGGCGGTGGTACGCAGCGAGCACCTCGCCGCCGAGGAGATCGAGTTTCTCCGGTGGCGAGCGGAACGATGGATGAAGCTCCGCCACTTGCCGACCGCGTTGCTCCACAGCCCGGGCTTCGCGATGCGCTACGGCATCAGCATGATGGCGCATACGTTTCGAGGCAGCTCATTGCGATCATTGGTCGGGCTCGAGGACGAGCGGAAGGCCTTCGCGCGGTACCGGGGCATCCGGAAGGCGGAGCGCGCGTATGTCTGAGAGGTCTTGGCGGCACTCCGGTTGATCTCATTCCTGTTGAGGCGGCGAGTCCTGGCCCTGCTGATCGTAGGCGCGGTGAGCGCGGTGCTGGCGTGGTCAGCCCTGACGCTTCGCATCGACCCCGGGGTGGAGTCGATGATCCCGTCGGGTCCCGGCGACCTGGCTCGCCTTCAGGCGTTCCAAGCCCGCTTCGGCTCGGACGAGATCGTCGTCCTCGCGTTCCACTCCGACCGGCTGTTCTCGAGAGAATCGCTCGATCGGCTCGATCAGCTCACTCGGCGTGTTGCCGCGTTACCCTACGTAGCCCGCGTCCTGTCCCCGACCAACGTGCGGGATCTGGACGGGGACGAGCTCGGTCCGGTTCCGGTCATTCCGTACGCGCAGGTGGCGGCGGGCAAGCTATCCCCCGAGGCCCTGGGCGCTCGACTGGGCTCGCATCCGCTCTTCGGTAGCCTTCTCGTCGCCAAGGATGCCCGCACGGCGTCGGTCCTGGTCGAGCTCGAGGGAGCGCGGGCAGCAGCGGATTCGCGGAATCACGTTGTGGCCGATCTCCGACGCCTAGCGAGCGAGGCCGGGCTCGGGTCGGCGGCGTTCGTTGCTGGGATTCCGGTCGAGAAGGCGGACGTGGCCACGTATATCGCGCGGGACCAGATGATCTTCGTCCCGCTCGTGTTCTTGATCCTGGCCGTGATGACGGCGGCGCTGTATCGGCATCCGGTCGGGATGCTCGTACCGCTGACGACCGTCACCCTCGCCTTGGTCTGGACGCTGGGGGTCTTCGGACTCGCGGGGCGGGCCTTGAACCCGGTCACCTCGCTCATGACGCCAGTCATCCTCGTGATGTCACTCGAGGGGACCATCCAGCTCCTCAATCAGTACCTCATCGCTCGCGCGCAGGGGTTGTCTCGGCGGGCTGCTCTCGAACAGGCCCATCGTCGGATGCGCACCCCGTGCTTCAACGCGGCCCTCACGGCTGCCATCGGGTTCGCCTCCCTCCTTACGCTGCCGATCCCAGCCATTCGGGACTTCGGCCTGTTTACTGCCCTGGGCATCATGATCGGTTACGGTCTCACGATCGCGCTCACGCCGCTGCTCTTGGCCTGTCTGCCTGATCTTCCTCCTCGGGTCATCCGCACGTTCGAGGCCGGGCCGGTCGAGCGGTGGCTTTCGGGGGTGGTCCGGTGGGTCGCTCGGCACCGCACGACGACAGCGTTGGCGGTCGGCGTCCTTCTCGTGCTGGCGATCCTCGGTGTCGCCCGGATCCACGTCGAGACAGATCTGGTTCGGTCTCTCCGTCACGCGAGTCCCCTGGCGGCGGCGACTCGGTTCATTGACGCGAACCTGACCGGTGTGAATTCAGTCGAGATCGTCGTCCCGGCAGACCCGGGGCCCAATCCGGAGATTCTGGACCGGGTGGCACGACTCGAGGATGCGATCCGTGGGCTCCCCGGGGTCCGGAAAGTGACCGGTCTTCCCGATCTGCTCGCTCGGGTCAACCGCGCCATGCACCGGGGCAACGATGCCTACGCGCATCTTCCCGATGGTCCAGATGCGGCGGCCGATGTCGCCGACTTCGTCGTAGCGCTCGACAAGGAGGCGCCGGCCGACCTCCATCGGTTTCTGGCCGATGGCGGGGAGGGCCATGCGACGCTCCGCATCAACGCCCGGGTCCCGGCCCTGGACACGGGAACGTCCCAGGCGTTGTTCGCCCAGATCCGCCAGGCGGCAGACCGCGTCGGGCTGCCCAACGTGAGTCTGACGGGTAACTTCGTTGTCTTCTCCAACATGTCAACGACGCTCGTCCGACATCAGGTCCAGGGGCTCGCCGTTGCGCTCGTCCTCATTCTCGGGGTGATGGCCGCCCAGTTCCGCTCCGTTCGCCTCGGACTCCTGTGCGCCATCCCCAACGGGGCGCCGGTCCTCATGGTCTACGGCCTGATGGGGTGGAGTGGCATCGCCCTCTCGGTGCCCACGGCTATGATCGCGAGCGTGGTGATCGGCACGATCGTGGACAACTCGATCTATCTGCTGGCTCCATTTCGGGACGCATTTCTGCGGGAGGCACACTACGTGACGGCACTCGACGCGATGGTCCGTGCGTCAGGGCGGGCGGTGGTGTTCTCGACGGTCACGCTCGCGGTGGGGTTCTGGGTCGGGGTCTTCAGCTCGTTCGTGCCAACCGTGCACTTTGCCGTCCTTGCCGGGGCCGCGTTCCTTCTCGGCCTGATTAGTCAGTTCGTCCTCTTGCCGCTCTCGCTGCTGCTGTTTCAGCCGCTCGGCCGACCTGGCGCGCCGGGCGTCCCGCGGCCGGGCGGTCTGCTCCTCGCGGGGGCCGTGGTCGCGATCGCGCTTGTCACAGCTGGCGCCGCCCAAGGGCAGGAGAGCCGGCGCGAGATCCTCCTCAAGGACCAGTTTGGCAAGACGGATGGGCCGGGACAGCACCACGGCCAGGCGGTGGTGCTGATCTACGGCAAGGCGGACGGCATGCGGCGCATGAAGGCTTGGGAGGACGGGATCCGGAAGCAGGTGCCCGGCGCCGTCGTCGTGGTACGAGGCCTCGATGCCCGCAGTGCCTGGGGCCAGAAAACGGAAGCCGAGGTGAACGAGCGGCTCCAACAGGTCGTGCCGTCGGACATTGCGATCTTGGTGGACTGGAAGGGGGATCTCGTCCACGCCTACGATCTGCCCGATGCCGATGTCTCTACCACCATCCTCGACGCGAAGGGGGTGGCTTGCCAGACGGTCGCAGGACCGGTCACCCCGGAGACGTTGGATGAGGTGCGCCACGTATTGCTGCGGGTCCGGACGGCGGGTACGTGCCCGAGACCGGCCAAGGAGTGAAGGGAAGCGAGAGAGCCGGCGTGATGGCCTCGTGGCGAAGGCGACAGGGCGCCGCTGTGACCCGCGCGGCGAAAGGCTCTTGCCCGGGCTTCTACTGGATCAACTGATCCGCGCCGTGAAGTAACGACAGCGGTATCGTGAGCCCGAGCGCTTTCGCCGTCTTGAGATTGATCACCAGCTCGAACTTCGTAGGCCGCTCCACAGGAAGATTGGCCGGCTTTGCGCCTTTTAAGATCTTGTCCGCGTAGATGGCAGCGCGGTGATACATGGCGGAAACGGTCGGCCCATAGGACATGAGGCCGCCGGCATCCATGTAGTCATTGGACGGGTACATGGCCGGCAAGCGATTCCTCTGCGCGAAGCTCGCGATCTCGGTCCGCTTCGACAACATTACGGCATTGCCAGCCGGCAGAATCAATGCCTGCGCGCGTTGGGCCGTCACGGCTGAGAAGCCGCGATCGAGGTCCTCGGTGCTGGAGACTTCAACGGATTGAAGCTCCAGATGCAAGGAACTGGCGGCGCGCTCCGTTTTCTTGTAGTCGAGCAGGTTGCCCCTGACCTCGGGATTCCAGAAGAATGCCACGCGGGAGAGCTCGGGAACGACTTGCCTCAGCAGCTCGAGCCGCTTCCCACTGAGCTCCGGCGAGATATTGCTGATCCAGGGTGCGCAAGGCTCGCCACGAACCCGGTCCCGACCGGATCGCTATTGTTTGTCATACGATCGGGATCGTCCCCGTTTCTCGTCTGACGGCCGCGATCGCCCCATCGGTACTCACCACGATCACGTCCACCTTGACGGCCACCAGGTCCCGTGCGAGCTCCCGAAGTCGTTCGGGTTTCGCCTCGCCGTAGCGAACCTCGAGGAGAAACGTTTTGCCTTCGATATAGCCAAGTTCCCGTAACCCCTGTTTGAATGCCTCAACAAGGGGCGCCGCGGCGACCGGAGTGCTCGGGGTAAGCAGCCCGACCTTCGGGATCTTGGGTGCCTGCTGGGCGGCAACGGGGAGCCCGCCGGCGACGACAGCGAGGAGAAGGACGGCGATGGTGTACGGCCGCAAGTTCATTGGCGGCCGGCAACGGGCGTGCGCGAACTCTTTGTCGGCCATCGTCGGACCTCCGTCCGATGCGGCGATCCGGATGCTCGCATGACTGGAGAGAGTGGAGCCACAGTGCCAGACCTGTCAAGTCGTGACTGGATCGCTTAGCGGTGCTCCCGACACGACGCCGCCCAGTGCCGTCAGCGTCGCGAGCGCCCGCGAGGGGATCGGCGGCTCTCGGGCACGCCGATGCCGAAGGTGTCCCGGAAACCATGCAGCCCCGACGCGGTGACGATGACCGCACTGCTGCGCTCCATCCTTTCAATCCAGCCGAGATCGAAACAACGCTTGGTGAGGGCGGCTCCTACCGCGCCCGCGAGGTGGGGCCGTCGCTCGGTCCAATCGATGCACAATCGACAGAAGTGACGGCGTTCTGAACTCGAGGCAGACAGGTCGATGCCGAACTCGATGAGAAATCGGGTGCCCGCCTGCGTGATTTCAGCCGCTTCGTCACGGACCGCGATGTATTCATGCGTGATCAAGGATGCGGTGAGGTCGACGCTGAGACGACCGGCGAGGTGGTCGTAGCAGATGCGGGCCGCGCTGAGCTCGCGTGCTTGAGGGGAGAGGGGACGGTATCGCGGCCGGTGTTCGAGTGCAACGGCCATGATCCCGTCGAGCATCTCGGCGACCCTAGGCGACGCGAGGCGGAAGTAGCGGTACCGGCCGTCCCGTATCGGCGCAACCAGTCCCGCCTCGGCGAGCTTCGCCAAATGCGTGCTCGCGGTCTGAGGCGTAACACGCGCGGCATAGGCCAGTTCGGTGGCGGTAAGGGCTCGGCCATCGAGAAGTGCAGAGAGCATGGCCGCTCTTGCCGGCTCTCCGACCAGCCCAGCAATCTCGGCTATCAATGGCCCGGGAATCACAGGCGCAATGTAGCACCCGGTACGGTAGGGCCTCAAGGTGCCCGGTCGACGCTTCGATAGGCGTCGAAGTGTTCATCCGCGCGTTCGACCGCTTCGGAGGTAAGATCGCGGTCATGATCGTTTGGGACGCCGCAT
>Ga0257156_1000029_pt1 | contig 17989 bp, 15 predicted proteins | sample NI49A_FD_185989 | JGI IMG/M metagenome (GOLD analysis project Ga0257156, IMG submission 185989) | Soil microbial communities from H.J. Andrews Experimental Forest, Oregon, United States - NI-49-A | ecosystem: Environmental > Terrestrial > Soil > Temperate forest > Bulk soil | place: USA: Oregon... | reverse complement strand
TGCGTGGCGAAGGGGGTGGGCGGCGCGGTGGTCATCTCCGCCGGCTTCCGCGAGACCGGAGGGGAGGGCGCGCGGCGGGAAGCCGAGCTGCGCGCGTGGCTGCGCGGGCAGCCGATCCGGGTGCTCGGCCCGAACTGTCTCGGCTGGATCCGCCCCGCGCGACGGCTCAACGTGACGTTCGCCTCCGGGATGCCCGAGCCGGGCGGGATCGCCTTCCTGTCCCACTCCGGCGCGGTCGCGGTGGCGATCCTCGATTGGGCGCGCGACCGCCGGGTCGGCTTCTCGCTCTTCGCCTCGCTCGGCAACCAGGCCGACGTCAACGAGAGCGATCTGCTCGACGCGGGGGCCGCCAATCCGGAGACCCGGGTGATCGCCGGGTACATCGAGGGGGTGGCCGACGGCCCCCGGTTCCTCGACGCGCTCCGTCGCGCCGCCGCGGTCAAGCCGGTGGTGCTGCTGAAGGCGGGTCGCTCCGCCGAGGGCGCGCGCGCCGTCGCCTCGCACACCGGCGCGCTCGCGGGGTCCGACCGTGCCTTCGACGCGGCGGCGCGGCAGGCGGGCGCGCTCCGCGTCGAGACCGTCGCCGAGCTGTTCGACGTCGCGCGCGGGCTCGCCAGCCAGCCCCTGCCGCGCGGCCGACGCCTGGTCGTGGTGACCAACGGGGGCGGGCTCGGCATCGTCGCCACGGACGCGGCGCGCGCGGCCGGTTTCACCATGGAGCCGCCCGCCGAGCCGCTGCGGCGGCGGCTCGCCGAGGGATTGCCGCCGATGGCCGGCCTCGCCAACCCGGTGGACCTGGTGGGCGATGCCGACGCGCGCCGCTACGGCCACGCGCTGCACACGCTGGGCCCCGACGGCGCCGACGCGATGCTCGTGCTCCTGACCCCGCAGGCGACCGCCGACGCGGCGAGCGTGGCGCGCACCATCGCCGCCGCGACGCAGGGATGGTCGATCCCGGTGGTGGCCGCCTTCGTGGGCGGCGCGCGGGTGGCGCCCGGGGTGCGCACGCTCGAGGAGGCCGGCATTCCCTGCTACGCGTTTCCCGAGCCCGCGGTCAAGACGCTGGCCGGCATGGTGCGGCTCGGCGAGCGGCGGCGGGCGGCCGCGAGCCCGTCCGGCGCCTCCGCCGACGCGACCGCCGCCCGAGCCTGGCTTGCCGCGAGCGGCGCCGCGCCGGCGCGCCGGCTCGGCATGCCCGAGCTTCGCTCCCTGCTCGCCGGGTACGGCATCGCGTGCATCGACGGCCGCCCCGTCAACGGCGCCGCCGACGCGACCCCCGCCGGCAAGGAGCTGATGCTGGGCGGCGTGCATGACGCGCAGTGGGGACCGGTCCTGATGGTCGGGCTCGGCGGGATCTACGTCGAGGTCGTGGGGGACACCGCGGTGGCCCTGGCGCCGGTCTCTCCCACCGAGGCGGCCGCGCTCCTCGACGAGCTGCGGATCGCGCCCCTGCTGGACCGCCCCGCGTTGGCCGGCATCATTAGCCGGTTCTCGCATCTGCTGGTGGACCTCCCCGAGCTGGCCGAGATCGAGATCAATCCCCTGATGACGAGCCCGGACGGCGCGATCGCGGTGGACGCGCGCGCCCGCCTCGGCGCCTAGGAGCGCCCGGTGGCGTCCGCCTATCACCGGATCGTCGTGGGAGCGGACGGCTCGCCGCACTCGCGCCGCGCGGTCGCGTTCGTGGCGCGGCTCGCGCCGCCCCGCGGCGGACGCGTGACGTGCGTGCGGGTGATCGAGCCGATGCGACTGCCATCGATGCCGTTCGTGCCGGCCCGGATGCGGGCCCAGCTCGAGGCGCAGGCCGCGGCCATGGACCGGAGCCGCCGGGCGGTGGCCCGTCGCCAGCTCGAGGCCGCGGTCAGCGCGCTGGCGAAGGCGGGCTGGCGCGCGCGGGGCGTGGTGCGTGCCGGGCAGCCGCTCCCGGAGCTGCTCGCCGCGATCCGCGCCGAGCGCGCCGACTTGCTGGCGCTGGGCGCGCGGGGCGCGGGCGCGGTGCGCCACTTCCTCCTCGGGAGCGTCGTGGACGCCGCGCTCAAGCGCTCGCCCGTCGCGGTGCTGGTGGTTCGCTGACCGCGTGATCGCGTCGGGTGGCAGGCCGTCCGGCGCCGTGGCAGACTGACGGCGGGAGGCGCTCCTCATGTCGACGCCACGCCCCGCATCGGGAAGCCGGCCGCCCGGATGGCAGCAAGAGCACGCCCGCCGATATGTCGAGAGCGGCGGGAAGGACGGCCACATCTGGGAGGGCGTCACCACCCTCCTGCTGACCACCACCGGACGGCGCTCCGGCCAGGCCCGCACCACCCCGCTGATCTACGGCCGCGACGGCGATCGCTACGTAGTGGTGGCCTCGCGCGGCGGTGCCCCCCAGCATCCGGCCTGGTACGAGAACCTCGCCGCGCGCCCGGAGGTGACGGTGCAGGTGATGGCGGACCGCTTCAAGGCGCGCGCCCGCACCGCCTCCGCGGCGGAGCGGCCCGCGCTCTGGAAGACGATGGCCGCGATCTGGCCGCCCTACGACGAATACCAGGCGAAGACCTCGCGGACGATCCCGGTCGTCATCCTCGAGCGCGCCTGAGGCGGCCCCCCATGAGCCCGACCTCACGCCCGGTGGCCCAGGTCGTCAAGCCCGAGCCGGTGGTGGAGGGCGCCGGGGTGCATCTCCGCCGCAGCATCGGCACGCGGCGGCTCGACCATCTCGACCCGTTCCTGCTCCTCGACCACTTCGAGTCGGTCCGCCCCGAGGACTACGAGCCCGGATTTCCCTATCATCCGCACCGCGGCATCGAGACGGTGACGTTCGTCCGCACCGGTGAGGTCCAGCATCGGGATTCGCTCGGCCACCGCGGGAGCATCGGGCCCGGCGACATCCAGTGGATGACCTCGGGCAGCGGCATCCTCCACGAGGAGATGCCGCAGGTGCGGCCCGAGGGCATCGGAGGGCTCCAGCTCTGGCTCAACCTGCCCGCGCGCGAGAAGATGACGCGGCCGAAGTACCGGGACCTGGCCGCGAGCCACCTGGCGGAGAGCGCGCTCGACGGGGGCGCGCGGGCGCGCGTCATCGCGGGCGACGCGGCGGACGGGCGGCTCGCCGGGCCGGTGGAAGGCCTGGCGGTGGCGCCCAAGTTCCTCGACGTGACGCTGCCGGAGGGCGCGACGTTTCGCGAGACCGTCCCGCGGGGGCACACCGCGTTCGCGTACGTGGATCAGGGCGAGGTGCGCTTCGGCCCCGGCCGGAAGGCGGCGCGCGCGCCGTCGCTGGTCGTCTTCGGCGACGGCGACCTGGTGGAAGCGGCGGGCGCGCCCGGGGGCGGGCGCTTCCTGCTCGCGGCGGCGCGGCCGCTCGGCGAGCCGATCGCCCGCCACGGCCCGTTCGTCATGAACACGCCCGCGGAGATCGAGGAGGCGCTTCGCGACCTCCGCAGCGGGCACTTCATCCGCGACGACCCGCGCGACGCGTAGAGGCGCGCGCCCGGCTTACTTGAGCTTCAGGTCCTCGCAGGGCGCCGCGTACGGGTAGCCCTGGATCAGGCCCGCGGCCGGCTGCTCCACCCGCGGGCCGACCCCCCAGAGGAAGGCCTGCTGGAAGATCGGCGCGACCAGCGTCTGGTCGGCGACGATCTTCTGGATCTGATGGAGCAGCGCCTCGCGCTGCTTGCGGTCGTTCTCGCCCGCCTGGCGCTGGAAGAGATCGTCGATCTCCGGGCGCGTGCCGTAGGGGTAGGTGCCGCCCTTGGTGAAGAACGCCTCCAGGCGGGTGGCCGCGTTGCCCGCCGCGCCGGTGGCCCCGATCAGCAGGCCGTGCAGCTTCTTCTCGCGCCAGGCGGTGAGGAAGGTGGCGCGCTCCATCGTGCGCACGCTCGTGCGGATCCCGATCGTCTGCAGGTTGCCGCCGACCGCCTCCGCCACGGTGGTGTAGGGCGGCAGCGGGGTGAGGTCGCCCGCGTCGAAGCCGTTTGGATAGCCGGCCTCGACCATGAGCTGCTTGGCCTTCTTGGGATCGAGGGCGGGCGGATCCAGGCGCAGCGCGAAGTCGAACTCGGGCGGCACGAAGGCGCCCGCCGCCTTGCCGAGCCCCAGCATCTCCGCCTGGTTGATCGCGTTCCGGTCGATCACGAGGCTGGCCGCCTGGCGCACCCGCCGGTCGTGCCACGGCGACTTCGGGTCCCACTGGTCCAGGAAGTCGAGCCAGTAGATGCCGTAGAGCAGCGGAGCGACCACCCGGACGCCGGGCGAGCGCTTCAAGTCCTCCGCCACCGGGCCGACGAACAGGTAGGCCGCGTCCACCTCGCCGGTCTTCACCGCGGCGGCGCGGGTGGTCTCGTCGGGGATCGAGCGCATGATCAGCCGCTTCACCTGCGGGGCCTTCCGCCAGTAGTCCCCGAACGCCTCGAGGGTCAGCTCGATGCCCGGGGTGAAGGAGACGAACTTGAACGGGCCCGCGCCCACCGGGGCCTTCCGGTACGCCTCCTCGCCGACCTTCTCGATGTACTTCTTGGGCACGATCCAGCCCGCCCCGGTGGCGGAGGTGCCGTAGAAGGCCATGAAGTCCGGCCACGGCTCCTTGAGCACGAAGCGGACCCGGTTCGGCGCGAGCACCTGGATCTCCTTGACCTTGTCCTTGAGCAGCTTGGCCCCGCTGCCCTTGTAGCGCTCGAACGTGAACTTCACGTCCTCGGCGGTGACCGGGTCGCCGGTGTGGAAGCGCGCGTTCTTCCGGATGACGAACTCGTAGCTCAGGCCGTCCTTGGACGCGCTCCAGGACTCGGCCAGGCTCGGGGTCATGATGCCGCCCGGCATGGGCTTCACGAGCGCGTCATGCAAAGCGTAGAGCACCATGAACGGGGTGATGAGCGCCTCGGTCTCGCCGGGATCGAGCCAGCGCGAGACGAGCGTCACGTGCACGCCGATGGCCATGGTGCCGTCGGGCGGGACCGCGACCGCGAGGCCCGGAGCCAGCATGACGACGAGGACGAGGGTCAGGATCACGCCGAGGACACGCATCGCTCACCTCCGAGGGAAGGTTGGTGGGCGAGAAGGTACCACGGGTTTGCTCCGGCCGTATCCGGCGGGTTGAAAAAACCGAGGCGGCGACGATGCCGGCCCGCTTAGGATGACGTGATGAAGGGAATCATCCTGGCGGGTGGGTCCGGCACGCGGCTCTACCCCGCGACCCGGGGGATCAGCAAGCAGCTGGTGCCCATCTACAACAAGCCGATGGTGTACCACCCGCTGTCCACCCTCATGCTGGCCGGTATCCGGGAGATCCTGCTGATCACCACCCCGGAGGACGCGCCCGCGTTCCACCGGCTCTTCGGGGACGGCAAGCACCTCGGCCTGGCGCTGTCCTACGCGGTACAGCCCCGGCCCGAGGGGCTGGCCCAGGCCTTCATCATCGGCCGCCAGTTCGTCGGCAAGGACGCGGTGGCCCTGGCCCTGGGCGACAACGTCTTCTACGGGCACAACCTGCCGGTGGCGCTCCAGGCCGCGGTCGCGCGCCCGGCCGGGGCCACCGTGTTCGCCTACCGGGTGCGCGATCCCTCGCGCTACGGGGTGGTGACGTTCGGCCCCGACGGCCGCGCGCGGGAGATCGAGGAGAAGCCGGCCCAGCCGCGCTCCAGCTTCGCGGTGACCGGGCTCTACTTCTACGACAACCGGGTCGTCGACATCGCGGCCGGGCTCAAGCCGTCGGCCCGCGGGGAGCTCGAGATCACCGACGTCAACCGCGCGTACCTCGAGCGCGGCGAGCTGCACGTCGAGCGCCTCGGCCGCGGCATCGCGTGGCTCGACACCGGCACCTACGACTCCCTGCTCCAGGCCTCCAACTTCATCCAGGCCATCGAGGAGCGGCAGGGCCTCATGGTGGCGTGCGTGGAGGAGATCGCCTGGCGCATGGGTTGGATCACCGCGGACGACATCCGGCGGATCGCGGCCCCGATGAAGCAGAACGGCTACGGCGAGTACCTCCTCGGCCTGCTGGAGAGCGACGCCTGACGCCGGGCGCCCCGCGCTGAGACGGCGGCGCCCCGATCGGGGCGCCGCCGGACGTCAGCTCAGAAGCGGGACTCAGAACCGCAGCGGATCCGTCAGGCGCGTCCAGCGCCCGCCCTTCACCACCGCGAGGAAGGACGAATCGGCGCCCTGGTGCTTGTCGGCCGCGAAGCTGACCTCCGGGCCGTTGAAGATGTCGTGGTAGCTCTTGATCGACTCCATGGCCCGCACGAAGTTGTCGGTGGTCAGCTCGGGCCCCGTCTTCTCGATCGCGGTCACGGTGAGGTCCGCGGCCACGTGCCCGTAGATGGCCCCGATGTTGGGGTCGACCTTGTAGCGGTCCTTGTATCGATCGAACCACGCTTGCGCGGGCGCCCCGAGCGTGTCGCGATAGGGCATCGCGGTGAGGCCCATCGCGTAGAACCCCTCGGTCACCCCGCCCTGGGCCGCGGCCACGAAGAGATCGTAGCTGGCGGCCGAGCCGAGGAAGTCCACGTCGGTCCAGCCCATCTTGCGCGCGGTGGCGTAGGGCACGATGGAGTCGCGGACGATGGTGCCCATCACCACCAGATCGCAGCCCGCCGCCTTCAGCTTGGTGACCTGGGCGCTGAAGTCCTGGTCGGTCGGCTTGTGGGTGACCGTCTCCACCATCTTCAGCTTGAGCTTCTCGGCCTGCAGCTGCACGCCGTCCAGCACCTCCTTGCCGAAGTCGGTGTCCTGGTACATCGCGCAGAGGGCCTTCTTGCCCTTCTTGCTCACGAAGTACTGGATGCCGGCCCGCACCTGGTCCACGTAGCTCGCCGCCCCGTAGAACTTCAGCTTGTGGAAGGGCTCGTACATCGAGCGCGCGGCGGAGAGCGGGAAGAGGTTCGGCACCCCCGCGTCGAACTGGTCCTTGAACAGCGCGTTGTTCATCGGGGTGCCGAGGCCCGCCACCATCGCGAAGATGCGGTCGCGGTTGATGAGCTTGGCTCCCGCCTGCACCGCGCGGGGCACCTGGTACTGGGTGTCCTCGACCACGAGCCGGATCTTGCGGCCGTGGATGCCGCCCGCCTCGTTGACCTCGTCGAAGCGCATCTTCACCGCGTTCGAGGAGGAGACCCCGTAGGTGGCGGCGGGGCCCGAGAGGTCGGTGTGCATGCCGAGCACGATCTCGGTCTTGGTGACCCCGCGGGTGTCCTTCTGGGCCGCGGCCACCCCGGCCAGCGCCACCGCGGCGGTCACGGTCGCGATCGTCAGTAGTCGCTTCATGCGTCGCTCCTTTCGTACATGCTGTCGATCAGGTCCTTGTACTTCACGTTGACGAAGGTGCGCTTCAGCTTCATGGTCGGGGTCAGCTCCTCGTCCTCCGGGGTGAGGAGCTGCTCGATCAGGCGGAACTTCTTGACCGTCTCGACCCGGGCGAGCTGCCGGTTCACCCGCTCGATCTCGCCCCCGATCAGCTCCTGCACCTCGGGGGCCCGGCAGAGTGACGCGAAGTTGCTGAACGGCACGTTGCGCTCCTGGGCGAACTGGGCCACCGTCTCGTGGTCGATCATGACCAGGCACGAGAGGAACTTGCGGCGGTCGCCGATCACCACCGCGTCGGAGATGAAGGGCGAGAACTTGAGCTGGTTCTCGATCTCGGAGGGGGTCACGTTCTTGCCGCCCGCGGTGATGATGATGTCCTTCATGCGGTCGGTGATCCGCACGAAGCCCTCCGCGTCGATGGTGCCCACGTCGCCGGTGTACAGCCACCCGTCCACCACCGTCTCCGCGGTCTTCTCCGGCCTGCGGTAGTACCCGAGGAAGACGTGGGGGCCCCGCAGCAGGATCTCGCCCTCCGGGGAGAGGCGCACGTCGGTGCCCGGCCGCGCGACTCCGACCGTGCCGAGCTTCATGCGGTCGAGCGGCATCGCGGTGGCGAGCCCGGTGTTCTCGGTCTGACCGTAGACTTCCAACATGTTGATACCCAGCGCGAGATACCAGCGGATCAGCTCGGGGGCGATGGGGGCCGCGCCGGTGGCGGCCCCGCGGGCCCGGTGCAGCCCGATCGAGCGCTTGACGTTGTCGAGCACCAGGAAGTCGGCCACCCGGAAGCCCAGCTGAAGGCCCCACGGCACCGGCCGGCCCGCGAGCCGGCGCTCCGCGACGCGCTGCCCGATCCCGAGCGCCCGCTCGTAGGCGACGCGGCCGAGCCAGGTCGCCTCGCGCATGCGCAGGGCCACCCCCGAGTAGAACTTCTCCCAGATCCGGGGCACCGCGAAGAACAGGGCGGGGGCCACTTCGCGGATGTTTTCTGGCACCGTGTCGATGGACTCGGCGAAGTTCACCGTCGAGCCGGTATAGAGCGGGTTGAAGACGGTGAAGGTCCGCTCCGCGATGTGGCAGAGGGGCAGGAAGGAGAGCTGCTGGTCTCCCTCGCGGAGGGGGGTGATGAAATCGGCATAGGCGAGCTGGAAGAGGATGTTGCGGTGGCTCAGCATCGCCCCCTTGGGGGGCCCGGTGGTGCCCGAGGTGTAGACCAGGATCGCGAGGTCGTCGGGCTGCGGGATCTCGACCAGGAGGTCGAAGGCGTCGGGGTGCTCCCGCTCGTAGCGCGCGCCCAGCTCGAGCAGCGCGTCGAAGGGCATGACCTGCTCGTCCTGGAAGGCGTGGAGGCCCTCCATGTCGTAGACGAAGATCTTGACCAGCTGCGGGCAGCGCTCGCGCACCGCGAGGATCTTGTCGAGCTGCTCCTCGTTCTCCGCGAAGAAGAACCGGGCGCCGCTGTCGTTGACGATGTACTCCACCTGGCGGGCCGAGTCGGTGGTGTAGATCCCGTTGGGGATCGCGGCCGCCGACATCACGCCGAGGTCGGTGTAGAGCCACTCCGGGCAATTGTCCGCGATGATCGCCACCACGTCGCGGGGCCGGAGCCCGAGGGCGACCAGCCCCAGACCGACCCGCTTCGCCCGCTCTCCGTACTCGCGCCAGGAGATGCCGCGCCAGATGCCGAGCTGCTTCTCGCGCATCGCCACCCGGTCGCCCCGCTCCCGCACCACGTGGCGGAACAGCCGGGGCAGGGTGTCCTGCCCGTGCACGGTGGGGGCGAGGTTCTCGGGGAGGGGCGGCCGGCGGGCTTCCGTCTTCAGCGCCATGTCTTCTTCCTCTTCCAGCGCCGCGTGCCGCGGACGCTCGACTCCTTGAGGCCCAGGTAGAACTCCCGGATGTCGTCCTTCTCGAGGAGTCGGTCGCAGTTGTCTTCCATCACGATGCGGCCCAGCTCGAGCACGTAGCCGTAGTCCGCGGTGTGGAGCGCGATGTTGGCGTTCTGCTCGACCAGCAGGACGGTGACGCCCCGCTCACGGTTGATGCGCTGGATGATCTCGAAGATGTCCTTCACCAGCTTGGGGGCCAGGCCCAGCGACGGCTCGTCGAGCAGCATGACCTTGGGCCGCGCCATCAGGGCCCGGGCGATGGCCAGCATCTGCTGCTCCCCGCCCGAGAGCGATCCCGCGCGCTGCTCCGCGCGCGCCGCGAGCACCGGGAAGTACTCGGCGACCATCTCCAGATCGCGGGCCACCCCGTCCGCGTCCCGGCGCGTGTAGGCGCCCATCCGCAGGTTCTCGCGCACGGTCAGGAAGGGGAAGACCTCGCGTCCCTCCGGCACGTGGGAGAGCCCGAGGCGCGCGACCCGGTCCGGGTCGAGGCCCTGGATCTGGCGGCCCGCGAGCGTGATGGTGCCCTTCTGGGGATCCATGACTCCGGACACCGTCTTGAGGATGGTGGTCTTGCCCGCCCCGTTGGCGCCCAGGATGGTGACGATGGCCCCCGCGGGCACCGCGAAGCTCACTCCCCGCAGGGCCATGATGGGGCCGTAGTAGGTCTCCACGTTGCTCACGGTGAGGAGCGCCTCGGCCACCGCCCGTCAGCCTCCGAGGTAGGCCTTGACCACGTCGGGATGCTCCTGGACCTCCCGGGACGTCCCGCACGCCAGCACGCGCCCGTAGTTCAGCGCGAGCACGCGATCGGAGACCGCTCCCACCAGGCTCATGTCGTGCTCGACCATCAGCACGCTGATGCCGAGCAGGCTCCGGATGTCCTGGATCCAGAACGCCATGTCCTCGGTCTCCTCCACGCTGAGCCCGGACGAGGGCTCGTCGAGCAAGAGCAGGGCCGGCTCGGTGCAGAGGGCCCGGCCCATCTCCACCACCTTGCGCACGCCGTAGGGCAGGTTCACGACCAGGTTGTCGCGGTAGGCCTGCAGCTCGAGGAAGTCGATCACCTTCTCGGCCGCCTCGCGATGGGCGCGCTCCCGGGCGCGCACCGCGGGGAGGAACAGGATCTCCTCCAGGAGGCGCGGCCGCGCGTGGGCGTGGCGGCCCAGCAGCAGGTTCTGGAGCACCGAGGCGTGCTCGAACAGCTCGATGTTCTGGAAGGTGCGCGCGATGCCCCGCCGGGCGATCTCGTGCGGGGGCACCCGGGTGATGTCCTCGTCGCGGAACACGAGGCGGCCGTCGGTGGGGTCGTAGATGCGCGAGATCAGGTTGAAGATGGTGGTCTTGCCCGCCCCGTTCGGCCCGATGATCGTGAACACCTCGCCCGCCTCGACCTCGAACGACACGCCATCCACCGCCCGGATGCCGCCGAAGCTGACCCCGAGATCCTCGACCGCGAAGAAGGTCACCGGAGGCGCTCCGAGCGCATGTAGGTCTTCTGACGCCGGAAGGTGGCGCGCTTGTAGAGCGGGAAGGTCGAGAAGAGGAGCTGGATCTTGCGCCATCGGCCGTAGATGCCGAGCGGTTCGAAGAGGATGAAGAGGACCAGGATGAGGCCGAAGATGCCGGGCTCGAGGCCGGGCTGCTTGACGAAGCGCTCCACCGTCAGGTAGATCGCCGCGCCCGCGTCCTTGCCGAGCAGGCCCGAGAGATGCCCGGCCCACTGGGGAGCGTGGTCGCGCACCTCCGAGATCAGCACCGGCAGCATCGCCACGAAGACCGCGCCGTAGAGCGCGCCGTGGAGGCTGCCGAGGCCGCCCACGACGACCATCAATAGGAACTGGATGGAGAGCAGGACGCTGAAGATGTCGGGGGCGAGGAAGCCGATCTTGTGGGCGAAGAGCGCGCCCGCCGCGCCCATCAGCGCGGCGGAGTAGGCGAAGGCCGTGGTCTTGTAGCGCGCGAGGTGCACGCCCATGGACTGCGCCGCGATCTCGCTGTCGCGGATGGCCACCCACGCGCGGCCGGTCGGCGCGCGCAGGATGTTGGCGGTGAGCCACAGGCCGGCGATCAGGAACGCCAGGCACAGGAAGTAGAAGGCGGCGTCGGAGGCGAAGGAGACGCCGAAGATCACCGGCTTGTCGACCGGCCGGCCCTTCAGGCCGTGGGTCACGTGCTCCCAGCGGCTGAACGCCTCCTGGATGATGAGCGCGAAGGCGAGGGTCGCGATCGTCAGGTAGACGCCGGTCATGCGCAGCGCGGGCAGGCCCACCAGCACGCCGGACGCCGCGGACAGCGTCGCCGCGAGCGCGACCGCGACCACCCACGGCAGCCCCAGGTCCTGCACGAAGTAGACGTGGGCGTAGGCCCCGATGCCGAGGAAGGCGGCGTGGCCCAGGCTCACCAGGCCGGTGTAGCCGGCCAGCACCATCAGCGAGAGCCCGCACAGCCCGTAGATGAACACCATGCTGACGTCGCTCAGGTAGTCGGGCAGGGCGAGCGGCAGGAGCAGCACCGCGGCGAGCAGGCCCGCGTACCAGCGCCGCTGCACCGGATCGCGGAAGAGCCCCAGGTCGTGATCGTAGCTGGTCTTGAAGGCGAAGCGCATGGGGTGCGGTCAGACCTTCTTCCGGCCCACGGTGCCGAACATGCCCTGGGGCCGGATGGCGAGCACCAGCAGCAGCACGATGTAGGCCGCCACGTCCTTCACCCCGAGCGGCAGGTAGGCGCCCGAGAACAGCTCGATGAGCCCGATGGTCACGCCGCCCACCAGCGCGCCCGGGATCGACCCGAAGCCTCCCAGCACCGCGGCCGCGAACGCCTTGAGCCCGATGAAGCCCAGGTTGATGTCGATCAGCGAGACCGGGGCCAGCAGGACGCCGGCGATGGCGGCCACCCCGGCCGAGATGGCCCAGATGAGCGAGAACATGCGCTTCACCGGGATGCCCATGTAGTACGCCGCGAGCTGGTTCTGGGAGGCGGCCTGCATGGCCACGCCCACCCGCGAGTAGGTGAAGAAGGCGTAGAGCAGGGCGCAGAGCACCACCGTGCCCACGATGATCGCCACGTACTCGTGGCTCACCGTCACCCCGCCCAGGCGCGTGGTCCTGGCGCTGAACGGCGTCGGCAGGGTGTAGATCTCGGAGCCCCAGGTCAGCGAGGCGAAGGAGCGGAACATCGCACCCAGGCCGATGGTGAGCATGACCACCGCGAACTGGGGCTGGCCGATGACGCGCCGGAGCACGGTGGCGTCGAGCACCGCCCCGAAGCCGCCGACGATGCCGATGGCCAGCGCGAAGGCGGTCCAGTAGCCGATGCCGTACCAGACCACGAACATGTAGCAGACGAACGCGCCCAGCATGAGCAGGTCGCCCTGGGCGAAGTTGACCAGCTCGGTGGCCTTGTAGATGAGGACGAAGCCGAGGGCGACCAGGCCGTAGATGCAGCCCACGGCGAGGCCATTCAGGGCAAGCTGCAGGATCGTGTCCAGCGCAGACCCCCCGCCGGGCTCCACCGGCCTGCTCCGTCCGCCGCGGCGACCCTGTCGCGGCGTGACGGTAATGGGGGCGGTTATATCCGGCGGGCGCCGGTCAAGTCAATCAGAGCTTGCGGATCCAGACCGCGGTGTCGTGGAAGACGGCGCCCCCGTTGGGGTAGCCGGGCTCGGCGCTGGTGAGCGCGTTGATGCCGACGCCCCCCACGAAGTCGCGATTCGGCCAGACCCCTTCCACGACCACGACGCCCCGCTGCTGGCCCGGCCGGGGCTCCGCGTGCGCGACCACCTCGCCCCGCTCGTTGCCGAGCCGGACGGGGGTGCCGGCGGGAGCGCCCAGCGCCGTACAGTCGTCGGGATGGAGCAGGGCGGTGGGCCGCTTCTCGCGCGCCCGCGAGGACGGGGTCTCGCTGAACGTGGAGTTGAGGAACGTCCGCGCCGGCGCGGCCACGAGGCGGAAGGGCTTCTCGGCGGTCGGGTTGTCGATCACGTCGAAGTGGTCGGGCAGGGTCGGCATGGTGTCGCCGCGGCCCCCCCAGCGCGACCAGGCCGGCTTGAAGTGGAAGCGCCGGTCGGGGGTGGGGAAGCCGTCGAGGAAGTGCGCGGTCTCGAACGGCGGGGCGAAGTCCTGCCCCCCTTGCCGGAAGTTCGTCTCCGCGTCCCACATGCCCGACTTCCGCAGCGTCTCGTCCATGATCTCCCAGGCGCTCATCTGGAAGCCGCGATGGGTGGCGCCGAGGCGCTTGGCGAGCTGGCAGATCACCCAGTGGTTCTCGCGGCACTCGCCGGGCGGATCGATCACCTGCTTGGTCACCTGGAAGTAGGTGTGCCCGCTCGCGGTGTAGAAGTCGTCGTGCTCGACCATCATGGTGGCGGGCAGCACGATGTCGGCGAAGGCCGCGGTCTCGGTCAGGAACTGCTCGTGCACGCAGAGGAAGAGGTCCTCGCGGGCCAGGCCCCGGTGCACCAGGTGGGTCTCCGGGCACACCATCGCCGGGTTCGTGTTCTGCACGAGCATCGCGGTCACCGGCGGGCCGCCCAGCAGGGCCGCGGGGTCGCCGGTGAGGATCGGGCCCAGACGCGACTGGTCCAGCGCGCGGATGGACTTGTCGACCAGGTCGAGCCCCTCGATCAGCGAGCGGTCGAGCGGATAGAGCGCGGTCTGGCCGTAGACCGCGCCGCCACCCGGGTACTGCCAGGCCCCGGTGATCGCGGGCAGGCAGGACACCGCGTGCATGTTCACCGCCCCGTTCCGGGAGCGGCTGAAGCCGTGGTGGCAGCGGATGAAGCTCTTCTTCGTGCGCCCGTAGAGGCGCGCGAACTCCACGATCTGCCTCGCGTCGAGGCCGGTGATGGTGGCGGCCCACGCGGGCGGGCGGGCGGCCACGTGGGCGGCCAGCTCGTCCGGGCAGTCGGTGTGGGCGCGCAGGTAGTCCCAGTCGGCGAGGCCCTCGGCGAAGAGCACGTGCATGACCGCGCAGGCCAGCGCGCCGTCGGTGCCGGGGCGCGGAGCCAGATGCAGGTCGGCCTTCGCGGCGGTGTCGGTGCGGTAGGGGTCCACCACCACGAGCGGGGCGCCGCGGCGCTTGGCCGCCATCGCGTGGCTCATCACGTTGACCTGGGTGTTGACCGGGTTGCCGCCCCAGATCACCACCAGGTCGGAGTGCTCGTCGATCTCGCGCAGGTCCACCCCGCGCTTGGCTCCCACCCCCGCGGCCCAGCCGGTGTCGGAGAGCGTCACGCAGATCGTCGAGTAGTAGCGCGAGTACCCCAGGGCGTGGCGCAGGCGGTTGATGCCGTCGCGCTGGACTAGGCCCATCGTCCCCGCGTAGTAGTAGGGCCACACCGTCTCCGGACCGAGGGCCTGGGCCTGGCGGGTGAAGGCCTCGGCCACCGTGTCGAGCGCCTCGTCCCAGCCGATGCGCTCGAAGCGGCCCGAGCCCTTGGACCCCACGCGTCGCAGCGGGTGGAGCAGTCGATCCGGATGGTGCACGCGCTCGGCGTAACGGCCCACCTTCTCGCAGATGACGCCGCGGGTGTAGGTGTTGCGGTGCGAGCCGCGCACCCGGCCGATGGTGCGCGCGTCGATCCGCTCGACCTCGAGCGCACAGGTGCTGGTGCAGTCATGGGGGCAGACCGACGGGACGATCTCCATGGCCTACACAATACCCCAGGTGGTGAGTCTGCTACACTCGCCGCCGCGCGCGGGGCCGGTCGCTGCCCGCTGACGCCGGCCCGACGCCTACATCGCCGACTTCTCACGGACTTCCGTCGATCCGACCGCTCCAGCGCTGAAACGATCCACTCACCAGGCGGTGGGTCGAACCGCGGCGATCGTGCCCTCCCGCTCCACCCCGGTCCCCCAATTCATCCCCCGCCCCCTCACGTCTAGCGGGGTCGGTCCGAGCGTGATTGACAGGTCTCCCGCGCGCCGCCTACCGTAGTCCGCGACCGACCGGCGGCACGAAAGGAGACCCCTAGCGATGGCGTGCAGGACGGCCCCGATGGACTCCACCTGCTCGCCCGAGATGCCCCGACGCACCTTCATGGCGGCCATCGCAGGCGGCTTCCTCGCCGCGCCGCTCGCCGCCCGCGCGCAGCAGAAGGCGATGCCGGTGATCGGCGTCCTCAGCACCGGATCGCCCGGCCCGTCTTCTGCACCGTTTATGGCCGCGTTCCGCCAGGGACTGAGCGAAGCCGGCTACGTCGAGGGACAGAATTTGGCGATCGAATACCGCTGGGCGGAGGGCCATTACGATCGGCTGCCCGCATTGGCCGCCGATCTCGTCGGCCGCAAGGTCGATTTGATCATGGCGAACAGCCCGCCTTCGGCACTAGCCGCGAAAAGCGCGACCTCGACGATCCCGATCGTCTTCAGGAGTGGCGCCGACCCGGTCGGGGACGGGCTGGTCGCCAGCCTCGCCCGGCCGGGCGGCAACCTCACGGGGGTCAGCTTTATCGCCGACGAGCTGACGGCTAAGCGGCTTGAGCTGCTGTCTGAGCTGGTTCCGCGGGTTGGGGTGATCGCCCTGCTGATGAACCCGAACAATGCGACTGCCGAGCGCGTCATTCGAGACGTGCAGGAAGCAGCGCGCACGAAGGGGTTGCAGCTCCATATCCTGAAAGCCAGCAGCGAAAGCGAGATCGACACCGCCTTCGCTTCCCTAGTCCAACTGCATGCTGGCGCGCTCGTCGTCGGCGCGGATCCGTTCTTGAGTGGCCGGCGCGAGCAGCTCGTGGCGCTGGCATCGCGCCGTGCCGTTCCGTCGATCTATGCGTGGCGTGAATTCGCCGCTTCCGGCGGCCTGATCAGCTATGGACCAAGCCTAACTTCTGCCTTTCGCCTGGTCGGCCATTACGCGGGAAAGGTCCTCAAGGGCGCCAAGCCCGCCGATCTGCCGGTCCAGCAGCCGACGACCCTCGAGCTAGTCATCAACCTCAAGACCGCCCAGGCCCTCGGCCTGACGATCCCGCCGTCGCTCCTGCAGCGGGCGGATCAGGTGATCGAGTAGGAGAGTGCATGAAGATCTTATTCAAGAGCGCTTGGGGTTCTGACGATCCGACGAAGGCCGCGTTTCCCTTCTTACACGCGAATGCCTTTGCCGAGGCCGGGCACGAGTCGCAGATCTTCCTGCTCGGTGAGGCGGTCTCGGTCATGCGGCAGCCGGTCGCGAATGCCGTGGTGCCCGTCGGGTGGCCGCCTTTGGCCGAGATCTTGAGCCAGACGATTTCGCTGAAGGTTCCAATCCACGTCTGAACCGCGTGTTCACGGGCCCGTGGGGTCCTGGACGCGGATCTTCTCAGGAAGAATGCGACCTTTGCGACGCCAGCGACGTTGGTGGCGCTGGTCGGATGGGCTGACAAGATCTTGAGCGAATGATGAGCTTCCGCACAACCGCCAAGGCCCTCGGCCTGACGATCCCGCCGTCGCTCCTGCAGCGGGCGGATCAGGTGATCGAATAGGCGATGTGCCTCCCCGACACCGTGGACCCGCGTGGGCCGAAAGGTAAGTGACTGATGACGCTGCTGCTGCTCTTCAATCATCCCCCGCTGCACGAGGACCTTCTTAATTCGGCCCACCACTTCATTGCACAGAGCCACTACGGCGTCGCGGTAGTCCTTGCTCAGACCGCCTTCGAGGTCTTCACCGCGCAGGTACGATCTCAACTCATTCAGAAGCGACAGCTGACCGCGATGGGGGACTGGATCGCCAAGGGGACGCGTCGCGTGGATGCTCGGATCGACTTCTATGTGGCAGTGACCCGCGACCAGATTCAGCAGGATGGGGCGCTGTGGCCCCAATACCGGGAGCATGCGAAGCGGCGACACGCCGTTGTACATCAAGGACGCCAGGTGTCGAAGGACGAGGCCGAAGGCTCATGTCGGGCTGTTGAGAACCTGATCAGCCGCATGAAACAGGTCGTGGGGCAAGAACCACCGCGAGCTCTGGTGCCCGGTGGCCCCCACGATGCTCGAGCGCCTGCGCACGATGCAGGCGACCAGCACCAGCCTGCTCATCTTCGCGGCGCCGCTCGGCGGCTTCCTCTACCCCTTCCAGGACCACTTCCGCCAGGCGGTGAAGGCGGCGGGGCTCGACAGCAAAGTCACCCCACATGCTCTGCGCCATACCTGGGCCTCACGATTCATGGAGACCTCGGGGGACGCGCTCCTCCTCCAGCGCGCGGGCGGTTGGTCGAGCCTCAAGATGGTGGAGCGGTACGCCCACGTGCGCGAGGGGCGGGATGCCGAGGTGCTGCGCCAGATGGAGGCCGCGCGGGCGGCGTGGGCGCGCCAGGCGCCAGTCCCCACGAAGACCCCGCGGCCGATGCGCCGGGCGCCGCGAAATGCGTGACCGTACAGGCCAGAACCCGCCTCCGGGTCGACGTCTGCTACACTCGCCGCCGCGCGCGGCGCCGCGCGCCGCCCGCTGACGCACGAGTCCGAGCAAGACACACGACTTGACACGGATTTCCGTTGATCATGTACTCCTCGCGCTGAAACGAAGTACTCACCGGGCGGTGGAAGGGGGCCGATTGCGCCCTTTCGTGCCCGGCGAGTCCCCGCGTCCATCCCCCAGCCCCTCACGTCTAGCCGGGTCGGTGCGACCCAACTAGGACCGCCAAGCGCGGGCCGGTCCGGGTGATTGACAGGGCGCGCGCGCGCCGCCTACCGTAGTCCGCGACCGACCGGCGGAACGAAAGGAGACCCCTAGTGATGGCGTGCAGGACGGCCCCGATGGACCCCACCTGCTTGCCCGAGATGCCTCGACGCGCCTTCGTGGCAATCATCGCTGGCGGCCTCCTCGCCGCGCCGCTCGCCGCCGAGG
>Ga0257156_1000028_pt1 | contig 17994 bp, 14 predicted proteins | sample NI49A_FD_185989 | JGI IMG/M metagenome (GOLD analysis project Ga0257156, IMG submission 185989) | Soil microbial communities from H.J. Andrews Experimental Forest, Oregon, United States - NI-49-A | ecosystem: Environmental > Terrestrial > Soil > Temperate forest > Bulk soil | place: USA: Oregon... | reverse complement strand
CTCCCAGGATTGGCGGCGGTCGACGTAAACGCGGCGACGATACGGCAGGGGGAGGAGAGACGTCAATGGGACCACAGAATGGGGGACTGCAGAATGGGGCACTGCTCGACGGCAAGGTCGCGGTGGTGACGGGCGGCGGCACGGGCATCGGGCGCGCGGTGTCGATCGGCCTCGCGGCGGCGGGCGCGAAGGTGGTGGTCAACGACTACGGCGTCAGCGTCGACGGGATGGATCCCTCGAGCGAGCCCGCGAACCAGGTGGTGGCCGACATCCGCCGGGCGGGGGGCCAGGCGGTGGCCGCCGCGGACAGCGTGGCCACCATGGCGGGGGGCCGCGCGGTGGTGGATCTCGCGCTGAAGGAGTTCGGCGACCTGCACGTGCTGGTGTGCTGCGCGGGCATCCTGCGCGAGCGCATGATCTTCAACATGAGCGAGGAGGACTGGGACGCGGTCATCGCGGTGCACCTGAAGGGGCACTTCACGGTGATGCAGCCGGCCACCCGGCACATGCGCGAGCGCCGGGCGGGCAGCATCATCACCTTCACCTCCACCGCCGGCCTCGAGGGTAGCCCGGGCCAGCCGAACTACTCGGCGGCCAAGGAAGGCATCGTGGGCCTCACCCGCTCCACCGCGCTGGCCATGGCGAAGTACGGGGTGCGCTGCAACGCGATCTCGCCCACCGCGGACACCCGCATGACCCAGCGCCTGCCCGGCGAGCGCCGCGGGGCCGCCACCGCCACCCCGCCCGAGGCCATCGCGCCGGTCGCCACGTTCCTGGCCAGCGACCGCGCCGCCCACATCACCGGTCAGGTCGTCGGCGTGCGCGGCAGCGAGGTCACCGTGTTCTCGCACCCGGCGCCGCTGCGGACGGTCAGCGCGCCCGGCAGCTGGACGCCCGAGCAGCTCGCCGATCTCTGGGACCGCACGCTCGGCCAGGATCGGCTGCGGCGGCTCGACGCGATGAAGATCCCCTGGCCGCCGCCCACCGCCTGAGAGGCCCCGCCGGACGAAGAACTTCCCGAGCTGCTTGCCGAGCTCGTCGGCGATGCGTCCGGCGTGGCCGGACCGCGATTTCTTGGGTCCATCGACCGCGGGGTGCGGTATCAAGGAGGGAGATGTCCACCGCGCTGGCCAAGCCCCCGACCGCCGAGCCCAAGGCCGCCGCCCCGTCCGCGACCGAGATGGGAGCGCGCCAGCGGGACATCTCGGTCTCCGAGTTCTTCACCAAGAACCGCCACCTGCTCGGCTTCGACAACCCGCGCAAGGCGCTCCTCACCTGCGTCAAGGAAGCGGTCGACAACGCGCTCGACGCCTCCGAGGAGGCGGGCATCCTGCCGGAGGTGGTCGTCACCCTCGAGGTGGCGCCGAGCAACGGCGAAGCTCCGCCGCCGGCCAGCCAGGCGACGCGCTTCCGGGTCACCGTCGCCGACAACGGGCCGGGCATCGTCCGCCAGCAGATCCCGCCCATCTTCGCCAAGCTCCTCTACGGCTCGAAGTTCCATCGGCTGCGCATGAGCCGGGGTCAGCAGGGTATCGGCATCTCGGCGGCCGGGATGTACGCGCAGCTCACGACCGGCAAGCCGGTCCAGATCATCTCGCGCACCGGCGCGCGGGCGGCGGCCCACTACTTCGAGGTGCAGATCGACACCAAGAAGAACGAGCCGCGGATCTTCGAGAGCAAGAAGATCGACTGGGAGCAGCCGCGCGGCACCCAGGTCACCCTCGAGATCGAGGGCCGCTACCAGAAGGGCCGCGCCTCGGTGGACGAGTTCCTCGAGCAGGTGGCCATCGCCAACCCGCACGTGAAGCTGGTCTACCGCACCCCGGAGGGTGACACGCGGGAGTATCCGCGCACGATCCACGAGCTGCCGCCCCAGCCCCGCGAGATCAAGCCGCATCCGTACGGCATCGAGTTCGGCATCCTCCTGCGGATGCTCCACGACACCCGCGGCCACTCGCTCGCCGGGTTCCTGGCCGGCGACTTCAGCCGGGTCTCGCCCGCGGTCGCGGCGGAGATCTGCAAGACCGCCAAGCTCTCGCCCAACGCGAAGCCGCGCAACATCCACGGCGAGGCGGCCGAGGCGCTCTACAAGGCGATCCAGGCCACCAAGATCATGGCCCCGCCGTCGAACTGCATCTCGCCCATCGGCGAGAAGGCGATCCTCCACGGCCTCTACAAGCAGATCAAGGGCGAGTTCTACACCGCGGTGACCCGCCCGCCCGCGGTGTATCGCGGGAACCCGTTCGCCATCGAGGCGGGCCTCGCCTACGGCAAGGGGCCGGACCAGGTCGCGGCGACGCGGGAGGCGCCCGCGGTCCCGCTCGCGGAGGGCGAGCAGCGCGACGACGACGACGAGCTGACGCGCGTGATCCGGTACGCCAACCGGGTGCCGCTCCTCTACCAGCAGTCGGCGTGCGCGACCTTCAAGGCCGCGATCGAGACCGCGTGGAAGAACTACGGCATCACCCAGTCTCGCGGCGCCCTGCCCGCGGGCCCCATGGTGGTGTTCGTCCACATGGCCTCGGTGTGGGTCCCGTTCACCAGCGAGTCCAAGGAAGCGATCGCCGACTACGACGAGATCCGGAAGGAGATCAAGCTCGCCCTGCAGGAGTGCGGGCGGCGGCTCGGCGTGTTCCTGCGGCGGCGCGAGCGGGCCAAGAGCGAGTTCCGCCGGCGCAACATCTTCGACCTCTACATCGAGGAGGTCGTCGAGGCCTGCGCCCGCCTCAAGGGCGGCCGGCTGCCGAAGGAGAAGCTCAAGACCCAGCTGCAGCGGATCGCGCTCAAGCGCACCGGCGGCACCCGCACCGACGAGATCCTCGGCCGCCAGAGCGGACCGGAGGGTCTCCCGCACTCGATCATCGTCACCCCGGAGGGCACCGAGGGGGAGGCGCCGATCCTGCCTGGCGACGCGACTGACGCCGCCGCCGCGGAGGCGAGCGCGGTAGAGGCACCCGAGGCGGAGGCGCCGACCCGCCGGAAGGGCACGGCCAAGCCGGGCCGGCCGGCCAAGGCCGCGGCCGGCCGCCAGAGGTCGGCGAGCGGGCCCGCCAGGAAGCTGAGGCCCGCGAAGGGCAAGGCGTCGAAGGCTCGGCCGACGAAGAGCAAGCCGAGCGCGAAGCGCAGAACGCGGTAGGATCGAGCCCATGGCCAAAGAGAAGGCGAGCAAGACCGGCGCGGTCGAGAAGAAGCTCATCAGCGTGGCCGATCTCGTGATCACCGCCGCGGAGAAGAGCAAGGACCCCACCCTGGCGATCCCGGTGCGAAGCCTCGCCAACGTCAACTTCAACGAGAAGCGCGGCATCATCGAGCTGGGCAAGCGCAAGCAGGCCCGCACGTTCTTCAACGTGGGGATGGCCAAGAAGTTCATGCAGACGGTGCTGGTGGCCGACGCCCTCAGCGAGCTGCAGCGGGCGAACCTCACCACCTCGCTGCGCGAGATCTACTACCGCACCAAGCACACCATGAAGGACTCGCACGAGAACACCTTCGACAACCAGAACGAGTCCGACCCGCTCATCGAGGACCTCGAGGTCACCCTCGCCGCGCTGCGCGAGGAGCTGCACGTGCGCGCGGAGAACGCGGGCAGCGTGGTGGGCCCGCTGGTGCTCGACGACGACGGCGACCGGGTGGACTGCGCGCGCCTGGGCAAGGGCGGCTACTCGGTCCCCTCGATCGTCGAGCCCGAGTACATCGCGATCCGGCGCTGCACCGCCGACTTCGTCCTCCTGGTCGAGAAGGGCACCCAGTGGAACCGCCTCTCGGAGGACAAGTTCTGGCGGCGGTACAACTGCGTGCTCCTGACCGGCAACGGCCAGCCGCCCCGCGGGGTCCGGCGCCTCGCGCGCCGTCTGCACGAGGAGTACAAGATCCCGGTCTACGTGCTGGTCGACAACGACCCGTGGGGCTACTACATCTACTCGGTGGTCAAGCAGGGCTCGATCAACCTCGCGTTCGAGAGCGAGCGGATGGCCATCCCCAAGGCCAAGTTCATCGGCCTCTCCAGCGCCGATCCGGATCGCTACGGCCTGCCCCGCAACGTGGGCATCAAGCTCAACGACAAGGACGTCGGCCGGGCCAAGGAGCTGATCAAGTACCGCTGGTTCCAGAAGAAGCCCTGGCAGGAAGAGATCAAGCGCATGCTCGCCTCCGGCCTCAAGTACGAGCTGGACGCGCTCGCCAACAAGGACTTCCGCTACCTGACCAAGACCTACCTGCCCCGCAAGCTCAAGGAAGAGGACTGGCTGGACTAGCCGGGTCGTGAAGATCCGGTGGCACGTCCAGAAGGAGCAGCGCTTCCCGTTCGGATCGGTCTCGCCCGACCCCGACCGGTTCGAGCCGATCGGGTTCCCGCCTCCCTGGCCCGACCGGCCGTGGGTCTACGCGGTCATGGTGGCCTCCGCCAACGGTGTGGTGGCGTGGCCGCGATCCGGTCCCGACGATGATCCCGTGCTTGCCATCCTGGGCCAGGACGACACCCGCGACGAGCGGATCGCGGACCGCCGGCACATGCGGCATCTGCGCTGCTTCGGCGACGTCGCGATCGGCGCGCAGACGCTACGGGAGCAGCCCCGGCTGATCCAGACCCCTCGCGAGCCCGGCGAGCCGCCGATGCCCGCGCTCTATCGCTTCCGCCGGACCCACGGGCTGACGACGGAGCCGCGCCACGTCATCTATTCGCTCCGCGGCGGCCTCGACCCGGCGCTCGCCGTCTTCAACACGCCGGGCGTCGAGGTGATCATGTTGACCACCGACGCCGGCGCGGCCGACCTGCGCGCGTGCGGCATTGCGGCCAGGGGGGCGGATCTGATGGTCGAGCCACTCGGGGAGCCGGAGGCGCTCCGCCGGGCCCACGCCCGGCTCTTCGCGGAGCGCGGCGTCCGCTATCTCGACTGTGAGGGGGGCCAGACGGTGCTGCGAGCCCTGCGGCGGGCCGGGCTGCTCGACGAGGTGTTCCTCACCGAGACCGACGTCGTGGTGGACGAGTCACGACACCGGAGCGTGCTCAAGATCTTCGACTTCGAGCAGGAAGGCGCCGACCTGATCGCGGAAGGCTGCACCGGGGCCTCGCGCGCGGCCCCACTCGCGAGTGGGCCTAGAAGGCCCAGCGCTTCCGGCGCTTGTAGAACTTCACCTCCCGGAAGCTCTTCCGGCGGCCCGCCTGGCTGAGGCCGAGGTAGAACTCCCGGACGTCGTCGTTGCCGCGCAGCTTGTCGGCGGGACCGTCGAAGACGATCCGGCCATTCTCCATGATGTAGCCGTAGTCGGCGATGCCAAGGGCGATCTGGGCGTTCTGCTCCACGAGCAGGAACGTGGTCCCGTGGTCGCGGTTGATCTTCTGGATGATCGTGAAGATCTCCCTCACCAGCAGCGGGGCCAGGCCGAGCGATGGCTCATCCAGCAGCAGGAGCCGCGGCTTGGCCATCAGGGCCCGTCCGATCACCAGCATCTGCTGCTCGCCTCCCGACAGGTACCCGGCGAGCTGCTCTCGCCGCTCCACCAGCCGGGGGAAGTAGTCGTAGATCATCTGCATGTCGTGGCGGACCCCGTCCGGGTCCCGGCGGGTATAGCCCCCGATCCGGAGGTTCTCCTCCACCGTCATGCTCTCCAGGACCTTGCGGCCCTCCATGACCTGCACGATCCCGAGGCGGCAGATGTCCTCCGGATCGCGCCCGTCGACGCGGCGGCCCATGAACTCGATGCTGCCGTTGGTGACCGCTCCGTCCTCGGTCTTCAGCAGGCCCGAGATCGCCTTCAGCGTCGTCGTCTTGCCCGCCCCGTTCGCCCCCAGGAGGGCGACGATCCGGCCCTCCTCCACGTCGAGCGACAGCCCCTTCAGGACGAGGATGACGTTGCTGTAGATGACCTGGACGTTGTTCAATCGCAGCATCTACTTCCCGATCCACTTCATGTCGCGCTCGACCGAGACCTCCTTCATCTGCACGATCTTGCCGCCCTTCACCATCACCAGCCGGGCCCGGTTGGTCGGGCGATGGTCCTCGTTGGTGTAGGAGAACGGCGGAGTGATCCCCCAGGTGTCGAAATCTTTCAGGGTCTCCAGCGCCTTCTTGATCGACTCCCCGGTCGGGTTGTCACCCGCTCGCTTGATCGCCTCGACCGACATGATCACCCAGAGCCACCCGCGCATGTACGGCGAGGCGTGGGTATCGCCGGGGTGGTGCTTCTGGTGGAACTCCATGAGGGTCTTCATGCCGGGCACGTTCTCGCCCCAGTACGCGACGTCCTGGATGCCCATCACGCCCTCGGCGGCCTCGGCGGCCAGCTTGGGCGTCCGCTCGTCGATGCCGTAGTTGTTCACGACGTACCTGGTCTTGAGCCCGAGCTTGTAGGAATCCTTCAGCACCACCGGGACCCACTGGGTGTTGGTGTTGATGTAGGCGTAGTCCGGGTCCTTCTTCTTCATGGTCAGGAGCTGGGACGTGGCGTCGGTCAGGACGGTGGGGATGATCTCCTCGTCCACGAGGTCCACCCCGATCTCCTTGGCGTAGAGGCGACCGGCCTCGATGGGCGCCCGGCCGTAGGCGTTGTCCGCGTAGATGAAGGCGACCCGCGGCTTGCGGCTCGTATCGGTCCACGTCTCCTTCACGTAGTTCAGGAAGATGCGGATCTGGCTCGTGTAGTCGATGCCGCCGGGAAAATTGTAGGGGGTCTGGCGCGGGTCGGTGAGGTGCCCGGAGTAGGAGCCGGAGAGGTAGGGAATCTTGTCCTTGGTGATGTACGGGCGGAGGGCCTCGGTGTCCGGCGTCCCGTAGCCCAGGACCATCACCACCTTGTCGTCCTCGACGAACCGCTTGTAGGCGGCCACCGCCCGGGGCGGCTGGAAGCCGTACTCCACGCTGATCAGCTCGATCTTCCTGCCGTTGACGCCGCCCCGCTCGTTGAAGTACTGCACCGCATCGATCCGGCCCTGGGCGATGTCCTTGCCCTGGTCGGAGGTCGGCCCGGTGAGATCCACCAGGTTGCCGATCTTGATGACTCCTTGCGCCTCGCCCGGCGGCGCGCCGAGGCCCACGACGAACAGACCGACGAGGACGAACCGGACGAGCAGGTCACGCGCGTGGCTCATGGGGCCCTCCTTCGGAGCGTTAGTACGCATACGGCCAGAGCTTCCAGTAGCCGCGGACCCGGAGCCAGATGCGGGCCAGGCCCTGCGGCTCGTACATCAGGAACAGGATGACGGCGAGGCCGAAGACGATGTCCCGGGTCGAGGCGATCACCCCGAAGGCGTTCGGGTAGACCCCGGTCAGGGACGTCGCGCCGAGCTTGAGCACCTCCGGCAGCAGGGTCATGAAGACCGCCCCGAAGATCGCCCCCAGAATGCTCCCCAGGCCGCCGATGATGATCATCGCGAGATAGTCGATCGCGACCAGGAGCGTGAAGGCGTCGGGGAAGAGGATCCGCGAGTGGTGGGCCATCAGGCCTCCGGCCAGCCCCGCGTAGAACGAGCTGAGCACGAAGGCGAGCAGCTTGTAGTGATACAAGCTGACCCCCATGACCCCGGCCGCCACGTCACGGTCCCGGATCGCGATGAACGCCCGGCCCACCCGGGTGCGGAACAGGTTCTTGGCGAAGAACGTGGCCGGGACCACCAGCGCGAAGATCAGGTAGAACACGCGGGCATCGGAGTCGAGCGGCAGCCCGAAGACGGTGGCGGGGGGAACCATCATCCCCAGCACGCCCTTGGTGAGGCTCTCCCAGTGGACGATGCCGTAGGTGGTGATGAAGTGGGCGGCGAGGGTGGCGATCGCCAGGTAGAGCCCCCGCAGGCGCAGGGACGGAATGCCGAAGACGAGACCGAATCCGGAGGTGATCACCGCGGCGAGCGGCAGGGCGAGGTAGAAGGGCAGGCCGGCGTTCGCCTCGAGGATCGCGGTCGAATAGGCGCCGACCGCCAGGAACGCGGCGTGCCCGATCGAGATCTGCCCGGTGTAGCCCACCAGGATGTTGAGCCCGAGCGCCCCGATGATCGCGATGCCGATGCGGTTCAGCACGTCGAGCCAGTAGGTGGTCGCGAACCGCGGGGTGACCGCGAGCGCCACGATCAGCGCCACCACCCCGACGATCGGCACCACCGTGTCGAAGATGCGCTCGTCCGCGCGGTAGCTGGTCCGGAAGCCGCCGCTCTGCATCAGACGCGCTCGATCTCGACCTTGCCGAACAGGCCGTAGGGACGCAGCATCAGGATGATCACGAGGACCACGAAGGGCGCCACCTCCTTGACGCCTCCGCCGAGGACGGGATCGAGGTAGCCCCCCGAGAGGTTCTCGAGCACCCCGATCAGCACCCCGCCGATGATCGCGCCCGCGACGCTGTCGAGGCCGCCCAGGATCACCACCGGAAACACCTTGAGCCCGAGGTCGGCGAGCGAGAAATCGACGCCCCCCCGCACGCTGCCGAGGATGATCCCGCCCAGCGTCGATACGACGGTGGCGATGCACCACGACAGTGCGAACACCCGCTTGACGCTCACCCCGAGGGACTGGGCGACCTGTTGGTTGTCCGCGGTGGCGCGCATCGCCATGCCGGTCAGGGAGAACTTGAAGAAGAGGGAGAACGCGGCGAGGAGGACGAGCACGCCCACGAAGCTCCAGAGGTGCACCGGGGACACCGGCACCGGTCCCAGGTGGAACGGCTCCGGGGAGAACAGCACCGGGAACGGCCGCGTGTCGCTGCCCCAGGTCATGTTGAGGAACCCGCGGATCACGCTCGCCACCCCGAAGGTGACCATGATCACCGAGATGATCGGCTCGCCAATGAGCGGCCGCAGCACGCCCCGCTCGATCACGAGGCCGAGCAGGATCGCGATGCCGAAGGTGAGCGGGAGGGCCACGTAGAGCGGCAGCTGCATCGGCAGGATGGTCGCCCACGAGACGTAGGCGCCGAAGAGCACCAGCTCCCCCGGACCGAAGTTGACCACGCTGGAGGCCTTGAAGATCAGCACGAACCCCAGCGCCATCAGCGAGTACACTCCGCCCACCGCGACGCCGGTGATGACCAGCTGGAGCATGAACACGCCCTGATCGGCCATGGCTTTCCCCTCACCTCCCTCCGGTGAGGCTCGCGGCGGGGGACCCCGCGTAGAGCCCTTCGACCATGCCCCGATACTTGGTCAGGATCGTCGCGCGCCGCACCTTCTGCGTCCGGGTCAGCTCGTCGTCGTCTGCGTCCAGCTCCTTGTCGAACAGGGCGAACTCGCGGATGCGCGCAGCCTCGGGGAGGGTCTGGTTGACCCGGGCGATCGCCTCTCGGATCAGGGTCGCGACCTCGCCCTTGCCCGCGAGGTCCTTGAACGTGGTGAACGGGAGCCGGCGGGCCTCCGCCCAGTTGCCGACATTGCCCATGTCGATCTGGATCAGCGCGACCACATACGGCCGCTCCTCGCCGATCACCACCGCTTCCCGAACGAACGGGCTGAACTTGAGCTTGTTCTCGATCAGCGCGGGGGAGAAGCGGGCCCCGTCGGCCGTCTGCAGCACGTCGGTGACGCGGTCGATCATGACCAGGTGCCCCTGGTCGTCGAGGTATCCCGCGTCGCCGGTCCGCAGCCAGCCGCCCTCGAGCACCCGGGCGGTCGCCTCCGGGTTCCGGTAATAACCGAGGAAGACGCTCTCGCCCGCCACGAGGATCTCGCCGCTCTCCGATATCCGCACGCGCGTCCCCGGCGTCGGCCGGCCGACCGTCCCCGCGCGGACGTCGCCGTCGGGGTGGACCACGCAGATCCCCGCGGTCTCGGTCTGGCCGTAGACCTGCTTCAGGTTGAGCCCGATCGCCCGGAAGAAGGCGAAGATCTCCGGACCCAGGGGCGCGCCGCCGGTGTAGGCGCGGCGCACCCGGGAGAGCCCGAGCTTGTCGAGCAGCGCGCGGAAGGCCAGGAGCCAGGCGAGGGCACGCCCGGTCCGCGCGGCCCACCCGGGACGCGCGTGGGCGCGCTCGCTCGCGGCCGCCCGCTCGCCCAGGGCCAGCGCGGCCCGCGTGGCCAGCCGCTTCACGAATCCGGAATCGTCGATCTTGACCTGGTACTCGGAGCACATCGCCTCCCAGAACCGCGGGGGCGCGATCATGACGTGGGGACCGATCTCCCGGAGGTCCGCGCGCGCGGTCTCGGGCTCCTCGGGGAAGTTCACGGTGGCGCCCACGTGGAGCGCCATCGCCACGCTGATGAGCTGCTCCCCCACCCACGCGAAGGGCAGGAAGGAGACGATCTCGTCGCCCTCGCGCATCGGGTCGACCTCGGTCACCCCCGCCGCCATCGCGAGCAGGTTGCGGTGGCTGATCATCGCCGCCTTGGCGGTGCCGGTGGTGCCGGACGTGTAGGAGAGGAGCGCCACGTCGTCGGGCCCTCGCGGCGCGAGCCGCGATTCGTACCGGCCTCCTTCCCGCTCGTCGATCTCGCGGCCCTGGCTCTCGACGTGCTCGAGGCTCACGAGCATGGGATCCCGGTAGGTCTCGAGCCCGCGGGTATCGTCCACCACGATGCGCTCGAGTCGCGGCAGCCGGTCGCGGACCCCGAGCACCTTGTCGGCCTGCTCCTGGTCCTCGGCCATGACCACGCGCGTCTCGCTGTGGTCGAGCACGCGGCGGACCTGCTCGGGCAGGGCGTCGACGAAGATCCCGAGCGGGATCGCGCCGATCGACTGGGCGGCCAGCTCCACGTAGAGCCAGGCCGGCCGGTTGCCCGAGATCACCGCGATGGTGTCTCCGGGCAAGAGCCCCAGCCGCTCGAGGCCGAGGGCCACCGCGCGGACGTGCGCGGCGTACTCGCGCCACGTTACCTCCTGCCAGATGCCGTACTTCTTCTCCCGGAGCGCGATCTGCGCGCCGTGACGCCGGGCGCGCTCGACGAGCCGGCCGGGGAAGGTCCCGCTGCCCACGACGGTCTCCATCGCGGCCCTAGACCACCTCGGCCGCCTCGCCGAGGTAGGCCTTGATCACCGCGGGATCCTGCTGCACGTGGACGGGGGCGCCCTCGGCGATCTTCTGGCCGAAGTCGAGCACGACCACCCGGTCGGAGATGTCCATCACCACGCCCATGTCGTGCTCGATCATCACGACCGCCAGACGCTTCACCTGCTTGACGTAGAGGACGAACCGCACCATGTCCTCGGTCTCCTCCGCGTTCATGCCCGCGGTGGGCTCGTCGAGCAGGAGCACGGTCGGGTCGAGGGCGAGCGCGCGGGCCAGCTCCACCCGCTTCTGCAGCCCGTACGGGAGCGTGCCGACGATCTTGTGCCGGATGTCCTGCAGCTCGAGCAAGTCGATGATCTCCCGCTCGATCACCGCCCGGTGCAGGCGCTCCTCGCGCGCCGCGCGGCCGTAGTAGAGGCCCGAGGCCAGCACGCCGGCGCGGAGATGGATGTGCCGGCCGATCTTGATGTTGTCCAGCACACTCATCCCCTTGAAGAGGGCGATGTTCTGGAAGGTGCGGGCGATCCCCAGGTGGGCGCGCCGGTGCGGCCTGAGCGCGGTGATATCCCGGCCGTCGAAACGGATACAGCCGCGGCTCGGGGCGTAGATGCCGCTGATACAATTGAAAATGCTGGTCTTTCCGGCTCCGTTGGGCCCGATGATGGCGAGGAAGTCGCCCGGGTGGACCTCGAGACTGACCCCCGCGAGGGCGGTGACCCCGCCGAACTGGAGATGCACCCCCTCGAGGCTCAGCCGAGCCATGTCGGCCGGCCGACCTCTGCTCGACGGATGGGCGGGGGGCAGGCCCCCACGAAGGTCTCTTCGACCCACGACCGCCCCGAAAGGTTGTCCAGAGATCCCGTGCCGGGCATTGATTCCCCCGAGGGCCGGACACTTCGGATGACGCGAGAGTGGGGCGCAACCTACCCGGACATCGGGAGGTTGTCAATAGCCTCGGCTAGGTCCGCCGGTCCTTCTTTCGGCGCGGCGCCCTTGGTCGGGACGGCTTCCGGGATCGTGGCGGCCGTCTCCGGGGCCGGACGTCCGGGACGGAGAGGGCGTCGGGCACCTCTCCGACGATCATGAACGGAATCTCCTCGTTGAAGATCGGCCCGGTGCCGGCCCAGGAGATGGTGATCGACGAGGTGGTCACCGTGTCGTTGATGCGGAGTCGGTAGTCGGCACCGGGAGACACGTCGATGAGGGCGAACTGCCTCGCCGCCACGATCGACGCCGGCGGATGCCGGAAGGTCCCGTTGGCCCCGATGACGCGCGCCTTGTTGAGGCTCACGGTGCCGGGGGCGGTGGCGAGCGTGAACGGGCTGAACGTGATCACCGCGGCGCCGTTCTTCGGCCCGCCGTTGATGAACAGCATGCCGCTGAGAATCCTCAGGGCCATCAGCCCCTCCTGAACCGACTCCGGTTACGCGCGCGTCGCCCTAGGCGCCCGCGAACAGACTCTTCTTGATGATGGCGTGCACGCCCCAGTTGCCGTCCACCACCTGCGTCACGCCGAAGTCCACCGCGACCGACATCAGCGAGATGGCCTCGTCCTCGCTCAGGCCCTTGGTGGTCATCAGGAAGTGGCGCATCTTCCGGAACGCGTCCTTCATCGCCAGGTCGACCGAGGACTTCTCGTAGATCTTGCTCTGCGCGTCCGCGCCCAGCTCGGCGAGGTAGTTCGCGTAGCTGAACCCGTGGAGCACCCACTCGTCCTGGGTTTCCAGCAGCGGGTAGTTGAGGTCGGCCAGCGCGGTCCCGGCCAGGCTCGCGCGCTTGTGCACGATGAGCTGGAAGGTGCCGGTGAGCGAGCACTCGATCGCGGTACCGCAGAGCTCGGAGTCGCCCTGCGAGGCGTGGGAATCGCCGGCCGAGAGCAACGCGCCCTTCACCGAGACCGGGTAGTACATCGTGGCGCCCTTGCCGATGCGCCAGTCGTCGATGTTGCCCCCGGTGTAGCTGGGCGGGATCGAGTCGACCATGTCGGCCTCGGCCGGCGCCAGGCCCAGCACGCCGAAGTGGGGCCGGATGGGCACCCGGATGTTCTTGAGCACCCCCTGGTTCTCCTGCACGGTGCGATGGTCGACCGGGACGCCGGGGTAGTCGATCGTCTTGTGGACGACGCCCGCGGGATCGGTCTGCGGCGTCCAGCGGAAGTTGTAGACCGCCTTCGCCCAGTTCCGCTCCCCGCTCGCGTCGACCTCGTAGATCGTGATCACCTCGCGGGGCTTGGGCTCGGTCAGCAGCTCCTTGTAGTGGAAGCCCCACCACGCCGCCGCGTTGCTCCCGAAGCTCTTGCCCTTGTGCTGCGGGTTCGCGCACGGCCGCGGCTTGACGTCGATGATCCGGACCTCGAGGATATCCCCCGGCTCCGCCTCCTTCACCGCGACGGGCCCGGTGCAGATGTGCACCCCCAGGCCCTCGCCGGCGCCGCGCCCGAAGAGGGTGGGGTTCATCGGGCCGGCGCCGCGGCGGTCCACGCCCTTGCGCTGCTTGTCCCAGTAGAAGACGCTCTCCGCGCCCGCGTCGCCCTTCACCATCCGCTCGGCGTCGTCGTTGGCGTGGTGGGTCAGCACCTCGATGGTGACGAAGTCGCCCGAGCTCACCTCCACCTGGGGCTTGAGCAGCTTGCTGAAGTACCCCCAGTGGACAGTCTTGTCGGTCGCGGGAACGTAGTAGTGATTCTTGGAGCCCGGGACCATGCCCGGCTGCGCCTGGGCCGTCGTCACCGAGGAGAGGCCGGCGGCCGCGAACGACGCCGCGGCCCCTCCGGCCATCATGGCGCCCTTGAGGAACTCCCGCCGCCCTTCGCCCATCAGATTGCCAGCTGCGTCGCGCTCGCCTTCACCCGTGGCACCCATGTGTCGTCCCTTTCCTGCTCTGGCCGGTTTGGGAGAGTTGCCACAGCGTCGTCGCTGGCCCTGCCCCGCTCGTGGGCAGGTCTGCGTCCCTCGCGGACGCGAAACCAGCCGGCAGAATAGCAGGGCCGTCCGGGCCACTCAAGGGGCCCGCGCTCAGGTCCCGGTGATGCGCTCCTGCCCCGCCATGTACGGGCGCAGCACGTCCGGGATCGTCACCGAGCCGTCCGCGTTCTGGTAGATCTCGAGGAGGGGAATCAGGATGCGCGGGGAGGCGATGCACGTGTTGTTGAGCGTGTGGACGAACTTCCGCCCGCCGGCGCCCGCGTCGTACTTGATGTTGAGGCGCCGCGCCTGGAAGTCGTGGAAGGTCGAGCAGCTGTGGGTCTCGCCGTAGGACTTACGGCTCGGCATCCACGTCTCGATGTCGTTCTTGAAGACCTGGCCCCGCCCCATCTCGCCGGTGCACACGTCGACCACCCGGTAGGGCAGCGCGAGCGCCTGCAGCACCTCCTCGGCGTTCTGCAGCAGCTCCGCGTGCATGGCCGCGCTGACCCGCTCGTCGGCCTCGCAGAGCACGACCTGCTCGACCTTCTGGAACTGGTGGACGCGGTAGAGCCCCTGGGTGTCCTTGCCGTAGGTCCCGGCCTCGCGGCGGAAACAGTTGCTGATGCCGCAATAGCGCCGGGGCAGGTCGGCCCGGGCGAGCGTCTCCCCCTGGTGGTAGCTCGCGACCGAGACCTCGGACGTGCCGATCAGGTAGTAGCCGTCGGCCTCCATCGGGCCCTCCCGGTCCGGCCGGGCCCCGACCGCGTACGCCTGCTCTTCCCCGCCCGGGAAATAGCTGGTGCCCATCATCGCGTCCCAGCTCGCGAGGAGCGGCGGCGCGAACGGGGTGAAGCCCTTGCGGATCAGGTGATCGAGCGTGAAGCGGAGGACGGCGAGCTCGAGGCGGACCGCGTCACCCTTCAGGAAGTAGCTCCGGCTCCCGGCGATCTTCACCCCTCTCGGGATGTCGATGATGTCGAGCGCCTGCCCGAGCGTCACGTGGTCCTTCGGCGAAAAGCCGAAGTCGGGGAGCCGGCCCCACGTGCGCACCTCCCGGTTCTCGGTATCGTCCTTGCCCACCGGGACCTGCGGCAGCGGGATCGACGGCAGCAGGAGTTGCATCGCCTCCCACTGGTGGTCCACCGCCGCCAGCTCGTCCTCCCGCCGTTTCAGCTCTGAGGCCAGCTCCCTCATCTCCGCGATGGCCCGTCGTTTTTCCTCGCCCGCCATCGACGGCACCGCCTTGCTGACCGCGTTGCGCCGGGCGCGCATGGACTCCACGAGCGGCAGGAGCTCGCGGCGCTGCGCGTCGATGGCGAGGAAGGCGCCCACGTCGACCGCGATCCGCTTCTTCCGGGCGGCGTCCTGGTACGCGTCGGGGCGGGCGCGGAGATCGGTGAGGTCGATCATGGTCAGCGAGTGTAGCGCGCTCGGGGCGATCCCACGCCCGCCCGTGGACAAGCGAGTCCGGGAGGCCGGAGCTCGGGAAGGGAAAACAGCGGAACAGAGAAAGATTTACCGAACCGAGCTATCATTTGTTGCTGCTCGGCTTGACACGCCCCATCGAGCCGCCTAACGTCTCTGCGTAGTCCCTCGGGGGAAGCTAAATGGCATCGAAGGAAGCGTTCTCGACTTTCCCGCATCCGGATCAGGAAAGGCGGGTGATGGCGGCCTGGGAGCAATTCCTGGGTCGCCGTGACTTGCCTCCTCATGCCGTCCGGGATGTGATCGAAGGGTCGTGGGAGCGCTGTACCTCCTCGGGAGTGGATCCGGGGCGCTCGCAAGCGGCGATGCCGCTTATGGAAGAGGCTCTCCGGGCGCTTCAGCACGCGCATCGTGACCTGATCGGGGCGAGTGCGTCGATCACGGAACAGGCCCGAGACTTCCTGGCGCAGTCGGGGACCTTCATGATCCTCACCGATCCCACGGGGGTAATCCTCGAGACGGTCGGCGACGCGGCGACGGTGGAACGGGCCCGGACGATCCGGCTCGAAACTGGAGCGGCCTGGGACGAGCGCGCCTGCGGCACGAACGCCATCGGAACCGCACTCGCCCTCCGTGGACCGGTGCAGGTGCACGGCGCCGAACACTTCTGCTCGGGAATCAAACCATGGACCTGTTCGGCGACGGTGATCCGCGATCCGATCCATGGCGAGGTGCTTGGGGTATTGGACGTATCCGGGCACCGGAACTCGTTCAGCCGTCATTGCCTGGCATTGGCGGTGATTACTGCCGGCCGCATCGAAGGGGAGGTGGCGCGGCGCGCGATGGAGCTGCGGCACCATCTCCTGCAGGCGGGTTTTGGGCGGCCCACGGCGGGGGGCCTGGTGTTCTTTGACCGCAAGGGCCGTCTGGTCGAGGTGGACCCTCACGCGGCGCGCTCCTTGAGGACGATGGGGGTCGAGCTCGAATCAGCGCCCGGTCAGAAAGTCGATGCCTTGGATTTGGATACAAACCGGGCGATGGGAGCCGGCAAGTCACGGCTGCCGGAATGGCTGAAGGCGGAATGGGTCGAACCGATCCGGCGCGGGGGGGAGCAGTTGGGAACGATCGTCGTCCTTCCCGAGCCAGTCCGGTGGGGGCGGGTCCGGCGCGGGGGCCAATCTCGCCTGACCACCCGGGGCACCGGCATCGACCCGAGTGGCAGCGGCCAGATCGTCGGGAGCAGTGCGCTCCTGCGACAGGCCCTGGAGAAGGCCAAGTTGCTGGCGGAGGCGGATGTGCCAGTGCTGTTGCTCGGCGAGACCGGTGTCGGCAAGGAACAGTTTGCTCGCGCCCTTCATGAGGGGGGGCGCCGGACAGACGGTCCCTTCGTGGCGGTGAACTGCGGGGGGCTGCCGCGTGAGCTGCTCGCGAGCGAGCTGTTTGGCTACGTCGACGGCGCGTTCACCGGCGCCAGACACTCCGGCATGGTGGGCAAGATCGAGTCGGCAAGCGGCGGCACATTGTTTCTCGACGAGATCGGGGAGATGCCGCTGGAGCTGCAACCCTACTTGTTGCGCGTCTTGGAGGGGGGGGAGGTGTATCCCCTTGGGGGTGCCAAGCCGCGAATGGTCGAGTTCAGGCTGGTCGCAGCGACCAACAAGGACCTGCGGGCCGAGGTGACCGCCCACCGGTTCCGTTCGGACTTGTTCTACCGGATCTCGGTGACCTCGCTACACATCCCGGCGCTGCGCGAGCGTCGGGAGGACATCCCGGCTCTCGTCGAGCACTTCAGTCGTGACGCGGCGCTGCGTCATGGTGCACGCATGAAGCAGTTCGAGCCGGAGGCGCTATCCGCGTTGGGACGGTACACGTGGCCGGGGAACATCAGGGAATTGCGCAACGTTGTCGAGGGAGCGGTCCTCATGGCGCCCGGAGAAGCGGTGACGGTCTCGGACCTTCCCCCGGATATCACTGCTTCGCTTGAGGAAGCACGAGCCAAGACGAGCGCTCCAACATCTGCCCCACCGGTCGTGGATCTGGAAGCGGCGGAACGCGCCGCGATCAGCGCCGCCATCGTTGCGTGTCAGGGCAATCTGACCCTGGTGGCCAAAGAGCTCCGGATCTCCAAAAGTACGCTCTACTTGAAGGTCAAGAAGTACGGTCTCGACAAGCTGGTCCCGGACGCCAGGGTCAGCGCCCGCTAGCGCTTCCGCCGTCTCCATCCCGCAAGATCAGCCCTCAGCCCTGAGATAGACCGGGCGGGCCCGTCGTCCGAATCTCGGTCGCGGCCGAAGTTCGGACGCCCGACCAAGGTGCCGCGGCGAGATCTCTCCGTCCGCGAAAACGCGTGCTTACGATCCCTCGTCCCGTCCGGCCATGGCCGGCATGTTCATTGCTCGCCGGACGAGATTAGCCTGTCCTACTCGGACGTGACTTACGGAGGGTGCCATGGGTACGCTGACGTGGAGTCTGAAGAACCAGCAGGGTGGTGGGCCCGGTCCGGGCTTCCCGAGCCCACTCCTCTCCCCCAGATTCCGCCGCGTCACCGATTACATTCAGCAACACCTCGACAAGGACCTCTCGCTCGCCGAGCTTGCTGCGGTCGTCTACATGAGCCCCTACCACTTCGCGCGACTCTTCAAATGCAGCACGGGTGTGCCGCCCCACCGATTCGTGGTCCAGCAACGCATCGCCCGCGCCTGCGCAATCCTGGCGACGCCGGAGCCGTCCATCGCGC
>Ga0257156_1000026_pt1 | contig 18233 bp, 19 predicted proteins | sample NI49A_FD_185989 | JGI IMG/M metagenome (GOLD analysis project Ga0257156, IMG submission 185989) | Soil microbial communities from H.J. Andrews Experimental Forest, Oregon, United States - NI-49-A | ecosystem: Environmental > Terrestrial > Soil > Temperate forest > Bulk soil | place: USA: Oregon... | reverse complement strand
CGGCCTGCGCACCTTCCGCGACGTGACGCTGCCGCTCATCTGGAAAGGCATCCTGGTCGGCGGCCTGTTCTCGTTCATGACGTCGCTGCAGGAGGCCTCCGCGGTGCTCTTCCTGGCCCTCGGCGGCTGGGAGTCGATCACCAACGGGATCTTCGCCTTCTACATCGCGGGCAGCGCCAACGAGGCGGCCGCCCTCGGCGTGATCCTGATCGTGGTCGCCGCCATCAGCGTCGCCATCATCAACCGGATGGCCGGCACCCGCATGGGCGGCGTCTTCGGCTGACCCCTGCTTGCCTTGTACCTGTGTGGCTGGGCATCGAGAGGTCTTTGAATAGCTAAATCAATCAGTTGAGGCCGCTTGTCAGTCTCGGGGGCGTGTGATAGTGTTCCTGTTCACATGGCTCCGGAAGAACGGGGGCCGTCGCACGGTCAGACCGCTCAGCTCGTCAATCTCGGGACGATGCTGTTCGCGTGTGTGGCGGTCGGCCTCGCGGCGGGCTACTTCGCCGACCGGTGGCTCGGGACGAAACCGTGGCTCTTGCTGGCCGGGCTCGGCTTCGGCATCGTGGCGGCGGCGGTGAATTTCTACCGGACGATCAAGACACTGAACGAGCAGGATCGGGATGATCGCTGATCTCGCAGCACGAGTGACCTGGACCGGAGGCGTCACGGTGGCCGCCATGACGGCGGGTGCCTGGTGGCTGGCCGGCGCGCCCGCGGCGGCCGGAGTCGGCGGCGGCGGCTCCATCGCGCTGCTGAACTTCCGCTGGCTCGCCCGCGACGTGAGCCGCGCGACCGCGCTGATCGCAGGAGGCCAAAGCGGGGTCGGGCGCATCGGGCGCATCGGCCTCCGGCAGCTCGTGACCTTCGGGGCTCTGGGCCTGCTGATCGCGCAGGGCTGGGCCCACCCGGTCGGGGTCGGCGTCGGGCTGGCCGCCCTGCCGCCGGTGCTCCTGATCCAGGGTCTTCTCGACGCCCGGGAGCACGCCTGATCCAATGGAGCTGATCGAGCACCCGCCGATCCTGCACATCCCGGCCATCCCGGACCACATCCTCTACACGTGGATCGTGATGGCCATCCTGGTGGTGGTCTCCTTCGTGGCCACCCGTCGCGTCTCCCTGGTGCCGACCGGCAGCCAGAACTTCATGGAGCTGGTGCTCGACCAGTTCGTGAAGGAGCTGGACGAGACGATCGGCCACGAGGGCCGGCGCTACCTGCCGCTGATCGCCACCCTCGGGCTGTTCATCCTCGCTTCGAACCTCATGGGGCTGGTGCCGGGGCTGGTGGCGCCGACCGCCAACCTCAACACCACCGCGGCGTGCGCCCTGATCGTGTTCATCACCTACCACGTGATCGGGGTGCGCAAGCAAGGCTTCATCCCCTACATGAAGCACTTCGCGGGGCCGGTGCCGGCGGTGCTCAAGCCGCTGATGTTCGTCATCGAGATCATCAGCCACTGCGCGCGGCCGCTGTCCCTGTCGCTCCGCCTCTTCGGCAACATGATGGCCGGCCACATCCTGCTCGCCATCTTCTTCTTCATGATGGGCTTCGACGGGATGCTGGGCTGGGCGCTCTCCGGCTCCCTCGGAGGGATCGTGGTGGGAGCCCCGGCCGCGGTCATCATGGTCGTGTTCGTCGTGGGCTTCCTGTTCCCGCTGAAGATCCTGGTCGCGTTCATCCAGACTTTCATCTTCTGCAAGCTGGCCATGCTCTACATCGCGGCGGCGGTCGAGGAAGCCGAGCACCACTAGTCGCAGTCACCCTCAACAAGGAGGAAAGCCGTGCAACGCATTCTCACCGTGAGTGTTCTGGCGATTCTGGCGGTCCCGGGGATGGCCTGGGCGGCCGACGCCGCCGGCTCATCCGACATGGCGAAGGCCTTCGCGGTCCTGGCCGCCGGCCTCGGCTTCGGCCTGGCCGCGGGACTCTGCGGCCTGGGTCAGGGCCGCGCGGCGGGCTCGGCGGTGGACGCCATGGCGCGGCAGCCCGGCGCGATCGCCCGGATCCAGACCGCGATGCTGCTCGGTCTGGCCTTCATCGAGTCGCTCGTGCTGTTCGTGTTCGTCATCGCGGTCATCCTGCTGTTCGTGAAATCCTAGGGAGGAGCTCGTAGGCACCGTCCCGGGGCCTGAGCCCCGGGACGGCACGCGGGCCCGCCCGCGGAAGGAATGCCCCACCCGGCGCGAGCAGCGCCGCCGAGACGAACATGGCACGACGGTCACCGTTCAAGATCCCCCGGATCCCGGAGATGACGGTGCGTCGCCTGTCCGTCTACACCCGAAGTCTCCTCCAGTTGGAAGAGGACGGGGTGAAGACGATCTCGTCGCAGGAGCTGGCCGAGCGGTTCAGCCTCAACTCGGCCCAGGTCCGGAAGGATCTCGCCTACTTCGGCGAGTTCGGAGTGCGGGGCATCGGCTACTACGTCTCCGGGCTCAAGGCCGAGCTGCAGCGCATCCTGGGGCTCGACCGCGAGTGGCAGGTGGCGCTGGTGGGCTTCGGCAACCTGGGCTCGGCCCTCTTCCACTACAAGGGCTTTGCGCGCCAGGGCTTCCGGATCTCCACGATCTTCGACGACGACCCCGCCAAGTGGGGCAAGGCGGTCGACAGCGTGACGATCCAGCCGATGCAGGACCTCCCGAAGGAGGCCAAGGCCCGTAATCTGCAGATCGCGATCGTCGCGGTGCCGGGGGAGTCCGCCCAGGCGGTGACCGAGAAACTGGTGGCGGCCGGCATCAAGACCATCCTCAACTTCGCGCCGGGACGCATCAAGGCGGGCCGGGATGTCCGCCTGAAGAACGTGGACCTGGCCATCGAGCTCGAGACCCTGTCCTTCTACCTTGCTCAAGGCTCGCGCTGAGGGCCCCGCGGCGTTGACGCCGCGCGCCCCCGGTGGTACCTCTGATCAGTCGTTGCGTGTGATGAGCGTGTCCGCCCAGCCCGTCCTGTCCCGCTGGGCCGCCTTCGACGAGGTCCTGGCGGCCCTCTCCAAGGGAGTCCCCTGCCTGCGCGCGGACGGCCTCTGGGGCGCGTCCCGCGCCCTGGCGACCGCCGGGCTGCTCCAGCGAACCGGGCGGCCGATCCTGCTCCTCGCCCCGGGACCGGTCCAGCGCCACCAGGCCGCCCAGGACGCCGCGTTCTTCGTGGCCACGCTCTCCGGCGGCCCGGTCGACGGGCCGGTCGGGGAGGGGCGCGTCCTCGAGTTCCCGTCGGGCTCGGGCGCCTCCTGGCGCGGTGGCCGCCACCGCGAGCCGGACGCCGAGCGCGCGCTCTGCTGCCGCCGGCTGCTGGACGGCGACGCGGTGGCCATCGTGGCGACGCCGTCCGGGCTCGCGATCCCGGTGCCGCCGCCCGAGTCGTTCAAGCGTCGCACGTTCACCCTGACCGTCGGCGAGGGCAGCGACCGGGAGATCCTGCTCGCGCTCCTCGAGGCGGCCGGCTACGAGCGGGTGGAGACGGTGCTCGAGGTCGGGCAGTGGAGCCTGCGGGGCGGCATCGTCGACATCTTCTCCCCCACGCACGCCCAGCCGGCGCGCGCCGAGTTCTTCGGCGACGAGGTGGAGTCGTTGCGCCTCTTCGATCCCACGTCGCAGCGCTCGATCGGGCCGCTCCAGGAACTGACCGTGCTGCCGCTCGGCTCGCCGGACGCGGCGCCGGTCACCCTGCTCGACTACCTGCCCGCCGAGACCCTGATCGTCCTGGAGGATCCCGCGCTGCTGGAGGCGCCGCCCGACGACGCGCCGTCGGCGGCGCCGCTCGCGACCCTGCTCGCGCGCTTCCAGCGGCTCGAGCTGCCGCTGCTCCAGCGCGGCGACGGTGCGGTGCCCCGCGTCTCGATGGGCGCGCGCTCGGTGGGCGGCTTCCGCGGCCAGTTCAAGACGCTCGCGACCGAGATTCGCGACTGGCGCGGCGAGGGCTTCACGGTCCGCCTGGTGGTGGACGACGAGCGGCAGCGCGATCGCCTGCGCCAGATGCTGGCCGAGCACGACCTCGAGCCATGGCCCGAGGCCACCCTCTGGAGCCCGGAGGGGCTCGGGGTGGTGGTGGGCGAGTGCTCGGCCGGATTCCAGATCCCCGCGCTCGGCCTGGTCGTGCTCTGCGAGGAGGAGATCTTCGGGGCCCAGCGACGGCGACTGAGGCGGCCGCTGTTCCAGCGGGGCGCGGCCATCGCCTCGTTCAACGACCTGGCCCCGAACGACCTGGTGGTGCACGAGCAGCACGGCATCGCGCGCTATCACGGCCTGCGCACGCTCTCCACCGACGGCCACGACGCCGACTTCCTGCTGCTGGAGTACGCCGAGGGCGGGCGCCTCTACCTGCCGGTGGAGCGGCTCGACCTGATCTCCAAGTACATGGGAGCGCCCGAGGGGGCGGCGCGCCTCGATCGGCTGGGCGGCGGCGCGTGGCAACGTCTCAAGGAGTCGGTGCGGGCCGCCCTGCGCGAGATGGCCGAGGAGCTGCTCAAGCTCTACGCGACCCGCTCGGTCGCCGAGCGGCCGCGCTTCGCCGACGACACTCCCTGGCAGGGGGAGTTCGAGGGCTCGTTCCGCTTCGAGGAGACGCCGGACCAGATGCGCGCCATCGAGGAGGTCAAGGCCGACATGGTGGGAGCGCGTCCGATGGACCGCCTGGTGGCGGGCGACGTGGGCTACGGCAAGACCGAGGTGGCGCTGCGCGCGGCCTTCCGGGCGGTGGCGGACGGCCGGCAGGTGGCGGTGCTCGTGCCGACCACCGTGCTCGCCCAGCAGCACTACAACACCTTCGTCGAGCGCTTCGCGCCGTTCCCGGCCAAGGTCGAGCTGCTGTCCCGCTTCCGCAGCCCGAAGGAGCAGAAGGAGGTGGTCGCCGGGCTCGCCACCGGCACGGTGGACGTGGTGATCGGCACGCACCGCATCCTGTCGAAGGACGTGCAGTTCAAGGACCTGGGCCTGCTCGTGGTGGACGAGGAGCACCGCTTCGGGGTCACCCACAAGGAGCGGCTCAAGCAGCTGCGCACCTCGGTGGACGTGCTGACGCTCACCGCCACCCCGATCCCGCGGACCCTTCACATGGCGCTGTCCGGGGTACGCGACCTCTCGGTCATCGAGACGCCGCCGCTCGACCGCCTCCCGGTGGAGACGGTGGTGACCGCGTTCAACCGCACCGTGATCCGCGAGGCGATCGAGCGGGAGCTGAACCGGGGCGGGCAGGTGTTCTTCGTCCACAACCGCATCCAGTCGCTCGGCTCGATGACCCACTTCATCCAGACCCTGGTCCCGGAGGCCCGGGTGGTGATGGGCCACGGCCAGATGGCGGAGCGGGAGCTGGAGAGCGTGATGGTCAAGTTCGTGGACGGCCAGGCCGACGTGCTGGTATCGACCGCCATCGTGGAGTCGGGCCTCGACATCCCGGCCTCCAACACCATCATCATCAACCGGGCCGACCGGTTCGGGCTGGCCCAGCTCTACCAGCTCCGGGGCCGGGTGGGCCGGGAGCGGCAGCAGGCCTACGCCTACCTCCTGGTGCCCGCCGACGGCCGGATCGACGAGACGGCCCAGAAGCGCCTGCGGGTGATCGAGGAGTCCACCGAGCTCGGGGCGGGGCTCCGGCTGGCCATGCGCGACCTCGAGATCCGGGGCACCGGCAACCTCCTGGGGGCCGCCCAGCACGGGCACATCGCGGCGGTGGGGTTCGATCTTTACAGCAAGCTCCTGGCGGAGGCCGTGCGAGAATTGAAGGGCGAGCCGGCGGCCGAGCGCGTCGACCCGGTGATCTCGGCGGACGTGGAAGCGCTCCTGCCCGAATCGTTCGTTCCCGAGGTGAACCAGCGGCTCGCGCTCTACAAGCGGCTGGCCGAGATCGAGCGTCCCGAGGAAGTCGTCGACGCGCGGGCCGAGCTGGCGGACCGCTACGGGCCGCTGCCGCCGGCGGTCGAGGGGCTGCTGGACGTGATCGGGCTCCGGGTGACCGCCCGCGAGCTCGGGGTGGAGCGGGTGGAGGCCGGGGGCGGACGGGCGATTCTCACCTTCGCGCCGTCGACCAAGGTGACTCCGGAGAGAATGCTCAGGGCCATCGCGGCCAGCCGAGGAGGTCTCGCGTTGAAGAAGGAGTACACGGTGGAAGCGCGGATTCCGACCGAGCCCTGGCCCGCGGTACGCGACGCTCTCGTGAAGCTCCTGGACTCGCTGCGGTGAGGCGGCGCGCCGGCCGGCGTCGCCCGACCGTCTGTCTCCTCGCCGTCCTGTCCCTGGCGACGGCCGGCTGCTCGATGGCGATCCCGAGCTGGGTCCCGCTGCTCGCGAGCGCCCCCAAGGCCCCCACCCCCGCGGAGGCGCCCAAGCCCTCGCCCCCGGCGTCGGCGCCGATCCTGACCTCGCGCGACCAGATCGAGTCCTCGCCGGACGTGGTCGACCGGGTCATCTGCGTGGTGAACAACGACGCGATCACCCAGTACGAGCTGGACGAGGCCGAGCTCTACTACCTGGCCGAGACCCGCGAGCAGATGACGGACGGGGAGGCCCGGAAGGCGCTGCGCGCCCGCCTGCTCCAGACCCTGATCGAGAACCGCATCCAGCTCCAGCAGGCCGAGCGGGACAAGGTCGTGATCGAGGACGCGGAGCTAGCCGAAAACGTCGCCGACATCATGAAGAAGCTCAAGGCCAAGGACGACAAGGAGTTCGAGGAGATCATCAAGTCCCAGGGCCTCACCATCGAGGGAGTCCGGAAGCGGCTCCGCGAGCAGCTCATGGTCCAGCGGGTGATCCGCCGGAAGGTCGCCCTGCGCATCTCGGTCACCGAGCAGGAGATCGACAAGTACCTGGTCGACAACCGGGAGAAGCTCGAGACCGGGCTCACCTTCGCGCCGCGCCACATCCTGGTGGTGCCCGATCCGAACAAGGGCGAGGAGGGGTGGCTCGAGGCGCGCAAGAAGGCGGAGGACGTCTACGCGCTCCTCCTGGAGGGGCAGGACTTCGGCGAGCTGGCCAAGAAGTTCTCCGAGGACCCGTCCGGCAAGGACGGCGGCGCTCTCGGCAATATCAAGCGCGGGGAGCTGGCGCCGGACATCGAGGAGGCGATCATGCGCCTGCAGCCCGGCGAGGTCTCCACTCCCTTCCGCTCCCAGGTGGGCTACCACCTCTTCAAGCTCGACTCGCGCGAGACGCTGAGCGGCGACGCCCTGGTCCAGGTGCGCAGCCAGGTCCGCGACATCCTCTACCGGCAGAAGTACGACGCGCGACTCAAGGATTGGCTGGTGGAGATCAAGCAGCGGGCCATCATCGATGTTCGCATGTAGGCGGCCGGATTCAGGCGGGCGGATGTAGAGGGCGTGCGGGGAAAATGAGAGTTGACAGCGCGGGAAAGCGTGTGGGACAGTGATCCGCGTAGCACGGCACCCAACCTCCTTACTGAGTAGACCTCAACACACGCAACCCGCCGGAGAACGACCATCTCCTCCTCAGAGCGCAGCCCGAAGCGTCCCTCGTCGCCCAAGCCGCCGTCTGCCCCCGAGCCCAGTCCCACCGAAGCGAGCACGGTGGTCGGTGCAGGAGGAAAGCGGATGAATCTGTCCGAGCTCAAGGACAAGACGATCGCCGATCTGAACAACGTCGCCAAGGAGCTCGGAGTCCAGGGCACCAGCGGCCTCCGCAAGCAGGAGCTGATCTTCAAGATCCTGCAGGGGCAGGCCGAGCGCGACGGGCTCATCTTCGCGGAGGGCGTGCTCGAGGTGCTGCCGGACGGCTTCGGCTTCCTGCGGGCGCCCGACTACAACTACCTGCCCGGCCCCGACGACATCTACGTCTCGCCCTCCCAGATCCGCCGCTTCGACCTGCGCACCGGCGACACCATCTCCGGCCAGGTGCGGCCGCCCAAGGACAGCGAGCGCTACTTCGCCCTCCTGAAGGTGGAGGCGATCAACTTCGAGACGCCGGAGCAGGCGCGCGACAAGACGCTGTTCGACAACCTGACCCCGCTCTATCCGATGGAGCGGATCCGGCTCGAGCACGACTCGGACAACCTGACCACCCGGGCGATGGATCTGCTGTGTCCCATCGGCAAGGGGCAGCGCGGACTGATCGTGGCCGCGCCCCGCACCGGCAAGACGGTGCTGCTCCAGAACCTGGCCAACGCCATCGCCAAGAACCACCCCGAGGTGTACCTCATCGTGCTGCTGATCGACGAGCGGCCGGAAGAGGTCACCGACATGCAGCGCTCGGTGCGCGGGGAGGTCATCTCGTCCACCTTCGACGAGCCCCCGCAGCGGCACGTGCAGGTGGCGGACATGGTGATCGAGAAGGCCAAGCGTCTCGTCGAGCACAAGCGAGATGTCGTGATCCTGCTCGACTCGATCACCCGCTTCGCGCGGGCCCACAACGCGGTCATCCCCTCGTCCGGCAAGGTGCTGTCCGGCGGTCTCGACGCCAACGCGCTCCAGCGGCCCCGTCGCTTCTTCGCGGCGGCCCGGAACGTGGAGGAGGGCGGCTCGCTGACCATCATGGCCACCGCCCTCATCGACACCGGCTCCCGGATGGACGACGTGATCTTCGAGGAGTTCAAGGGCACCGGCAACATGGAGGTGCACCTCGACCGGCGCCTGATGGACAAGCGCATCTTCCCCACGATCAATATCGAGCAAACGGGGACCCGTAAAGAAGAACTGCTGCTGGAGAAGGACGAGCTTCAGAAAGTCTGGCTGCTCCGGAAGGCGCTCTCCCAGCTGAACCCGGTCGAGGCCATGGAGCTGCTGCTCGACAAGCTCAAAATGGTCAAGAGTAACAAGGACTTCCTGAACCAGATGAACCAGCTGGCGTAGCCCGGAATTTTGCCTTTTGTGGCGCACCCTGCTATGCTTTGAAACCCATTCAGGAGGTGCGCCGTGAAGGCTGGCATTCATCCGGACTACATTGACACCACGATCACCTGCAATTGCGGGGAAGTCATCCACACCCGCTCCACCGTGCCGACCATCAAGGTGGAGGTCTGCTCCAAGTGCCATCCCTTCTTCACCGGGAAGCAGAGGTTCCTCGACACGGCCGGGCGCGTCGAGCGCTTCCAGCAGAAGTACAAGAGGAAGAGCCGCACGGAGGGGTAGGGCCGGGCTCGGCGCCGCTCCGCGCTCCGAGCCGGATACTCGGCCGCATCTGATTCCTGGTCGTTTCTCGCCGCGGCGGCGCCGTTACCCGTGTGCCGGTCCCTGAGGCGCTGCCATGTTCGACAAGCTCCGGCAGATCGAAGAGCGCTACGGCGAGCTGAACCGCACCCTGTCCGATCCTCAGGTGATCGGCCAGCCCGCGGTCTACGCTCGCACCGCCAAGGCGGCGGCCGACCTGGCCGAGACCGTCGCCAAGTTCGAGGAGTACAAGAGCGTGCTGGCCCGGACGTCGGAGGCACGCCACATCCTGGCCGAGGACGCCGACCGCGAGATGCGCGACCTGGCCCAGGCCGAGATCGACGAGCTGGGGGCGCGCCAGGCGAAATTGGAAGAGGAGCTGCGCGGGCTGCTGGTCCCCCGCGACCCCAACGACGACAAGAACGTCTTCGTCGAGATCCGCGCCGGCGCGGGTGGCGACGAGGCCGGCCTCTTCGCGGCCGAGCTGTTCCGCATGTACACGAAGTACGCGGAGCGGCAGCGCTGGAAGTGGGAGGTCATCGACAGCCACCCCACCGGGGTCGGCGGCCTCAAGGAAGTGGTGGCCCTCGTGCAGGGCCGCGGCGCCTGGAGCCGGCTCAAGTTCGAGCGTGGCGTGCACCGCGTGCAGCGCGTGCCCGCCACCGAGTCGAGCGGGCGAATCCACACCTCGACCGTGACGGTGGCGGTGCTGCCGGAGGCGGAGGACGTGGACGTGAAGGTGGACGAGAAGGACATCCAGGTCGACGTCTACCGCTCGTCCGGCCCCGGGGGCCAGGGCGTCAACACCACCGACTCGGCGGTGCGGCTCACCCATCTGCCCACCGGCTTGGTCGTGACGTGCCAGGACGAGCGCTCCCAGATCAAGAACCGGGCGAAGGCCCTGCGCGTGCTCAAGGCCCGGCTACTCGAGCGGGCGCAGGAGGAGCAGGCCGCGGCCATCGCGGCGGACCGGCGGACCCAGGTCGGCACGGGTGAGCGCAGCGAGCGGATCCGCACCTACAACTTCCCCCAGGGGCGGGTCACCGATCATCGGATCAACCTCACCCTGCATCGCCTGCCCACCGTGCTGGAGGGCGATCTCGACGAGCTGATCGATGCGCTGCGGGAGCGGGACGTGAGCCAGAAGCTCGCGGAGAGCGTACCGTGATCGGGCTCGTGGCGGACCGCACCGTGCCCGCGCTCCTCGCGCGCGCGGCCGCCGCGCTGGAGGCGGCCGGGATCGAGACCGCCCGCCCGGAAGCCGAGTGGCTGCTCGCCTCGCTGCTGGGCGTCGACCGCTTCGCCCTCTACCTCGATCCCTCGCGCCGGCTCTCCACCCCGAAGATCATGCGGTACCTCGGCCTGGTCGAGCGGCGGGCCGCGCGCGAGCCGCTCCAGTACCTGCTCGGCTGGGAGGATTTCCACGGGCTGCGGCTCGCGGTCTCGCCCGACGTGCTGGTGCCCCGGCCCGAGACGGAAGGACTGGTCGAGTGGGCCCTCGAGGTCGTGGCCGGCCGCCCGGAACCGGTGGTGGCCGATCTCGGCACCGGCAGCGGGGCCATCGCCTGCGCGATCGCGCGGTCGGAGCCCACCGCCGAGGTGCTGGCGGTCGAGATCTCGGGCGGCGCCCTCGCGGTCGCCTCGCGCAACGTGCGCGATCTGAAGCTCGGCGCGCGCGTCCGGCTCCTGGCCGGGGACCTGTTCGCGCCGCTCGGGTCGATCCCGGCGAGCCTCGACCTGGTGGTGGCCAACCCGCCCTACCTGCCGAGCGCGGTCATTCCCTCGCTGCCGCCCGAGGTCTCGCGCCACGAGCCCCGCGCCGCCCTCGACGGCGGCCCCGACGGGATGACGGTGCTCCGGCGGATCGTGGCGGGGGCTCCCACGGTCCTCAAGCGGACGGGCTGGCTCCTGATGGAGATCGGCGAGGAGCAGGCCGGGCCGCTCGCCTCCCTGATGGCGGCCGAGGGCTTCTCCGGCATCCGGGCCCGCCGCGACCTCAACGGGATCGAGCGCTACATCGGCGGGCGGTGGGAGCCGGCCGCGACGACGCTCGCCGGCTGCGCCTCGGGCGCGGCGCGCCGGGAGGGTTGCTGATGGCGGCCAAGCTGGTGGTCCAGGGGGGGACGCCGCTGCGGGGCGAGGTGCCGGTGAGCGCGGCCAAGAACGCGGCGCTGCCCGCGCTCTGCGCCGCGCTGCTCACCGCGGAGCCGGTGGTGCTGGAGAACGTGCCCGCGCTCGCCGACGTCGACACCACCCGCTCGCTGCTCGAGCAGCTGGGCGGCGTGGTCTCGGCCGACGCCGACGGCAGCACCCGCGTGCACGTGGCCCGGGTCACCAGCAACGAGGCGCCCTACGAGCTGGTCTCGACCATGCGCGCCTCCGTGCTCGTGCTGGGCCCGCTGCTCGCCCGCACCGGCCTCGCCAAGGTCGCCCTGCCGGGCGGTTGCGCGATCGGGGTGCGGCCCATCGACCAGCACCTGAAGGGCTTCCAGAAGCTGGGGGCCGAGGTCTTCATCCGCAACGGCTACGTGGAGGCGCGGGCGAGCCGGCTCAAGGGCGCGCGCATCACCACCGACCTGGTCACGGTCACCGGTACCGAGAACCTCATGATGGCGGCCGCGCTCGCGGAAGGGACCACCGTCATCGAGAACGCGGCGCGGGAGCCGGAGGTCACGGACCTGGCCCGGCTGCTCTCCGCGATGGGGGCGCGCATCGAGGGCGCGGGCACCGAGCGCCTCGAGATCGAGGGCGTTCCGGAGCTGGGCGGGGCCCGCCACCGGGTCATCCCGGACCGCATCGAGGCGGGGACCCTGCTGGTGGCCGCCGCGATCACCGGCGGCGACGTGACGGCGGTCGGGGCCGAGCCGCGTCACATGTCGGCGATGCTCTCCAAGCTCGAGGAGTGCGGCGCGGTGGTGACGGTATCCGGCGATCGCATCCGCTGCCAGGGCCCGGCGCGGTCGAAGGCAGCCGACATCATCACGAGCCCGTTCCCCGGCTTCCCCACCGACATGCAGGCCCAGTTCATGGCCATGCTCGGGCTGGCCGACGGGATCAGCAAGGTCACCGAGACCATCTTCGAGAACCGGTTCATGCACTCGGCCGAGCTCTCCCGCATGGGCGCGCGCATCGACGCGGAGGGCTCGATCGCGATGGTGCGCGGCGTCCGCTACTACCAGGGCGCCCCGGTGATGGCCACCGACCTGCGCGCCTCCGCGTCGCTGGTGCTGGCCGGCCTCGCGGCCCGCGGCAATACCGAGATCTCGCGCGTCTACCACCTCGATCGCGGCTACGAGCGGCTCGAGGTCAAGCTGCGCTCGCTCGGCGCCACCATCGACCGCGTGAAGTGATGCTCACCCTGGCGCTGCCCAAGGGCCGGCTGCTCGAGCCCGCGCTCACCCTGCTCGCCGGCATGGGCATCCGCGGCTTCGAGCCCGACTCGCGGCGGCTCCTGCAGGCCGACGACGCGGCGGGGCTGCGCTTCATCCTGCTCAAGCCGGCCGACGTCCCGACCTACGTCGAGCACGGCGCGGCCGACCTCGGCATCGTGGGCAAGGACATCCTGCTCGAGCAGCAGCCCGACGTCTACGAGCCGGTCGACCTGGGCTTCGGCTTCTGCCGCCTGGTGGTCGCGGAGACGCGCGAGCTGTGGCAGCGCGACGATCCGGCCAAGTGGTCCTGGGTGCGGGTGGCCACCAAGTACCCGCGCCTCACCGAGTCGTACTTCTCCGAGCGCGGGATCCAGGTCGAGATGGTCCGGCTCGACGGCTCCATCGAGCTCGCCCCGCTGGTCGGGCTGGCCGAGCGGATCGTCGACCTCGTGCAGTCCGGCGAGACGCTGCGGGCGAACGGGCTGGTGGAGGTGGCGGAGATCCTCACCTCGACCGCGCGGCTCATCGTCAACCGGGCCTCGCTCAAGACCGCCCACGCCCACGTGAGCCAGCTCATCGCCACGATGCGCGAGGTGGCCGGGCGCGCCGCGGCCCACGGCGAGCCGAGCAAGTACAAGAAATGATCCGCACGCTCGAGACGTCGAGCTCGGGGGTCGCCGGGGTGATCCGCGCCCTCGAGCGGCCGCCCGGTGCGGTGGACCCGAAGATCGCCCGGCGGGTCGCCGAGATCGTGGCCGCGGTCCGCTCGACCGGCGACGCGGCCCTGCTCGACTGCACCCGCCGCTTCGACCGCGTCGCCCTCTCCGCCGCCGACCTCGCGGTGCGGCCCGAGGAGTACGCGGCGGCCGAGCGCGTGGTGGGCGAGGTGACCCTCCGCTCGCTCCGCTACGCGGCCGACCGCATCGAGCGCTTCCACCGCGAGTGCGCGCCGCGCTCCTGGCGCATGCGCGACGACCACGGCTCCCGGCTCGGCCAGGAGGTGCGCCCGCTCGACCGGGTCGCGGTCTACGTGCCGGGCGGGCGGGCCGCCTATCCGTCCACGGTGCTGATGACGGTGGTGCCGGCGCGGGTCGCCGGGGTGCGGGAGATCGTGCTGGTCTCGCCGCCGGGAGCCGACGGCTCGCTGAACCCGGCGGTGCTGGCCGCCGCCCGCATCGCGGGCGTGACCGAAGCCTACCGGGTCGGCGGAGCCCAGGCGATCGCCGCGCTCGCCTACGGGACCGCGACCATCCGCCGGGTCGACAAGATCGTGGGCCCCGGCAACATCTACGTGGCGCTCGCCAAGGCGCTGGTGTTCGGCGACGTGGGCATCGACATGGTGGCGGGCCCGAGCGAGGTCCTGGTGGTGGCCGACGAGAGCGCGGACGCGGAGTTCGTGGCCGCCGACCTGCTGGCCCAGGCCGAGCACGACCCGATGGCGCGGGCGGTGCTGCTGACGCCCTCGCCCGCGCTGCGGGACGCGGTCGCGGCCGCGCTCGCGCGCCAGCTCGCCGCGTTGCCGCGTCGCGACATCGCGGGGGCGGCGCTCGCGAGCCACGGCGCGCTGGTGCTGACCGCGAGCGTCGAGGAGGCGGTGGACCTGGCCAACGGGCTCGCTCCCGAGCACCTCGAGCTGCAGGTGCGCGACCCGGAAGCGCTGCTCGCCCGGGTGCGCCACGCGGGGGCGGTGTTCCTGGGCCGGCACACGCCGGAGGTGGTGGGGGACTACGTGGCGGGGCCGAACCACGTGCTGCCGACCGGCGGCACCGCGCGCTTCTCCTCGGCGCTCTCGACCGAGGACTTCGTGACGCGGCTCAGCGTGATCGACTACTCGCCGGCCGGGCTGGCCGAGGCGGGTCCGCACGTCGCGGAGCTGTCCCGCGTGGAGGGCCTGGACGGACACGGCGCGGCGGCGGCGGTACGCATCGCGGCCGCGCGGGAGGGAGCACGATGACCGGGCAGCGCAGCACGGAGCCGGCGGAGCCACGACAGGGCCGGATCGAGCGCAATACCAAGGAGACCCGGATCGTCCTCCAGCTGAACCTGGACGGCACCGGGGCCTCCAAGATCGACACCGGCATCCCGTTCTTCAACCACATGCTCGAGGCGTGGTCCAAGCACGCGCTGATGGATCTCACGGTGGACGCCAAGGGCGACCTCGACGTCGATCTCCACCACACGGTGGAGGACGTCGGCATCTGTCTCGGGAAGGCCCTGCGCGAGGCGGTGGGGGACAAGAAGGGGATCGTGCGCTACGGCGCGTCGTTCCTGCCCATGGACGAGGCGCTGCTGCACGCGGCGGTCGACATCTCGGGCCGGCCCTACCTCGTGTTCAACGTGCCGCTCCAGCGGACGCGGATCGCCAACTTCGATCTCGACCTGCTCAAGGACTTCTTCCGCGCGGTGACGGTCAACGCCGAGATCACCCTGCACCTGAACATGCACTACGGCGAGAACCTGCACCACATCGCGGAGGCCACCTTCAAGGCGGCCGGCCGCGCCCTCGCCGAGGCCACCAGGTTGAATCCAAGAATCACGGGCATCCTTTCCACTAAGGGGAGCCTGTGAACGGTCGACCGCGGACCGGTTGCGATGACGCCCCGATGAGCGCCAAAGGCGCGAAGAGGCCAAACCGCAGCCCGGATTCTTTGGCGCTCGCGCGCTCAGAACAAGAAGTCACCGTGTACGCCCTCGCGCGCGCGATCAAGGCGGCGACATGATCGCGATCGTCGACTACGGGCGCGGCAACCTCGGGAGCGTCGAGAAGGCCTTCGCGCGCGTGGGCATGCCCGCGGTGGTGACCGAGGACCCGTCGGTCGTCGACGACGCGGAGGCGGTGGTGCTGCCGGGCGACGGGGCCTTCCACGACGCGATGGACAACCTCCAGTCCCGGGGCCTGATCGCGCCGGTCCGCACGTGTCTCGAGCAGGCGCGCCCGTTCCTCGGCATCTGCCTCGGCTACCAGCTCCTGTTCACCGAGAGCGAGGAGTTCGGCCAGGGCAAGGGGCTCGACGTGATCCCGGGCGCGGTGCGCCGCTTCCCGTCGACTCTCAAGGTGCCGCACATGGGCTGGAACCAGGTGGAGCACCGGGGCGACCTGCCGCTCTTCGACGGCATCCCGAGCGGGGCGGACTTCTACTTCGTCCACTCCTACTACCCGGAGCCGACCGACCCGTCGCTCCAGGTGGCGACATGCGCCTACGGGGTGACGTTCCCGGCCGCGGTCGGGCGAGGCGCGCTCTTCGCGACCCAGTTCCACCCGGAGAAGAGCCAGCGCTGGGGCATTCGCCTGCTGGAGAACTTCGCGGCGATCGTCCGCGACCGCCGCTGAGCCGCATGTTCGAGATCGTCCCGGCGGTGGATGTCAAGGCGGGCCGCTGTGTGCGGCTCCTGCAGGGCCGGGCCGACGCGGAGACCGTGTTCTCCGACGACCCGGTGGCCATGGCGCGCCGCTGGCAGGATGCGGGCGCGCGGCGACTGCACGTGGTGGATCTCGATGGGGCCTTCGCGGGCCGTCCGGCCCAGACCGAGCTGGTGCGCGCCATGATCGGGGCCGTCTCGATCCCGGTGGAGGTGGGAGGCGGGCTGCGCGAGATCGCTCACGTGGAAGCGGTGCTGGAGGCGGGCGCCCGGTGGGCCATCGTGGGGACGCGGGCCGCGCTCGACCCCGCCTTCCTCGGCCTCGTCTGCGAGTGCTTCGGCGACCACGTCATCGTCGGCATCGACGCCTCCGACGGGCGCGTGGCGGTGGACGGGTGGACGCGGGTGCTCGACCTCGACGCCATCGCGCTCGCCCGCGACGCGGCGGCGGCCGGCGCGGCCGGCATCATCTACACCGACATCGCGCGCGACGGCACCCAGACCGGCCCCAATCTCTGGAGCACCGGGGCGGTGGCCCAGGCCTCCGGCATCCCGGTATTCGCCTCGGGCGGGGTCGGCTCGCTCGACGACATCCGCCAGCTCGCGACGGTGGGCGGTCTGGCCGGGGTCATCGTGGGGCGCGCCCTCTACAGCGGCGCGGTGGACCTGGCCGCCGCGGTCGCGGAGGTGCAGTAGTTCCATGCTCTGCAAGCGGCTGATCCCGTGTCTCGACGTCAAGGACGGCCGGGTGGTCAAGGGCGTCCGCTTCGTCGAGCTGCGCGACGCGGGCGACCCGGTGGCCGCGGCGCTGGCCTACGACGAGCAGGGCGCCGACGAGCTGGTCTTCCTCGACATCACCGCCTCGCACGAGGGGCGGGCCACCATGCTCGACGTGGTGCGCCGGACCGCCGAGGGGATCTACATGCCGCTCACGGTGGGGGGCGGCATCCGGTCGCTCGCGGACATCCGGACGCTCCTCCGCGCGGGCGCCGACAAGGTGTCGCTCAACACCGCCGCGCTCGAGCGGCCCGCCCTCATCGACGAGGCCGCCCGCGCGTTCGGCAGCCAGTGCATCGTCGTGGCGATCGATGCACTGCGAGGCGCAGCCGCAGGCGAGGCGGCACTGGCTGGGCGAGGTGCAGCCGAAGGCGAGCCGAGCGCATACAAGAGTGACGCTCCCGGTGGCGTCTCCACCTGGCAGGTCTACACCCATGGCGGCCGGCGGCCCGCGGGCCGCGACGCGGTCGAGTGGGCGCGCGAGGTCGAGCGGCTGGGCGCGGGCGAGATCCTGCTCACCAGCATGGATCGCGACGGCACCGGCGCGGGCTACGATCTCGCCCTGACGCGGGCGGTATCCGAGGCGGTCTCGGTGCCGGTGATCGCCTCCGGCGGGGTCGGCACGCTCGATCACCTCCGGGAGGGCGTGGTCGAGGGGCGCGCCGACGCGGCGCTGGTGGCCTCGCTCTTCCACTTCGGGCAGCACACCGTTCCGGAGGCCAAGCGCTATCTCCACGACCACGGCGTGCCGGTGAGGCTCGGCCCGTGAGCCCGGCCGACGAGCTCACCTGGGACGCGCAGGGGCTCATCCCCGCCGTCGTGCAGGACACCGAGACCGGCCAGGTCCTCATGGTGGCGTGGATGAGCCGGGACGCGCTCGAGGCGACGCGCCGGTCCGGTCTCACCCACTTCTGGTCGCGCTCGCGCCAGGCGCTCTGGCGCAAGGGGGAGACGTCGGGTCACGCCCAGCACGTGGAGGGCATCTACGTCGACTGCGACCGCGACACGCTGCTGGTTCAGGTGCACCAGGACGGCGTGGCCTGCCACACCGGGGCGCGGAGCTGCTTCTTCACGCGCCTCGACGAGGGCGAGGGGCAGCCCGCCGCCGGCGGCGCCGGTCCGGCCATGCTGGAGGTCCTCGAGCGCGTGCTCGAATCGCGCAAGGTGGCTCCGCCGCCCGGCTCGTACGTGGCCTCGCTCTTCCAGAAGGGCCAGCCCCAGATCTGCCGGAAGATCGGCGAGGAGGCGGCCGAGGTGATGACGGCGGCGCTCGGCGGCGAGGGCGACGCGCGCGTCGTCTCCGAAGTCGCGGACCTGTGGTTCCACACCATGGTGCTGCTGAGCGCGCGCGGCATCCCCCTGCGCCGGGTGTTCGAGGAGCTGGCCTCCCGGCACGCCAAGGGTAAGTGACTTCCCGTCACGCGCTCTTCGCGCTCCTCGCCTTCCTCGCCGGCTGTGCCACCGCCACCGGCCGCATCGAGAACGGGATCTACCACTCCGCCAAGGGCTACCGGGTGACGCTCCCGGCCAGCGGGTGGAGGGTGGAGCGCGGCCCGCGGGCGGATCTCTCGCTGCAGGGCGCGGCGGGGCCCGCCGGCATGCTGGTCGACGCCACCTGCGCGGGTCGCGAGGCGTCCCG
>Ga0257156_1000024_pt1 | contig 19603 bp, 17 predicted proteins | sample NI49A_FD_185989 | JGI IMG/M metagenome (GOLD analysis project Ga0257156, IMG submission 185989) | Soil microbial communities from H.J. Andrews Experimental Forest, Oregon, United States - NI-49-A | ecosystem: Environmental > Terrestrial > Soil > Temperate forest > Bulk soil | place: USA: Oregon... | reverse complement strand
TACGCACGCTCATCGTGCCAGCGGCGGAGCGCCCAGATCGCGAGCCCCACCGCGACGCCGCCCATCGCCACGACGCACACGAGCGCGCCGCGCCTCATCACCGTCTCCAGCGAGACCTTCTCCTCGACCCGCGTGTCCATGAACGATTCTCCCCCTAGTCCGCGCCGATGGCGAGCCAGAGCATCGCCGAGCTCACCCCGACGAACAACACCGTGAGAACCGCGGTCAGTAGCATGCCCTTGTGACAAAGCAAGAGCTGAGCCAGCGGACCGCCCGCCCAAAATCAGCCAGTTGGGCGGGCCGGAGCGCCCCCCGCTCCAGAGCTTGTCAGGCGGGTGCCAAGACTTTGTCAGACCCGGTCCGCGCGTGCGCTTTAAATGTCTGTCCTTGTTACCGAGCGCACTGGCCCTTTTCTTGCTCTGTCGAGCGACATGCCTTCGCTCAGGTTCAAGCTGCTCGGCGGCATCCTGATCGGGCTCCTCGTGGTGGTCGTCGCGCTCACCATGCTGCTGGGCCGCTCCCACCGCATCGCGGCACCCCCGCCCGAGCCGCGAGCCGCCGCCGCGCCCGAGCCCGCTGCGCCCCGGGCGGAGACCCCGCCGGCTTCTTCTCCCGAGCGTCCGTCGCGCTCCAAGGGTCAGAGCGACTGGACCTTCTTCTTCCGGGTCGGTGATACGCTGACCCGCATGTCGGACGGCACCGCGCTGGGCGTCGTCGTGCGGCTCGAGCGCACCCATCCCTTCCCGGACGGCGTCGGCCCCGCCTACGTGGTCCGCTCGCAGGACCAGCGCGAGGCCGTCTTCGACGCCGACGCCCTCGAGCGCAGCGCGCGCATCGATGCCATCCGGGAGATCGCGCGCCCTCCGCTCGCCACCCCCGCGCGATGAGCGTCGACCGGCTTCCGACCAGCTAGATGGGCGACGACTCCAGCTTCGTCGATCTGCTCTTCCTGATGTGCGCGCCCGTGCTGATCATCGCCACGAGCACCGGCTTCGGGCGCCGCCGCTGCGGCGGCAAGTCCGCCGAGGGCCGGCGGGCACCCGCGGTCGGGATCCTGGTCTGGCTCGGCCTGCTCGGCTTCGCGCTCTAGCTGATCTTCGGCTGACGCGCCGCCCGCGTCACTGCGACACCGCCTGCTTCCAGCCGATCGCGGCCGCGGCGTTGGCGGCCTGAGGCGCGGTGCACGCCGCCCCTCGCGCTCCGACGCTGGCGGTCCCGCTCCGCACCGCGCACTGGCCGAACGGGGTGCCGAAGTCGGCCGTCCCCTGCACCACCGTGAGGGCACTCTGACCGTCCTCGCCGACCTTCACGTCGAACTCGGCGTCGCGCCCGGACACCACCGACGCGGGCGTCTCCACCTCGAGCTGTCGCTCGCCCGAGCCCGCCTTGGCCCAGAGCTCGCCGCGGCTCACTCTCAGGATGCGGACCGTCCCGGAGCCCGCCACGCTCTTGTCCCACCGAGAGAGGATCTTGATCGTGGTCTTCTCGTTGAGCGCCACCGGGGTGCCGGGGCGCAGCTGGATCAGGGCCTGGCTCGCGGGCTCGGTGCGGAGCACGTCACCCTCGTAGAGCGGGAGCGACCCCTTCCCCTGCAGCCGATGCTCGATTCCGTCCGTCCGCACGATGACCAGGGTGCCGACCGCGTTCTGCGCCGTGCCCACCGGCTGGCCCTGCGCCGCCGCGAGCCGCGGACCGCCCATCACCGCGACGAGCGCCGCGCCGAGGGCCCCGGCCAGCACCAGACCGCCGAGTCGAGAGCGCACCGCGCGCCTCAGTTGCCGTGGAACACGACGCGGATCGGCTTGCGCCCGACCGGCACCGTGGCCAGCACCGTGCTGCTGCCGGTGTCGATGACCTTGAGATCGTTCGAGATCTCGTGCACGACGAAGAGCCGCGTGCCCTCGCGGTTGCCCGAGATGCCGTTGGGTCGCTGGCCGACGTCGATCTGCTCCAGGATGCGCAGGTTGGCGGGGTCCGCGCTCAGCACCACCACCCGGTTCAGGCCCGCTACCGTGACGTAGGCGTTCGGCCCCTGCAGGCCCTTGAAGCCGAAGGCGATCTGCTGCGGCGACGGCCCCACGTTGATGGAGGCGATCTTGTCCTGCGTGGCCGGATCGATCACGTAGATGTCGGTGCCGCCGGTATTGGTGCCCCAGATCCGGCCGTCGGGACCCAGCACCAGGAAGTGCGGGTTCGTCCCGACCGGGATCGCCTTCAGCACGCGGTGCGAGGCGGTATCGATCACCTCCACCGTCTTGTCGCCCTGGTTGCTCACGTAGGCGAAGCGCCCGTCGCGCGAGAACGTGAGCCCGGTCGGCCCCTTGCCCACCGCGATGGTGCCGAGGATGCGGAAGGTGGTGGTGTCCACGATCGAGATCGTGTTGTCGCCGATGTTGGCCACCCACGCCTGCCGATTGTCGTTGGTGAGCGTGACCACGTGGGCCCGATCCCCGGTGGCGATCGAGGCGACCGTCTCCATCGCGCGCGTGTTGATGGCGGAGAGACGGCCCGAGGCCAGGTTGGTGGCGAAGAGCCAGCGGCCATCACGCGAGACGGCCAGGTCGTGGGTCGCGTGATTGCGCGCGTCCACCGTGCCGACGACCGTGAACGTCTCGCCGTCCACCACCGTCACCGTGTTCGAGCTTTCGTTGGCGACGAACACGCGCGGTCGGGTGGGCTCCTCGGCCTCCTTGCCCTGCATCTCGGCGCAGCCGCCCAGGGCGGCCAGCGCGACGGCGGCGAGCGCGAACCGTGTCGATCGGGCGGTCTGGGTCACGTGCATGGGCTCCCTCCCTGGACCTTCCTGGAAAAGCGCCCCTTACCTTGGTCCAGGAGCCCCGGCGAGTCAAGGATATTCCCCGTTTCCGGTTCGTTGACACCCCAGCCGGATGGGCATAGTCTCTAGGGCAGCCTGGAGCGCCATGCCTGCCATCACCGGCCGAATAAGACCGGAGAAGACCCGACTCTCGTGATGTGGACACCACCGAATAAGCGCACCTTGCCGGTCGCGATCATCGCCCTCGCGCTCCTCGGGGCCATCGCCGGCTCGGCGTGGGCCCAGGCGCCCAGGGCCGAGCGGCCAAGCTACTCGGTCGGCGACAAGTGGATCCGGAGCGACGGGGCCTACGACCTGATCCGGATCGAGAACGACCGCTACGTGTTCGCGGCCGACGGCGGGCGGGAGGTCCACCTCACCCGCGATCTCGGCATGGCCAAGGTCGCCCGCGGGGGCAAGACGCTGCTCGAGCTGGAGCCGCCGCCGGTGCTCGCCTGGCCGCTCGAGCTGGGCCAGTGGGGCGTGAGCTGGCTCACCCTCAAGACGCTGGACCCGCAGTACGGGCAGAGCCTCGCGCGCGTGAGCTGGCGCGTCGAGGCCTACGAGGACGTGCGCGTGCCCGCCGGCACCTTCAAGGCCTACCGCATCGTCCAGGTGCTGGAGCCGCGCTTCCTCGCCGCTTCACCCCAGGCGCGACGGATCGAGCTCGCGTTCTGGTATGCCCCCGCGGTCCAGCAGATCGTGCGGGCCGATGGCAACGACCTGACCGGGCTCGCCTTCCAGGCGATCGCGCTCGACCGGCCCGGTCCGGCTCCGCTGAGCGTCGTCCTCATCGACCCCAAGGACAAGGGCCACGTGGCCACCGACCGCGTCACGCTCACCGGCAAGGTGATCGGCGGCGCCGGCCCGCTTGGCATCGCGATCACGCTGAACGGCGCCGAGATCGCCCAGCAGCAGGAGCCGGGCACGCCGGGCAAGGACGTGGCGCTCAGCATGCCGATCAAGCTCGTCGAGGGCGAGAACAACTTGATCGTCACCGCCACCGACGCCTCCGGCGCCATGCGCCAGCAGGGGCGCGTGCTCTTCTACGACAAGCCCGGGTCCGCGGTGGCCGCGGCGGCGCCCGCCTCCCCGCCGACCTCGCCCCCGCCCGCACCGGCGCCGGCGCGGCCCGCCGTGACTCCTCCGGTAGTCGCGGCTCCGCCTCCGGTCGTGAGTGCGCCTCCGACCACCGTGCCGCCGACCGGCGCGCCACCGGCACCGCCGGTCGCCAGCGCGCCGATCCCTTCACCATCGTCATCGAGCCCGAGCGCCCCGGCCACGCCGCCGCCGGCCGTCGCGAGCGCTCCCGCGAACGCGCCAGCGCCGAGTGCGCCGCCGACCCCTGTCGCGCCGGCGGCACCCGGGGCCGCGGCCCCGGTGCCTCCGGCTCCGTCGGCACCCACGCCGGCCCCGGCCATGCCCGAGCCGCCGCGGTCGGAAACGCGACCACAACCGGCGCCCGCACGGGCCACTCCGGCCGCGCCGCCGGCTCCGGCCGCGGCCCCCACGGTGGTCGCGGCGCTTCCGCCGGTAGCGCCAGCGCCCGGATTCCGGATCGTCATCTCGACACCGACCAACCAGGCGCGGGTGGACCAGGAGACCGTGACCTTCGCCGGCCTGGTCCACGGCGGCACCGGCGTGCGCCAGGTGCTGGTGACCGCCAACGGAGTCGAGCTGTGGCGGCAGGACAATCGCTCGCAGCAGCCCGCGATGGCGGTCAACCTGCCGGTGAAGCTGGTCGAGGGTCAGAACACCCTGGTGGTGACCGCGGCCGAGATCGACGGGACCATGCACCAGGAGATGCGCACCATCTACCTCGAGAAGGCGGTGCCGCTGGCGGTGGACGTGCGCTACCCCGAGGACCGCTCGCGCGTGACCGACGAGGCGAGCGTGGTGGCCGCGGTGGCGCGGTCGAGCAAGGGGATCAGCCGGATCATCGTCGCGCTCAACGGGGCGGAGGTGCACCGGCAGGACGAGCGCAGCCCGCAGAAGTCGATGGCGGTCAGCGCCCCCCTCACCCTGCGCGAGGGCCCGAATGCGATCGTGATCACCGCCCTCGAGCCGGACGGGGCCGCGCGCCAGGAGATCCGGACCGTGATCCTGGAGCGGCCGAAGCCCACCGTCCCGGCCGCCCCCCCGGCCCCGGCCCCTCCGCCGCCGTCCACGCAGTGGGCGGTAATCATCGGCGTCGGCGGCTACGAGTCCACCGCGGTGCCGAAGCTGCGCTACCCGGTGGCGGACGCCGACGCGATCTACCAGACCCTGATCGCCTCCGGCGGCTTCAAGAAGGAGAACATCCTCCTGCTCACCGACAAGACGGAGCGCAAGCCCACCCTGCGCAACATCAAGTGGGCGCTCGGCACGTTCCTGGCGCGCTCGGCGCACAAGGACGACCTGGTGGTGATCTACTTCGCGGGCCACGGGGCCTCCGAGGTCGACCAGCGCGGGGTCGAGCGGGACGGGCTCTCCAAGTACCTGGTGCCGAGCGACGCGGATCCGGACGACCTCTACTCGACCGCGCTGCCGATGGACGAGATGCAGAACGTGCTGGCCCGCATCGAGGCCGAGCGGGTCACCGTCTTCCTCGACGCGTGCTACAGCGGGGCCGCGGGCGGGCGCACCTTCGCGTCGACCAAGACCCGCACCGTCAACGTGGACGACATCTTCCTCGAGCGGCTCACCCGCTCGAAGGGCCGCGCGATCGTGACCGCCTCGCGGCCGTCCGAGCTGTCCGTCGAGCTGCCCGAGCTGGGCCACGGGCTCTTCACCTACTACCTGGTGCGCGGCCTGCAGGGCTACGCCGACCTCAACCGGGACGGCATCGTCTCGCTGCAGGAGCTCTACGAGTACCTCACCCAGGAAGTCAGCCGGAAATCGCGGGCGGTGGGCGGCAACCAGCACCCCATGATGAAGGGCGAGCTCGAAGGTGCGCTGCCGCTGACGAAGGCCGGCAAGCGCAACTAGCCGTGCGCCACGCCCTCGGAGCGCTCGCGGTCCTGCTGGCGGCCACGACCGCCTCGGCCCAGCCCGCCCCCGACGGACAGAGTTGGGAGGCACCCATGTCGGCGGGCGACCGCGCCTACCAGCAGGGCCGCTACGCCGAGGCCGAGCGCTTCTTCGCGACCGCGCTGGAGCGCGCGGAGCGGGCCGGCGGGGCGCAGGACCCGCGGGTGGCCTTGAGCCTCGGGCTCTTGGCCTCCGCGTACCAGGCGGGGGGCAGCTACGGCAAGGCGGAGCCCCTGCTCGGCCGTGCCCTCGGCATCGCCGAGGGCGCGCTCGGGCCGGACCATCCCGAGGTCGCGGTGACCCTCACCGCGCTCGGCAGCCTCGGCGCCGCGCAGGGACGCTACGCGCAGGCCGAACCGCTGCTCCGGCGCGCGCTCGCCATCGACGAGCGCGTCCTCGGCCCGGAGCATCCCGAGGTCGCCCAGACGCTACAGGTATTGGCCGCGCTCGAGCGCCGGCAAGGGCGCTACGTCGACGCGGAGGTGCGGAGCCGTCGGGCGCTCGCGATCCGCGAGAAGGTGCTGGGGCCCGATCACGTGGACGTGGCGACCAGCCTCGCCGGACTGGCCGCGCTCTACCGCCCGCAGAGCCGCTACGTCGAGGCGGAGCAGCTCGCGCAGCGCGCGCTCGCCATCCGCGAGAAGCGCCTCGGCCCCGAGCACCCCGACGTGATCGCGCCGCTCGTCACCCTCGCCCTGGTCTACGTCGAGCAGGGCCGCTGGGCGGTCGCCGAGCCGCTCGCCCGCCGCGCGCTCGCGGTCGCCGAGAAGACGCTCGGCGCCGAGCATCCCGACGTGGCGACCGCGATCGAGCCGCTCGCGGGACTCGCGCGCGAGCGCGGGCGCTACGCGGAGGCCGAGACGCTCGGACGGCGCGAGCTCGCGGTCCGCGAGAAGGCGCTCGGGCCCGAGCATCCCGACGTGGCGGCGGCGGTGACCGGGCTGGCCGAGGTGGCGATCCTCCGCCGGAACGCGGCGCAGGCCGAGCCGCTCGCCCGGCGCGCGCTCGCCGTCCAGGAGAAGACGCTCGGGCCGGATCACCCGGACCTGGCCCGGAGCCTCCGCGTCCTCGGCCAGGCCCAGGACATGCAAAGCCGATACGCGGAGGCGGAGCCGTCGTTCCAGCGCGCGCTCGCGATCGACGAGAAGCGGCTCGGGCCCGAGTCGCCCCGCGTCGCCCTCGACCTGGGCGGCCTCGGCACCCTCTATCGCCGCCAGGGCCGCTTCGCCCAGGCCGAGCCCGTCTTCCGGCGCGCCCAGGCGATCGGAGAGAAGGTGCTCGGACCCGAGCACCCGCAGGTGGCCGCGAGCATCGTCGACCTCGCCTCGCTCTATCGCGACCAGAGCCGCTTCGCGCAGGCCGAGCCGCTCTGCCAGTGGGCGCTCACGCTCCAGCGCAAGTCCCTCGGCCCCGACCATCCCGACGTCGCCGAAAGCCTCGAGGAATACGCGGTGCTGCTCAAGCAGACCAACCGCGAGGCCGAGGCCGCTCCACTCGAGGCGCAGGCCAAGGCCATCCGCGCCAAGACGCCCTAGCCGGCGGCCCCAGACCGCCCATCTGCGGGAGTGCGGCGCCCTCGGCTGCACTGTCCGGAACCGCGGGCGGAGTCTGGCTAGCGAATACGGGGACGGGTGGCGGGCTGCGCGGCGGCGACGGTCACGCCGGTCACGAGGGCGAGCAGGGCGGCGAGGAGACGGATCACGGACGCCCTCCGGGATTTCGCAGCACGAACACGGTCATGTCGTCCTGGATGCGGGCGCCGCCCCGGCGGAGCACGTCCTCGCAGAGGGCCCGGGCCAGGGCCCGCGGCGGCAAGGCACGCTCGCGGGCGAGCAGCGGCAGGACGACCCGCGTCCCCGGCCGCGCGCCGTCCTGCTCCTGCGCCTCGAGGATGCCGTCGGTGAGGAGCACCAGGGTGTCGCCGCGGTCGAGGCGGAGCGTGGTCTGGCCGAACGGCGTCTCGTCGAGGACTCCGAGCGGAGGGCCCGCCGCGTCCCCCAGCGCCGCCACGTACGCGTCGCCGTCGGCGCGCACGACCACCGGATCCGGATGGCCGGCACTCGACACGGCCACGCGGCCCGGATCGCTCTCGTCGAGCACCGCCAGGATGAGGGTCACGAACATGGACGGCGGCATGTCGCGGCAGAGCGAGCGGTTGAGCGCGGCCAGCACCGCTCCCGGCTCGTCGAGGCTCCGGGCGATCTCGCGCAGGAGCGTGCGCGCCATCACCATGAGGAGCGCGGCCGGGATCCCCTTGCCCGAGACGTCCCCCACCGCGACCCCCAGCCGGTCTCCCATCGGCACCATGTCGAAGAAGTCGCCCCCCACCACGGTGGAGGAGCGCAGCATCGCGCCCGCCTCGAGCCCGGCCACCGTCGCGGGCACCGGGGGCAGCAGCCGCTCCTGGATGTCGCGCGCGGCCTCCAGGTCCCGGCCGAGCTGCGCCATGCGCTCGGTGGTGAACCAGTCGCCGAGCACGCTGAGCAGCGGGCTGACGACGCGGGAGTGCGTGGAGCGCTTCAGCAGGGCTGCCACCCGGACCACGATCTCGGCCGGCTCGAAGGGCTTGGCCACGTAGTCGTCGGCGCCCCGCTCGAAGCCCTTCATCTTGTCGGTGAGGCCGGCCCGCGCGGTGAGCATGATCACCGGCACCTGTGCGGTGGGCGGGTGCTGCCGGATGCGCTTGAGCGTCTCGAGCCCGTCGGAGCGCGGCATCATCACGTCGAGCAGGATCAGGTCGGGCGCCTGTCGGTGGATGGCCTCGATCGCCTCGATCCCGTCCGCCGCGCTCGCGACCTCGTAGCCGGCGCGCCGCAGGGTCACGGTCAGGATGGTGCTGATGTCCGCCTCGTCGTCGACGACCAGGATGCGCGCCGCGGTCACGCGCCGCCGCCGTTCGGAGCGGGCAGGCGCGAGCGGATCGCGCCGAGCAGGTCGGCCGAGCTGAACGGCTTGGTGAGGCAGACGGTGGCCCCGAGCGCGCGCGGATCGCCCGGCTCGACCTCGATCGCGCTCAGCACCACCACCGGGGTGTCGCGCGTCTCGGGCTGCTCCCGCAGGAGCCGGATGGCCTCGAAGCCGTCGAGGTCGGGCAGCATGAGGTCCATCGTGATCACGTCGGGACGCTGCTGTCGCGCCAGCTCGACGCCCTCGAGCACGCGACCCGCCTCGATGACCCGGAAGCCGGAGAGCTGGAGAACGTCGCGCATGAGCGCGCGGACGTCCGGCTCGTCGTCCACCACCAGCACCAGCGGCGCCTGCTCCTTCCGCTCGGCGGGAGCCTCCGTGCCGGGGGCGGCGGCGGCCGCCCCCGGCACCGGCAGGCGCACCGTGAAGGTGGCGCCCGCGCCGGGCCGGCTGTCCACCTCGATGCGCCCGCCGTGCTCCTCCACGATCCCGCGGCAGATGGCGAGGCCGAGGCCGGTCCCCCCGACCGCCCGCACGTTGCTGCCGTCGAGCTGCTGGAACTTGCGGAAGAGCCGCCCCACGTCCTCCGGGGCGATGCCCCGCCCGTGGTCGCTCACCCAGATCTCCAGATCCGCGCCGGTCCGGCGGGCCCCCACCGTGACCCGCTCCTGCTCGGGCGAGAATTTGATGGCGTTGGAGAGCAGGTTGGTCACCACCTGCACCATCCGGTCGAAGTCGACGCGCACCGACGGCAGGTCCGTCTCGAGCTGGGTCTCGATCGAGATCCGGCGCGACTCCGCGAACCCGCGGATGCCGTCCACCGCCAGCTCGACGAAGTCGACGGGCTGGTGCATCTCGAGGTCGAGGTGAATGTGGCCGGCCTCCATCTTGGAGATGTCGAGGATGTTGTTGATGAGCCGGATGAGCCGATCGGTGTTCTTGAGCGAGATGTCGACGAGCCGGCGCTGGGTCTCGTCGAGCACGAGCTGCTCGTCGGACAGCAGGAGGTGCAGCGACCCCTTGATCGACGCGAGCGGCGTTCTCAGCTCGTGCGAGACGGTGGAGACGAACTCGGTCTTCATGCGGTCGATCTCCCGCTCGCGGGTGACGTCGCGCAGGGTAACCGTGACCCCGACCTCGCCCCCCAGCAGGTCGCGGGTGGGCGTGATCATCCAGCGGAGCGTCCGCCGCTCCGGGCCCGCCAGCTCGAGATCGCCGTCGGCGCTCTCGCCCGTCCGCTCGAGCGCGGCGGCCAGCGCCGGCCCGCCCGCGGCGTCCCAGTCGACCGCTGGCCCGACCGCCTCCACGAGCCGGGCGACCGGGCGACCGATCACCGCGTGGGGGGCGATCCCGAGAAGGTCGCCGCCGCGCTGGTTGAGCGCCACCACCTCGCGGTCGAGACCGAGCACCAGGAAGCCGTCGGAGGTCGAGGCGAAGACCTGCTCGAGCTGGGTCTTCTGGTTCTCCGCGTTCTCGAAGAGCGTCGCGTTGTCGAGCGCCATCGCGAGCTGGTCCGCGTAGGCCGCGAGGAGCCGCGTCTCGGCCTCGGTGAGCGCGCGCGGGGTCGCGAACTGGAGGAGCAGCCCGCCCAGCACGCGGCTCCGTCCCCGCACCGGGAAGCCGGCGAGCGCCCCGCCCGGCTCCAGCAGCCCGGCCCGGAGCAGGTCCGCGCGGGCCCCGGTGTCGGGAATCAGCAGCGGCGCCTCGCGGCGGCGGAGCGGCTCGGCGAGCGCGCGCACCGCCTCGGGAGGCCAGTCGCCCCACGCGATGACATCGCCGCTCCCGCTCCCCGGCTCCTCGAACAGCACGATGCCCACCCGGCTCGCCCCGAAGGTCTGCCCGAGCGTCCCGGCCGCCTCGGGCAGCAGCCGCTTGACGTCGAGGGTGCGGTGCAGCGTGCGGGCGGCCGCGTTGAGCAGAGCCGCGCCGGCCAGGTTCTGCTGGGTGGCCGAGTACAGGCGCGCGTTCTCGATGGCCACCGCGCCCTGGGCGGCCAGGCTCGAGAGCAGGTTGACCTCGCGCTCGGTGAAGGCGTGCGGCTCGAAGTAGGAGCCGCCCAGCACGCCGAGGACCTCGTCCCGGATCATGATCGGCACCGCGAGGTAGGCGCGCGGCGCGGCGTCGCGCTGCATGGCCTCCGCGTTGGCCGCCGCGTAGGCGAGGCTCGGGTCGGCGAGCCGGTCGTTGGTCCAGGCCGGGCGGCGCTCCGCGTAGGCGCGCCCGGTGATCCCCTCCCCCGCCTTCATCAGGAGCGGGCGCGAGAAGCCCTCCGGATGGTTCCGGCCGCGGACGAAGACGAGCCCGCCGCGGGAGGCGTCCCAGCGGTAGAAACCGGCCGCCGCGCAGCCGAGCGCCTCGATCGTGCCGTCGGCCACCAGGTCGAGCACCGCGTCCAGCTCGAGGGTCGACGAGAGTTTCCGGGTAACCTCGAGCAGGAGCGTGGCGTCGCGCTCCCGCTGCCGGGTCTCGCCGTAGAGACGGGCGTTGTTGACCGAGGTCGCGAGCTGCTGGCAGAACAGCTCGAGGTGAGCGACGGCGCGCCGCGTGATGGGCCGGCGGCTCGGCTTGTTGTCGACGCTCACCACCCCGACCGGGCGGCCCTGGACGAGCAGAGGGACCACCGCGAAGCGCCGGGTGCGCAGGATCGGGTGGTGGCGCCACTCGGGCGGCAGCGGCGGCACGTGGGCGAGCTGCTCGTTGTCCGCCACCATGAGGGTGATGCCCGAGTCCCACACCTCCCGGAAGCCGCCCACCTGCCCCAGGGGAAGGAGCGGGGCCACCTCCGGTCGCGCGTCGCTGCCCGCGACCAGCCGGAGCGTCGCGCCGTCGGGCTCGGCGAGCCAGACGTTGAGCCGCTCGAAGTTGAGGGCGCGGAGCGCGGAGGCCGCGAAGATCTCCACGCGCTCCTGCAGGTCCATCGAGCGGTCCATGGCCTGGGTCAGGGCGTAGAGGTCCTCGGTGAGGCGCCGGCGATCCTGGATGTCCTGGAACAGGCGCGCCTTGGCGATCGCGGAGGCGGACTGGGTGACGAAGACGTCCAGCGTCTCGTGATCGTCGGCCGCGAAGCGGAACGGCTCCCGGCCGCCCATCACCAGCACGCCCAGCAGCAGGTCCTGGAAGATGATGGGCACCCCGAGGAAGCTGCGGAAGCCGTGGGCGTCCCACCACTCCCGGTTGGTCACGCGCTCGTCGGTCGCGACGTCGTCGATCTCGAGCACGCGGCGCTGGGTCGCCACCCAGCCCACGTCGCCCTCTCCCGCCTCGAACGAGCGGCGCGGAAAGTCGGGCACGCCGGCCGGCCCCGCGAAGGCCCGCGCGTCGAGGCGCTTGAGCACGGCATCGACCACCCACACCGAGACCACCGGCACCTGCATCAGCTCGGCCGCCGCGGCCGCGATCCCGGCCAGCACCTCGTCCGGCTCGAGCGACGAGGAGACCAGCTGGTTGAGGCGCGTCAGGGTCCGCAGGCGGCCCGCGCGCGCGTTCAGCGCTTCGTGCAGCCGGGCATTGCGCAGGAGGACCCCGGCCTGCGCGCCGATCGCCTGCAGCGGGGCCAGGTCGGCGTCCTCGAAGCGCCGCCGCGTGTGCCACCACACCAGGTAGAACGCGCCCGCCACCTGGTCGTCGAGGTAGAGCGGGATGATCAGGCCCGACTGGTGCGGGAAGCGCCGGAAGAGGTCGATGGCGAACCGTGGATCGGACGGCAGGTCGTCGCTCCAGATGACCTGGCCACTCCGGAACACCGCGTCGAACCCGTGCTGGTCGCCGGCGGTGAGCTTCGCGCCGGCCAGCGCCTCCAGCGCGTGCTTCGGCACGTGGTACGCGGCCATCGGGCTCAGCTCGGCCCCGGCGGTCTGCCGGACGTACGCGGCGACGGTCTCCGCGCCGGTCAGCTGGGCCAGCTCGCGGCAGATGAGGCGGAGGGCCTCCCGAAAATCGGTGGTCGCGCTGGCGACGCGCGCGACCGAGAGAAGGGCCGCGGTCTCGCGGAGTCGCGATTCGAGCGCGGCGTCCCCGGACACGGGACCGGACCCCGCCTGATCTTCCGGGCGGCTCGGGCGCGCGCCGCCGGCCCTGTGGCTGCTCATGGGGTGAGTTCCAGTATATGCCGGAGGCTCGGGAACACCGCCAACGAGAGACCCGGCCGACGGGCCAAGCCGGCCGCGCACCGATCAGCTCGGCGTGACCTCGCCCGGCTTGATACCGGCCGCCCCGTAGTAGTTGAAAGTGAAGACGAAGTGGCCCGCCGCGTCGGCACGCTCGATGGCGTCAAGCCAGCCGCCCGCCTGTCGAGGACGGATCAGGCCGAACTGCATGGCGATCTCCGTCCGCCGCTTCAGCAGGCTGTGGGTGAACGGGTCGAGGCTCCGCACCTGGTACACGTCGGCCAGGAGGCGCACCCGCTCGAGACCCAGCTCCACCAGCCGCCGCACCAGGGTCCGGCCCGAGTAGGGCTCCGGGTACATCCGATCGGCCACGCCCTCGAAGATGAGCCGGGTGAGCGCGCGATCGGGGTGGTCGAGCACCTGGGTACCGAAGTCCTGGTCCTGCAGCCCCACCACTCCGCCAGGCCGCGTCACCCGCACCAGCTCGCGGAGCATCGCCTGCGGCCGGGCCACGTGGAGCAGCACCGTCACTGCGAGGACGCAGTCGAAGCGGCCGGTCCGGAGCGGCAGCGCGGCCGCGTCGCCCAGCCGGAAGTCGATGCGGCGCGCGAGCCCTTCCTCGCGCGCCCGCCGCCGCGCCGCCGCCATGAGCACCCGGCTCTTGTCCACGCCGGTGACGTGCCCGCGCGGGCCCACGAGCGCAGCCACGTCGCGGGCGACCACGCCGCTGCCCACGCCCACCTCCAGCACCTTCCACCCGGCGGCGATGCGGCAGAACCGGAGGAAGCGCCGGCGAACGCGCGCCTGGGTGGGGGTGCGGCCGCGCGACTCCATCATCCGCACGTAGCGCGCGGGATCCGGCTGACGGTCGATCGCCCGCCAGGGGTCGGGATGCGGGCCCATGACAATCGCCTCAGGCGAAGTGGTCGGGGAACAGCTCGCCGAGCAGGCGCAGCAGCCCACCGTCGGCGGCGGACGGGGCTATGCGGTCGGCCACCCGCCGCACCGCCTCCGGCGCGTGCGGCATCGCGACGCCGAGCCCGGCCTCGCGGAGCATCTCGAGGTCGTTCTCCTGGTCGCCCACCGCGACGACCCGATCGAGCGGCACGCCCACGTGTTCGGCGAGCCGGGCGAGCGCGGCGCCCTTCGAGGCGGCGACCGGGATGATCTCGAGGTAGTCGTGGCGCGTGCGCACCAGGCGGCCGTGCTCGGCCACGATCGGGGTCAGCTCGCCCCGCACGATGTCGAGATCCCTCGGGTGCCCGATGAGCAGGCTCTTGATGAAGGCGCCCAGCCCGAGGAACTCCTCGAGATCCGGGACCACGTCCACCGTGAGCCCTTCCTCCTCGCAGTACTGCCGGACCGCGAGGGTGCGCTCCGCGCAGAACAGCCGGTCGTCGCGGTAGAACACCGGGTGCACCGGCGCGTGCGAGACCACCGTCCACGCGCGACCGAGCACGCCGCGCGGCAGCGTGAGCGACACGAGGGCGGGCTCCCCTTCGCCGCCCCGCACCACCGCCCCGTTGTAGTAGATGACCGGCGCGGTGATGCCGAGCTGGTCACGGTACGGATCGGCCGCGGCGGGCATGCGCCCGGTGGCCAGCGAGATGGCGAGCCCGCGCGCGGCCGCCCGGTGGAAGGCTTCCACCAGCGCCGGGTCGAGCTGCATGGAGTCGTCGAGCAGGGTGCCGTCGAGGTCGCAGACCAGCAGGTCGTACCGGGAGCGAGCGCGAGCGGACGCCGCGCCCTCGCCCCCGCCGGCCGGGCTCACGCCCGGCGCTCGCCCTGGTGGAAGCGCGCCGCGCACTCGCGGCTGCAGAAGTAGGCGGGCGCGCCGCCCGCCTCCTCGCGGATCGCGCGCGACATCAGCACGTAGGTCTGGCACACCGGGTCCTTGACCAGCTCGTCGCGGCGGGGCGGCGCGGAGGGCCGGCGCGCCCGGAGGGCGGACGGCAGGCGCGAGAGCGCCATCACGACCAGGAGGAGGCAGGCCAGGATTAGCAGCGCGCGCATGGCGCGATCAGCGGGGATCGGGACGGATCGAGAGGGACCGGAGGAAGTCGCGATCCTGTTCGGTGAGGTCGAAGCCTTCGGGAGAGCCCTCACCGGCGTCCCCGGCGCGGCCGCCCGCGAAGAAGATGCCGGTCTCGGCCCCACGCCGGAGGATCTCCTGCACCGCTTCGCGGGAGGCCTCGGTGGCCTTCATCGACACCTCGATGGCGCGGAGCAGCTTGTCCATCAGCCGATCCGCGGGCCGCTCTTGCGTCATGCGCCTTACGATAGCACACTGACGCGGCGAGACTTCCCGTGCCCCCCGACCCCGGCGACCGCGAGTGGCGCTTCATCCGCAGCCACGAGCGGGCGCGCATGGGCAAGCTCACGCTGCGCGAGGACGTCTGGCGGCTGCCCACCGGCGTCGAGAAGACCTACCCGATCCTGCACGTGGGACTGACCGTGGGAGTCGTGCCGTTCGTGGACCGCGAGCGCGTGCTGCTGGTCCGGCAGTTCCGTCACCTGGCCCGCGCCGACTCCTGGGAGCTGCCCGGCGGCGGGGCGCTGCCCGGCGAGAGCCCGGAGGCGGCCGCCCAGCGCGAGCTACGCGAGGAGGGCGGCTATCGCGCGGGACGCCTCACCTTCCTGACCCGCTTCCTGCCGTCGGCGGCCTATCTCGACGAGACCGCACACTGCTTCCTCGGGGAGGACCTGGTGGCCGACCCGCTCGCCTCGGACGACGACGAGTTCTTCGAGCGCCGCGCGGTGCCGTTCCGCGAGGCCCTCGCGATGGCGCTCGACGACCGCATCACCGAGTCGGTCTCGAAGCTCGCCCTGCTCGCCGCCGCCCTCCGCCTCGGCGTCCGGCCCTAGTACGTCGCGCGGCCGCCGGACAGATCGTAGACCGCGCCGGTGCTGAACGTGCACTCGTCGGAGGCGAGCCACGCCACCAGGGCCGCGACCTCTTCCGGCGTCCCCACGCGCCCCATCGGGATCTTCGAAACCAGCAGCTCCACCGTGCTCGGCTCCATCTGCTTGAGCAGCTCGGTACCGATCACCGCGGGGGCCACCGCGTTGACGAGGATGCCGCGGGTCGCGACCTCCTTGGCGAGCGCCTTGGTGAGCCCGATGACCCCGGCCTTCGCGGTCGAGTAGGGCACGAGCGTCGGGTTGCCCTCCTTGCCCGCGATCGAGGCGATGTTGACGATGCGGCCGCTGCCCTGCCGCATCATGACCTTGACCGCGGCCCGGCAGCAGAGGAAGACGCTGGTGAGATCCACGTCGATCACACGCTGCCAGTCCTCGTCGGTGAGCTCCCAGATCGGGAAGGAGCGACCGGTGATCCCCGCGTTGTTGACCAGGATGTCCAGACGGCTCCACAATTGCTCCACGCGGGCCACCGCGTCGTCCACCTCGCGGGCGCGGGTGACGTCGGCGGTTAGGGCGAGCGCGTCGCGGCCGATCACGCGCGCCGCCGCCTCCACCGCGGCGCCGTCCTGATCGAGCAGGGCCACCCGCAGGCCGTCGGCGGCCAGCCGGGTGGCGATCGCCAGTCCGATGCCCCGGGCGGCGCCGGTCACGAGCGCGGTCTTCTGCGGGAGCGCCATCGCTAGTAGGCCGGCGGGGCGTACACCGAGAGGAAGAAGAGCGGCCCCGCCCCCACGCTCTTCACGTGGTGGAGTGTCCCCGCCGGGATCAGCGCGCAGGCCCCCGGCCGCGCGCGGTGCTCGACTCCCGCGATGGTCAGGATTGCCTCCCCCTCGATCACGTAGACGACCTGGTCGCCGGCGTGGGTCTCCGCCGGTCCCCCGTCCTGCCCGGGATCGATGGTCATGACCGCGGTCTGACTCCGCGCGGTCTCCTGCAGGACCTCGAAGAACTGCCCGCGATGGCGGGGGACGTCGATCACCGATTGGGTCATGGGCCTCCGGTGGGGACTTCCCGGGATTCGCGCCAGGCCTGCGTGCGACGGTCGACGCCGCGCATGAGCGCCCAGTAGCCGAGGCGGACGGCGAGGCCGATGCCGACGATGCAGACCGACATCGCGGCCGCCTGCGCGGCGTCGCCCGCATCGTCCATGAGGAGCACCGCGACCGCGGCCAGCTCGGTGCCGGGGGCCACCAGGAAGACCACCGCCGAGAGGGTCACCATCGCGTTGAGGAAGAAGTACATGCTGATGGCCACGATCGACGGCAGCGCCATCGGCACCGTGACCCGCCAGAAGGTCCGGTAGAACGGCACCCCGAGCGAGGCGGAGACGTTCTCGAACTCGCCGTCCATCTGCCGGAGCGCGGTGGTGGCGGTGAGGAAGCCCACCGTGAAATAGTGGATCACGTTGGAGACGATCAGGATCGCGAGCGTGCCGTAGAGCGCGTTCAGCACGCTCCCCGCCGCGTTGAACGTGAAGATGTAGGCCAGGCCCAGCACCATCCCCGGGATGGACACCGGCAGCACCGAGAGCAGGTAGAGCAGCCCGCTCCCGGTCGCCCGGCACTTCTCGACCACGTAGGCCCCCACGAAGGTGAGCACGGTGCCGACCACCGCGGTGAGCGCGGCCACGTAGACGCTGTTCCAGAGGGGCGCGTACCCGCCCACGGTGTCGAAGCGGTAGTGGCGCAGGGTCGGGGTGAAGTTGTACGGCCAGCGCGCCACCAGGGAGTAGACGAGGATCGCGAGGTACATCCCCGCGATGGCCCCCGCCACCAGCGCGCAGTAGGCGAAGGCACCCCAGTCCGCGGCGGGCCGCCGGCGGGGCGTGAGCGGCTGCGAGGAGGAGGTGACGAGCGCGTAGCGGCGGCGCTGCACCACGCGGTCGACCAGGAAGGCGAGCACCGCCGGGATCAGCAGCACCACCGAGACCGTCGCCCCCATCGTGAAGTTCTGCTGGCCCGAGACCTGGTTGTAGATCTCGGTCGCCATCACCGAGAACTTGCCGCCGATGGCCTTGGGCGCTCCGAAGTCGGTGATCACCAGCGTGAACACCACGAAGCACGCGCTCACCAGCCCGAACTTCACCCCCGGCAGGGTCACGGTCAGGAAGGTCTTGAGCGGCCCGGCCCCGAGGGTGCGGGCCGCGTCGTAGAGGCGCGCGTCGGTGGCGGAGAGCGCGGCCACCAGGATGAGCACCGCGTGGGGGAAGCAGTAGAACACCTCGGCGAGCACGATGCCCTTCGCGCCGTAGATGCCCACGTTGAGCCCGGTGGTCCGGGTAAGGATGCCGTTGTTGCCGAAGACGTAGATGAAGGCGAGCGCCTGCACCAGGGAGGGCGCGAAGAGCGGGAGCATGGCCACCAGGCGGAAGAGTCCGCGCCCCCGCATCCGGGTGCGGGTCAGGCCGTAGGCGTAGACGAAGGCCAGGACCACCGTGATCGCCATCGAGACGATCGAGACGAAGAGGCTGTTCGAGATCGACTGGGCGATCGCGGGGGTCCCGAAGTAGCGCCGGTAGTTGGCCCAGCCCACGAAGGTGCCGTCGTTGGCGAGCAGGCTGCGCCAGATCACCTGCAGCAGCGGGTAGAGCACGAAGAGGTACAGGATGGCCGCGAAGAGCACGACCAGCGTGTAGCGGACCAGGTCCTCGATGCCGAGCCGGTGGCGGACCGTCCGGTCGGGGATCACCGCGGCCATGGGCTAGTCCGCGACCGGGAAGACCCGCAGCGCGTCGGGCCGGAGCGAGAGCGCCAGCTCCGAGCCCTCCGCCGCGCCCAGGGCCGCGAAGGCGCTCGCGGCCACGTCGCACTCGAGCGCGGGCGCCCCGTCGGGGAGCGCCAGGCTCAGCCGGGTGAAGGGCCCCAGGAACTGGACGGTGCGGATGCGCGTGACCAGCCGGTTCTCGGTGCCGTCGGCGGCGGGGCCCACCAGGATCTCCTCGGGCCGGATGGCGAGGGTCAGCCGGGTGCCGGCCACGATGGGCCCGGCGGTCCCGTGGCGCATCTGCACCGCGCCGAGCCGCGCCCAGCCCGCGCGCTCGCCCGCGACCGCGTCGAGGAAGTTCATCTGGCCCACGAAGCGCGCCACGAAGGGCGAGCGGGGCCGCGTGTACACCTCGACCGGCGTCCCCACCTGCTCCACCACCCCGTGGTTCATGACCACGATGCGGTCGGCCATGGCGAGGGCCTCCTCCTGGTCGTGGGTCACCATGATGGTGGTGACGCCGAGCCGCCGCTGCAGAGCGCGGATCTCGTGGCGCAGGCTCTGGCGCACGCGCGCGTCGAGCGCGGAGAGTGGCTCGTCCAGCAGGAGCAGCGCGGGCGACGGGGCGAGGGCGCGGGCCAGCGCGATGCGCTGCTGCTCGCCGCCCGAGAGCTGCGCGGGGTACTTGGCCTTGTGCGCGGCGAGGCCGACCAGGGCCAGCAGCTCGTCTACTCGAAGGCTGATCTCGGCGCGGGGCGTCCGGCGCGTCTCGAGCCCATAGGCCACGTTGCGGGCCACCGTGAGATTCGGGAAGAGCGCGTAGGACTGGAAGACGATGCCGTAGTTGCGAAGGCTGGGCGGCAGCCCGGAGACGTCGCGCCCCGCCATCATGACCTGGCCCGCGTTCTGCCGCTCGAGCCCCGCGACGATCCGCAGCAGGGTGGTCTTGCCGCAACCGCTCGGGCCCAGGAAGCAGACGAACTCGCCCGGCGGGATCGACAGGCTCACCTCGCGCAGCGCCACGAACTGGCCGAACTTCTTGGCGATCCCGTGCAGGGCGACCGCCGCCGGCTTCGACGGGGGCGACGTGCTCACCCGGGGCCCGCCTTCGCGGTCTCTTCCGCGATGACCCGGAGGAACC
>Ga0257156_1000023_pt1 | contig 20112 bp, 27 predicted proteins | sample NI49A_FD_185989 | JGI IMG/M metagenome (GOLD analysis project Ga0257156, IMG submission 185989) | Soil microbial communities from H.J. Andrews Experimental Forest, Oregon, United States - NI-49-A | ecosystem: Environmental > Terrestrial > Soil > Temperate forest > Bulk soil | place: USA: Oregon... | reverse complement strand
GGTAGGCGTCTGTTGAGTGCCTCCGGTCTGAGGGGGACGAGTTGAGGGGGATGAGTCGAGGCTGCCCCTTCGGGCTCTATTCAACACGCGCTCGTCTCGCGGTAGTCTCCCCGCCCCACGCCAGCAACATTCAGCGCCTTGGGGGCCTTCGTAGCGAGCAATGGCGCTGTGGCGAGCGGCGGCCCTTGAAGCAGCGCCCCCCGTGCTGGTGAGGAGATCGGCCTTGATCCCATCGCGCCGGGTGCTATCCTGCCGCCAGGCGAAGGAATCGTAAGTCTAGAACCGTGAGGTGCCGACCGAGGCGAGGGAGGATTCCATGGCTCAGGTCCCACTTCCCCGAAGGCTTGCTGCTGAGTTCCTCGGTACGGCGTGGCTGGTGCTCGGCGGCTGCGGAAGCGCAGTCCTGGCCGCCGCCTTCCCGAACGTGGGCATCGGATTGCTAGGTGTTTCGTTCGCGTTCGGGCTCACCGTGCTGACGATGGCGTACGCGATCGGGCACATCTCGGGGTGCCATCTGAACCCGGCGGTGTCCCTAGGTCTCTGGGCGGGGCGGCGATTTCCGGCTAGCGAGCTCCTTCCGTACATCATCGTCCAAGTTGTCGGTGGCGTGGCCGGCGCGGGCGTGCTCTATGTGATCGCAAGCGGCAAACCCGGCTTCAGCCTCGCGGGCGGTTTCGCCTCCAACGGCTACGGCGCGCACTCCCCCGGAGGCTACGCGTTCGGGGCCGCGTTCACGTGCGAACTGGTGATGACCTTCTTCTTCCTGCTCATCATCCTCGGGGCGACGCACGGACACGCGCCGCAACACCTCGCTCCCATCGCCATCGGCCTCGCCCTGACGCTCATCCACCTGATCAGCATTCCCGTGACCAATACGTCGGTCAATCCCGCGCGGAGCACCGGCCCTGCGATCTTCGTCGGAGGATGGGCGATGGCGCAGCTCTGGCTCTTTTGGCTGGCGCCCGCCATTGGCGCGATCATCGGCGGACTCGTCTATCCGCTGCTCGTTGGCCCCGAGGTGGCCGAGGTCGCTCCGGTCACGGGCCAACGCACTCCCTCGACCGTCTGATTCGTTCCGGCGACAGAGGGGCCACCCTCTTGAGGCTGCCCCTTCGGGCTCTTACCCGTCCGCGAAGACGTGCGAGTACCTGGCCGCTCGGGGAAAATCGCTGGGTCCGCACGCGCCTCTCGTCACTCTCGACCCTGGCGAAAGTCGGCGCCAAGTTGAAAGACAAACGCGGCAAGCCCATCGTCGGCAGCAACCCCGTCGCCACCGTCGAGCGCCCCAAGCGCAAGCGCCCGCCAGAAAAATCCCTGACTCCGGTGGAACTCGCCGCCTTCATCGAAGTGCCCCGCCCGCTGCGCGTCAGCGTCGCGCGCGATCTGCTCATCGATCTCGGGCTCCGGGCCAGCAAACTCTGCAACACCAAGTGGGCGATCTGATCACGTCACAGGGCGTCCACTATCTCTCCGCCATCGTGAAAGGCGGGCACCCGGCTCGATCATCTCGTATGAGCACCTGATGCCCGAGGAGTTGGTCGAAGCACGAGCGCAGCAGCGTCGCGGGCTCGCGTCGTATCTCAAGAGCGTAGGGAATTATGGTGACGGATTGCGCGCACTGTCAGACGAGGGGGAAAACGAGTCAAGAAAAATCGAGAGGTTAGGCCGCCATCTCCCTTAGCGGGATAATGGGGCCAAGGCCGCGATGTCCGCAACGTCGCCGCGTCCCCGCCGTCGGGAAGCAAGCGCCGGCCCCGGGGGGGAGAAAATTCGCGGGGCCGGCCACACCCAATCACCCGGTCCCACGATGGCGATGGGTTACAATGGGCCCGCCGTTGGCACCTCCCCTGCACTCGCGGAGGCGCCGGAGGATACCGGACCGATGCCCGAGACGCCAGACGACGGCAGCCACGCGACGATCCTCGTGGTCGACGACGAGGCGGACGTGCGCGCGCTCATCCGCGAGGTGCTCACCCTCAACGGCTACACCGTCATCGACACCGGCGACCCCTTCGAGGCGCGGCGCATCGCGGAGCGCCAGCCGATCCAGCTCCTGCTCACCGACGTGGTGATGCCGATCATGAACGGCATCGAGCTGGCCCAGCGGGTGGAGGCGGCGAGTCCGACCACGAAGGTGCTCCTGATGTCGGGCTACGTCACCGCGGCGGTGAAGACCTCCGGCCGGCCCCTTCTCTCCAAGCCGTTCCGGACCAGCGACCTGCTGGCCGCGATCCGCCAGATGCTCGACTCGCGCTCCGCGTTCCGGCGTCCCGCCCCTCCGACCGCGCCCCGGCCGGGGTTCGGGCCGGTCTGAGCGCCCCCGCCCGGCTCCGCCCCTCCGCACCCGGCGCGGATTATACTGGGGCGGTGCGACGGCTCCTGATCACGCTGGGCTGGCTCGTGCTCGCGACCCCGGCCGCGGCGGCCCCCGCGGCGCCCGCGTTCACGGTCACGCTCCTCGAAGGCTCCGGGCACTTCGACTCGCGCGCCCAGATCGGCAAGCAGGTGCTGGTGGTGCGATTCCAGGCCTCCTGGTGCAAGGTCTGCAACGAGGAGGCGATGGGGATGGAGCGGCTCTATCAGAAGTATCGGACGCGTGGGGTGGAGCTGGTCAGCGTGCAGGTGCAGGACACCGAGGCCGACGCGCGGAACTTCCTGAAGGTCAACCAGGCGACCTATCCGGCCGGCCTCGATCCGCGGCTCAAGATCGCCAACCGCTTCGGCTTCCGCGGCACACCCTACACCGTGGTCATCAACAAGCGCGGCGAGATCGTGGCCCGCATCCACGGTCGCGCCGACGAGGCCCGCCTGTCCCGCATCCTCGATCCGCTCGTGAAGGCCGCGCCCGCGCGCAAGCCTCCCGCGCGGCTGCAGTAGGAGTCGGCGCGCCCGGGGCGGGCGCGGGACCGGTCAGGCGAGGCGGCGCGCGGCGTCGAGGCCGCGCACCGTCATCACCAGCACGAAGACGTGGAAGGCGACCCCGATCCAGTCGCGCAGGCCCACGAAGATGAGGCCGTCGAGCGCATAGATCGCGGCGCCCACCCCGAAGGCCCAGACCCGGCCCCGCTGGGCGAACCGGCCGAGCAGCACGAAGCCGCCGACGATCACCGCGTCCATCACCGCCACCGCCCCAACCCCGCGGCCCGAGTGGGCCGCGAGCGCGTCCGCGAGCTGGGTGATGCCGAGCCCCAGGATGAAGCGCCAGTGCTGGCCGGTGAGCGAGGCGAGCGAGTTGACGACCGAGAGCCCGGCCACCCAGTAGAACCAGAGCGCCCCGCTGCGACGCAGGCGCAGGAGCCGCTCACGCTTGTCGTCGACGGCGGACGGGGACGGAGGGGTGGGACGAGCGGCGGTCGGGACCGGCGCCGGCGCGGTCAGCGGCGCGGCCGGGATCGGTCCGAACGCGGGGGACGGGCGCGCCGCGGGCCCGGTGGCAGCCCGGGGCGGCCGCCGGAACGGGCTGGCCCCGCCGCCGGCCGGGGTGCTCTGCATCGAGTCCATGTACGCTCCTCCGTCACCGCCGGTGTCAATCTGTCCAAATCGAGACGAACCATAGCCCGAATGGGGCTGCGGATCGAAAGCAGCAAGCGGTGTGCCAGATCAGGGCACCCAGACGAAGGTCCAATAGGCAAGCCGGACGGCGGCGGCTAGATTGATAAGCGCGGTGCCTACCCGTCTCGGGAAGAGTGGAGAAGATCATGGCTGACACTTGGACAGCGAGACTCGATCGACCGGTCGGGGTTCCACTCCTTCACGTGCGGCTCAGAGAACACGTAGAGCGGCTCAAGGAGGAGTCCACATGGCGCACGAGTGGACGCAATGCGATTACCTTGAGCAAGGAGCCCGCGCTTCGCGTCGTACTGATACTGCTCGCAAAAGGACACAAGATCTCGGAGCATCAGGCCGCTGGGCCTCTGACCTTGCACATCCTGAGTGGTTCCGTGGCCTTTCGGACCGGCGACCGCATGGACATGCTCGGGTCTGGCGAGCTCATCGTACTCGAATCCGCGATCGAGCATGAAGTCGAGGCCTTGGAAGAGACCGCCTGCTTACTCACCCTTGCCGGTGCCTCCTAGGAATAGCAATCAGGAGTGGAGCTCCCGTGAGACACCAGATGAGTAGCGAGTCTCTTGTGCGCGAGCAGGCTCGAGCCGCCGCCCAGTGGGGAGCCTCCTGCGCCGCCGACGATGCGCTGAGGCGGCGGATCGCTCGGCTATCGGAAGACCCCCTCCCTCCCATCTACGGTGTCTCCAAGTCCCATCGAGGAACCGGCCGACCATGCATCGTGTGCCGTGAGGCGATAGCTCCGGCCGATGTCGAGCGCGAAGTCGGCGTCGGGATCGTCATGCGCGCTCACGAGGCATGCTACAAAGTGTGGCGCGAGGAGTCGAAGCGGGATCCTAGCCTGCGGCGCCTAGCGTCCTAGCCGTCCGACTGTCGGCCGCCCCATGCCCCATGGACCAAAGTCCTCTACCCGCCTTCACCATGGCGTTACGGGTTGGCGCTTGAGGCGCCGAGACCCCGGTGAATCTGGCACCCGCCGACGCGCCAGAGGAGGAGCCTTCACGCCATGGAACAGGACACCCTTCGTCGCCTCATTCGTGAAAAGCTCGCCGACAGTCGCTTACCGAGAGAGCACCAGCGTACAGCTCCCGAAGTACGGTCCGCTTGAGTAGCGGATCCCCTCGCAGGGGCGTGTCGTGCGGTGGTCATCTCTCGAGCGGCAATTGGACCTAGGTCCGATACCTTGCGCGCTCGTGACGCGCTAACGTGGTAGCTACACCATCAGCCCGGGAGGCTTGCCCATGATCACGACCCTTCGTCATTTGCGCACATTGAACATCGCTTTGCTCGCCGCGGGGACGCTCGCCGCCTGCGCCCAGCTGCCCTCGTCGCAGCAACCGGTGCAAGCGAGCAACCCCAGCGTCACCTATGGCTATCGGACCGACCAGGAACTGCTCCGAGCGAGCCAGAACGCGACCACGTATTGCGGTCAGTACCAGACCGCCCCGCGCGCTGCGACCATCACGAACAACGCGGACGGCAGCAAGACCGCGGTCTTCGAATGCGTGCGGACCGCAGCCCTCACGCCGCCGCCGGTCAATCCCAATCTGAGCTACACGTATCGGACGGACCAGGAGCTGGTGCAAGCATCACAGACCGCCAGCGCGTATTGCCTGAGGAACGGCTCGCAGCCGATGACGTCTAGCAGCATGATGGCCAACTCGGACGGGACCAGGACCGTGACGTTCCAGTGTGGCTCGCGTTGAGTGGAGCGCGGCCGTCATGACTACCTCGTTACTCTCACCTGAGCAGCTGAGCCAGCAGATACGTGTCCGGCTCGCGCAGGAGCGTCTGCCCGGCGCCGATGGCGTGTACAAGACGCAACGAGGCACGGGCCGACCTTGCATCATATGCCGTCGAGCGATCGAGGCGACCGACGTGGCATATGAAGTCGCTGGCGCAGGTATCGTCCTGACCGCGCACGAGGCGTGTTACATGCTCTGGCGGGAGCAGTCGGTGTCGTGCCTCGCACCGAGGCGACCGTAGCGAAAGCTCGGCTTCATCGAGGCGTCCTCCGGCGGTCGGTTTCGTAGCGCACGAGGGCCGCGCCGCCCCGCACGGTCGCGTCCTTGTCGAGGCTCAGGATCTCGAGGCGGGTCGCGGCGATCGCCGCCGCGAACGCGTAGTCGGCGAGGCTCGCCCGGATCCGCGCCTCGAGCGGCCGGAGCGACTTGGCGACGCTGCCCGCCAGCAACACCCGCTCCGGGTTGAGCCCGTTGACGATGACGGCCAGCCCGGCCCCGAGAGCCCGGCAGACCTCCTCCACGATCGCCTCCGCCTCCGGCTGGCCGGCCGCGGCGAGCCGGAAGACCTCGGCGGCGGCGATGGGCCGGCCGAGCCGCTCCTGGCCCCGCCGCGCGATGTCGGTGCCGGAGACGTAGCTCTTGAAGCAGCCGCGGCCGCCGCACACGCAGGGCGGTCCGTTGAAGTCGATCGGCACGTGGCCGAGCTCGCCGGCGCTGCCGGCCGCCCCGCGGTGCAGGCGGCCGTCGAGGACGATGCCGCCCCCGACACCGGTGCCGAGGGCCAGCATGACCAGCGACCGCGCGCCGCGGTCCGCACCCCACATCCACTCGGCGAGGACCAGCGCGTTGACGTCGTTGTCGACGAACACCGGGACCTCCACGCGCGAGCGGAGGCGCTCGGCGAGCGGGAGCGATGCCAGCTCGGGGGCATAGTTGACGTCCACCCCCACCACTCCGCGCTCGGCGTCCACCGTGCCGGGCACCCCGACCCCGACGCCGGTCACCACGACGCCGCGCACCCGCGCGCTGTCCCGGAGGCGGTCGAGCAGCTCCACGATGGTCTCGAGCGCGCGACCGGCGCCGCGCGCGTGGGTGGGCGCCTCGGCGTGCTCGAGCACGAGCCCGTCGGCGGTCACGAGGCCGGCCGCGATGGTGGTGCCGCCCACGTCCACCCCGATGGTGACGCCGCTCACCGCCGGGACGCCCTACAGGTTCCCGAAGTGGATGAGCCGGATCCCTTCCCGCTCGATGAGGGCGCGCGCCTCCGGATCGGTGAGCCCGGTCATCTCGGTCTCCCGCTGGCGGCCGTAGCGGCTGTAGGAGAGATCGTCGTCGTAGTAGCCGGGGTGCGTCATGAACTCGGTGACGCCGCCGGGTAGCTCGCGCAGGTGGGCGAGGACGCGGTCGGACGACCAGTAGGCGTCCGGCCCCGACTCGCCCATGAAGTGGTCGGGCGTCTTGAGCGCGAGCTTCCGGGCCATCGCCCGCACCTCGGGATCCTGGGTCCGCACCGGGACCTTGATGGCCCGCGCGAAGTCGAGCACCAGCTCGAGGATGGGCTCCTGCCGGCCCACGTGATGGTGCGAATCGAGATGGGTCGGGAAGCGGCCCATGATCCGGCGGAACTCGTCGATCTGCATCCCGAGCTCGATCCGCGCCTCGTCCGGCCGCGCCTGCCGCGCCGCCTCGCGCGCGTCCCGCACGAAGCGCCCCTCGCCGTCGAGCAGCGAGGCCACCCGCTTCGCGGGTGCGACCGGCGGCCCCAGGGTGAGGTTCATGTGCAGGCCGACGCCCAGGCCCGAGGACTGCAGCGCCTCGATCAGCGCGGGATCCACCGGCCGGTTGACGAGCAGCGTGGTGCTGGTCACGATGCCGCGGCGGTGCGCGTCGATGATGCCGCGGCTCACCCCGGCGGTGAGACCGTAGTCGTCGGCGTTGACGATGAGCGAGCGGGCCGGCTTCATCGCGACTCCTCCTTGACCTTGGTGCCCTGCACGACGTAGCGCTCGACCGTCGCGGGCCACCCGCTCCGCGGCAGCGTGCCCTCCACGTCGACCGCGCGGATGTGCTCGAGCCGCTCGTATGCGATCCGGGGAAAGGCCTGGGTCTCCTGGCCGAGGATCGCCGGATCGAGCCCGACATCGGCGAGCTTGCGGAGCGCGGCCTTGACCCCGAGGAACCCGAAGAGCGTGAAGACGAGCCGGCCGCCGGGCCGGAGGTACGCGGGCGCGTCCGCGATCACGCGGTCGAGCAGACCCCACCCGTCACGGCCTCCGTTGTCGGCGGCGGCCATCGGGTCGCTCCGCTCGCGGTCGGGGGGCGTCGGCATCTGGGGTGGACTCGTGCAGATGAGATCGAACACGAGCCCGCGCACCGGGTCGAAGCCGTCGCCGAGCCGGACCTCGATCCGGTCCGCCACCCCGTTGAGCGCCGCGTTCTCCCGCGCGCATCGCACCGCCGCCTCCACCACGTCGGTGGCGATCACCCGGGCGCCCGCCCGCGCCGCGCGCACCGCGGCCAGGCCGATGCCGGTGCCGATCTCGAGGACGCGCTCGCCGGGCCGCGCGTGGAGGTGGCGGCAGAAGAGGAGCGAGCCCGCCTTGGGCGGCTGCGCCCCGTCGGCCACCTTGAAGGTGGCGCCCTCGTGAATGAAGAGGAGCACCCCGCGATCGTCGGTCACTTGCCCATCACCCGCCGGAAGTAGAGCCGCAACGCCTCCTTCAGCTGGGCGCGGGCCCCCGCCCCGGTCTGCGCGTCCTCGAGCTGCTCGATGTCGATCGCGAGCGGCACCCCTTCCTTCTTCACCCCGTCCAGCTCGGCGGTGAGCCCGCACCGCTCGTCCGACTCGGTGAACACCACCCGCGCCCGCGTGAAGCTCCGGTCCTCCTGGGCGAGCTGCTCGATCGTCTCGGTGAGCAGGCGTCGGATCGCCTCCTGCTCGGGCGCGGGCACCGTGGAGAATGCCGCGGTCAGATTGATCTCGGCCATCGCGTCTCCTACTCCTGCCAGACCTTCAAGATGTCGGCGTGGGTCTTGGCGGCGTTGGCCCGGATGGCGAAGCTGATCGCCTCGCGCAGCTCGTCCTCGGTCGCCCCGGCGGCCCTGGCACCTGCCAGGTCACGCTTGGCTCAGTGCGTGTTCCCGGCCGCGAGGTTGGCGGCCAGGTAGCAGAGACTCGCGGTCTTGGCGTCCAGCACGCCCTTCTTGAACTTCCACGAGGCGATGACTCGCTCCTCGATCATGTCGGCCTCCTCGGTCGGATGACGGGGTCAGACGCCGGCCGCGGCGGCCGCGCAGAGCGGGTCGAGGCCGGCCTCGAGCCCGCGCTTGCCGATCCGGATGGCCACCGGGCGCGCGAAGTAGAGCGTGCCGTAGCTCTGGTGCTTGGGGACCACGTCGTGGCCCATCCGCCGGAGCGCGGCGAGTGACTTCTCGCCCACGCGATCGTCCACCCACAGCTCGCCGCCCTCGGTGTGCACGCGCGGGGCCTCGATCGCCTGCTGGGGCGTGTCGCCCGCGTCGGCCACGTTGGCGATCACCTGCGGGATGGCCGACACGATCTTGCGGCCGCCCGGCGCGCCGACGGTGAGATAGGGCTCGCCATGCCGGAAGCCGAGCGCCGGCACCATGTTCACGACCGGGCGCTTGCCGGGAGCCACCGAGTTGGCGCGCCCCGGCTCGGGATCGAACCAGAGCATGCCGTTCTGCAGGAGGATGCCGGTGCCCGGCACGACCATGCGCGAGCCGTAGAGGGAGACCGCGGTGTTGGTGAGCGAGACCATGTTGCGCTGACGGTCCACCACGCAGAGGTGGGTGGTGCAGTCGGCGCCCTCGGTGGGCACGCGGCGACGGCCGCGCGGGACGGCCGTCTTGCCGCGGGCGAGCCCGCCCACCGCCACGTCGTGCGCCCACGCGTCGGGCAGCTTGGCCTCGCTGCGGGGACCCGCGGCGCGCAGCCCCGCCGCGACCTCGGCCGCGTACTCGCGCGAGGCGAGCCCGCGCCAGGGCACGCGCACCGCGAGCGGGTCGGCCAGGTGGCGCAGGCGATCGAGGAACGCGTAGCGGAGCGCCTCGGCGCGCAGGTGCAGCCCGCCCGGCGTCTCGTAGCCCACCTTGGCGGCCGGGAACTGGGCGAGGACGTTCAGCACCTCGACCGCGGTGGCCCCGCCGGTCGCGCCCGGCGAGAAGGCCAGCTCGAGCCCGCGGTACTTCACGTGAAGCGGCTCGACCACGCGCGCCTCGTACCCCTCGAGGTCGCTCCGGCGGAGGAAGCCGCCGGTCCGCCGCATCTCCTCGTCGATGGCCTGCGCGATCGCGCCCCGGTAGAAGGCGGCCGGCCCGTCCTTGGCGATGAGCCGGAGGCTCCGGCCCAGATCGGGCTGGCGCAGCACGTCGGCGGGGGCGAGCGAGGCCGGCCGGTGCACGTAGTGGCCGCCGCGCAGGTAGGTGCGGGCCGTCTCCGGGAACGCGGCCAGCTCCTGGCAGTGGGGCGCGGTGGTCAGCGTCACGTACCAGTCGACCGGGAAGCCCTCCTCGGCGAGCCGGATCGCGGGCGCGATCACGTCGGCCAGATCCATCGTGCCGAAGCGCTCGAGGGCCAGCGCGAGGCCGGCCACCGAGCCGGGAATGGCCACCGACTTCGGCCCGAAGTTGTTGGCGTCGCCCACGACCTGACGCCACGGGAAGAGCGCCTGCGCGACGCCGTCGCCCAGCTCGAAGCAGCCCTCGTGGCAGGCCGCGGGCGCCTGCACGTTGAAGTCGAGCGCCAGCGTCTCCCCGCGCTTGGCCAGGTGCACGAGCATGGTGCCCCCGCCCGCCACCGAGGACATGAACGGCTCGACGACCGTCATCGCGAAGGCGGTGGCCACCGCCGCGTCCACCGCGTTGCCGCCGCGCGCGAGGATCCCCGCCCCCACCTCGGCCCCCAGCGGGTGCTCGGCCGCGACGAGGGCCCGGGCGGTGGCGGGCGTCTGCTTGGTCACGGAGAGGGTGGAGCGGATCATGCGGGCGTCTCCTTCGCGAACTCGAACGGGTGGAGCCGGCACGTCCACGTCCCGGCGTCGTTGTGGATCAGGAAGCACACGCGCACCGCGGGGCCCCGCTGCGCGGTCCAGAGGAAGACGCCCGCGTCCTGAGCGTCCCCGCACTCGTCGCACACCCACGCGGTGCTGAACTGCTCGGGCTCCCGCTGGGCCGCCGCGTGGGCCTCCGCGGTCACGTAGAGCGGGGCGGCGGGCATGAACGCGTTGATGTCGTCCAGATAGGGCAGCACCGGCACGTCGGGGGCGTCGCGCCAGCTATCCAGGAGCGGCAGGACCGGCACCTCCTCCGCCACCGCCACGTATTGCATCTCGTCGACCATGGCGCCCTGCGCGATGCGGCAGCGGGCGAGGAAGGCGCGCAGATCGCCGAGGGTCACCTGCCCGCGATAGAGCCGGGCCGCGAAGGCGTCGTCGTCCGCGGGGGCCAGGAGGAAGTGGGGCGAGGCGGGGGGCTGCTCGAGCGCGGGACCGGAGACCGCGTAGAGCCGGCCCCCGCCGGGTCCGGTGGCGACCGCGCCGTGCCAGATCAGGGTGGCGCTCGCTCCCGGCTCGATCCACGTCAGCGCGGTACTCGGCATGGGCGTCGTGAAGACGCCCAAGTCTAGCACGCGGCTATTCGTCGCGAACGTCGAGCGGGGAGACCTTACGGAGCATGTCGATCACCCCGCCCTTGTCGTCGAAGTAGACCACCCAGCCGAGCGGGTAGACCCAGGCTTCCTTCGCGGTGGCGCGGATCGCCACCCAGTGCTGCTCGCCCAGCGAGCCCATCAGGGCCGGGTCGATGGTCTGCTCCCGCGGCTCGCCCAGCAGCACCTTGACCTCGCCTGGGGTGCTGCCCGGGGCGACCTGGCGCCAGAAGCGGAACTCGCTGTAGCGCGACGTCGACTCGAGCTCCGGGTGCTCGCGCAGGTACTTGAAGACCTTCTCGTCCATCTGGTCCTGCCACACCCGCTTCTCGTCGAAGGAGGGCGCGCGGCCGTTGGACGCGAAGGACTGCTGGATGAACATTTCCTCGGCGTTCGGACCCCGGGTGGTGCGCTCCAGGGTGGTCTCGGTCATCGACGTGCACGACGCGGCGAGGAGCGCCGCCGCCAGGCCCGAGGCTCGGGTCAGCCATCGCATGGCGCCTATTATATCGCCACGCTCCCGGCCGCCACTCAAATGAGAGCGGACTCCAGCACGATCCCGCGGTCGATGACCCGAGCGGCCCGGGCGAGGAGGCCGGCCAGGGCCGGCTCCACCTCGGGCGACTCTGCGAGCTGACGCAGCACGTCGATCAGCCGGCGCATGGCCCGGATCAGGTCGCCCTCGTGGCCCCCGAACGACTCCTCCACGATGGCGCCCCAGTCGTCCTCGCCGGAGGCCCAGCGGAAAACCGAAGGCATGAAGCCGGTCGAGACCGAGACCGGCATCGGGAGCTGGTGGCGGCGCTGGACCTCGAGCACGGTGCTGGCGACCGACTCCATCTCCTGGAGCTTGCGCTTGACCTTGGGGCGCTTCTTGAGGAAGAGCCGGGCCACCGCCGCGTCCCCCGACCGCGACTCCTCGATCAGCCCGGAGCAGAGGGTGGCCGCCTCCGCGAGCGTGGTGTCGGCGAGGATCCCGCGATCCACCACCTCCGCCACCAGCAGCTCGTTGTCGTGCCGCAACCCCGCGATGAGCTGGCCCTTGGCCAGGAGCTTGGCGTCCTGCACCGCGCCGAACCGCTCGAGCACCTCCACGACCCGGAGAAACTCCTGCCAGTACGCGTTGCGGAACGCGTCGAGCATCTCCCGCTTCTGGGCGAGCTGCCGCTCGACGCCGTCGAGCCCCTTCCAGGCCTGCTCGCAGCGGTTCTGCGAGCCCCACGGGCACCGATGGCACTCGATGGCCGCGAGCGCGCCCTCCGGGCCGTGGCTCCGCTCGCGCTCGATCAGCTCGGGCACCGAGAGTCGCTCCATCTGCTCGGTGAGCCCGCGGGTGCGCTGCTCCCAGTCGCGCGGCACGTGCAGCGGCGGGGTCTGCCAGAACACCCGCTTGACGTTGCCCTCCTTCATGGCGACCGTCCCGCCGTGGGGCAGCATCACCTGGATCAGGTTGCGGTGCCGGCGCCGGTCCACTCCGACGATCAGGCCCAGGCTCGCGCCGCTCTTGCGCCGCACCAGGGCCAGCCGGCCGGGCTCGGCCTCCGACGCGGAGCCGCCCCGGCGCCCGCTCTTGCCGCGCGCCATGCGGGCCACCTCCACCTCGGAGCGCACGGTCCGGTAGCGGCCGATGCGGGGGAAGTCGCCGCAGGGAGCGTCGAAGCCGCGGCCGTCGGTCACCGCCATCTCGAGGCTCGCCACGTCGGCCTCGAGGCTCCGGATGCGCTTCATGTTCTGGTACTGGCCGAACGACGACTCGACGATCCGGCGGATGGTGGGCAGGTCGCTGCCGGTCGACAGCAGCAGCGCGACCGAGCCGTAGCCGAGCTTGAACTGGCTCACCACCGGCTCCGGCGGCCCGTCCACCACCCGCTTCATGTCGTCGAAGCCGTCGCGCACGTCGAGGGCCATCACGCACTTGCCCTCGGGGTCGATGCCCCGCCGCCCCGCCCGCCCCGCCATCTGGGTGAGCTCGTTGTGGGTGAGGCTGCGGAAGCCGCGGTCGGTGCGCTTGGTCAGCGACTGCAGCACCACGCTCTTGGCCGGCATGTGGATGCCGAGCGACATGGTCTCGGTCGCGAAGACCACCTTGCAGAGCCCACGCTCGAACAGGAGCTCGGTGAAGCGCTTCACGGTGGGCAGGATCCCCGCGTGGTGGAGCCCGACGCCCATGCCGAGGGCCTGGAAAATGGTCTGGTTGAGCGGCGACTCCGCGATCGTCGGGTTCTCGCCGATCTGCTCGCGGATGGCCTCGTCCACCTGGCGCCGCTGCTCGCGCGAGAGCAGGGGCTTGCCCTCCGCGAGGACCGTCTCCATGGCCCGCTCGCAGCCGGCGCGGCTGAAGATGAAGTAGATCGCGGGCAGCCACCCGCGGCTCTCCAGCTCGTCGAGCATCACGGTGGGATCCACCACCCGCCGCGTGTACCAGCGCCCGCGGTCGTTGTAGCCACCCTCGCGCTCCTCGCCGAGGAGACGCACCTTGCCCTGGCGGACCGCGTCGTAGGTGTGGATCTCTCCCGAGAGGTCGGCGACCAGGTACTGCAGCGGCACCGGTCGATGCGGGTGGGTGATCGGCACGATGGGCCGGTGCACGAGGCCGATCCAGTCCGCGATCTCGTTGACGTTGCGCACCGTCGCGGAGAGCGCGACCAGCGCCACGTCCTTCGGGCAGTTGACGATGATCTCCTCCCACACCGTTCCCCGCCCCTCGTCGCCCATGTAGTGGCACTCGTCGAGCACCACCGTGTCGAGCCCCGGGAGCCCGCCGGAGTAGAACATGTTGCGGAGGATCTCGGTGGTCATGACCACCACCGGAGCCCGCGTGTTCACCTTCACGTCGCCGGTGAGGATGCCGACGTTCTCCGCGCCCCACTGCCGCACGAAGTCGGCGTACTTCTGGTTGGAGAGCGCCTTGAGCGGCGTGGTGTAGGCGATGCGGCGCCCGCGGTGCAGCGCGGCGTGGATCGCGAACTCGGCGACCAGGGTCTTGCCGGAGCCGGTCGGCGCCGAGACGATCACCGACTTGCCGTCGAGGATGGCGGAGATGGCGCGGAGCTGGAAATCGTCGAGCGGAAACGGGTAGCGGGCCTCGAACGACTGGAGCAGTTCCTCGGCCACGGCCGCGGCACCTCCCTTGCCCGCGCCCTCACGGTACCACGGCCTTGCGTGGCCGCGAAGCCCCGCGTAGGCTCTGGGGCCATGAAGCTCACCGGCAAGGTCGCCCTCATCACCAACGTGAGCCACTTCATGGGGCCCGCCATCACCGAGGAGTTCTGCCGCGAGGGCGCCTCGGTGGCACTGCACGACCGCGAGCCGGCCCTGATCAAGCCGTTCGCGACCATCGCGGAGCGGCTCGGGCGCGACGTGCTCGCGCTCGGCGGTGACCTCAGCCGCTCCGCGGAGGCGGAGCGCGCGGTGGAGGCGGTGGTGGCGCGCTTCGGGCGCCTCGACATCCTGGTGAACAACAACGCGCACCCGCCCTCCGGGAGCCCGGTCGAGGAGATCACCGACGCGGCCTGGCGCGAGATGCAGTCCCGCCTGCTCGACGAGCCGTTCTTCTGCCTGCGGGCCGCGCTGCGGGTGATGCGGCCGGCCGGGCGCGGCAAGATCATCAACATGTCCTCCGCGGCCGCGTTCCCCGGCCTGCCCAACTACGCGGCCTACACCGCGGCCCGCGCCGGCGTGAACGGGCTCACCAAGGCGGTCGGCCGCGAGGTGGCGAAGGACGGCATCCAGGTGAACGCGATCGCGCAGAACTACGTCGAGAACCCGACCTACTTCCCGCCCGCGCTCGTCGTGGATCCGGTCAAGCGGGAGCGCATGGTCCGGAACATCCCGGCCGGGCGGCTCGCCCGCAGCGAGGAGTCCGCCCGGCTCGCGGTCTACCTGGCCTCGGAGGACGCCGACTTCTTCGTGGGCCAGGTCATCCCCTTCGCGGGCGGCTGGGTGACCCCGTGATCGTCTATCACGTGGCGATCGAGACCGCGGGCGACTACGTGGCCCGGCGCGAGCCGCACCGGCGCGTCCACCTCGACCGGCTCATGGCCCTGCGCGGCCAGGGCCTCATCATCGGGGGCGGGCCCTCGCCCGACGGGCGCGGCGCCGACATCTTCTACCGCGTCCAGCAGCCCGACGACCTCCGGGGGCTCGTGGAGACGGACCCCTACTTCACGGGCGGCGCGTGGTCCGGCTACCGGTCGCGGAGCTTCGCCCAGTTCCTCGAGCCCTGGGAGCTGCCCCCGCTAGTGACCGACGGCTCCCGCCCGGTCACCATCGCGGAGGGCGTCGCGCCCGACGTGGAGATGGCCTCCTTCGCCCTGATCGAGGCGCGCGGCGCCGGCCGGATGGCCTTCGGCGGCTTCTTCCCGGGCGGCGAGACCCTCGCGGTCATGCGCGCCCCGGACGCGGACAAGGCGCTCGAGGAGCTGCGCGCCAGCGGCTTCTGGGAGGAGGGCTCGCTGCGCGGGCGCCCCCTCCTGCACGTGCTCTAAACCGCCCCGCCCGCCCTCCTGCCGGCCCGTCGGGCCCCACCCGGCGCTCGCCGTTTTTCCCGGTTGACAGCATCCTTTGTGTTTAGGTATACCTAATCCGCTGGCTATCACCACCCTAAAGGTGAACGGAAAGCGGCCCGAATGAACAGGTCCTCGCTCGGCTTCCGGAAGGCCCGCCCGTGATCCTCTGTCTCTGCCGTGGCGTCTCCGATCACACCGTCCACGCCGTCATCTCCGCGGGCGCCCGCTCCGTGGACGAGATCGAGCGCGGCTGCGGCGCGGGGGGCGACTGCGGGGCCTGCAGCGAGGCGCTCGAATGCCTGGTCGAGCGCGTCCGTGAGAGGCACTATAGTGGCGCGACGGCGGCCCACTAACGTCCTCACGGAGGCGAGCCATGAAGGGACACGACCAGGTGGTGACCTTGCTCAACGAGATCCTCACCGCGGAGCTGACCGCCATCAACCAGTACTTCATCCACGCGCGCATGTGCGAGAACTGGGGCTACAAGCGCCTGTGGAAGAAGGTTCGCGAGGAGTCGATCGGTGAGATGCGCCACGCCGACCGGCTGATCGAGCGCGTCCTCTACCTCGAGGGCGTGCCCAACGTGCAGCGGCTCGGCAAGGTGAACGTGGGCCAGACCGTCCCCGAGCAACTCCGGCTCGACCTCGAGCTGGAGCGGAGCGCGGTGGCCGCGCTCAACGCGGGGGTGGAGCTCTGCCGGGGCGCGGGCGACAACGGCAGCCGCGACCTGCTGGAGGACATCCTCAAGTCGGAAGAGGGGCACATCGACTGGATCGAGGAGCAGATGGAGCTGATCAAGCAGGTGGGCGAGGCCCACTACCTCGCCCAGCAGATCAAGGAAGAGGACGCGTGATCGACGACGCCGGCGAGGCGGCCGCCGCCCGCGAGGTGACCACCGGCCCCGCCGTGCGCATCGTGAGCACCGAGCTCTTCCGGGGCCGGCGCGAGATCGTCATCGTCCACCGGGGCCAGGAGTACCGGCTCCACATCACCAAGGCCGACAAGCTCATCCTGACCAAGTAGCCACCGCGAGGGATTCGTGTCACAGATCGGAACGCTCGTCCAGACACTCGCCAATGGTGGCCCCGTCATGATTCCCCTGCTCGCCTGCTCGATCGTGGCCCTGGCCGTGGTCGTGGAGCGCCTCGCCTTCTGGTGGCGCCAGGGCGACCCGGGCTCCGCCTGCGCGCGCTCGAGCTGGCCGAGCGCGGCAAGCTCGACGAGGCCCTCGCGGTGGCCCGTCGCGCGCCGGGCGCACCCGCTCGAATGATCGCGGCCGGGCTCGCGGAGCGGCCGGGGACCGCCACCGCGGCGATGGAGGCCGCGGCCCAGGCCGGGGTCGGCAAGCTCGCGATCGCGGTCTCGCCGCGGGAGGCACAGCGCTGACCGCGGGCCGGGCCCTCGCGCTCGTCTTCCTGCTGGTGGGCGTGGCCGCGTCCCCCACCGCGGCGGACGAGCCCGACCCCTTCGCGCCCATCCTGCACGCCCTCGACTACCTGGCGGTCGACTACCCGGGCGCGGTCAAGGACGGCAAGGTCCTGGACCAGGGCGAGTACGCCGAGCAGGTCGAGTTCGCCACCTCGGTGCGCGGCATGATCGCCGGCCTCCCGGCCCGCCCCGAGCGCGCCGCGCTCGAGGCGACCGCGGCCGGCCTCCTCGGCGCGATCCGCGACAAGCGCCCCGGCGAGGAGGTCGCGGCGATCTCGGGCGATCTCCGCCGCCGCATCATCGATCTCTACGACGTGCGCGTGACCCCGCGGCAGGTCCCCGACCTCGCGCCCGCCGCCACTGACTTCACCACCCACTGCGCGGTCTGCCACGGCGCGACCGGCCGCGGCGACGGGCCCGCCGCCAAGGGCCTGACCCCGCCGCCCGCCGATCTCACCGACGCGGCCCGCATGGGCGAGCATAGCCTCTTCGGCCTCTACAACACGATCACCCTCGGCATCAAGGGCACCGCCATGACCGGCTTCGCGCCCCTCGGCGAGGCCCAGCGCTGGGCGCTGGCCTTCTACGTGAGCACGCTCGCCACGCCCCCGGCCGAACGGGAGCGCGGCGCGCAGCTGTGGAAGAGCGGCGCCGGACGGGGCGAGCTGCGCGATCTGCGATCGCTGGTCATGGCCACCCCGAAGGAGGTGGCCGCTCGCGCGGGCGGCGACGGGGTCGCGGTGCTCGCCTATCTGCGCGGCGACCCGGGCGCGCTCGCGGCGGTCCGCGAGTCCCCCCTCGACCTGAGCGCGCGCCTCCTCGGGGAGAGCCTCGCGGCGTACCGGCAGGGCGACGCGACGCGCGCGCACCAGCTCGCGATCACGAGCTACCTCGAGGGCTTCGAGCTGGTGGAGACGCAGTTGAGCGCGGTGGACGACGGGCTCAAGAGCCGGATCGAGGCGGAGATGCTCCGCTACCGCACCCTGATCCAGTCCCGCGCCCCGCGAGACGCGGTCGAGGCCGAGGCGCGCACCATCCTCGCCCTGCTCGAGACGACGCGACAGCGGCTCGACGCGGCGCGGCTCTCGCCGGCCACCACGTTCAGCAGCGCGCTCGTCATCCTGCTGCGGGAGGGCCTCGAGGCCATCCTGGTGCTGGCCGCTCTCGTCGCGATGCTGATCAAGTCGGGGCGGCGCGAGGCGCTGCGCTACGTGCACGCGGGCTGGATCGCCGCGCTGACCCTGGGCGCGGCCACCTGGGTCGCCGCCTCCTACGTGGTCACGCTGAGCGGGGCGAGCCGCGAGGTCACCGAGGGCGTCACCGCGCTGATCGCGGCGGGCATGCTCCTCTACGTGGGCTTCTGGATGCATCGCCACGCCCACGCGGCGCGCTGGAAGAGCTTCATCGAGACGCGGGTGCAGGCCGCGCTGTCCGGACGCACCCGCTGGGCGCTGGCGTCGATCGCGTTCCTCGCGGTCTACCGCGAGGCCTTCGAGACCGTGCTCTTCTACCAGGCGCTCTGGATCGAGGCCGGTCCGTCGGGCCACGTGGCGGTCGCGGGCGGCTTCGCGGCGGCCGCGGCGGGGCTCGTGCTGCTGGCCTGGCTGATCCTCAAGATGGGGCTGCGCCTGCCGGTCGGCTGGTTCTTCGGCGTGGGCTCGGCGCTGATGGCCCTGCTCGCGGTGGTGCTGGCCGGCAAGGGCATCGCCGCGCTCCAGCACGCGGGCCGGCTGCCCGTCGAGCCGCTCGACCTGCCCACCATCCCGTCGCTCGGCGTGTATCCGACGTGGCAGGGCGTGCTCACCCAGCTCGCGCTGGTCCTGCTGATCCTCACCGCCTTCACCTACTCCCGGCGCCACCCGCGGCATGCCGCCTGAGGTCCAGGCGCTCCTCTTCGACACCTACGGCACCGTGGTCGACTGGCGGAGCGGGGTGCTCGAGGCGCTGGTGGCCCTGGGCCGCGCACGCGGGCTCTCGATCGCGTGTGAGCAGCTCCTGGCCGACTGGGACCCGCGGCCCATCATGGATCGCGTGAACGCGGACGAGGTCCCCTGGATGACGATGGAGGACGTCCATCGGCAGGCCCTGGGCGAGTCGCTGGCCCGCCACGGCATCACCGGCCTCACCGAGCGGGAGATCGAGCGCCTGGTCCAGGCCCGGTGGCGCCTCGCGCCCTGGCCCGACGCGGTCCGCGGGCTCACGCGCCTGAAGCAGCGCTACGTGATCAGCCCGCTCTCCAACGCGAGCTTCACCGGCATGGTGCGGCTGGCGAAGTTCGCGGGGCTCCCCTGGGACTGCGTGATCACGGCCGAGAACGCGCGGCGCTACAAGCCGCACCCGGAGGCCTATCGCACCGCGGTAGCATTGCTCGGGTGGCGGCCGGACCAGGTGATGCTGGTCGCCGCGCACAACTACGATCTGCGCGCGGCGCAGGGCGAGGGGCTGCGCACCGCGTTCGTGCCGCGGCCGCGCGAGTACGGCCCCGGGCAGACGACCGATCTCGCGCCGGAGGGAAGCTGGGACGTGGTGGCGAGGGACTTCGTCGACCTGGCGGAGAAGCTGGGGGCGGCGGGATAACTCACGGTTGACCCACCCGCCCCTCACCCTGCCCTCTCCCCTGAGGGGAGAGGGTTATAGGGAGGAAGGGCTCTTCTACTGGGCGTCGGCGATGGCCTTGACGCCGCCTGGGTTGTCGAGCGAGGAGAGGTCGCCCGGGTCGCGGCCGAGGTAGGTCGCGCGCACCACGCGGCGCATGATCTTGGCGCTGCGGGTCTTGGGCAGCTCGCGCGCGAAGAGCACGCGCTCCGGCCGGATCGCCTTGCCCATCGAGCGCACGACCTCCGCCACCAACTCGGCGCGGAGCGGCTCCGACGGCGCGAAGCCGGGGCGCAGCACCGCGAAGCAGACCACCGTCTCCCCCTTGATCTCGTGCGGCACGCCGACCGCGGCCGCCTCCGCGACCGCCGGGTGGCCCACCAGCACCGACTCCACCTCCGCGGGCCCCACGCGCTTGCCCGCGATCTTCAGCGTGTCGTCGGAGCGGCCCTGGATGAACCAGAAGCCGTCGGGGTCGACGTAGGCCCAGTCGCCGTGCACCCACACCCCCGGCCAGCGCGACCAGTAGGTCTCGAGGTAGCGCTCCGGATCCTTCCAGAAACCCGCGGTCATGCCGGGCCACGGCCGGGTGAGGACCAGCTCG
>Ga0257156_1000021_pt1 | contig 20648 bp, 18 predicted proteins | sample NI49A_FD_185989 | JGI IMG/M metagenome (GOLD analysis project Ga0257156, IMG submission 185989) | Soil microbial communities from H.J. Andrews Experimental Forest, Oregon, United States - NI-49-A | ecosystem: Environmental > Terrestrial > Soil > Temperate forest > Bulk soil | place: USA: Oregon... | reverse complement strand
CAATCATCAGGCAGTAGCCGCGCTCGAGCCCCCAGACGCCGCCACTGGTCCCCACGTCGACGTAGTGCATCCCCTTTGCCGCGAGCTCCTTCGCCCGCCGGATGTCGTCGATGTAATAGGAGTTGCCGCCGTCGATGAGGATGTCGCCCTTCTCGAGGAACGGCAGGAGGTCGGCGATGGTCGTGTCCACCGCGGCCGCCGGCACCATCAGCCACACGGCCCGCGGCGGCTCCAGCTTCTTCACGAAGTCCGCGAGCGAGGAGGCGCCCATCGCTTTCTCCTGGGTCAGCTCCTGCACCGTTTTCCGCGACCTGTCGAAGACCACGCACTGGTGGCCACCCCTGAGCAGCCGTCGCACCATGTTGGCGCCCATGCGCCCGAGTCCGATCATTCCGAGCTGCATCACTGACTCCTTTGAAGCGCCGATCGCCCGGCCGCTTCGGTTTCGTCTTCTCTGTGGTTCACGGCCATCCGCAATCGCTTCATCGCGGTGCCCACGCCGTCGCGGTCGCCGAAGATTGCCGAGCCGGCCACCAGTACGGTGGCGCCGGCTCGAACGACCAGCGGCGCGGTCGTCACATCGATGCCTCCATCCACTTCCACCGCGCATCCCGGCTTGAGCCGTTCGATCAGTTCACACACCTGGCCGATCTTCGGCAGGGTCGTCCGGACGAATTGTTGATGGCCGAAGCCTGGATTGACCGTCATGACCAGCACCTGGTCCAGATCCCCGATGATCTCCTCCAGCACTCCTGAACCGGTCGCCGGGTTGATGGCGACCCCGGCGCGCTTGCCCAGTGCCCTGATCCGCTGCACCGTGCGGTGTAGATTGTGGTTGCCCTCCCAGTGGACGAGAAACGAATCGGAACCAGCCGCGGCAAAGTCCTCGAGAAAGAAGTCAGGATCCGAGATCATCAGATGTATCTCGAGGGGTAGCTGGGTCACCCGCCGAATGGACTGAACGATCGCCGGGCCCATCGAGAGATTTGGCACGAAGCGTCCATCCATCACGTCCACGTGGATCCGATCGGCCCCCGCGTGCTCCACCTCAGTCACCTGCTGACCCAAACGTGCGAAGTCAGCCGCGAGAATTGAAGGAGCGAGTTTCACGGCGCTCACGTGTTGGACGCCTCAAAGATGCTGCGAATGGATGCGTCGAGCATCGCGTTGAACTCAGAAGCGGATTGCTGGGCCGACAACCCCTCGACCAGGGCCCGGGAAAAGCTCGCCACCACGCCGTGATTCCTCCGCAAGCGCTCGTTGCCTTCCTCTCGTGTATACCCGCCCGACAGTGCCACCACCCTCACGACCTTGGGATGCTTGACGAACTCCGCGTACAGGTCGTCCTTGTCCGGCAAGGTCAGCTTGAGCATGACCAGCTGCCCCACTGGCAGTGCGTGGAGCTCCTCGAGAATCGCCGCCTTGAGCAACGTTTCCGCCTCGCCTTTGGCGGGGCAATGGATATCTATCTCTGGCTCGACGATCGGCACGAGGCCGGCGGCGATGATCTGCCGGGCCGCTTCGAACTGCTGGGTCACGATGTCTTTGATGCCCGCTCCGTTGGCCTGCTTGACGAACGAGCGCATCTTGGTTCCGAAGACCCGCTTCGCCTTGGCCTTGTCGAGCAGCGCCGCAAGCTCGGGCATCGGCTTCATCAATTGGACACCGCGGCTCTCACCGGCTAGGCCCTTGTCCACCTTCAAGAACGGCACGACCCGCTTCACATTCCACAGATAGTCCACCGCGGGCGTCCCCTCGATGTCCCGGTCGAGGGTGTTCTCGAACAGGATGGCGCCGATAATCCGCTTCCCGGTGAAGGCGGGGCTGGTCACGATGCGCGTACGCATTTGATGCACGATCGCAAACATCTGCTCTTCGGTGGACCAAGCGCCCTCCTTGATCCCGTAGGCCCGTAGGGCGCTGGGCGTACTCCCTCCGCTCTGATCCAGCGCCGCGATGAACCCGGGATGTGTCCTCATCTGCTCCAGCTGGGCTTTGAAGTCACCCATCGCAGGTGTCATCGCACGGCATCCTTGCGCATGCGGTAGCGCCTGATGAGATTGTTCGTCGAGCTGTCATGGCCGAGCGCGGGCTCCGACTGGCTCACGAGCTCCGGGATGATGCGCTGGGCCAGCACCTTACCCAGCTCCACGCCCCACTGGTCGAAGGAGTCGATACCCCAGATGACCCCCTGGGTGAACACGGCGTGCTCGTACAGCGCGACGAGCTGACCGAGGCTTTCCGGAGTGAGCTGGTCGGCCCAGATCGTATTCGACGGGCGGTTGCCCTCGAAGACCCGGGGGGGCACGAGCCGGGCCGGGGTACCCTCGGCCTCGACCTGCTCACGGGTTTTGCCGAACGCGAGGGCTTCGGTCTGGGCCAGGACGTTCGCCACCAGGATGTCGTGGTGCGGGCCGAGCGGGTTGAGGGGCGTCGTGAACGCGATGAAATCGCAAGGAATCAGCCGGGTCCCCTGGTGGATCAGCTGATAGAAGGAGTGCTGGCCGTTGGTCCCCGGCTCCCCCCAGTAGATGGGGCCCGTCGGATACGTCACCTCGACCCCCTCGAAGGTGACGTGCTTGCCGTTGCTTTCCATCGTCAGCTGCTGCAGATACGCGGCGAACCGCTTCAGGTATTGCTCGTACGGCAGCACCGCCACGGTCTGGGCGCCGAAGAAGTCGTTGTACCAGAGGCTCAGCAGGCCCATGAGCACGGGCACATTGCGCTCGAACGGTGCGGTGCGGAAGTGCTCGTCCATCCGGTGGAAGCCGTCGAGCATGGCCCGGAACCCGTCGGGACCGATGGCGACCATCGTCGACAGCCCGATCGCCGAGTCCATGGAGTACCGCCCGCCGACCCAGTCCCAGAAGCCGAACATGTTCGCGGTGTCGATGCCGAACTCGGCCACCTTCTGGGCGTTCGTCGAGACCGCCACGAAGTGCTTGGCCACCGCGGCCACGTCACCGCCCAGCCCTCCGAGCGACCACGCGCGCGCGCTCTGCGCGTTGGTCATCGTCTCGAGCGTGGTGAAGGTCTTCGAGGACACGATGAAGAGTGTTTCCGCGGGATCGAGATCGCGGGTCGCCTCCACGAAGTCGGTGCCGTCGACGTTGGACACGAAGCGGAACGTCATGGCCCGGTCGCTGTAGTGCCGCAGCGCCTCGTAGGCCATCACCGGGCCGAGGTCGGAGCCGCCGATCCCGATGTTGATGACGTTGCGGATGCGCCGGCCGGTGTGGCCCTTCCACGCGCCGCTGCGCACCCGCTCGGCGAATGCGGACATCTTGTCGAGCACCGCGTGGACCTGCGGCACCACGTTTTCGCCGTCGACGACGATCGACGTGCCCCGCGGCGCCCGGAGCGCCACGTGCAGGACCGCTCGGTTCTCCGTGACGTTGATCTTCTCCCCGGCGAACATGGCGTCGATGCGGGCCCGCAGGCCGGACTCCTCCGCCAGCTGCATCAGGAGATCGAGCGTCTCGTCGGTGATCCGATTCTTCGAGTAGTCGAGGTATAGGCCCTCCGCCTCGGCGGTCAGGCGCTCGCCTCGCTTGGGGTCCTGCTCGAAGAGGGTCCGGAGATGGAGGTCCCGGACCTTCTCGTGATGGGCCTGGAGGGCTCTCCAGGCCGGCCGTGCGGTCAGGGGCGCGGTTCCGGTGGTCATGACGCAATTCCTTTCCTCTTCTCCTGATCGTTGCGGACTAGTCTCGGCCGGGCGGGAGTCCTGGAGCCTGCCGCTTGCTCCCACAAGCGACCCCCTCCGACGAAGGCGTTGGCGTTGTCGCCGGCCCGGCACCCGGCCGGCAGCTCCTTGAGCTTCCTGACGTTCCCACCCCCGAGCACCACGTCGTCGGGCTCGAGCGCGGCGATCAGGCCGGCCACCACCTCCGCGACGTCGCGGCGCCACTTCTTCTTTCCCCGCTGCTCCAAGCCGCGCTGCCCGACGTATGTCTCGTAGGTGCCCTTCCGGTAGGGCAGGTGACCGAGCTCCATCGGTTCGACGATCCCGTCGACGACGAGGGCGCTGCCGAGTCCGGTGCCGAGGCCGAGGAAGAGCATCTTGCCGCCCTTGTAGCTGCCCAGGGCCTGCATCGCCGCATCGTTGATGATCTTGACCGGTCGCCCGAACGCGGCGCGATAGTCGAAGGCGACCCATCCCCGGCCCAGGTTGTGTGGTTCCGCGACCACCCGCCCGTGAAGCACGAGCCCCGGGTACCCCATCGAGATCGCCTGATACTTCCACCCGCGTCCGACCTTCTTCACCCCGGCCACCATCTGAGCCGGCGTCAGATTCGGCCCGGAGACGAACTTCACGGGCTCGTCCTGCCCGGTGGCGAGGAGCTTCACGTGGGTCCCGCCGATGTCGATGACGAGGACCTTCATCGCGCTCAGCCCGCCTTCCCGAGGTCGGCGCTCTTGGAGACGATCACCTCCATGAGCTCATGCCAGGATTTCACGAAGGCCTTCGCCCCCTCGTCCTGGAGCTGGCTGGCCAGCGCCTCGACGTCGACCCCGGCCTTCGCGAACTGCGCGAGCACCTCCTCGCAGTCACCGCCGTCGGCGGGCAGGATCGCGCCGAGGTCACCGTGGTCGGCGAGCGCCTTGAGGGTCCCCTCCGGCATCGTGTTCACGGTGAGCGGCGCGGCGAGCGCCTTGACGTAGAGCACGTCGGACGCCTGAGGATCCTTCGTACCCGTGCTGGCCCACAGCGGGCGCTGCGGGCGGGCGCCCGCGTTGTAGGCGCGCTGCCAGCGCGGCGAGCCGAGCAGGTCACGCGCCGCCTTGTAGGTGCGCTTGGCGATCGCGATGCCCAGCTGGTTGCGGAGCGCGGCGGGCACCTTGTTCGCAACCGCGGCATCCCACCGGCTGATGAACACCGAGGCGACCGAGCCGACATCCGGCCTGAGGCCGGCGGCCATGCGCCGCTCGATCCCGCGCATGAACGCCTCGGCGGCGGCCAGGTATTGCTCACGCGAGAAGAGCAGGGTCACGTTGATGGGCACGCCGGCGAAGATCGCCTCCTCGATGGCGGGCAGGCCTTCCCGGGTGCCGGGAATCTTGATGAGGAGATTCGGACGGCCGGCCCGCGCGTGCAGATCCCGGGCGGCGGCCAGCGTGCTCGCCGTGTCGTAGGCCAGAAGCGGCGACACCTCCAGCGACACCCAACCATCCACGCCATTCGACTTGTCCCAGGTCGGGCGAAAGAGGTCGGCGGCTCGGGTCAGGTCTTCCAGCGCCAGCTCGAAGAACAGCGGTTCGCCCGCCTTGCCGGCCTTGACCTTCTGGCGGATCGCGGCGTCGTAGGCGGTGCTGTTCTTGATGGCGTGGTCGAAGATCGTGGGGTTGGAGGTGAGCCCGGTGACCGACAGCTCGTCGATGTAGCTCTTCAGCGTGCCGCGGTCGAGCAGATCGCGCGTGATGTTGTCGAGCCAGAGGCTCTGGCCCAGGTCGTGGAGCATCTGCGTGGCTTTCATCGTGTCACCTCCGCGGAGCATGTGATCGAGCGGCCCGAGGTCGTCGTCAGCTCTCGCAGCCATTCGAAGGCCGGTCCCGCCAGCGCCTGCTCCGTGCAGCGCCAGCGCCAGTTGCCTTGGGCCCGGCCGGGCACGTTCATCCGGGCCCCTCGACCGAGATTGAGCACATCCTGTAGGGGAGCGAGCGTGAGCGCGGCGATGGAGGACCACGCCAGCCTGATCAGCGCGGCCGCTGCCTCGCGGTTATCACCCCCGGAACGCTTCAAGCAGCTCCAGAAGTTCCGTCGCTGGTCGTCCGGAAGATCCTCGTACCACTCGGAGGTCGTGGGGTTGTCGTGGGTGCCGGTATACGCCACCGTATTCGCCACGTAGTTGTCCGGCAGGTACGGATTGTCCTCGTGGCCGTCGAAGGCGAACTGGAGGACTCGCGTCCCGGGCACCCGGAAGGCGTCGCGGAGATCGTAGACGTCCTGCGTGATCATTCCCAGATCCTCCGCGATGAACGGGAGCACGCCCAGCTCCTTCTGGACGGCATGAAAGAACTCGGCCCCCGGCCCCGGCACCCAGCGGCCCGGTTGGGCCGTCGGCGCGCCGGCCGGCACGTGCCAGGCGGCGGCGAAGCCGCGGAAATGGTCGAGGCGAATGACGTCCACGTGGACGAGCAACGCGCGCAGGCGATCCACCCACCAGCGGTAGCCGGTCCGGCGCAGCGCGTCCCAGTCGTAGATCGGGTTGCCCCAGAGCTGGCCGGCGGCGCTGAAGTAGTCGGGCGGGACTCCGGCCACGACCCGCGGCCGATGTTGGTCGTCCAGCAGGAACAGCTCAGGATTCGCCCACACGTCGCTCGAGTCCGGGGACACGAAGAACGGCAGGTCGCCGATCAGCCGGACGCCCCGGGCTCGCGCGTGCTGCTGCAGGCGCGCCCCCTGGCGGAAGAGCAGGAACTGGGTGAAGCAAACCTGATCGATCTGGCCCCCGAGCTCTCGCCGGGCCTGGGCCAGCGCATCCGGCGCGCGCCGGCTCAGCTCGGCCGGCCATTCGAGGTAGTGGGCCCCGCCGTGCCTCGACTTGAGGGCGCGAAACAGCGCGTAGTCCTCCAGCCAGTGGGCATGGTCTCGGCAGAACCGCGCATAGGCGGGCCGCAGATCCGGGCGCGCGCCGGCACGGAAGTTGGTCCAGGCCGTCTCGAGCAGCCGGCGCTTGAACGACGCGACCGCGTCGTAGTCGACTACGTCTGACGAGAACGACCGACCCTCGCAATCGCTCACCCGCAGCAGCTCGTCCTCGATCAGCCAGTCCGGGCTCATGAGAAGCTCATTGCCCGCGAACGACGACAGAGACTGATACGGAGAATCGCCGTAGCCGGTCGGCCCCAGCGGCAGCACTTGCCACCAGCTCTGTCCCGCCCCGCGAAGGCGATCGATCCAGGCGGCCGCCGCGGCGCCTACATCGCCGATGCCGTACGCGGAGGGCAGCGATGTGACGTGCAACAGCACGCCGGAGGCCCGGTAGTCGGGCGGAAACGGGGGGAGACTCATCTTGAGGACTCCAGGGCCTTACTAACCATCGCCTGGGCCTCACTCACAATCGCATCCAGGTGAGCCGAGTCCTTGAAGCTCTCCGCGTAGATCTTGTAGATGCTTTCCGTGCCCGAAGGCCGTGCCGCGAACCAGCCATGCGCGGCCACGACCTTGAGGCCCCCGATCGGCGCGTCATTGCCCGGAGCCGTAGTCAACTTGGCGGTGATCGGCTCGCCCGCGAGGGTCGACGCCGCGACCGCGGCGGGCGAGAGCTTCTCCAGTCTCGCCTTCTGCTCGAGCGTCGCGGGCGCGTCGATGCGCGTGTAGTACGGCGTGTCGAACTCCGCGGTCAGGGCGCGGTAATGCTCACCCGGGTCTTTGCCCGTGCGGGCCGTAATCTCCGCGGCCAGCAGGTTCGGCACCAACCCGTCCTTGTCGGTCGTCCAGACGGTGCCGTCACGTCGCAAGAACGTGGCTCCCGAGCTCTCCTCGCCGCAGAAGCCGATCGAGCCATCGACGAGCCCTTCCACGAACCACTTGAAGCCCACCGGCACTTCGACCAGCCGTCGCTTCGCGCGCGCCGCTACCCGATCGATCATGCTGCTGCTGACGACGGTCTTGCCAACCGCGACCGACGCCCGCCAGTCGGGGCGGTGGGCGAACAAGTATCCAATCGCCACCGACAGGTAGTGATTCGGTTCGAGCAATCCCTGGCTGTGGCTCACGATTCCGTGTCGATCGGCATCGGTATCGCTGGCAAAGGCCACGTCGAAGCGGTCCTTGAGGCCGACCATGCGCGCCATGGCGTACGGGGATGAAGGGTCCATGCGGATCTGGCCGTCCCAGTCCACGGTCATGAAGCGGAACGTCGGATCGACCGTGTGGTTCACGACCTCCAGGTTCAGGCCGTAGCGCTCGCCGATGGCATCCCAGTAAGCCACGCTGGCGCCGCCCAGCGGATCTACTCCGATATGCACCTTGCTGTCGCGAATCAACTCCAGATCAACCACCGCTGGAAGATCGCTCACGTAGGCGTCGCGGTACGGGTGCGCATGCGTGGTGGCCGCGGTGCGGGCACGCTCGAACGGTACCCTGGCCACGCCGCGCAAGCCGTCGGCAATGAAGGCGTTGGCCCGCTGTTCGATCCATTGCGTCACGTGCGTGTCCGCGGGACCCCCGGTGGGTGGATCGTACTTGAAGCCGCCGAACCGGGGCGGGTTGTGCGATGGCGTGATGACGATACCGTCGGCGAGGCCCTGGCGGCGGCCGCGGTTGTAGGCGAGCACGGCATGCGAGATGACCGGGGTGGGCGTGTATCCGTTGCCCGCATCGACCATGACGTCGACGCCATTCGCGGCCAGCACCTCCAGGGCGCTCGCAAACGCCGGTTCCGACAGCGCGTGCGTATCGCTGCCGATGAACAGCGGTCCGTCGATGCTCTGCTGCGTACGGTAGAGACAGATCGCTTGGGTGATTGCGAGGATGTGCGCCTCATTGAAGGCGTTGTCGAGCGAGGATCCCCGATGTCCGGAAGTCCCAAACACGACGCGCTGCCCGGGCACGGAGGGATCCGGACGCCCCGTGTAATAGGCGGTCACCAACCTGGGCACGTTGATGAGGATCGACGCGTCGGCGGGCTTGCCTGCGAGTGGGCTGACTTGCATCGCAGAGTCTGTCCCTAGTCCACCGGGCAGGGCTTGGCATTCCAGATGGCGGCCGCGTACTCGGCGATCGTACGGTCGCTCGAAAACTTGCCGGAGCCGGCCACGTTCAGGATGCCCTTGCGCGTCCATCTATCGGGATCCGCGTACAGTGCCACGAGGCGGTGGTCCGCCTCCAGATACGAGGTCATGTCGGCCAGGTGCATGTAATAGTCGCCCCGGGTCAGGAGCACGTCGCGCAGCGGGGCGAACACCCCCGGCTCGTTGCGGCTGAAGTGATCCGAGAAGATCAGGTCCAGCGCGGCCCGCGTCTCCGGCTCGTTGTCGTAGTGCCACTGGGGACGGTACCAGCCCCGGCTGCCCGCCACCTGGTCCGCGGTCAGGCCGAACAGGAAGAAGTTGTCCTCGCCCGCTTCCTCGGCCATCTCGATGGTGGCGCCGTCGCGCGTGCCGATCGTGAGCGCCCCGTTCATCATGAACTTCATGTTGCTGGTCCCGCTCGCCTCGTAGCCCGCGGTCGAAATCTGATTCGAGACGTCGGCGGCCGGGATCAGTCGCTCGGCCAGCGACACGCGATAGTCGGGCAGGAACACGACCTTCAGCCGGCCGCGCACGGCCGGATCGCCGTCGATGGTACCGGCGAGGTTGTTCATGAGCTTGATGATCAGCTTGGCCAGCTGGTAGGCGGGGGCCGCCTTGCCCGCGAAGAAGAACGTACGCGGGGCCATCTCGAGGGTCGGGTTCTCCCGCAGGCGGTTGTAGAGCACCACGACGCGCAGCGCGTTGAGGAGCTGCCGCTTGTACTCGTGGATGCGCTTGATCTGGCAGTCGAACATGCTCTCCGGATCGACCGTCTGCCCCGAGGTCGACCGGAGCCACTCCGCGAAGGCCGACTTGGCCGCTCGCTTGGCGGAACGAAACGCGTCGCGGACGCGCCGATCGTCGGCGAGCGGCCTGAGCTTCGCCAGCTCGTCGAGGTTGGTGATCCAGCCGTCGCCGATGGCCTCGGTGATCGTGCGGGCGAGGGCCGGGTTCGCCAGCAACAGCCAGCGCCGCGGCGTGACCCCGTTGGTCTTGTTGCTGAAGCGCTCGGGGAACATCTCGGCCAGGTCCTTCACCGTGGTCGAGCGCAGCAGCGCGGAGTGGATCGCGGCCACGCCGTTGGTGCTGTGCGAGCCCACGATGGCGAGGTTGGCCATGCGGACGTGCTTGACCGGCCCCTCTTCGATCAGGCTCGTGCGGACCACGCGGCCCTCGTCGCCGGGGAAACGACGGCGCACCGCATCGAGCAGTCGGCGGTTGATCTCGAGGATGATCTCCAGATGACGAGGCAGCAGCCGCTCGAACCACGCGAGAGGCCACTTCTCGAGAGCCTCGGGCAGCAGCGTGTGGTTCGTGTACGCCAGCGTCCGCTGGGTGAGGTCCCAGGCGTGATCCCATCCGAGCGCCGCTTCGTCGAGCAAGATCCGCATCAGCTCGAGGACGGCGATCGCCGGGTGAGTATCGTTGAGCTGGATGGCGACCTTTTCCGGAAGGGCGTTCCAGTCGGAATTGCTGCGGCGGAAGCGTCGGAGCAGATCGGCCAGCGAGCAGGCGACGAGAAAGTACTCCTGTACGAACCGCAGCCTCTGCCCCTGGGCCGTGGAGTCGTCGGGATAGAGCACCCGAGTGAGCGACTCGGCCGCGAGCGTCCCTGCCAGCGCGCTGACGAACTCGCCATGACTGAACGCCTGGAAATCGAAGTAGTCGGGTGCGGTCGCCGCCCAGAGGCGGAGGGTGTTGATCGTCTTGCCACCGTAGCCCACCACGGGTCGATCGAACGGGATGCCGATCAGCGTGGATGGCCGGCCGACGATCGGCTGGAGCTCTCCGCCCCGGACCTCGACGGAGGCGTTCAGCTTGATCTCGACTTGGTCGTCCGGGCGGATAACCTCCCATGGGTCGGGGCGACGCAGCCAGTTGTCCGGCTGTTCGAGTTGCCATCCGTCCTTGATGGACTGCTTGAACATTCCGTACTCGTACCGGAGTCCGTACCCCATCGCCGGCAGCTGCATCGTGGCCAGCGAGTCGAGAAAGCACGCGGCCAGACGTCCGAGCCCGCCATTTCCCAGTCCCGCGTCGGGCTCCTCCTCGAGCAGGCCGAGCCAATCGCGGGACGTCTGCTTGACGGCCTCGCTCACAAAGGGGCTGAGGAGCAGGTTCGTGATGTTGTTGGTCAGCGAGCGCCCGATCAGAAACTCCATCGAGAGGTAGTAGACGCGCTTGGGGTTTGCGCTCTCGTAGGTCTGCTCCGTGCGCACCCATCGCTGGGAGAGGACATCCCGGACGGAGCGCGCGAGGGCCTCGTAACGCTCTCGCGCCTCCGCGGCGGCCGGATCCACGACGTTGTCGAAGAGCAGATGCCGCTCGTACAGCGCGTTGGCGGAACCCGTGAGGTCGACCGGACCGCAGCCGTATTGCCGGCGCAGCGTGGCCAGGGCATCCGGGGTCGTTGTCGCTCGAGGTGTCGTCGACTCGTTTGCGCTCATCGCCGTGCCTTCTCCCGGTGTTCCCGCATCTGTGCCGGGACGATGTGACCTGGGTGAGGAATCTCGTTCCAGAGGCGGATCGCCGGCTCGGACCGGTCGTGCTCGTACCCCACCGCGCTGAGGCTGGCCGTGCCCAGCAGAAAGTACCGGCCCGCCCCCGGTTCGAGCTCGAGCCAGCGCGCGGCAAACACCCGGAGAAAGTGCCCGCTCGAAAAGAGCAGCACGTCGCCGCCCATTTCCCGCACCCGGCGAGCCACCCGGTCGGCCCGCTCCCCGACCTGGTCCGGCGACTCCCCGCCCGGGCAGCCGTCCCGGAACAGCTGCCAGTCAGGGCGCTCATTGTGGATCTCGGCGCTGGTGAGACCTTCGTACGCGCCGTAGTTCCATTCGCGCAGGTCGGGCTCGACGCGGGCCGCGGAGCCGAAGCCGGCCAGCTCGCAAGTCCGGACCGCTCGCCGCAAGGGACTCGTGAGCACCCCGGCGAACGTCAAACCCGCGAGCCGCTCTCCCAGCCGGCGCGCCTCGACTTCGCCCTGCGCGGTCAGCGGTAGGTCGGTCACGCCGGTGTGCTGACCAGAAACGGTCCAGGCGGTCTCGCCGTGCCTTGCCAGGTACACGACCGGGAGCGCGTCGCTCAGCAAGCGATGAACAACCATTCATTCACCTCGTCGACTGACGGTCTTAGCCGATGACCAACGTCCACGGTCTCTCACCGGGCAACCACCATGCCGAACCCAACGAACCGTGCGATCACTTCGCATTCGCTGCGGCGACCGGCACTTACGCGAGTACCCGGCCCGGAGGGAACGATGTGCGCCAATGCCGGCCTGATAGCGGGCTACCGCGTGCCCGCCAGTTGGCGCTCCGGCGCCGACCGGGTGCGCGCGTCATCGTTGCCCGATGCATGGTAATCCACGATCAGGCGAGAGCCACGCTGCCCCGTCAGGTAGGTCCAGACCCACTGCAGAAACACACTGATCCGAAGGCTCGACTGCCCCACGAATTCGAGGTGCACGGCCGCCCACGCCAACCACGCGAGAAGGCCGCTCACGTGGACTCTCCCGCTCTGCAGGACGGCGAACCCCTTTCCCACTACGGCCATGTTGCCCTTGTCGAAGTACCGGAACGGTCCCGGGGCGGATTGTCCAGTGACACGTCGGTGAATCAGCCTCCCCACATAGCGCCCTTGTTGCATCGCCACCTGGGCCACGCCGGCCAGCGGCTTGCCATCCTGGTCGAGCGATGCGGTATCACCGATCACGAAGATCTCCGGGTGCGCGGCCACCGTGAGGTCGGTCTGGACGCGGACCCGGCCCGCGCGATCCGTCTCCCCCTTGAGCCACTTGCCGGCCGGCGACGGAGCCACCCCCGCGGTCCAGATCACCGTCTTGCTCGCGATACGCTCACCCGCGACGGTGACTCCTTCTGCATCGATCTGATCGACGCCATGTCCGAGCCGCACCTCCACCCCCAGCTTCTCGAGCCGTTCCTTCGCCGCCCTGGACAGGGCGTCCGCAAAAGCGCCCAGCACTCGGTTCCCCATATCGACCAGGATGACTCGCGCCGCAGAGGGATCGATTCGCCGGTACTCCGACCGCAGTGTGCTGCGCACCAACCCCGCGAGCGCGCCGGCCATCTCGACGCCGGTGGGCCCGGCCCCGACCAGCACGAAGGTCAGGAGGTCACGGTGACGACTGGGATCTTCCTCGGCCTCCGCCTGCTCGAATGCCCGCAGAATCTTGTTCCGGGCCGCGACGGCATCCGCCAGGCTCTTCAATCCCGGTGCGACCTTCTCGTACTCGTCGTGGCCAAAGTAGCTGGGCCCCGCGCCCGTCGCGAGAACGAGGTAATCGTACGGAATCGGCACCTCTTCCCGATCGGCAGAGTTGACGAGGACGGACTGGCGATTCACGTCCACCCCCGTCACTTCTCCAAGGATGACCGTGGTATTGAGCTGCCTCCTGAGGATCTCGCGGATCGGAGAAGCGATCTGCCCGGGGGCGAGGACGGCCGTCGCCACCTGGTACAGCAGCGGCTGAAACAAGTGGTGATTCGTGCGATCGATCAGGAGGACACGCGCCTGTGTCTTCCCCAGCGCCTTGGCGGCCCCGAGACCCCCAAAGCCTCCCCCCACGATGACGACCCGGGGAACGCGATCATCCATGGATTTCCTGACCTCTCTCACCCATCGGCGGAGAGCAATAGCTGTGCCGAGCGGCGGGAGGCGCAGTTCGGCGCCAACTAGCTGAGCGGGAAGACGCTCCAGCCGGGCCCAGCGTCGCCCGACCAATCGGTGCCACACGCAGCCGTGCCAAGGGACTACCAGCTGTTAGCCGGTTGGCAGAATCCGAGAAGACGGACACTATTGACCTGCGGGCAATACGCCGACGAGGATCATGAACAGCAGCACCATGCACACCGCAATCGCGTAGCCCAGCCAATCCTCCCTCGCCCCTGCCTCCTTCACTCTCGTTCCCACGCCGTCCGCCTTCACGCCGATGCCGCGAGGCGACCAATCGATCGAAGAGGCGCCGCGGCCAGGGTGAGCTGAATGTCGCAGTAGTCCCGCAGCAGCTCCGGACTCTGCTCTCTGATCTCGGCCAAGACGGCTTCGGCACTCTTCCCGAGTCGGAGCCGAGTGGCCGCATCGGTCAGGATCCGGTGGTCGCGGGCCAGCTGGTGTTGCGTCTCCGAGAGTCGTTCAAGACGGCTCCGGATCTCGGCGAGCAGGGGCCCGTCGAACTCTCGCCCTTGTGCCATGGTGTCTCTCCTCCTTGCGAAGTAACTCTACTCCGCTTCAGACGGCCTATCACGGGCACGGGCGCCGTCTCCCGCCCATTTCCCGCAAGAATGCGACATCATCAGTCGCCAACCGATTGGCAGTCGTGGCTCGGCGCCGTCCCCATCCGATCGGGTTCTCGCGTCACCATCGCAGTCGCGACGATCCAGAGCACCGGCAGGAGAAAGGCCAGCGACCCCGGCACCCACATGATCACGCCGGCGATGGCCTGATCTTCCAGCGCCGAGAACCCCGGGGACCTAGGCACGGCGTCGTACGCCGGGTAGATCACGTGGTCGGAAAATGTGAGGATCGCGGCCAGCACGCTGTTCTGAAGGTCGCCGAGCACGAGATACGGAATCATCGCCCAGCGCGGCCAGGCCGAGCGCGCGGGCCACGGCAGAATCACGGGCCTCCAAAAGAGCACGGCGGTCGCGAAGAAGCAGGCGTGCTCAACGTGATGCCAGAGGTCGGAGCGCAGGGCCAGATCGTAGAGCGCGGGGACGTGCCACGTCCAGAAGGCGATGAAGAACGCGGCCCCGCTCACCACCGGGCTCGCCAGCACGCGAGCGAGACACCGGCCCAGGGGCGAGGCCAGCGCGATGGCTACCCACCGACGGATCGGCTTGGGCAGCCCGAGCAACATCGGCGCCACCGGCGCGCCCATCCACAGGAGCGGTGGCGCGACGATCATCAGGAGGAGATGCTGAGTCATGTGAGCTTGCAGGAGTACGGGCGCCAGCGCATCAACCGGCGGACTGAGCGCCAGGATGACGCTGGCGATCCCGGCCATGAACGCGACCAGACGACTCGTGCCGAAGCGCTCCGGCATCCGGCGCGAGACGGTTGTCCACCCCCTCAGGTAAAGACCGGCGGCCAGGACGGACACGACCACGACCGGCTCCCCGACCCAGGGCAGCAGAGAGGCTGCGGACCCTGCAGGGGGGACGGGTCCGACTTGGTGGCTCACACGAGCTGCTTCAGGCGCAGTACGCCGTCATCGAACGCGGACCGCTCATCCGAGGGCGTCGAACGCCATCAGCGCGAATAGCAGGGGCAGATGCAGAACGGAGGCGAGCACGACCTGCCGCGCCGACGCCCGCGACGGGCCGAGGGCGTGCACAATCCCGCAGGCCAGGAAAACCCCGCCAAGCGCCACGGCCCCAAAGAAGTACCGCGACCCCGTCAAACCCACGAGGCTCGGCAGGAGTGCGACTGCCCAGAGTGCCAGGGACCCCACGACAATCTGGCGCTCGGTGCTTCTGCCCTCCGGATCGACGACGGGTAGGATTCGGATTCCCGCCCGCGCGTAGTCCTCCTGGTAGAGCCGGCCGATCGCCAGCGTGTGAGGGACCTGCCACAGGAACACGATCGCGACCAAGATCCAGCCACCTGAGCCAAGCTCGCCTCGCGCGGCGGCCCAGCCCGTCAACGGCGGCAGCGCGCCGGAGATCGCGCCAACAATTGTGGAGAGCGGCGTCAATCGTTTGAGGGGGGTGTAGAGGAATAGGTAGATGCCCGACGTCGCCAGAGTCACACCGGCCGCCAACACCCCGACGACAACCGCGAGATAACCGAGCCCGACGAGGGTTGCGAGAATACCGAACACCAGCGCCTCGCTCGCCGTCAACCGCCCGCTCGGGAGGGCCCGACGTTGCGTCCTTCGCATGAGGCCGTCACTGCCGCGTTCGAGGTACTGATTCAGGGCCAACGTCCCGGCGGCGGCCAGCGCTGTCCCGACTAGCGTCTGCAGCAAGCGGACCCAGTCGGAGGTACCTACCGAGCCGAGACGGTAGCCTACCGCCGTCGTCACGAGGACCATGAGCACCACCCGCGGCTTCGTGAGCGTGACGAAGTCGAGCACGCGACGCCATGCGGATGGTTGAGAGCGCAAGATCGCCGGCGAGGCAACACCGCTTCCGGCCTCGACACGCGAGTTCACTTGAGCACCCAGATCACCACCATGCTCCGTATCGTCAGGGCGCCGGAGTCGCCGATCCAATCGCCGTGCGCGCGGGGGATTGATTCGCCGGGCGAAGGGTCTGCATGAAGGCCACGAGCGCGGTCACCTCGGCCGGGGCCAGGTTCTTGCCATAGGCCGGCATGTTCCCGCCCCCCTGGAGCACCTGGCGGATGAGCTGGTCCTGCGTCAGCCGCGTGGCGACGCGGTCAAGGGCGGGACCACGTCGGCCTCCGGCGCCCCCGAGGCTATGGCAGTTGCGGCACTGCTTGTTCTGGAGCACCACGGCCCCCTGGAGCTCGAGCGGGCTCCGCCCCTTCACGTACGCGACCGGGGTGGGCAGCCCGCTCCACGCGTCCATGACGGGAGACCACGGAACGTTCACTCCGAGGGACGCCAGGGTGATGACCGTCACGAGGATCAGGAGCACCCCCAGCACCGATACCGGGCGGCGCCGCCAGCTCTTCTCGCCCGTTCCGGCGAGGAATGGGAGGACCAGCAGGAACCCGATGGCCAGCGGCGGGCCGACGAGCAGGATTGCGGTCTCCGTCCACGGTGGCAGCAGCGCGAAGAGCGCGAAGAGGGACAGGAAGTAGAAGTCCGGCTTCGGCACGGTGTCGATGATGGTGGGATCCGGTACTCCGTTCGGGCCATTGGGGCCGAAGATCGCGGCGCAGAGCAGCACCAGGAGGACGACCCCGCCCATCGCGACCATGTCCTTGCGCGCGGCCACCGGGAAGAAGGGGACGCCGTCCTTCGCGATTTCTTCCTCGTATTGCTGTCGGTAGGTCTCGCGGTCGACGAGCCGACCCGGCATCGGCCACTCGTTGATGCCGAGCCGGAGGACCAGCCACAGATGCAGTCCCACGAGCCCGATCAGGACCCCCGGGAGCGCGAAGACGTGAAGGGTGAAGAAGCGCGAGAGGGTCCGGCCGGCCACGATCGGTCCGCCGAGCAGCACGTGAACCAGCGCCGAGCCGGCAAAGGGCACCCGCGCGACGATCGAGCTGCCGATGCCGAGCCCCCAGTAGGCGTCCTGATCCCAGCGCAAGATCTGGCCCGTGAACGCCATCCCCAGCGTGCACAGGAAGAGGAGGACGCCGGCAATCCAGGTCAGCTCCCGCGGATACTTGTGGGCGCCCCAGAGAAAGACCTGGATCATGTGGAGCGTCATGACGAGGACCATCGCGTTCGAGCCCCAGAAATGGATCGCCCGCAGATACCATCCCAGCGCGGCCTGGTAGTTGAGGTACTCGAGGCTGTCGAAGGCCTGGTCCGGCGAGGGGACGTAGACGAGCGCGAGGCAGATGCCGGTGGCGATCTGCAGCACGAAGAGGATCATGGTCGCGCTGCCGAACACGTAGGCCCAGCTCGCGGTCTGCCGCGGGACCCGATGCTCCATCGGGAGCGCGAGGATCCCGCCGATCCCCGTGCGCTCCTCGAACCAGTGACCGATCGCGCGAAACATTGCGATCACGCCGGCTGGGACAAGGTCGGGATCTGGCCGCCCCGCACCCAGAGCTCTCCGTTGCGGACCTCGTACTCGTACTCGAACAATCCCCGGGGCGGCGGACCCGACGCGCGCGAGCCGTCTTCGTAGTAGGCACCGCCGTGGCAAGGACACATGAACAGCCGCGACTGGGCGAACCATCGAACGGGACAGCCGAGGTGGGCGCAGTTGACCGCGAAGATCTGGAAGCGCTCGCCGCTGATCCGCCGCACCCAGCAGGGAATCGTCGCGGTCGCGCCATCCCACGCCACGCGCATTGGGTTCTGATACGTGGCCAGCCGTGTCTGGCCCTCGGGGAAGCTTCCGAGTGGCCCCAACCTGATCCAGGCCTGCGCGGATCGACCGCGGGCGGGCCCCAGGATGTAGCCGATCACGGGAATGCCGACCAGGGCGGCGGCCAGTGCGTTCAGCCCGAGCCCGAGCTTGAACAGGAAACCGCGGCGCGAGGATGTCCCAGTGCACATAGGTTCAGCTCTCCGGCCGGCCGGGGACCGGCTGACGATGCGAGACGAGCCAGGCCACGAGATCAGAAATTTGCTGGGGCGTGAGCGGCCGCCCCGGCAGGTCGTCCCGCCAGTCGGGCTTGCCCAGGTCCGGTCGCCCGGCAATCACCGTGGTCCGCAGGGACTGATCGCTCACCAGCGCGAGATACGACGGATCCACGATCGAGCCAGTCGTTGGCCCACCCTTGCCCTCCGGTCCATGGCACCGCGCGCAGGCGCCGGCAAAGACGACCGCACCTCGGTCTCTGTCCCCGGCGCCGGGGCCCTTGCCGGGACCCGCGTAGGGCGGCAACGTCGTGCTGGCCGCCGCGTCGGCCCGAGCCCAGTGGGTGAGCATCCCCTTGACCAGCGCGTCGACCTGCGCGTCTGTCAGATCGCCGCCTGAGCTGTTTCGGAATGCCGGCATCGAGGTGCCCGGCACCCCCTCGCCGATGATCGTGCGAAGTCGGTCCGCCGGCACCAGGGCCAGGTAGACGGGATCGTTCAGCGACCGGGCGGCGCCGAGGCGACCACCGGCACCGTGACAGCCCGCGCAGTTACGTCCGTAGAGCACATCGAACGACGTCACCTGCGAAGGCATGACCTCACGGTTCGCTACCGCCGGGCGCCCGGGCAAGGCGTCACAGGCGGCGAAGCCGAGACAGACGACGACCGCGACGGCAGCCGCGAGTAGCCGCGGAAAAGGGTTCATCGGTCGATCTCGTGGGGGCCGCGCTCGCGGGATTCCTTCGCGCCAGCGGCCCTGACCCCCGCGCGTGCCGCCAACCGCCATGTCTGCATGGTGGCGACCGGCTGCGCCCGGGACACCACGTATCCGGCCGCCAGCCCGAACGCGATCTGGGAGACCACGAACCAGGTCCAGTCGACGCGGGCGTTCAGGATCGGATTGATGACGCCCAGCACCGCCCACAGCCCTCCAGTCCACAGCAGCGGCGCCACGAGGCCTCCCCAGAGGACGTGTCGGCCGGGCAGCATCGGCAGGATCACGGCATAGAGGAGCCCGGCCAGCACCGAGATCAGGCCGTGCGCGATGATCCCGATGATCAGGGCGCTCATGCTGAAGGCGCGGAGCTCCGTCAGGCTAGCTTGCGCCATCCCGGGCATCGCCACCGCGGAGAGCAAGTTCACGGGGTACCACAGGCTGTGCTGGAAGACGGCCCCGTACGCGAGGGCCACGAGCGCCATCGCCGCGCCCCCGACAATCCCTCCCCTGACGCCCGCCGAGATCGGCTGAACCTCGACCGGGATCCGCATGCGGTGCCCACCCTCGCCGAGGTCGAGCCTTCCGACCGCGACGGGAGATGGCACGATCGGTCTCGCCTGCTCGGCGACCGACCGCATCGGCACGTGCTCGTACTTCCCCTCGGGCAAGACCTGCCGCCACCAGCCGAGAGCCGCGGCGAGCGTCAAGATCACTCCCACCGCGGACACGATCACGTTCGTCACCAGGCCGGCAACGGTCAGGGTGATTCCCAGGGCGAGGGCCAGTGGCCAGGCGGTCGGCGCCGGCATCTCGATGGTCTGGGGCTCGGCCGCGGGTGGCGGGGTCATCGGCCCACCAGGTAAACCACGGTGAAGACGACGATCCACACCCCGTCGACGAAGTGCCAGTACCAGGACGCGATCTCCGCGCGCTCGACGTCTCCCCGCCGCAAGGCGCCGGAGAACGAGAAGACACAGAGCAGGCTCAAGATGACGAGCCCGACGATCACATGGCTCGCGTGGAGCCCGACGAGGGAATAGAACGTGGTCCCGAAGAGATTGGTCCCGATCGTGAGGCCGTGCCCGACGATCAGCCGGTACCATTCCCTCGCGGTCCCGGCCAGGAACACGGCGCCCAGCACGACCGTCACGAGAAACCAGACGCCGGAGCGGCGGGTCGCGCCGGTACGGAGCGCACGGAGGGCGACCGCGATCGTGATGCTGCTCGAGAGCAGGCACACCGTATTGAAGATCGGGAGCTCCAGCACGTCCTTCGGATACGGCCCACTCAAACTCTTGCCGATGTAGAAGAGATAGGCGACCACGAAAACCGCGAAGAGCGAGCTCTCCGCGACGATGAGGCCGATCATGCCCACCCGCCCGCGCTCATTCATGGGGACCGTCCGGATCGTCGGGATGCTTCAGGTCCCAGAGCGGCCGCCGGCTCGAGACCACCGGGACCACGTCGAAGTTGTAGGCGGGCGGCGGTGAGGTCGTGGCCCACTCGAGTGTCCAGGCGTCCCACGGGTCGTCGCCCGCCGCGGCCCCCCCGCGCACCGACATCACGATGTTCACCAGAAACACGAGAATTGCCGCCGCCTGGAACAACACCCCGAGGGAGACGACGAGGTTCCAGAAGTCCCAGCCGCGGTCGGCGGGATACGTGTAGATGCGCCGGGGCATGCCGATCATTCCGAGCCAGTGCATGGGCAGGAAGGTGACGTTGAACCCGATGACGAAGAGCCAGAAGTGCCACCGGCCCAGCCGCTCACTCAGGAGGCGGCCCGTGACCTTCGGGAACCAGTAGTAGATCGCCCCGAAGATCGTGAACACCAGACTTCCGACCAGCACGTAGTGGAAGTGGGCCACCACGAAGTAGCTATCAGTGAGTTGCCAGTTGAATGGCACCACCGACAGCATGATCCCCGTGAGGCCGGCGCAGAGGAACTGGAAGAGGAACGCGCACGCGAAGAGCATCGGCGACGCGAACCGGATCCGCCCGCCGTACATC
>Ga0257156_1000020_pt1 | contig 20656 bp, 13 predicted proteins | sample NI49A_FD_185989 | JGI IMG/M metagenome (GOLD analysis project Ga0257156, IMG submission 185989) | Soil microbial communities from H.J. Andrews Experimental Forest, Oregon, United States - NI-49-A | ecosystem: Environmental > Terrestrial > Soil > Temperate forest > Bulk soil | place: USA: Oregon... | reverse complement strand
CGCGAGGGCTTGTGCCAGAACAGCTTGGGCTTCTGTTCGCAACCGGCACCGCGATCCGGCTCATCTCCGGGCCGTTGTGCGGACGGCTCGCCGACCTCACGCAGGCGCTTCGCGCCGTCCTCGCCGTCTGCACGGCGCTGGCCGCGCTCGTTGCTCTTGGTCTGTTGCCGGCAGCTGGCTTCTGGACGCTGTTGATGATCAGTGTGCTCCACGCGGCTGCGCTCGCGCCGATCACGACGCTCGCCGATGCCCTCGCACTGGCCGCCGCCGTGCCGCGCGATGGAACGACGAGATTCGAGTACGGCTGGGCACGCGGAACAGGCTCGGCGGCCTTCATCGCGGGCACGCTGGTCAGTGGGCAGGTGGTGAGCGCCTGGGGACTCACCTCGATCATCGTGTCGCATGCGGCGCTGCTCTCCGCCGCGGCTTGTGTGGCGATGCTGCTGCCCGAACACGCACGGCCCGAACGCTTGCCCGCGGTCGCCGGGCATGCTCCTGCGGGGGGCGTGCTCGAACTCCTGCGGATGCGGCTGTTCCGGCGCGTGATGCTGGTTTCCGCTCTCGTGCTCGGCAGCCATGCGATGCACGACGCCTTCGCGGTCATCCGCTGGAGCGCGGCGGGCGTCACCCCGGCCATGGCAAGCGTGCTCTGGTCGGAGTCAGTTGCCGCCGAAGTGATCGTATTTTTCCTGATCGGTTCCCCGCTCGTGAAGCGCCTGAGTCCGGCCGGCGTCATGGCGCTCGCCGCCATCGCCGGCGTGCTGCGCTGGGTGGCCATGGCGCTGACCACCGACGTGATGGCTCTCGCCATGGTGCAGCCGCTGCATGGGCTCACCTTCGCGGCGCTGCATCTTGCCTGCATGCGCCTCATTGCGGCGATCGTCCCACAACATCTGGCGGCGACGGCGCAAGCGATGTACGCGCTTGGTGCTGCGGCGACCACGGCGCTGCTGACACTCGCGTCGGGCAGGCTCTATGCGCGGCTCGGCGCTGAGGGGTTTCTGGTGATGGCGCTGCTCTGCGCGGCGGCCGCGCCGCTCACGTTGGGACTGCGCAGCGTCTACGCGAGGCCGGCCGGATCCCGGCAACGTCAATAACGCAGGAAGCGCCTTACCGGTGTCGCGTCGCGGTCCAGAACGCGAGCAGGTCGTCGCGGAACTCGGCGGCCTCCTCACCATTGCTGCGCGCTGGCGCCATTCCCGCCGGACGCTGGTGGAAACGACCGTGCTGGCGGGGGAACGCGGACAGTATCGGCTGATGCAACCGGCCCAGGCGATCCAGCTCCCGGCCACCATCCAGGTGATGCTGGCAGCGCGCATCGACCGGCTTGCTCAGGAGGACTAACGCCTCCTCCAGGTCGCCTCCGTCGTCGGCAACGATGTCCCGTTCACGTTCCTCCACCCGGTCGCCGAGCTCCCGGACGCGGCGCTTCGTCGTCGGCTCGACCACTTGCCGGCGGCCGAGTTCGTCTACGAGACGGGGCTGTTCCCGGATCCGAGTACGCATCCGGCGCCATATCGAGAGCCATTCCCGGCATGGGAATGGCCGAGGGAGTATTGCGGGGGCATGCGTTGCGAACCCGACTCCCTTTACAAGTGCGCGAGCACACGCACTCCGTTTTCCACATGCTTCGCCGGCACAACGACGACTTTGGCGCCGATGCGGTGGAATTCCAGATCGATCCTGGCGTGACCGAACGGCAAGTCGCGTATGCAGAGTGACTCGATATCCGACGGCAGCATCGGCCGCCGGATGTGCACTTCATTGCGACGGCCGTCGATGCGAATCCCCAGGCTCGCCTGCAGCAACAGGAACACGGCGCCCGAGGACCAGGCCTGCGGCAGGCAGGCCACCGGATACGGTGCCGGACCCTGGCCGGGTATGCGCGGGAACCCGCAGTACAACTCCGGCAGGCGCATGCCGAACTGATTCGCCGTCTCGAAGATGTCGCTCACGATCCGGACCACCTCGGCGCGCCCCCCGTAGCGTGAGATACCGGCAGCACACACCGAGGTATCGTGCGGCCAGATCGAGCCATTGTGATAAGACATCGGGTTGTAGCGCGGTTCGCCCTCTGCCAGCGTCCTGATGCCCCAGCCGCTGGCAAAGCGGCTCGACAACAATTGCGCCGCGACGGCAGCGGCGCGCTCCTCGCTGGGAACACCGCAGAACAGCAAGTGTCCCGGATTCGACCCGTACACTTTGCACGGCTCGCCGTCGCCATCGAGCGCGATCGCATAGTAATTCATCTCCGGCACCCAGAATCTTTCCTCGATCGCCGCACGCAAACGCTGGCTCCGCTGCATCCACCGATCGCTCCTTGCCTGATCACCGCGCGTCGCAGCCAGTTCCGACATGGCCTCGAGCGCTGCATAGGCGTACCCCTGGACCTCGACGACGGCGAGCGGGCCGCGCGGAAAGCGCCCGTCCGCGTGGAACATCGAATCGTGACTGTCTTTCCAGGCCTGGTTCACCAGGCCGCTTTGCTCGCCGCGCGCGTAATCGAGAAATCCCGTGGGGCTGCCGTCCAGCCGCCGCTCGATCCAATCGGTCGCCGCGAGCAGACGGGTCCAGATCCGATCGACGAGCGCGCGATCGCCGGTGCGCGCCTCATAGGCGGCGGCGAGCATCACGAACAGCGGCGTGGTATCCACGCCGCCGTAGTAGCAACCGAATGGAACCTCGCCCAGCGCCGCCATCTCCCCGCGCCGCGTCTCGTGCATGATCTTGCCCGGCTGAGCATCGCGAAAGGCAGATGTCTCCTCTGCCTGAGTCGAGGCGAGAAAGCTCAGCACACCCGCGGCGAGTTGCGGGTTGATCCAGAGCATCTGCAACGAGGTGATGATCGCGTCGCGTCCGAACTGAGTGGCAAACCACGGGATGCCGGCGTACGGGTACGGACCGGTCGGCAGCGCGGTCGTCAGCAACGCGAGATCAGAACGCGATTTCTCGATCCACTGATTGAAGAGGCGCCCGGACGTGCTGATCCATGCGCCTTGCCTCAAGCGCCCCTGCATGCTCGCTGACAACTCCGCCCCGGCGATGTTGAATCGGTCGGGCGACGGTGCGCTGTCGTCTTCGGCGCCGATCTCAAGATACATCTGCGCGCTCGCGCCGCGTCGCACCTCGATACGAAACTCCGCGTCGTGAGGCGATATCGACGCCGGAGGCAGGGAGAATGCTATGTCCGTCGAGCGCACGACCTCGTCACGTCCACGGTACGACAACTGCACGGTTCGCTCGGTGACGAGCGCGGGCAGATGAACGCCGCGCTCCTTGCGCACGTGCCCCTGCACTTCGAATATGTCGGCGAAATCGGCAGCAAACCCCAGTTTCAGCGGGACTTCCGCGTCGTGCTCGCTGAAGTTCGTGAGCGTCAATCGCTCATACAGGCGGCTGCCCCACAGGAAGCGGCTGCGCTCGATATGAATGACGCCTTGCGGCAGCGCAACCGCTCCGAGGGCCGCCAGGGGCCGGTTCGTGAGATGTGCCGTGAACACCGTGTTGTCCTGATTGATCGCGGCGCCGAGCAACGATGGCCGCCGGCCGGCAATGGCGAGCTCCAGGCGCGACAACACGCGCGTGTCGTTCGTGAACAGCCCATCGTCGCTGCCCTGAATGTCACCCAGGGCATCGGCCAGCAGGACCGTGTTGGCATCCTTCAGGGTGTACCGCGGCAGCAAGCCGCGGCGGTCTGCAGGTTCATCCGCCAGGCTCATAGCCGGTCTCCGTTACCCTTACGACACACGGCGTAACGGCCTGCGATTCAGCAACTGGGCATACACATCCAGATAGGCGCGCGCCATCATCGTCGCCGTAAAGCGCTGCTCGAAGACGGCGCGTATTCCGCGCCGCTCTATGGCTGCGATTCGCTCTATCGCCGCGAGCGCCTCGTCCTCGGAATTCACGATGAACCCGGTGATGCCGTCCTCGATCACCTCGGGTATCGCGCCGCAATTCCAGGCAATGACCGGCGTCCCGCAAGCCATTGCTTCGATCATGACGAGCCCGAACGGCTCCGGCCAATGCACCGGGGACAGCAGTGCGAGCGCGTTGCCGAGAAATTCCGATTTGCGTTCATCGCCGATTTCGCCGACGAACTCGACCCCCGGGTCATCGAGCAAGGGTTTCACGACCGTCTCGAAGTACACGGTATCGACAGCATCCACCTTCGCGGCCAGCTTGAGCGGGATGCGCGCGCGGCGTGCGACGAGGATCGCCACGTCCGGACGCTTTTCCGGAGAGATTCGTCCCAGGAAAGCGAGATACCGACCGGCCGGATGCTCGCGGAAGGCGTACTGACACAGCGGTACTCCGTGCGGCACGGTGGCCAGCCAGTTCGCGTTCAGCAAGGGTTTGCGCTGCTGATCGGAGATCGATACGAGCCCGAAGGACGGCCAACGGTCGTACGCGGACGGCAAGTCCTTGAGATCCAGGCGACCGTGCAACGTCGTCACCGTCTTGTGGGCCTGCTGTTCGAACATCGGGAAATGCACCAGATCCACGTGGAAGTGCAGGACATCGAACTGCGCGGACCGCCGTTTGACTTCGTGCAGCATGACCAGATGTGCGGCGAGGTCCGATCGCAATACCGCGGCGTCGAGGCGGATCGCCTGATCGCGCACCGGGACAAGACGCGCTTTGGTACGGGCATCGGCCGCGGCGAACAAGGTGACCTCATGGCCCAGCTCGACCAGTGCGTCGCACAGATGTGCAACAACCCGTTCCGTGCCTCCGTACAACCTGGGGGGCACAGCCTCGTACAGCGGCGCGATCTGAGCGATTTTCATGCTTTCCTGCACCGCGGCGGCACGACAAAGGTTTCGGCCCCGCGAAGGCTAGTCGCCTGACCGTCCGGGACCCGGCATCGGGCGACAGGCCAGGCCTGTTGCCGGAATTTCAACTCGCCATCCCTAGACGATCGAGCGCGCGTTGGGGGGCGCATAGGACGGACAAACGCTGCTCCCTCGGCGCCCTCGCCGTGCAACCGGGGTGGGCGCGGCCTCCCCCCGCGACTACCCGCTGCACCGGGGAGAAGGCGAGCGTCGGCACCGCGATCGCCCTGTGACCCCGAGCCATCCTGCGCCATCAGTAGGCTCGCGGTCAAGAAGCGCGCGGAGGGGTGCTGTTGGTCTATAGAAATGTCATCCCGTAACTGTTCAGGAAGAGTGTCACCCCATGGAGACATGGGAGACGCTCACGATGAGCCGAAAGGAAGTGCCCCAGGCCGGCCTGTTGACGGCGCATCGCCACGCATTCCCCCCAAGCCAAGGGCCGCATCGAGCGCTTCTGGCAAACCCCGCAGGACCGCCTCGTGAGCGAGTTGCGTCTGCGCGGCATCGCCACGCTCGAGGCGGCCAATGCCTTTCTCCCCGCCTTCCTCGCTGACCTCAACACGCGCTTCGCGTGGCCGCCCGCTGACCCCCGGGGCGCCTGGCGCCCGGCCCCGCGCGATCTCGCCGCCGGGCTGAGCTGTCGGTACACGCGCCGCGTCGCCCACGACAACACTGTCCGCCTCGGCCCCCGCTGGGTACAACTGCCCCGCCGCCGCTCCTACGCGGGCCGTCGCGTGGAACTTCGGGAGTGCTTCGACGGCCGCCTGCTCGTCTTCGCGGACGGTGCCTGCCTCGCCGCCCAGCCCGCGCCCCCGGCGTTCATCCTCCGCCCGCGCCGCTCGCCCAACGGCGATCGCCCCCGGCGCGGCCCGCATCAGTCAGGACACAGTGGGAGCGGGATGGTATTTGACACGCCCCCCGGACCCGCCTAGACTCTCCGCCAAAGCCCGCCCACCTTAGCGGGGAGCCTCCCTCATGAAGTCCCCTGATGCCCGGTGGATGCATCCCCCGCCGCACCAGGCGCTCTTGCGAGTTCGCTTCGGCTGAAGCGCTGGCAATCCAGCCGAGCGGAGGTCCAGATGGCGTTCCTCGTGCGGCTACTGATGAGCGCCGCGGCCTTGTTCGTTGCGGCGAGGGTAGTGCCGGGCATTCGTCTCGGGGTAGGCGACCGTCTCAATACGCCCAGTGATTGGATGACTCTCCTCGTCGTTGCCGTGATCTTCGGCGTGGTGAATGCGGTGGTTTGGCCGGTCGTATTCTGGTTGACGTTGCCGCTGACCCTCGCCACGATTGGTCTGTTCGTGCTCGTCATGAACGCGCTCATGTTCATGCTCACGAGCCGGATCACCGGGGCCCTGGGGCTGGGCTTTCGCGTCGACGGATTCGTCCCTGCGTTCGCCGGTGCGCTGGTCATGTCCATCGTGAGCCTTCTGCTGAACTACTTCCTGGCGGCGAACTGGTAGCGAATGACCGATGATGATCACTTACTCGCGCTCGGAGGTATCACATGTAGAACGTGCAGATGACGGGCGAGGGGCACAAGCTGACCATCACGGTGGACCTCTCGAAAGAGTTTGTACCGTCCACATACGGGAAGACCATTCCGCCTCAACGGAGGGGAGTGTCTCCGTCCCTGACCGAGAGGAGAAGGTTGGCCTGAACGTCCTCGGAAGAAGTGAGGTCGGCCCTTTCCATACGCGACCGCCTCGACAATGTTCAGCGACATGGACATGCAGTCCTGGCTGGAGAAGGCGGAGGCCGAGCTGCAGAGTCTGGCATGACGCTGAAGGAGGCCACGATGGCTGGACAAGACAACCTTCACATCGTTCGAGAGATATTCGCGGCGTGAAACGCGCATGACGTGGAAGGCCGCGTCAAGCGATTAGACACGAAGACGACGTGGAAATCGGATGCCTTTCCCGCGCTGTTCTCGGGTATGAAGGGGCTCGGCAGTTCTTCAAGCTCTACGTCACGGCGTTTCCCGATCTTCACGTTGACATCGAGCAGATCCTCCCCGCCGGCGACAGTCATGTGGTGGGCCGCTGGCGCTCTAAGGGAACCCACGACTGTTGGCACGGTCCTTCTTGAGAACGCTGGTGACGATCAGAGGCGGCTGGGGCCCGTGGAGGATCGTGGCCCCTGGCACTGCTCCTGGTCTCATGCTCGGTACAGGGAGGTATCGGAGATGGCAAAGCTCATGGAGTCGCTGAGGTTACTCCTTGCCAGGATCAGAAGACTGATCGTCGGAGGACGATAGGTTCCCTTCGTCCGGACCGCTCAGGCTGCTGGAGACGACGGGAGGAAGCCCATGCCCAAGTAGAGGCATGTGTAAGCGCAGCCAGAGGGCTTTGAGCGGCTGCTCACATCGCGGAGCGGGCCGGCGCGAAGATTCGGTGCCCTTATGGGGCTGGGCACCCCGTTTTCGGCTCGCCCAAGCGGCGAGTGGAAGACTCCCATCGAACTCTTTAGGAGGGCAGACGATGCAGCGGTATGTCTTCCTGGCCTTGCTGTCTCTCGCGCTCTCCGTTGCCCCAGCGGCATGGGCTGGGCCGGAGGATGAGATTCGGGCACTCTTTGAGCGGTTTGTCGCAGCTCAGAACGCTCACGACCTAAGCGCGGTGGGGGATCTGCTGTGGGACTCCGCGCGCTTTCTCTGGGTCACGCGCGGAACCCCGATCTGGGGCCGTGAGGCCGGGTTGAAGCGATTCGACGCCCTCTATCATGGCACGTGGCATCTGGAGCCGAACGCGGCAGAACTCCAAGTGACCATGCTCAGTAGTGACGTGGCGCAACTGTACGTGCCCATCGTCTTCACGATCGGCGCGGCGGGGCAGGAGGCGCACACCACGCGCTTTCTGATGAATCAGACGATCATCAAGACACCCGCCGGATGGAAGGTGGCGAGCATTCTGCCGATCCCGGTTCCTGTCCGGGCCGCGGGCATCCCCTCATCGGCTGGACCCGGAGCGCGCGCGTCGGTGGGTCAATAAGGGTGAAACTCGGAAGCTTAGCGTCGACCTCGGCGTTCCCACCGACGCCCTTCCGCTTGGACCGACGATCCCGCCCTACGAACGCCCCCGTCCTCATCGACGGCACCACATGCTATGCCCGCCTGCGGAGAGGTCACTCCTTCCTGCATCTCATCTCTGGGTCGAACTTCCGGTCAAGAGGAGGGCAAGACACGGGCCAGCCGTAACGCGCTACGGCTTCAACTGTGCGCGAATCTCCCCGCTCGGGTTGGCGGCGCTGTGCACGTTGACGTGGAGGTTTCCCGCCCGTAGGCGTCATATTGGGCGCGCGTTAGCTGCGCATTCGGTGGAACGGACCACACGTTGTCGGCCGTTTTGATCAATCTGCCCGCTCACAAGCACGAGGTTGCACAACGGTCAAGGGCTGTCAACGAACTACCGACGCCCTGGCTTGTCGCGCTCCTCCTGCCAGAGCTGCTCGCAGCGGCCGTGGAACGTGAACACGCGTCCATCGGGGTACGTGGACTCGAACGAGCCGTCGGCCGTACTCACGATGATCTCGCCGCAGACTGAACAGAGCCCGGTCGGCCTCCGTTGATCGTGATCGCCTCGACGCCCTATTGTCGTCCACGACTACATGCGCGGCATCGCACGTGGGCCACTCCTTCGACCACACGTCACGGACGGGAACAAGCGGGTGCTTGCGTTCTATGAGACCTGTCTCCGGTCAATACGCGGCCGCATGACCTCCGCTCAGGCCTTGCGCGATGTTTGAGTCAGGAACGAGCTAATCAGCTGGGTTAGCTTCTTGCTGCCGCACTTCGGACAGGCTGGACGAGCTTTCTCATGCTGGGTGACTGACAACCGGAGTGTGACCTTCCGATTGCACGCCTCGCAGTGGTACTCATACCTGGGCATGGCTCCTGCCTCTCGGCGCTCCATTACCCGTCCCGCGCATCCCGGGTCCCGCTCTCTCTCGCAAATCGGAGATGTCGCCCGCGATAATCTGTCCCGGCACCAGCCGCTAACCTTCTCGCAACGAGACCTTCACCGTGCGACCCTGCTGGTCAATCGATACCTTGTCCTCCCTGGCCAGCCAGCCCACGCCCATAAGCAGAAGCTGCTCGGAGAGTTTCGTCCCCTGTCGGAGCCTGCCCAGGGTCGCCGGCCCGTGCTCATGCAAGTACTGCCAGATCATCCCCGCTCCATCTCCAATCTCTCGTTCCATCGCCATCCTCTTGAGTGCGGAAGCTCTCAGCCGTCGGGCGTCCTGGATCGAGCCGATCCGCTCGGGGACTGCCAGGCATTGCGCCGGTCGGCGTCGGGTCGGATTCGTGCCATGGAGCATCGCGTGCACCGTCTGCTCGAGCCGTCGCACGCGACGTGACAGGATCGTGAGAATCCGCCTGACCAGCTCCGGGGTCTCATCCAGCAATCGCCAGAAGTGGGCGCGATCGACGCTGAGCAGCCGGAGATCGGTCGTGGCTAGGATCGTCGCGGATCGCGGCTCCCCGTCGAGCAGGCTCATCTCGCCAAAGAAGTCACCCGGATGGAGCTCACTCCCAGTTCCGACCGGCGTTCGCACCGCCACCGCGCCGTCGATGATGATGCAGAATGAATCACCGGGCTCGCCAACCTGCGTCACCACCGTCCCCGCCGGAGCCTCGACGATCCTCGAGAGCTCGACCACCCGACGCAGCTCGGCCTCATTGAACCCGCTGAAGAGCGGAACTCGCTGCAGATGTCGGATTCGCGCATCTCCGGAGGGCACCGTAGCGCCAGCGCGGGCCTGCTCTGCCTCGTCAGGATCGTGGAAAGGTAAGCGATCGGTTTGCTGATCGAACTCCATACGCGCCTCCTAGGTGTTCCGGTCCTCCTCCGCCTGCTCCAACCAGAACCGCAGGTTCATCTCGCAGAAGAACTTCGCCGGGCGCTTCTTCTTCACCTTCGTACGGCACTGAAGCTAGGCGTCGTCACGGAGTCGGCACCCCTAGGCAGGGCATCGTTCTCCCACATTGGGCGCAGACGAATAGGGGTATTCGATTCAGCGGGCTCGGCGCTTCGAACACCTTGTCCATCGCCCGGCCGATATCCCGTTTATGGTAACCCGCCCCTAACGTCTCAAGCGCGAACTTGGCGAGGCACGTCTGGCACCAGAACTTGCCGTGCGCGGCCCCGCGAAGGAGTTCCCCCACCGCGCGGCGGACAAACTGTTCTGTCGTATGTGGCATCGTGCTAGCTCGGGCGCTTCGCCCCGTTTCAGACTGGCGGCGTAGGTATCGGGAGATCTTTCGCTAGCATCGATGAAGGTGGGGAAGGAGGCTTGCTCTCACTCCCGCTCGTCACATTCGGAGTTATGAGACTCGGCTGAGTCTTCTTCGATGGCTGGTGTGCACTCGTTACCTTCGAAGCAGCCGGAGCTTTGAAACTCGGCTTCCGCTTCTCCGAAGGCTTGCGCTTCTTGCTCATGGCTGACTCCCTCTCAAGTTAGGTTGGGCGTGTTGACTGGCGCCGCGCTGATCCACGGCTACGCATACGCGGCGCCCCTGCGAGGCCCTGAAAGCGTTGAGGCGCGCGGCAGAACGCACGGCGGGCCAGCGCCGCGTGGCTGGCCCGCCACTCGCGTGCTTACTTCGTCAACGCGTCCGCGCCAGCCTTGGCGACCTGCGCATCCTGCTCGGAGGCGGCGCCAGACACGCCGACCGCGCCGACGATCTTCCCGTCCACCAGGATCGGAATCCCGCCCTCGAGCGGGCTGGCTCCGCTCAGTCTCAGCAATCGAAGGTTGGCGCCACCCTGGCCCACGAGGTCCTGGAACACCTTGGTGGGACGCCGATAGAGGACGGCCGAGTACGCCTTGTCCTTGGCGGCTTCGATACTGCCCAGTTGCGTGCCGTCCATGCGTGCAAGCATGACGAGGTGGCCGCCCGAATCGAGGACGGCGATCACCATGTTCCACTGGTTCTTCCTCGCCTCCGCCTCGGCACCCGCGAGCACCTTCTTGGCCTGCTCGAGGCTGATCGGGGCGCCGTAGGGGATCTGCGGCGGCGGCGGCGCCACCGGCTGCTGGGCCCCAGCGGGAAGAGAGGCGGTCAGCAATATGGTCACAGCAACCAGCGATAGCAGCGTTGCTATCTTCATAGGATTTCCTCCTGAAGGGAGCGGCCGTTGAGCGGATGGCTGCCTCTGAGTTGGCAGCCCACTGACACTGAGCCGATACGCCGGAGGATCGACAAAATCACGTACGGAGTCAAGGGGTCTCTCGGCGCGAGAAACTCCCGCTGATCTACGACTTGCCCTTCGCCTTCCACCCGCGCTCGCCCTCGTGGTCGTGCGGCTGCTTCACCTTGAGCCACTTCAACGTCCGCCCGCCGACGTAGGGTGACGCCGACGCAGCCTCGGAGACCATTTAGGTCTCGGCTGCCGCCCGACTAGCAAACGCCCAGGCCCGCTGGTTAGCGCTGCGGGCGGTCGTGTATTCGAGGATGCGCGCGGTTTCGGAGGCGACCTCCGCGCCCAGCATCCGTTCCAGCAGGTGCAACGTCGCGTCGATACAGAGGGACACGCCGCCCGCAGTAATCAAACGCCCCTCGTCCACCAGCGGTGCCTCGACCGCGCGCACCTTCGGATAGCGGTTGTGCATCAGAGCCAGGGGCTGCTCCTCCGGACTCACAACTTCGCGCTTCGTGGTGGCGTGGCGGCCATCCAAGAGGCCCGTGGCCGCCAGGATCATGCCGCCCGTGCAGACCGACATCACCACCGAGTCCTTCGCCCGGGCACGAATGAAATCGAGCGTGACCGTGTTGGCTGTCTGCGCGGGCCATCCGGGACCACCGGTGATGATCAGGGCGTCCACGGGCGGGCAGTCACCCACACCGTACTGGGCCAAAACAGTAAGTCCGTTGGACAGGACAACGGGCCCGGGCTCCGGGGCCACCGTAAGCAACTGGATCTGCGGCGCGATTCTGCGGGCCATGGACAGCACGCCGAACGTCGCCAGGTCGATGGGCTCGACACCCGGGTAAAGAAAGACGGCAAATTTCATATTAGTGAGATCCCCCAGGTCGCCTCGCGCCTCGTCTACTCGATGACCTGATCCGCCCGCAGCAGGAGCGACGGCGCGATCGTCAGGCCGAGCGCCTTCGCGGTCTTCAGGTTGATGACCAGCTCGAACTTTTCTGGGTGCTCGACCGGAAGGTCGGCGGACGGCGCCTTTCAGAATCTTCGATGCTTTGCCCGGCTTGCGCCCGCGGCTCACTGCTTCTTCAGGCGCATGTCCTCGTAGGGCGCAGCGAAGTAGAGCTGCGCGTTCAAGCCGATGGCGGGCTCCTCGACCCGCGGGCCGACTCCGTGCAGGGTGGCGGGGTCGAAGATGGGGCCGAACATGACGCGGTCGTGCATCAGGCGCTGGATCCGATGCAGCAGCGCCTCACGCTTCTTGCGGTCGCGCTCGTGCGCCTGCTGCTGGAAGAGATCGTCGATGTCGGGATATCCGCCCGAGGCGTATGGCGCGCCAGTGATGACGAAGGTTTCGAGGCGCACGGCGGTGCTGCCCGGCGCCGCCGAGACCGTCACGAGGACGCCGCCGAGCTTCTTCGACCGCCACGCCTCCATGTAGGTCGCCCGCTCCATGCTGCGCACTCGCGTGCGAATGCCCACCGTGGCAAGGTAGTTCGCCACGGCCTCTCCCATGGTCGTGAATGGAGGGAGGGGGGTGAGGTCGCCGGCGTCGAATCCTTTGGGATACCCGGCCTCGGCGAGCAGGCGCTTGGCCTGCGTCGGGTCGTAGGGATACGGCTCGATGCGGAGCGCGAAGTCCATGACCCCCGGGATGATCGACCCCGTCAGGCGCGAGAACCCGAGCCGCTCCGCCTCGTTGAGTCCCTGCTTATCCACGGCCAGGGCCGCGGCCAGGCGGACGCGGCGGTCGCTCCACGGCGACTTGGGATTCCACTGCTCGGGGTATTCCATCCACCACGTGGCCGGAGCAATCACCTTGGCCAGGCGTAGCTTGGGGTCCGCCGTGATCGTGGCCGCTTCGAGGCCGACCATCAGGTAGCCGATATCCGCCTCGCCCGTCTTGAGCATGGCCAAGCGTGTCGTGCGGTCGGGGACGCCCTTGATGACGACGCGCTTGATCGAAGGCTTCTTGCGCCAGTACTGCTCGTTCGCTTCGAGCACCAGCTCGACGCCGGGAGTCATGCGCGAGAAGCGATAGGGCCCGAGCCCCACCGGCTGGCGCCTGAATTCGTCCTCGCCAACCTTCTCGATGTACTTCTTGGGCACGATCCACGCCGCGCCCGTCGCGGGGGTGGCGTAGAACACCAGGAAGTCGGGCCACGGCGCGTGCAGGACGAAGCGGATGCGATGGGAATCGATGATGTCCACGGCCTTCACGCGGTCGTGCAGGAGCTTGGCCGACGCGCCTCGATAGCGCTGGAAGCTGAACCGCACGTCTTCCGCCGTAAAGGGGTCGCCGTTGTGGAACCTGAGACCCTCGCGCAGCTTGAACTCGTACACGAGCCCGTCCGGGCTCTCCGTCCAGGACTCGGCCAGACAGGGCGCCATGTCATTGCCGGGCAGCGGCTTGATCAGGGCGTCGTGCAGAGCATACAGGAACACGAACGGGGTGCCGATTCCTGGGGTCTCGCCGGGGTCGAGAAAGGTGGGGGCGATCGAGGCATCGAAGGCAATCGTCAATTGGCCGTCCGGCTGGGCCTGCGCGGCGGCCTCGCCGGTCGATGTCCCCAACGCAAGCAGAAACAGGAGCGCGACCGACGCCGTGAGCCTACTCATGTCGAGCCTCCATGTGGTCCTCGAACAGCTCGAACGTCCTGAGAACCGCACACGCACCCGTCATGTTCGGCGACGTTCAAGGAGCTGCGCTATTGCCGCAACAAAGTCACTGACCTCGATCGGCTTGCCCTGGTACGCGTCGAACCCGGCGGCCATGATCTTCTGCCGGTCCTCGCTCATTACCGACGCGGTCATGGCCATGACGGGAATCGCCCGCGTAGTCTCCTCGGCTCGGAGCCGTCTGAGCGCCTCGACCCCGTCAATCCCGGGCAGCCGAATGTCCATCAGGACCAGACTCGGGCACCGTTCTCGGGCAAGGCGGACGCCCTCTTCGCCCGTCTCGGTCTCGATGACCTCGTAGCCCTTGAACGTCAACACGTCCCTGACGAGCTTCCGGTTCTTGTCGTTGTCCTCGACGATCAGGATCAGCTCGCCGGCCATGGGCTCACCGGAAGTGTGAAGGTGAAGGTGGACCCTCGGCCCAGTTCGCTCTCGACCCAGAGCCGGCCCCCGTGCAGCTCGACGAACTTCTTCGCCAGGGTCAGGCCGAGGCCGGTCCCCTCCTGCTTGCGCGTCTCGTCGCTCCCCACCTGGCGGAACTCTTCGAAGATGGCCGCCTGGTCCTCGGGGGCGATCCCGATGCCCGTGTCGCTCACGGAGATCTCGACCAACCCGTTGGTGAGCACAGCCTTGAGGCTCATCCGGCCCCCCTCGGGGGTGAACTTCACCGCATTGGAGAGGAGATTGAGGAGCACCTGCTTGACCTTGCGCTCGTCCCCCACGACCTCCCCCAGCCGAGGGTTGATGTCGACCTGCAGGGCGATGCCGTGGCGGCCGGCCCGCTCCCTGACCAGGGTGACGGCATTCTCCAGGGCGCTCGGCAGATGGAAGGGGGCCGGGGCCAGCTCCATGCGGCCGGCCTCGATTTTGGAGAGGTCGAGGATGTCGTTGATAAGCGACAGGAGGTGCTGGCCGGAGGCGTAGATGTCCTTGAGGTATTCCTCCTGCTTGTCGTTGAGGGCCCCGAACATCCGCTGGATCAACACCTCGGAGAACCCGATGACGGCATTGAGCGGAGTGCGCAACTCATGGGACATGTTCGCGAGGAACTCGGACTTGTGGCGGCTGGCGGCTTCCAGCTGGCGGCTCTTGTCCTCGATCTCGTGGAAGAGCCGGGCATTCTGGATTGCCAGCGCTGACTGCGTGGCGAAGGTCCGAAGCAGCTCGATCGTCTCGGCCGGGAACTCCCCGGGCTGATTGCGGGTCACCCCGAGACAGCCGATCAGCCGGCCTTCGCGGACCATCGGGACGGCGAGGATGGCCCGGACGCCAGACTCGACCAGGATCTCCCGCAGCCGCCCCTCGTAGGCGGCCGGCACGGTGATGTCGGGCACCTGGATCGGCTCCAGCGTGATGGCCGTCCGCCCGAGCACCCCTTCCCCCTTCCGGATCCGCGTGGTGCGCCGCGCTTCCGCGAGGGCTCCGCCGGGGTCGGTGCCCGCCCGTTGGACGAACTCCTCGGTGCCCTCGTCGTACTCGAACACCACCCCCCCATCCAGCGCCGACAGCTGAACGGCCCGCGACACGATGGTGGTCAGCACCGTCTCGAGATCGAGGGTGGAGCTGATCGCCTGACCGACCTCGCCGAGCGCCTGAAGCTCGCCGACCGAGCGGCTCAGTTCCTGCGTTCGCGCCTGCAGCTCGGTCAGCAGGCGGGCGTTCTCGATGGCAATGACGGCCTGGTCGGCGAAGGTCTTGAGGAGAGCGATCTCGTCGTCGGTGAACCCACCGGGCTCCCGGCTCGTCACTCCGATCGACCCGATCGCTTCGTCGTGGCGGAGCAGCGGCACCACCACAATGCTTCGGATGCCACGGGCACGAGAGGTGGCATGCTGGGTTTCGGGCAATCGGGGATCGGTGTGGGCGTCGGCGATATTGACCGGCGCTCGATCGCGAATGGCCTGGGCGGTCGTCGCTTGGGATTCGAGCGACTGCGGGTAGAACGCCCTCAGGGCAGCGTCGCCAGCATCGTCGGTGCTCGTGAGCGCGGCGAGCACGATCTGATCGTCGGTGACCCGGGTCAGGACGCCCGTGTACGCCCCCAGCAGGCGGACGGCGCTGGCCACGATCGCATCGAACACCGGCTGGACATTCGTCTGCGATTGACTGATCACGCGCAGGATGTCGCTGGTGGCGGTCTGCGTCTCCAGCGCCGTCGTCAGCTCGCGATTCCGGGCCTCGAGCTCCTTGAAGAGCCGTACGTTTTCGATGGCGATCACGGCCTGGTCGGCGAAGGTGTGGAGGAGCGCGACCTGATTGTCAGGAAAGGCGCCCGCTTGGGCCCGGGCGACCCAGATCACGCCGATCGGGGTGCCCTCACGGGACATCGGAACGGCCAGGATGCTCCGCCAGCGGCCGCTGGCGGCGACCTCGCGGGGATACTCTGTGTCGGCCAGGGCGTCGTGGAGGTGAACGAGGGCGCCACTGAGTAAGACGCGTCCCGTCGCGTGTTCAAGACTCGGAGGCATCGGGTAGAGGCGGCTCGTGAGCTCGAGGACCTCGGGCGTAAAGTTGTGGTGAGCCACCAGGTGGATGAGCTCACCGTCGAAGCGGAAGACCGCGCCGTACAGGGCTCCAGACAACGCGACGGCATTCCGGAGAATCGTCTCGAACACCGGCTGCACGTCTGTCGGCGACTGGCTGATCACCCGCAGGATCTCGCTGGTCGCCGTCTGCTGCTCCAGCGCCTCGGTCACGTCACGGTTCCGCTGCTGCAATTCCGTGAACAGGCGCACGTTCTCGATCGCGATGACCGCCTGATCGGCGAAGGTCTCCACGAGTGAGACCTGCTTGTCGGTGAACGGTTTGACCTCCAGCCGGTAAATGGTGATAGTTCCGACAAGAGTGTCGCCCTTGAGCATCGGGACCGCGAGCATCGTCCGGATTAGGTCCACGTCTCGCGCCGCGTACGCATAGTCGGGATCGGCCTGAACGTCAGGGATGTGCACCGTTCGCCGTTCGAGGGCGGCGCGTGCCGAGATGCTGTGTCGCCCTGGGGCGACCGGGTTCCGATATACGAACTCCCTGACCTCAGGGCCCACGTTGTAGGACGCCGCGGCCCGGAGAAGTTCGCCGTCAAACCGGAAGATGAACGCCCTCTCGGCTTCGCATAGCCGGACCGCGTTCTCGGCCATCGTGTCGAAGACGGGCTGCAGGTCGAAGGCTGAGCGGCTGATCACCTTGAGCATCTCGCTGGTCGCCGTCTGTTGGTCCAGGGCCTCGGTGAGGTCGCGGTTCCGGGCCTCCAGCTCCTTGAACAGGCGCACGTTCTCGATGGCGATGACCGCCTGATCGGCGAAGGTCTTTACGAGCCCGATCTGCTTGTCGAGAAACGGCTTGGACTCGCGCCGATCCACGGTGATGGCGCCGATGACCTCGCCCTCACGGAGCATCGGGACGGAGAGGGTGCTTCGGACGCTCGAAGCCCGCGCCGCCTCCGTCAGCTCGAACTCGGGATCGATCAAGACGTCTGGGATGTGAACGAGGGAACGCGTCTGGATGGCCCGCGCGGTGATGCTACCCCGGCCCGGCGGACGCGGAAACGCGCTCTGGAGCGCACTGGCCCACGCCGCACTGGTGTCGGCCTGCGCAACGAGGTGGATGAGCTCGCCGTCGAACGTGAATACGGCACACTCCCGCGCGTCGCACAATCGCTTCGCGCGCGCGGCGATCGTGTCGAAGACCGGCTGGACGTCTGTCGGTGAGCTGCTAATCACGCGCAGGATCTCACTGGTGGCCGTCTGCTGCTCCAGGGCCTCGGTGAGATCCCGATTGCGCGCCTCCAGTTCCTTGAACAGGCGGACGTTCTCGATGGCGATCACCGCCTGGTCGGCAAAGGTCTCGAGCAGGGCGATCTCGTTGTCTGAGAACGGCCCGGGCTCGGCACGGGCAACCATGATGGCACCAATGGGATCCCCTTCCCGCAGCATTGGGACGAAGAGGCCGCTGCGAAATCCGATCGCGCGGGACAGGGCCTGAGCCTGGTACTCGGGATCGACCTCGACGTCGGGTATGTGGACAACCGCGCGCTCCAGGATTGCCCGTCCGAATCCGTGGCCCCGGCCGGGACGGGCCGGGTATAGGCGACGCGCCGCCTCCAGGGCTTCGAGAGAGTAGTTATGATGGGCAACTAGATGGAGCAGCTCGCCGTCGAACCGATGGAGCGCGCTGAAAAGTCCATCGCACAACCTCATCGCGCTTCTAACGATCGTGTCGAAGACCGGCTGCACGTCGGTCGGCGAAGTTGAGATTACACGCAGGATCTCGCTGGTGGCTGTTTGCCGCTCTAACGCATCTTTCGTCTCATTAAACAAGCGGACGTTCTCGATGGCGATCACGGCCTGGTCGGCGAAGGTCTTCAGCAGGCTGATCTGGGTGTCGGAGAAAGGCCGGACCTCCTGGCGACGCACCTGGATGTTGCCGATCGCGACGTCTTCCCTCAGCAGGGGAACGCTGAGCGTCGTCCGATGCCCCAGCCTCCTGGCGAATGCGCTGCCTTCCGGGAAGTCGTCGACCTCGGCCTGAAGGTCGCGAATGTGGATCAGCCGCCGTTCGATCACCGTGCGGCCGCCGAGCGTGCCCCGGTGGAGCGGGATGTTGGCGTCCACCGGCATCTCCCCGTGATGCGCGACGAGGTGCAAGACATCTCCCTGGACGCGCAAGACAATGACGTCGAACGCCTCGCACAGTCGGGCCGCGCTGTGCGCGATGGCGTCGAACACGGGCTGCACGTCGGTCGGCGACTGGCTGATCACCCGCAAGATCTCAGCCGTCGCCGTCTGCTGCTCGAGGGCCTCGGTGACCTGCGCATGCGCCTGGGTGAGCGCCCGATTCTTCTCCTCGAGTTCGGTGAACAGGCGGACGTTCTCGATGGCGATGACTGCTTGGTCCGCGAAGCTTGTCACCAGATCGACCTGCTTGTTGGTGAAGGCGCGGACCTCCCTGCGCCACATCACGATGGCGCCAATGAGCATGCCCTCCCTGAGCATCGGGACGCCCAGGTACGTCCGAGAGCCTGCGATCCTCTGAGCCTCAACCTGCTGAAACTCGGGGTCGGCCAGAACATCGAGGATCTGAACCGTCCTGCGCTCGAGGGCGACCCTGCCCCCCACAGATCCACGCCCCGGACGGAGCTCCACCCCCTGCCAGAACTCCATGTATTCCCGCGAGACGCCGTAGAACGCTCCCACCCGCAAGACCTCGCCGTCGAACCGGTAGAGGTTCCCCTGGGCGGCGTCGCAGAGTTTCGTTGCGTTCTCGATCAAGGTGTTGAGCACTGGCTGGAGGTCAAACGTGGAGCGGCTGATCACCTTCAGGACTTCGCTCGTCGCGGTCTGCTGCTCCAGGGATTCGGTGAGGTCGGCATTCTTGGCCTGAAGCTCGGTGAGCAGCCGCGCGTTCTCGACGGCGATCACCGCCTGATCCGCGAACGTCTGGAGCAAGTCGATCTCGGCGGGCGCGAAGCCCCCGACCTGAGCCCGGGTGACCGCGATGACCCCGAGGACGTCGGCTCCGCGCAACATCGGCACCGCGACGGCCGAGCGGAAGCCGCGCGCCCTGGCCTCCTCGCGGAACTTCGGACTCCAGGATGGGTCCGTATTCGCGTCGACGATGTGCTGCACGGTCCGAGTCAGCACTGTTCGACCGGAGAGCGAGCCCTCGACCGGGCGGTGCGGTACCCCGCGCTGCTCCATGAACGGCTCGATACTCCCGGGCAAGCCGCCTCGCGCCGCGGCCAGACGGATGAGCTGGTCCTCCTGCCGGAAGGCCCACACCGAGGCCGCCCAGGCTCCGAGCAGCCGCATGCTGCTGTCGGCGATGGCCTCGAAGACTGGCTGGACGTCAGCCTGTGCCTGGTTGATCGCGCGGAGGATCTCGGCGGTGGCAGTCTGACGATCGAGGGCGTCGGTCAGCTGGCGATTGCGGGCCTCCAGCTCTTTGAACAACCGCACGTTCTCGATGGCGATGACGGCCTGGTCGGCGAAGGTCTGAAGCAGCGCGATCTGCTTGTCCGTGAACGGATCCGCATCCGTGCGCCGAAGATTGATCGTGCCCACCGCCGTCCCTTCCCGAAGCAGCGGAACGGCCAGCACCGTCCGATAGCCGAACTCCCGAGCCAAGGCGCTGCCCACGGGAAACTCCTTCGCCTCAGCCTGAAGATCAGCCACGTGAACGGGCCGCCGCCCAAGCACGGCGCGCCCCGCAACGGTCCCCTGCACGACCGGGATCAGGCGACCCATGGGGGCGGGAATCGGGCCGTGGTGAGCGGCCGCTTTTAGGCTGCGCCCGTCCAGGTGGTAAATTTCTGCATCGTCGGCCCCGCAGAAGCGCCCGGCGCTCCTGACCACCGCGTCCAGCACGGGCTGGAGATCCGTCGGTGAGGTGCTGATGACCCTCAGGATTTCCGCCGTGGCCGTCTGCTGTTCAAGGGCGTCCGTGAGGTCGGCGTTCTTGGTCTGCAGCTCGGTGAGCAGTCGCGCGTTCTCGATGGCGATGGCCGCCTGGTTGGCGAACGTCTGGAGCAGCACGATCTGCGAGTCAGTGAAGGGCTGTACCTCGGTGCGCCGAATGGTGATCACCCCGATGGCGATGCCCTCGCGCAGGAGGGGGACGCTCAGGATGCTCCGGTGGCCGTTCCGTCGAGCGAACTTGCTTCCCTCCGGGAATTCCTCTGCCTCCGCCTGCAGATCCGCCACGTGGATTGGTTGCCGGTCGAGAACCGCTCGCCCGGTGACGGTATCGCGGCTGGTCGCGGACATAACAAGTCCCGGATCGGAGGGGATCCGGCCATGGTGCGCCACGCGGCGCAGGAGGTCCCCGTCCAGTCGAAGGATGATGGCGTCATAGGCCACACAGAGGCGAGTGGCGCTTTCGGCCACCGCGTCGAGGACCGGCTGGATGTCGGTGGGGGACCGGCTGATGACATGGAGGATCTCGGCCGTGGCCGTCTGCTGCGCCAGCGCCTCGCCAAGGGCGCGCTCCTGGTCGTCATACGAT
>Ga0257156_1000019_pt1 | contig 21037 bp, 20 predicted proteins | sample NI49A_FD_185989 | JGI IMG/M metagenome (GOLD analysis project Ga0257156, IMG submission 185989) | Soil microbial communities from H.J. Andrews Experimental Forest, Oregon, United States - NI-49-A | ecosystem: Environmental > Terrestrial > Soil > Temperate forest > Bulk soil | place: USA: Oregon... | reverse complement strand
CGCCAGCAGGCTCCCGGTGCCGAGCACGCTCGCCGCGTAGAGAGGGTCGAAGCCCACGTCGATCGCCCAGGCGAGCTGGTGCAGCGAGACCAGGAAGCTCCCGAGCCCGGTGAGCAGGTACACCGCGAAGAGCAGCCAGAAGTGCGGCGTCCGCATCGCCGCGGCCACCGTCCAGGTCGGGACGGACGGGGCGGCGTGACGCGCCGGGTCTCCGGGCTCCGCGTCAACCGTGGAGGGCTCGCGGGTCGGGAAGGCGCGGACGATCGGGATCACCGCGGCCGCCATCATCGCGGCGAGGGCCAGATACGAGCGCCGCCAGCCGATCGAGGAGATCAGGAGCTGGACCACCGGAGCGGACGCGGCCCGCCCGAAGCCGTTGGCGGACTGCACCATCGAGATGGCGAGCCCCCGTCGCCGCACGAACCAGCGCGAGAGGATCGGAACCGAGACCACGAGGCCGAGGCAGTTCGACCCCAGCGTCATCACGAGGCCGTAGAGCAGGACGACCTGCCAGAGCGAGGACACCGCCGCGTTGGCCGCGAGCCCACCCGCCAGCAGGATCGCGCCCGCGGTGACGAGCGCGCGGGTCCCGAGGCGATCCACCAGGACGCCGACGAGGGGCGAGCTGATCCCGATCACGAGCTGCGAGACCGAGTAGGCCACCGAAGTCTCGGCCCGACCCCACCCGAACTCCCCGAGGTAGGCCACGAGGAACACCGCGTAGGAGTGCATCAGCCCCTGCGCGATCGCGTAGCCGAAGAAGGCGCCCGCCACCACGGTCCAGCCGGTGAAGAGCCACCGTCGCACGGGCGCCAGTCTCTCACAGAGCGGCCCGAGGCCGCCCCGGGCCGTGGACCTCAGCCCGAAGAGCTCCCCGTCACCGCCCGTCGGCCCGCAGGAGGATCTCGATGGCTCGCCGCGCGTCGGCGGGCTGGAGCCCACGACCCGGATGCGTGAGCACGAGCTCGCGGCGGAGCTCGCCCATGTCCAGGTGATCGTCGATGATCACATACCCGCCGACCGCGTGCTCCGCGAGCCAGGCCGCGATCTCCTCTCCGCGCCCGTCGCCCGGCGCCCCAGTCGGGGTCTTGTCGACGACGCGGCCGGTGAACCCCTCCGCTTCCAGCATCGCCTGCAGCTCGGCGACCGTCCGGCCGTGCCGCCACGTGGAGGAGACCACGACGTCGGCGCGAGCGCTCGAGACGATCTCGTTCAACACCCCGATGCACGCCGGCTCGAGGTCCCCGTACCGATCCAAGCGGCGGATCGGGGCCAGGACGCCGTCGATGTCGAGAAAGACCACCCGTCGCGTCGTGTCTTCCGTCACCCCCGCAGTGTAGCGCTCGGGCGGCCGTCCGAGCCCCGTGGCATAATCGGCCGGAACCGGACGCCCGCGGCAACGGAGGATCACATGGAGTATTACGACCTCGGCTCCTACACCCGCACGATCACCACCCCCGCGCCCGACGCCCAGCTCTGGTTCGATCGGGGCCTCAACTGGCTCTACGGCTTCAACCACGCCGAGGCGATCGCCTGCTTCCAGAAGGCGCTGGAGCTCGACCCCGGCTGCGCCATGGCCTACTGGGGGATCTCCTATGCGGCCGGGCCGAACTACAACCTGCCCTGGCACCTCTACGATCCGGCCGGCAAGGCCGCCGCGCTCGCCGCCGCCTACGACGCGATGCAGGGCGCCCTGGCCCGCGCCGACGGCGCCAGCCCGGTCGAGCGGGCGCTGATCCGCGCCCTGCCCGCGCGCTATCCGCAGCGCGAGACCATCGAGGACCAGGCCCCGTGGGACGCCGCCTACGCCGACGCAATGCGCGAAGTCTTCCGCGCCAACCGCGAGGACCTCGAGGTGCGCCACGTCTTCGCGGAGTCGATCATGAACCTGACGCCCTGGAAGATGTGGGACCTCAAGACCGGGGGCATCGCCGAGGGCGCCGGCACCGCGGAAGCGGTCGAGGTGCTGGAGGCCGCCTTCCGCGACATTCCCGCCTCCTGGAGCCACCCGGGCCTCCTCCACCTCTACGTCCACCTGATGGAGATGTCACCCTTCCCGCAGCGCGCGCTGCGGGCGGGCGACCGCCTGCGCGATCTGGTGCCGGACGCCGGGCACCTGATCCACATGCCGACCCACATCGACGTGCTCTGCGGCCACTACCGCGACGTCCTGGTCTACAACCAGAAGGCGATCGCCGCCGACCGCAAGTTCCTGGCTCGCGAGGGGGCGCTGAACGTCTACGCGCTCTACCGCACCCACGACTACCACTTCGCGGTCTACGGGGCCATGTTCCTCGGCCAGTACGGGGCGGCCATGGAGGCGGCGCAGGAGCTGATCGACACCACGCCCGAGGCGCTCCTCCGCATCCCCTCGCCGCCGATGGCCGACTTCGTCGAGGGCTACCTGTCGATGAAGCAGCACGTGCTGGTGCGCTTCGGCAAGTGGCACGAGATCGTCGCCCAGGAGCTGCCCCGGGACCGGGATCTCTACTGCGCGACCACCGCGATGATGCTCTACGCCCAGGCGGTGGCGCATTCGGCGGTCGGCCACATCGCCCAGGCCGAGGCGGCCAAGGCCGCGTTCCTCGAGGCGAAGCGGCGGGTGCCGGAGAGCCGCCGGGTGCACAACAACACCGTCCAGGACCTGCTCGGGGTGGCCGAGGCGATGCTGAACGGCGAGCTCGAGTATCGGCGCGGCAACCACGAGGCCGCCTTCGCCCATCTCCGCCGCTCGGTCGAGCTCGACGACGCGCTGCCCTACGACGAGCCGTGGGGGTGGATGCAGCCGACCCGGCACGCCCTCGGGGCGCTGCTGCTGGAGCAGGGCCGGGTCGCCGAGGCCGAGGCGATCTACCGGTCGGATCTCGGCCTCGACGGCAAGCTCAGCCGGGCCTGCCAGCATCCCGACAACCTCTGGAGCCTGCACGGGCTGCACGAATGCCTGACCCGGCGCGGCGAGACGGTCGAGGCCGCCCTGATCAAGCAGCGGCTCGACCTGGCGCTCGCACGATCGGAGGTGCCGGTGAAGGCCTCCTGCTTCTGCCGCATGAAGGTCGCGGCCTGAGCGCCCCGGCATGAAATTCGGCCTCTACAGCTCGATCGCCAATCCACCGCGGGGTGAGCAGCTCGATCGCTGCATCGATGAGGTCATCGCCGAGGCCCAGCTGGCCGAGACCAGCGGCTTCGACTCCTGCTTCTTCGGCGAGCACCACCAGGATCACGACGGGTTCCTGCCCTCGCCGCTTATTGTGGCCACCGCGGTGGCCGCACGCACGACCCGGCTCCGCGTCGGCACCTCGGTGATCCTGCTGCCGCTCCATCACCCGGTACACGTGGCCGAGGACGTGATCACGCTCGACCTCGTCTCCAAGGGGCGCGTCACCCTGGGCGTGGGCATCGGCTACCAGCCCGCCGACTTCCGCGCCTTCTCCGTCCCCATGGAGGATCGCGCCGGGCGGTTCGAGGAGAGCATCGAGATCCTGCGCCGGTGCTGGGCGGGCGAGCCGTTCTCGTTCCATGGCAAGCACTACACGCTCGAGAACGTCCAGATCGGTCCGCGCCCCTATCAGAAGTCGGGGCCGCCCCTCTGGATCGGCGCCAGCATCGACGCCGCGGCCCGCCGGGCCGGCCGGATCGCCGACGGCTTCGTCGGCACGCCCAGCACCAGCCTCGCGAACGCGACGCATCTCGCCGACGTGTACAAGGAGGCGGCGCGAGAGGCCCGGCGGCCGGCCGAGGTCGTCCAGATGCGTGACGCCTGGGTCGCCCGGTCGCGCGCCGAGGCCGACGCGGTCTACGGGCCGCACGTGATGACCGCCTACCGCTATTACTGGGAGAATCGCCTGGCCGAGTTCCGCAATCTGTCCGCCGGCTCGGAGTTCACCCTGAGCAATCTCGCCCCCGATCGCCTCATCCTGGGGGATCCCGACACGTGCATCCGAGAATTCCAGCGCTGGCAGAACGCGACCGGGGCGAGCACGTTCCTGCTCCGACTACGCCACGCCCATTCGGGCGGGCCGCCGCACGACAAGATCATGGAGGCGATCCGGCTCTTCGGCGAGCGCGTCCTGCCGTACGTCTGACGGAGGTAGCCGAATCTCGGCGGAAAGGACACCAACATGACTGCAACCAAAGGCTTGGTCGTGCCCGCGGGCGGCGGGAAGCATCTCGACATGATGGCGCCCGGCCGCTTCGCCGCCCTGAAGCTCCTCGGCCACGAGACCAATGAGAGCATCATGCTGTTCGAGGAAACCGTGCCCGTCGGCACCAAGAGCCTCTTCCATCTACACCGCGATAGTGACGAGGTCGCCTGGGTGCTCGCCGGCGAGATCACCTTCAAGATCGACGACGATGTGACCGTCGGCGGGCCCGGCACCTGCGCGTTCTTCCCGCGCAACGTCCCGCACGCTTGGAAGAGCACCGGCACCGAGACCGGCCGCGTCTTGTTCCTGTACACTCCGGCCGCGGCCGGCGGCTACGTCGAGGAGCTCTCCGAACGCCGACCGCTCAACGACGACGAACGCATTGAGCTCCGCGAGCGCTACCGCTGGGAAGTCGTCGGTCCAAACCCGCTATGACCCTGGCGCACGGCACAGACCGGCTGGAGTCGGCTCGCCTCGTGCTGCGGCGGGTCGCGCCGGACGATCTGCCGTTCTTCACTCGCATCCACGCACTCCCCGAAGTCGCGCACCATCTCTATCCCGGAGGCCGGCCGCGCTCGCCCGAAGAGACGGCCGCATGGTTGCGGTACACTCTCGCGAGCTATGAGCAGCTCGCGCTCGGCTATCTCGCGGTCCTGCGCAAGGAAGACGGAGCGCTGATCGGGCGCTGCGGCTTGATGGATCTCGTCGTCGAGCAGGCGGCACCCGCGCACGAGATTCGCAGAGGATGGTTCGGGCGCGAAGAGGCGCCCGCGGGCGTGGCGCTGACCTTCGAGTGTGAGCTCGGCTACACGTTCGACCCCGCGGTCTGGGGCCAGGGTTTCGCGACCGAAGCGGCGGGTTGCGTTCGCGACTACGCCCGCGACGTCCTCCGGCGGTCGTACGCGATCTCGGCCATTCTTCCGCAGAACGCCCGCTCGCGGCGCGTCGCCGAACGGTCGGGTGCGCGAGCCGCCGGCCAGATGGAAGTGGTCGGTCTCACGTGGGATCGCTACGTGTGGCCGCTCGCGGCCGGCGGCGTGGCTCAGCTCCCGCCGGGATCGACGAAATAGGCGCGGCCGGACCCACGGGCAACTTTCCAGTTGCATTTCAGCTCACCCGCGCCTAACCTGCATCCAGGAGGTTGCATATGAGCCCAACCGACACGGACCGCATCGAGAGGCAGATCCTGCTGCGCGCGCCGCGACGCCGAGTGTGGCGCGCCCTCACCGACTCCGCGGAATTCGGCGCGTGGTTCGGCGTCAAGGTGGAGGGCACCTTTGCGCCGGGCGCCCACGTGCGCGGGGCGCTCACCCACCCGGGCTACGAGCACGTGGTGTTCGACATCACCATCGCGCGGATGGAGCCCGAGCGGCTGTTCTCCTGGCGCTGGCACCCGCACCCCGTGGAGCCCGGCGTCGACTATTCGGCCGAGCCCACCACCCTCGTGGTCTTTGAGCTCGCGGACGCTCCCGGCGGCACCATGCTCACCGTGGTAGAGTCCGGGTTCGATCAGGTCCCTCTGGCCCGCCGGGCCCAGGCCTATCGAATGAACGGGGAGGGCTGGACGTTCCAGATGCAGGCGATCGAGAAGTATGTCGCGACGCCGAGCTAGGCTGCGTTTCCGCGACGGCGAGCTCGCCGGCGCCGCGCCGGTCTTCGCCGCGCTCGGGGACCAGACCCGCCTCGGCCTCGTCGCCCGACTGTGCACGGGGGGACCGATGTCGATCGCCCGCCTCACCGCGGGTGCGGGCGTCACGCGCCAGGCCGTCACGAAGCACCTGCACGTGCTCGCGGGCGCCGGCCTGGTACGCGGAGCCCGCGTGGGCCGCGACCACGTCTGGGAGATCGAGCCGACCCGCCTCGACGAGGCGAGACGGTGGCTCGACCACATCGAAGGCCAGTGGGACGAGGCCCTCAGCCGGCTCAAGGCCTCCCTCGAGCGCGAGACGTAGTCGGCGGCGCGGGTGCTTTTTCGGGCCGGCGCCCGGGTCTGGTACCCTATGTCACCGTGACGCGGCCCACGGACGAGCATACCGGCGAGTGCGAGGAGAACGAGAGCCTCCACCGCGGACGGGAGCTCCATGAGTCTGGGTGACATCCGTAATCTTGATTACACAATTCTGCTGTGTTCACGAATGCAGGACACCAAGCAGTTCTATCTGGAGGTAATGGGCTTCCCGCTTGCCCATGACAGTGAACGCTGGGTGAGCTTCCAGGTCGGCTCAGCGCTGCTTACGCTGAGGCCGCGTGGCCCAGGGCTAGCGTGGGATGATGGTCCGATCGCTCCCGGTTCGGCTGCTGTCCAGCTCGCATTCCGGGTCCCGCCACATATGGTCGATGTCTGTCACGAGGCGTTGCGATCCAAGGGCGTGGCGATCTTGAGCCCGCCACGGGATATTGCCAACTGGCGCCATCGCGCGCTGTTCTTCCGCGACCCTGAAGGAAATCTCATAGAACTCTACGCAGAGATCTAAGTCCGCCGACCCCAGCAAACAGAAGTCCCCAGAGGCTTTATGAATGTCGTGACAAACGGAGTGCTGCGAACGATACGAAGTCGAGTCTCCCTATCGCACCGCCGACGCGTAGCGGCTCGTCTGCTCGGTATTGGAGGCACGGAAGCGTGCGACTGCGTCGGTGTGGACGGCCCGCTCGGCCGCGCCGAAATCAACGCGTGGCCGCGGCTCGTCGTCGAAATGCCCATAGCGGTCGGTGCCCCGCACCAGCATCGCGGTCAGTCGTGTGCGGCTGGTGCAGCGCACGTTGATCGGGATGTAGCTGAGGCCGAGACCGATGCGCCGGTCGGCCGAGAGGTTCGGGCGCGAATTGTGCACCAGGTGCGTGTGATGCAGCGAGAACTGGCCCGCGCGCACCGGCATGGATTCCGCGCGGCTTTTGTCGAACTCGACCGTGATGGTCTGGCCGCGCGACAGTAGATTGTGTGTGGCCTCGCTGTGCTCGGCGTGCTGGAGCTGGCCGAGCTTGTGCGAGCCCGGAATCACCTCCATGCAGCCGGCCTCGATCGAGGCGTCGGTGAGGGCGACCCAGGCGGTCACCTGCAGGGGCGGCTCGAGGCCGAAATAGGTCGCATCCTGGTGCCAGCTCACATAGGCCGGGTCGCCCGCGTTCTTGGGCCAAACCGAGAGATGGAACAGGCGGATATCCGGACCGATCACGTCCTCGACCGCGTCGAGGATGGCGGGATGGTGGACGATCGCGTCGACCCAGGTGAACAGGAGATGCGGCTTGAAATTCTGCCCTTTGGTGAGTTCCCTGCCCTGGGCCGCCTCGAACTCCTCCATGGCGCGCCGGTATCGCCGCGCCTCCTCGGCGGCGAACGCGTCGATCGGGTAGACGAAGCCGTCGCGGTGGTAGCGCTCGATCTGCTCCTCGGTCAGCTTCTTACCCATGGGCGCCATCCTACTCCGGGTGTCGATCCAGGAACAAGCAGTGGGTCCGGCGTGACTTGCAGGCGGATAAGGCTAAGATGCGCCAAGGTCCAGTGAGCTGCCCATCCTGCGGACACGAGAACCCCGCTGGCGCGAGGTTCTGCAACGCTTGTGGCGCGCACCTTGCGGCGCCGACAATCACCCCCGAGCCCCGCTCCTACACGCCGCGGCATCTCGTCGAGAAGATTCTTGCGTCCCAGAGCGCGCTCAGGGGCGAGCGCAAGCTGGTCACCGTCCTCTTCGCCGACGTGGTGCGCTCGATGGACCTCGCGGAGCGCGTCGATCCCGAGGAATGGCATCGCCTGCTCGATCGCCTCTTCCGGATCCTTGCCGGCGGCGTTCACCGATACGAGGGGACCATCAACCAGTACACCGGTGACGGCATCATGGCGCTCTTCGGCGCCCCGATCGCCCACGAGGACCACGCCCAGCGCGCCTGTGCGGCCGCCCTGGATCTCGCGCGCGAGCTCGCCGCGCTCGCCGACGACGTGCGCCGGGAGAGCGGCCTCGAGTTCGCGGTGCGGATGGGCCTGAACTCCGGCGAGGTCGTCGTGGGGCGCATCGGCGACGACCTGCGCATGGACTACACCGCGCAGGGGCACGTCGTCGGGCTCGCCGCCCGGGTGCAGCAGCTGGCACCACCAGGCGGCATCACGGTGACCGAGCAGACCGCACGCCTCGCGGCGGGCTTCTTCGACTTCCTCGCCCGTGGAGAACACACTCTCAAGGGGGCAAGCGCTCCCGTGCGCGTCTTCGAGCTGCGAGGTCCGGGCCAGATCCGGAGCCGCCTGGAGAGCTCCCGGGCACGTGGCTTCTCGCGCTTCGTCGGCCGCGAGCGCGAGCTCGCCCTGCTCGAGAGGGCTCTGCGCCAGACGCAGTCCGGTCGGCCGACCGTCGTCCTGGTTACCGCGGAGCCGGGCGCGGGAAAGAGCCGCCTCTGTCACGAGTTCGTCGAGCGCGCCCGCGGCCTGGCGCTTCACTATGTCCGCGCGCCCTCCCACGGACGCATGCTTCCTTTTCACGTGATCGTCGCGCTTGCGCGCAGTCTCTTCGGTGTCGGCGAAGGCTCGTCACCTTCGGACGTCCGGGACGCGGTGCGACGCGGTCTCGGGAACGCGCAGCTCGACCCCATCGCTCTGGATCTCTGGCTCGATCTTCTCGGAGCGTCCGATCGCGTCCCGGCCCCTTCAGGACTCGATCCTGAAGAGCGCCGCGCACGACTGTTCCAGTCACTTCTCGATCTGGTCCGGGCTCGGGCTCGGCGCGAGCTCACGCTGCTCTGGGTCGAGGACCTGCACTGGATCGACCCGGCGAGCGATGCGGCGCTCGAGATGCTCACGGAGCGTCTTCTGGCCCCGGAGTCAGCCGGTAGCCGGATCCTCCTGCTCGCGACCGCGCGGCCAGAGTATCGGCCCGTGTGGTCTTCACGGGTCGAGGGTCTCTCGCTTGCGCCCCTCGCTCTCCAGGACTCACGGACGTTGCTCGCTGACTGGCTCGGATCCGACGACGTGCTCGCGGCCCTGCGCGCCCGGATCGAGGCCCGGGCGCGCGGCAACCCACTCTTCGTCGAGGAGATGATTCGCTCGCTCGTCGAGCGTGGCGTGCTGCGTGGTGAACGCGGCGCCTATGGGCTGGCCAACCCGATCGAGCAGATCACCCTGCCCGAGACCGTTCAGGCCGTCCTCGCGTCGCGCATCGATCGGCTCGGGGACCGCGACAAGGACGTGCTCCAAGCCGCGGCCGTGGTGGGGCGAGACGTGCCGATCGACTTGCTGCGCGCCGTGGTCGATCTGCCCGCGCCCGAGCTCGCCGCGTCGCTCGAGCGCCTTTCGACCACCGAGCTTCTCGGTCCCGCCGAGTCTCCGGGTCAGCTCGCCTTCCGGCATCCTCTCGCGCAGGAGGTCGGCTACCGCACACAGCTTCTGGATCGCCGGCGCGGAACCCACGCCGCCATCGCGCGCGCCTTGCTCACCATCCACGGGCCCGCGGCCGCCATGCACGCCGCGCTCCTCGCCCATCACTTCGATGAGGCCGGCGAGCGTCTCGAGGCGGCACGCTGGCACGAGCAGGCGGGCCGACGCGTCGCACGCAGTGACCCGGCGGACGGGGTGAGACACTGCCGTCGGGTCACCACGCTCCTCGCCGCCGTTCCGGAGTCCCGCGAGACCCTGATGCTCGAGCTCACCTCGCGCATCGCGCTGCTCGAGATCGGCCGCATCGCCGGAATCGAGGAGCGTGAGGCGCGGGACCTCTTCGACGAGGCGCGCACGGTCGCCGAGCGACTTCAAGACCGGGCAGGCCACGCGTTCCTGCTCATGTCCTACGGACGCCTGTGCGGGCTCGCGGGCGACGTGGGGCAGTACCTCGCTTGCGCGGAGCGCGCTACGGAGTTCGCCGAAGGATCCGACGCTACGTTCGAGTTCGAGATTCGCTCAGTGCTGGCCCACGCACAGCTTGCGGTCGGCCGCCTCGCTGCCGCCCGTGAGACCGCCGAGCGTGCTCTGGCCGAGGTCGCGCGGGTTGCCGGACTTCGGGAGGCGGTCGGGCGTTCCACCGCATTTGGCTTGTGCCGCGTGTGGTGGGCGCTGGCGACCGCACACCTCGGACGCACGACCGAAGCGGAGGCCGCCCTGCAAGCACTCCTCTCCGAGGAGAGCGATGGCGCAGCCCAGGCCCTCTACGGAACGCACGCATTCCTGTGCGAGGTGTTGCGCTTGCGGGGTGATCTGCCCGGCGCACTCGCCCACGGCCGCCGTGCCGTCGAGCTCGCGGAAGAGCGCGGAAGCGTGTTCTCTCGGGTGGAGGCCGCGGCGTTTCTCGCCGCCACGGAGCTCGCTGACGGCGGCCTCACCGCGGCGACGAGTATGCTCGAGCGGGCGCTCGCGCTCGCTCGCAATCGACGCGCCGCGCTGTGGTACGAGCCACGCATCCTCGCGACGCTCGCGGACGCGAAGCTGGCCGCCGGTGACCGCTCGGGAGCCCGCGCGCTCCTCTCTGACGCGCGTGAGATCGTCGACCGGGGACGAGGTTGGCGGCTTGCCGCCTTCGATGTCGCCCTGGCGCGGGTTCGCCTCCTGGCTTCGGAGCCCGCCTCCGACCGCACCGCGATCGAGAGCGCGCTCGAGTCCCTGGACGCTCTCACGGCCGAGCTGGGCTCGGATCCTTATCGGCGCATCGCTGGGCTCGAGCGCGCACGTTTCGCCACACAACCCGGTACTCGATCCTGATCTGCCCGGTATATCCTGTCGAGAACGAAACGAACGCGATGTCCAAGAGGGAGGCGGACGCCGGCGTCGAGGGGCTAATGGCTCGCCGATCAACGCACTTCACCTGTGAGGAGAATGTGATGAAGTTCATGTTCGTGATCTACCACGACGAGAACGTGCTGGACGCGATGCCCGAGAAGGAGAGGCAGGCTCTTGTCGACTCCGCGATCGAGTACGCCGAGGAGATCCGACGGAGCGGCCACTACCTCGCCTCGGACGCTCTCCAGCGGACCCAGACGGCCCGGACCGTCCGCATCCGCGCCGGTAAGGCCTCCACTACCGTCGGCCCCTTTGTCGAGACAGAGGAGCAGCTGGGTGGATTCTTCGTCATCGAGGCCAAGGACATGGACGAGGCCTGCGCGGTCGCCGCGAGGTTCCCACCGGCGCGCGTCGCAGTGATCGAGATCCGGCCGGTCCAGGAGCTGATGCACTCTCGTGACCGACGCGGTCTACCGCGCTGAATCGCGCCACGTCCTCGCCACGCTCATCCGTGCTTGGTCCATGAGCCCGGAGGGGACCGGGGGGGCCGGCCTCTGTGAGCTCGCCATTGTGGCCAGTCGTTTCACATCGGAACGGATTTGTTCCGGGCCGAAACGGGGCTCCTTCCCCGATCCTCAGCCTATTCGCGGGGTTGGCGTTGGCATGAACGTTGACTTGGGCGGTAGAGTTACCTGAAGGAGTGTCATGCCCATGCCTATGGCTTCCGCTCTGACGTTTGCGTCGGCGTGCACCCTGACGATGCAGTTCTTGATCTTCGTCTACCTGTATTCGTTCCACCGCGAGCGGTTCTTCCACTATCTGCTGCTGGCCTGGGGCCTCATGAGCCTGGCCAAAGGCCTGTACCTGGCTCGCGCCTTCGTGCCGAACCTCGAAGTCCTGAGCGCGCTGATCAATGCCACCTTCTTTGTCGCCACGCTCCTGGTGCTCGCCGGCGGCCTGGCCTTTCGCCGCGACTACCGGATCGGGCTGAGGGACGTGCTCATCGGCGTGCTGGGGGGGGCGGCCGTCGCCGGGATCGGAGATCTCTCCGACGGGAGCGTCGCGGCGCAGAGCTTCGTGGGGATGCCCACACCGAGCATCGTGGGGGTGATCACCGGCGGAATCCTCATCGCGGCCGGGCGGCAGTTTTGGCCCCGGCGAGCGCAGACGCTGGGCTACCGGGGACCCCGATTCCTGGCGGTGGCGCTCACGCTGTGGGGACTACACCGCATGGTGTCGCCACTGATCAATGGCGGGCCCGGGACGGCTCCGTACATGATGATGCACGCCGCGTTCATGGTCTTCTACTTCCTCTGTACCTTCGCGATCATCATCGTGGTGCTGGACCGGGCCCGCAGCGAGACCGCGACGCTCAAGGAATTCAACGAGCGCCTGGTGGATGGCCTCGGCGAGGGCCTCCAGCTCGTCGACGGCGACTTCCGGATCCGCCACGCCAACCGGTGGATGCACGCGCAGCTCGGCGCGATCTCCGACCGTCGCTGTTACGAGGTGGTAGGTCACACCCATCCCTGCCCCGGTTGTCCGCTCGACCGTCGTCAGGAGATGGGCGAGGCGGAGCGCATCGAGGTGGCCGGCGGGAATGGGCGGCGCTTCTCGCTGAGCTGCACCCCAGTACGCCAGCCCGACGGCCAGGTCTTTCTCCTCGAGCTGGTCACCGACGTGACGGAGCGCGAACGGCTGCAGGCACGGCTCACCGAGGCCGAGCGGCTGGCCGCGGCGGGCGAGCTCGCCGCGAGCGTGGCCCATGAGATCCGCAATCCCTTGGCGGCCATCGTCAACGCGACAACGCTCCTCGGCGTGGAGGAGACTCTCACCGGCGAGGAGCGCGCCCACACGCTGGGCGTCGTGAAGAAAGAGGCGCGGCGGCTCAACCGCATCCTCTCGGACTTCCTCATCTTCGCTCGGCCACGCGAGCCCAAGCGGCTCGTGGGCGACATCCGGGAGATCATCGACCACGTCGCGGCCCTGATCCGGGAAGATCCCCACCGGGCGCATGACGTGGAGCTCTCCGTTCGCGTCGATCCCGCGGTACCGTTGTTTCCGTTCGACGCCGACCAGATCACCCAGGTGGTGTGGAACATTGCGCTGAACGGCGTCGAGGCGATGGATGGACGCGGGCAGCTCAGCATCGCGGTCTGCCTCGGCGACGCGCAGGTCGCCATCGCCATCAGCGATACCGGCCGCGGCATCCCGGCCGAGGAGCGGCGCCGCGTCTTTGAGCCCTTCTTTTCCCGAAAGCCCGCTGGTACCGGCCTCGGCCTCACCATCGCCCGGCGGATCGTGGCGGCGCACGGCGGGCGAATCGAGATCGAGTCGACGCCCGGGCGCGGTGCCTGCTTCACCATTCTCCTCCCGCTCGGCGGACCGGACGACGATGGCGACCATTCTCGTCGTCGATGACGAGCCGTCCGCGCGGACCACGCTCGGGCTCCTCCTGAGGAAGCGGAGTCACCGGGTCACCGAGGTGGAGGGCGTGGCCGCCGCCGTGAAGGCACTCACCGATGTCGTGTTCGACGTGATCGTGACCGATCTCCGGATGCCGGGCGGCGACGGCCTCGACGTCCTCCGGGCCGCCAGGACGCACTGCCCGGAGGCGGACGTGATCCTGCTCACCGCGTATGCGGGCTGGGAGTCGGCCAAGGACGCGATCCAGCTCGGGGCCTGCGACTACTTCGAGAAGGGGCACGAGCCCGACGAATTGCTCCACCGCATCGACAAGGCGCTCGCCGAGAAGGCGCTGCGGCGCGAGAACGCCAACCTCCGCGCGCAGGTGCAAAATCGCTACGCGCTGCCCGGGTTGGTGACGGGATCGGCCCGGATGGCCCAGGTGCTCGATCTCATACGCCGCGTGGCGCCCACGGACGCGACGGTGCTCATCCACGGCGAGTCGGGATCGGGCAAGGAAGTAGTCGCCAAGGCAATTCACCACGCGAGTCAGCGCGCGCGGGGGTCCTTCGTCGCCATCAACTGCGCGGCGCTCCCCGAGACGCTCCTCGAGTCCGAGCTCTTCGGCCACGTCAAGGGGGCCTTCACGGGCGCGGCCACGAACAAGAAGGGGCTGTTCGAGGAAGCGCATGGCGGGACGCTCTTGCTCGACGAGATCGGCGAGATGCCGCCGAGCCTGCAGGCCAAGCTCCTGCGCACGCTCCAGAGCGGGGAGGTCCGGCCCGTCGGCTCGACGCACGCCATCACCATCGACGCGCGTGTCGTCGCCGCCACGAACCGCGATCTCGCGCAGATGATCCACCAGGGCGGCTTCCGCGAAGATCTCTTCTATCGCCTCAACGTGATTCCGGTGACGCTGCCACCGCTCCGCGAGCGTCGCGAGGACATCCCGCTCCTGGCCGAGCACTTCCTGACCCGCTTCGCGAAGCGGCAGGGCCGCGTCTTGCGGCTGAGCCCCGCCTCCATGGAGCGCCTCCTCCGCTACCCGTGGCCCGGGAACGTCCGGGAGCTCGAAAATGCCATGGAGCGCGGCGCCATCCTCGCCCAGGCCGACACGATCGAGCCGGGCGACCTGCCTCCCCACGTTACCGCGGGCCTGGCGCTCGGCCCCGCGCCGAACCTCGAATCTCCTCAGACCCTCGCCGAGACCGAGCGGATCCTCATCATGCAGACGCTCGAGCGCTCGGGCTGGAATCACTCTCGGACGGCCGAGGCCCTCGGGATCGGGCGCACCACCCTCTGGCGCAAGCTGAAGGAGTACGGGATCGACCGGTAGTCGCTTCGCCGAAGCAGTTCAAAACGGAACTCGGGCGTCCCATCCTGGAACACGGCCTCCTCGGCGCGGGCCTCCAAAGCGGCTGCTCTTCCGGACTTCGGGACTGGCACCGAATGTGAACCCTCCGGACGTATGGCCGCGATCCTGGTCGTGGACGATCAGTCCTCCGCGCGTACGACCCTCGCACTCTTGCTGAGGCACCGCGGCCATCTCGTCCGGGAGGCCGACGGCGTCACCGCGGCCGGCCGCGAGCTCCGCGCCGAGGCCTTCGACGTGATCGTCACCGACCTGCGCATGCCGGATGGTGTCGGCCTCGATGTCTTGCACACCGCGAAGGTGCACTGCCCCGATGCGAATGTGATCTTGCTCACGGCCTACCCGGCCTGGGAGTCGGCCAAGGAGGCCATGCGGCTCGGCGCGTTCGACTATTTCGAGAAGGGACAGGAGCCCGAGGGACTCTTCCGGAGGATCGACCGCGCGCTCGAGGAGCAGGCCTCGCGTCGGCGCATCGGACTCGCCTCCCCCGCGACGCATCCCGCACTGCCGACGTCGCCCGAGGGCGAGCATCGCTATCTCACCGTCTTGTTCGCGGACATGCGCGGCTCGACCGAGCTGCTCGCGGACCTGGACCTCGACGAGGCGAGACAGATCCTCGACGGCGTGATCGAGCGATTGATGGCCGCCGCGCACGAGGCCGGCGGCACCGTGAACCAGGTGATGGGTGACGGCATCATGGCGATGTTCGGGGCGCCCGTCGCCCGGCCCGATCACGCCGCCCGGGCCTGCCGGGCCGCGCTTCGCATGCAGGAGACGGTGGCGGCCTACGCGCGCACGTTGCACGGCCGCCATCGCGCCGAGGTGCAGATCCGGGTCGGCATCAACTCCGGCGAGGTGATCGTCCGCTCCGTGGCCAGCGATCTGCGCTGGGACTATACCGCGGTGGGGATGCCGACCCACGTCGCGGCCCGGATGGAACAGCTCGCGACACCCGGCTCGATCGTGATCACCGCGGAAACCCTGGCCCGGATCGAGGCCCGGGTCGACGTGCGTCCGCTCGGCCGTGTGGTCGTGAAGGGGCTAACCGAGGGCGTGGAGGCCTACGAGGTGCTTGGCTGGCCCGGAATATCTGAAGGCCTACTCTGCGCAGCCCGAAGGAGAGAGCCATGAGAGCGAACGCTCGCCGCTTCCTGCTGGCCGTGGTGCTGGCCGCCGCCTGGCTCGGACTCAACGTCGCGTTTCCCGACCTCGGGCCCACCGGCATTCCGGCGGCCGTCACGCGCCTCATCATCCACGGGATCATCCTGGTCGGGCTTTGGCTCGGCCTCTCGCGCACCGATTTTACCGGCGGGACGCGGGTCGGCCTCTGGCTCGCCATTGCCGTCCCGTTCACGCTGTGGCTGGCCCTTGTCTGGCGGCTCGCCGTGAACGGGTTCTTCCGGGCTATCCCGGGCGTCATCCGCGTCCCGCCGCCGCTGCCGGTTGCGATTTTCGTCCCCGTCGTCGTCGCCCTTGTTCTCTTGATGCGCTCCAACCGCATCGCCTCCCTGCTTGATGCCATGCCGCTATCCTGGCTGATCGGCCTTCAGCTCTATCGCATCCTCGGGGGGATCTTCCTGGTGAATTGGGCGCATGGGGCCATTCCTGGTGTGTTTGCCCTCCCGGCCGGCATCGGGGACACGATGGTCGGCTTGCTGGCCCTGCCGGCGGCGCGGTGGGCGTCCTCCGGGACTCCCGCCGGACGCAGGGTTGGCATGTCGTGGAATCTCCTGGGCCTGACCGACTTCGCGGTTGCGATCGCGATGGGCTTCCTGAGCTCGCCGGGGCCCCTCCAAGTGTTCGCACTCGACCACCCGAATGTGCAAGTCGGCACGTACCCGACCGTGATGATCCCGGCCTTCGGGGTCCCGAGCTCGATCATCCTGCACGGGCTCTCGCTCTGGCAATTGAGACGCCGGGCCCGACAGACGGCGCTCCACACCCAGCCAGATTGAAAGCCTGATCTCGGGGGATGAGCGCCGGCCAGCCCGCTTGCTCGGCCACCTGACGCCGACCGAGTTCGTCGCCCTACGTCAAGTCATCATGACCGCCGAAGCGGCGCATGACGGCTCGCCGCAGACGGTCGGCGGCCCCTCACCCACTGTGGCCGGCGGCCGAGAGCCGGCGGTCGAGGTCGTAGGCGGCGCTGATGAGCGCGAGGTGGGTGAAGGCCTGCGGGAAGTTGCCGAGGTGCTCCGCCTGCGGCCCCAGCTCCTCACCGTACAGTCCCAGATGATTGGCGTAGCCCAGCATCTTCTCGAAGAGGAAGCGCGCCTTCGGTAAGTCGCCGAGCCGCGACAGACACTCCACGTACCAGAACGAGCACATCGAGAACGTACCCTCCTGGCCCGTCAGGCCGTCGGAGAAGCGATCGTCGAGGCGATAGCGGTAGACCAACGAATCGCTCACCAGGTCGCGCTCGATCGCGCGGAGGGTGGACACCCAGCGAGGGTCGGTGGGCGAGATGAAGCGAACGAGCGGCATGAGCAACGCGGACGCGTCGAGCGTGTTGGCGCCGGGATGCTGGATGAAGGCGCGGCGCGACGCGTCCCAGAAGCGGTCGTAGATGTCGTGGTAGATCGTGTCCCGCACGTCGTACCAGCGCGAGAGCGGGGCCGGAAACGAGCGCTTGTTCGCCAGGCGAATGGCGCGGTCGATCGCCACCCAGCACATGACGCGCGAGTAGAGGAACTCCTGGCGGCCACCGCGAACCTCCCAGATACTCTCGTCCTTCTCCCGCCAGTGCGCCGCCACCCAGTCGACCAGGCGAATGATGTTCATCCAGGCGTCGTGCGGGATCGGTGAGCCGTACTTGTCGTAGAGGTACACCGAGTCGAGGAGCTCGCCGTAGATGTCGAGCTGAAGATGCACGTGCGCGGCATTCCCGATGCGGACAGGGCGCGAGCCCATGTACCCCTCGAGATGGGGGAGCGCCTCCTCGCGGAGCTCGTGGCGGCCGTCGAGACCGTACATGATCTGCAGGGAACCGTCGGGCTTGAGCTCCTGCACGCGCGCCATCACCCAACCCATGAAGGCCGCCGCCTCGTGTGTGTAGCCCAGGCGCATCAGGCCGTAGAGGGTAAACGAGGAGTCGCGGATCCAGGTGTACCGGTAGTCCCAGTTGCGCTCACCGCCGATCGTCTCCGGCAGCCCGAAGGTAGGAGCGGCGACGATCGAGCCATGCTGGCGCGACGTGAGGAGCTTTAGCGTGAGGGCAGAGCGGTTCACCGTCTCACGCCAGCGACCCCCGTAGGTGCTACGGGCGACCCAGCGGCGCCAGAAGTTCACAGTCCGCTTGAAGGCATCGCTCTCGTAGTCTGGCTGGGCCGAGGGTGACGGCTGCTGCGGCAGCACCACCTCGAGGACGAACCACGCCGCCTTGTCGGCGCCGAGCGTAAACTCGGCCGTCGCCGCCCCCCGCTCGAGCTGCATCGGTACCGACGACCTGAGCCGCAGCGCGAGCTCCTCGGCGCCCGCACGGCCGACGAACAGCACCTCGGTGTCGCTCCGCAGCTCCGCGGTGTGCGGCGAGCGGGCGTAATCGAAGCGCGGGTCGCAGCGCATCCGGAACCGCAGCTCGCCGCGCACCGTCTTCGCGCGCCGCACGAGGTTGTGAGCCTGCCCGGCGTCCTCCACCGGCATGAAGTCGGAGACCTCGGCCACGCCGTCGGCGTGGAGGAAGCGTGTGAGGAGCACGTTGGTGTCGGGGAGATACAGCTGCTTGCGCGTCGCGCGGTCGAGGATAGGCGCGATCTGGAAGCGGCCGCCGCGCTCGGCGTCGAGGAGCGCCGCGAACACCGACGGCGAGTCGAATGACGGCACACACAGGAAGTCGATCGACGCGTCCATGCTCACGAGCGCGACCGTGTGCAGATCGCCGATGACACCGTATTCACCGAGCGGCGCGTATCGGTTCGGCATTATGGGCACCTTAGCACGGAGGCGTGCGGCGCCGCACCCCACGCGTGGCCCCCGTCCCCGTGACATAACCGCCCAGACGCCGACGCCGGCCGGCCCAGGAGCCGCGGTCAGCTCTCCTTCTTGAGCGCGTCGTCGAGCTGGGCGCCCTGAAGTGTCGGATTGGCCTTGGCCACCCCTCGCGCGATCGGGCTCAGCGGCAGCCGTGACAGCATGTCGGAGGTCCTTTCCGCTCTGCCGATGCCCCGGCGCCGTGGCGGCCCGCGCGGCCCCATCGGGCGAACGCGGCGATCATGCACCCCGGGTCGGCGCCCCGTCAAGGCGGCCCCGCGGCGGCAGCTGCCTCGCGTGCGTATACTGCGCACTAAAGGAGGGCCCACTACATGGACACCATCAAGCCGCTCTTCACCGCGACCGCCACCGCCACCGGCGGCCGCAACGGACATACCGAGGCCGCCGACGGCACCGTCAAGGCCGATCTCTCGGTGCCCAAGGAGATGGGCGGGCCCGGACGTCCCGGCACGACCACCCCGGAGCATCTCTTCGCGTCCGGCTACGCGGCGTGCTTCGGCGGCGCGCTCGACTTCGTGGCGAAGAAGCAGAAGAAGGACGCGACCAAGGCCAGGATCACGTGCTCCGTGTCCATCGGTCCGCGCGACGGCGGCGGCTTCGGCATCGCCGTCAAGATGCAGGTGGAGGACAAGAGCCTGCCCCAGGCCGAGCTCGCCGCCCTCGCCAAGGAGGCGCACGAGCAGATCTGCCCCTACTCCCACGCCACGCGCGGCAACGTGCCCGTCGACTTCACTGTGGTGGGCGGGTAGGGGCAGGCTCCGTCAGATCTGCGCCATGCCGCCGTCGACGAAGAGCTCGGCGCCGGTGACGTAGCTGCTGTCGTCGGAGGCGAGGAAGAGCACAGCCTTGGCGATCTCGTCCGCGGTGCCCATGCGCCCGAGAGGCACGGCGCCCACCATGCTCGACTTGAACTCGGTGAGCTGCTGCGGGGAGAGGCCGAGGCTGCCGAGGCCGGGCGTCTCGATGGGGCCGGGGCTGACCGCGTTGACGCGGATGCGGCGGCCCTTGAGGTCGACCGTCCAGGTCCGCGCGAAGGACCGCACGGCGGCCTTGGTGGCGCAGTAGACACTGAAGGCCTCGAAGCCCTTCGAGGCGGCGATGGACGCGTTGAGGATGATGGAGCCGCCGTCCTGGAAGAGGGGCAGGGCCTTCTGCACCGTGAAGAGCAGTCCCTTCACGTTCGTGCCGAAGATCTGATCGAAGTGCGCCTCGGTGATGGAGCCGAGCGGAAGCATCTCGCCCCCACCCGCATTGGCGAAGAGAACGTCGATGCGTCCCTGCTGCTGCTTCACGGTGGCGTACAGCCGATCGAGATCGGCGAGCGTCGCCACGTCGCCCTGGACCCCCACCGCGCCGTGGCCAATCTGCTTCACCGCCTGATCGAGCTCGCCCTGGCGCCGGCCCGTGATGAAGACGTGGGCGCCTTCATCGGCGAAGCGCTGGGCGGTGGCGAGTCCGATGCCGCTGTTGCCTCCGGTGATGACCGCTACTTTTCCGTCGAGCTTCTTCGGCACGCCACGGCCTCCTCTGCTGTGTGACGAGGTGTCGAATCCGGGAGCAGAACGCCGACCGACCGCTTCGCTGCTTAAGAGGGGCGAGGGCCAGGAAGGGATTCGCCGCGACGTGCCCGCCCTCGAGGGCACGCCGCGGCCCTCGCCGGGGTGTACCGCTTGGCGACCAGCAGCGTATCGATGCCACCCCGTACCTCCATGAACGAGTGGTGGACGACGAGTTCCAGCCCGGAGGAGCTACGCAGGGGGCCGCGGCGAGCCGCCAGAAGTTCCACCCTGTACGCGGGCTCACGGCGCCCACGTTGATCCATAAGCCAGCGCGCGGTCCGAGCCAACACCTCGAGCGGCCCGGTGACGTCGAGGATCTGGACGTCCGGGTATACGACCATCGAAACGCGTCGCGTCGCCGACGACATGCCCTCAGGGTGCCGTGAATGGGCCATCACGGCTGAAGGGGCCATCTCACCCCTCGCCGGGCTGGGATCGAACACGTCGATGCCGTGCACGGTATTGGCGGTCGCCAGACCGCGCCGGGCCGGCTCACTCGTGGGAGTGCGCGGGGAGGCCGTCGTGAGTGTGTTCCGCCAGCCGGTGGTGCTCCTCCCCTCCCTGCCCGTACGGATCGACGTGAACCATCACCCTGCCGAGGTGTGGCAGGTGGTGCAGAAGCTGGTGGCGGACCTCCTTCGCGACCTCGTGACCGTCTGCCACCGATAGTCCCCCGGGTACGGTGATGCTCACCTCCGCGTGAAGGCGATGCCCGATCCATCGCGCCCGGAGATCGGTGACCTCTTCCACCCGGGCAACGTGACGCGCTGCGTGGCCGATTGTTTCGAGCGTTGCCGCGTCCACCCCGTCGAGCATCCGGACCATGACCGCCCGGGCCGATTGCCAGACGATCACGAAGATCGCCGCCGAGATCAGC
>Ga0257156_1000018_pt1 | contig 21507 bp, 25 predicted proteins | sample NI49A_FD_185989 | JGI IMG/M metagenome (GOLD analysis project Ga0257156, IMG submission 185989) | Soil microbial communities from H.J. Andrews Experimental Forest, Oregon, United States - NI-49-A | ecosystem: Environmental > Terrestrial > Soil > Temperate forest > Bulk soil | place: USA: Oregon... | reverse complement strand
AGACGACGCGACCCGTGAACACTTCGCGATCCGGCTCGCGGCGATCCACGGCGCGCCCGCGCCCGACGTGGATCTGCTGATCCGCACCGGAGGCGAGCAGCGATTGAGCGACTTTCTCCTGTGGGAGAGCGCGTACGCCGAGCTCTTCTTCACGGCTCGCATGTGGCCCGACTTCCACGACGACGATCTCGCGGCCGCGGTCGCGGAGTTCCGCGGCCGGGATCGCCGCTTCGGCGCCCTGTCGGAGACGGGAAAGAGATGAGCGCCATGGCCCGACCGTTCCTCCTGTGGTCCATCGCGGTCGCGCTCGGAGGCCTCGGCACCGGCTTCCTCTTCGATGCCACCCCCGGCCTCAACTGGGGCGTCTGGACCCTGGCGTGCGTATGCAGCATCCTGCTCTGCGCCCGAGTGGGGGGGTCGCCGACGCGGGCCGCCCTCCTCGTGCCGCTCGCGCTCGCGGCGAGCTTCGGGGTCGCGGCCGCCGTCACCGCCGCCCCGCCCTTTCATGCCGTCATCGCCGGTGGCGTGGCGGTCCTCCTGGCGATCGCGGTGCTCCTGGCCGGCAACCCGGGGTGGGAGGGGCTGACCTCGCCGTTCATGCTACGGGTGCCCGTGGCCGCGCCGCTCCTGGTGGCCGGCGAAGCGATCCGGCGCGGATTCGAGCTCGTCGGTCTCGTCGCACCGACCCCTCCTCCGCGGCGTGCTCTTCGCGCTGCCGGTGGTGGGTCTCTTCGCGCTGATGCTCGCGAACGCCGATCCGGTGCTCGCAACCTTGCGGGACGACCTGGCCGATGCGCTGGCCCGCCTGGAATTCGTGCCCCGGCTCATGTTCTTCGGCGTCCTGGCGACCGTCTCCCTGGGCGGGTGCGGCATCGTCCTGAATCGGGGCCACGCGCGGGGCGCGGCGCCGGCGGAGCCGGTCCGGACACCGCGCCTCGCGGACACCGAGCGCCTCGTCATCCTCGGCGCGGTCGGCGCACTCTTCAGCGCGTTCCTCCTCCTGCAGCTCAGCTACCTCTTCGGCAACGCCCCGGTCATCCCGGGATCGGGTGTCACCTTTTCGGAGTACGCTCGACAGGGCTTCGCCGAGCTGACCACGGTGGCAAGCGTTTGCACGATCCTGCTCGTCGCCCTCGACCACTGGGCCGCGCGCGGCCCGCGCGAGGGATGGACGCGCATCGCGGCGGTCGCGGTCGTCGGGCAGGTCGAGGTGCTGCTGATCTCGGCGCTCCGCCGTCTCTGGCTCTACGAGTCTGCCTATGGATTCACGACCGTGCGGCTCTACGCCCACGCCTACATGGTCGCGGTCGCGCTCTTCCTCGGGATGCTCGGCTGGGGTCTGGCCGGGGGCTTGACGTCGGGGTGGCTGGCCCGACGGGCGGCGGGAATCGCCGCCGTCGCGATGGCCGCCCTGATCTACTGGAACCACGAAGCGTGGATCGTCCGGCAGAACCTCGAGCGCTTCCTTCGAACTCATCAGCTCGACACGTCCTACCTGGTCTGGGGGCTCTCGCCGAACGCCGCCCCGGCTCTGGTCCGCGCGATTCCCGAGCTACCGCCCATCCTGGCCGAGTCGGTGCGCGACGGACTCCGGCAGCGCTACGGAACGACCACCCGCGGCGCCCCGTGCCGCTGGTTCGAGTGGAATCGAAGCCGGGAGCGCGCGGTGGCGGCTCTCCGCGCGGGCGGCATCCTGCGAGGAGACGCTCAGCTGCACCCGCGCGATTGCATCCTGATCAGCCCCGCGAGCGGCCCTCCGGCGTGACCGGGGCGACGAGGGGTGCGCGCTCCGGGTGTACGTGACCGCAGCCGCCGCACGTGCGCAGTGCGAGGCTCGCGTCGAAGCCCTCGATGGCCGCCTTGAGCTCCCCCTCGATGTCGGCCACGTGCATCGTCACCTGGTGGAGGAGCCGATCGCACCGCTCGCAGAACCAGAGGAGCGACTCGGTCTGCTCGGGCCGGCGCTTGACCTCGATCACCAGCCCCCACGTGTCGGCGGGGCGGTGGGGCGAATGCGGCACCAGGGCCGGCAGCAGGCACAGCTCGCCCTCGCGGATGATCCGCTCGTGCCGCCGGCCGTCCTCCATGTACTCGAGCCGCATCGCGCCCCGGAGCATGTAGAAGATCTCGTCGGAGGGGTCCACGTGGAAGTCGCGACGGGCGTTCGGCCCCCGGACGACCATCGCGGTGAACTGCGAGTCCTCCCAGATCACCTTGTTGCCGACCGGCGGCTCGAAGGTGGCCCGGTTCTCCTCGATCCACTTCCACAGGTTGAAGGCGACGAGGCCTCGCACGGGGTCACCTCCGCAGGTAGATCACCAGCGACACGAGGCTCATCACCACCTCGCCGCGCTGGTTCTGGATCCGGCTCTCGATCTTCACGGTCCCGCGATCCGTCCGGCGGCCCCCGACCTTCTCCTTCACCTCCGACTCCACGGTCAGCACGTCGCCGGGCCGCACCGGCTTGACCCACTTGAGGTCGTCGAAGCCCATCGCCCCGGTGGTGGCGTGCACGGGCGTCATGTGTTCGACCACCATCCGGATGAACATGGCCCCGGTGTGCCAGCCGCTCGCGATGAGGCCGCCGAACATGCTCTGGCGCCCGGCCTCCTCGTCGAGGTGGAACGGCTGGGGATCGAACTGGCGCGCGTACTCGATGATCTCCTCCTTCGTGACCTCGTAGCGCCCGAAGCGCATGATGTCGCCCACCGCGACGTCCTCGAAATACTTCATGCCGTCGTCGCCGCGCCGGTGGGCCGCCGCCGGTACATCGTGATGCCGACGATCGCCACCACGACCTCAGCCTGCTGGTTCACCATCTCGACGCGGCGCCGGACGAACCCGATGGGCTTCGATTTCGACGGCCACGTCTCGAGCACCTCGGTGCGGCCGGTCAGGGTGTCGCCCGGCCGCACCGGCTTGAGCCAGCGGCAGGAGTCGAGCCCGGGCGAGCCGGTGGCGGCCGCCTCCTCACGGCGGTTGGCCTCCACCGACAGGCGCATCATCACCGCGCACGTGTGCCAGCCGCTCGCGATCAGGCCGCCGAAGATGCTCCGGCGCGCCGCCTCGGGGTCGGCGTGGAACGGCTGCGGGTCGTACTTGCGGGCGAAGGCCAGGATCTCGGCCTCGGTCATCGAGTGCGAGCCGAGGTCGGTGCTCTCGCCGACCTTGAAATCTTCCCAGTACTTCACGCGTGACCTCCGTGGTGGGGTCCGGACCAGGCGCGACGCGCCCCGATCAGGATAAGGCCGAGGGCAAGCGCGGGCAGCCAGATCCACCGGAGCTCGGACTCAAGCACCGTGATCCCGCGCGTGGACAGGAAGCGGGTGAGCCCGATGGGCGAGGCCTCGAGCACCCGGAGCGCGGCCGGAGCGAAGAAGCGCTCCGCGGAGACGGGCCACAGGAGCGCCACGCCCCGGCCCCCGTCGGTGAAGGCGTCGAGGATGCCGTGGGAGGCCATCGCGACGAACAGGAACAGGACGGTGCGCCCCGCGCCGGCGCGCAGACTCCGGGAGAGGGCCGCCCCCACCAGCGCCACCGCGGCCGCCGCGCAGAGCGAGTGGGTGAACCCCCGGTGGCCGAGCGCCGACCCGTAGGGCACGCCCCAGGAGAACGCGATCACGTCCAGATCGGGCAGCGCCGAGGCGAGCACGCCCGCGGCCAGGAGGCGCGGCGGGACGATGCGCGGGCCGAGGCCCACCCCCAGCGCGAGGGGCACCGCCGCGTGCGAGAAGACGGTGGGCACCGGGCTAGCGCAGCTCGAACTCGAACGTGCTAACCACCCGGATGCGCTTGACCGGCGTGCTGGTCGCGCTGAACGGTGCCGACTCGTCGCCTCCGTCCAGGCCGAAGATCTGGATCGAGCCCTGGTTGGCCGAGCGGATGCTGCCGACCTGCGCGCCGGAGTCCGCCGCGAACTGCTGGGCGGTGGCCCGCGCGTTCCTGGTGGCGTCGGCCAGCAGCTGCGGGCGGAGGTCGTTGAACTTGGAGACGATGTACCGGGGGTTGGCCGCCCCACCCTCCCGCTCGCCGTCCAGCACCACGCCCGACTTGAGCAGCTCCTCGGTCGAGCCGAGCGCGGTTCGGACCAAGTCGACGTTGGCGGTCTTCACCACCACCGAGGTCGTGACCACGTAGCGGAAGCGGTCGGAGGCCTGGGGCTGCCCGTACTCCCGGGCCAGCTTGTCGACGGTGCGGGTCGGCCGCCGCTCGATCTCCGCGTCCGCAAAACCCTGCTTTTTGAGGAACGCCACCGCCGCATCCCGGTCGGCGCTGATCCGGGTGTGGGCGTCCTGGAGCGTCTCGCTGGCCCGCCGGAGCCCGAGCGTCCACACCGCCTGGTCCGCCTTCACCTCGCGCTCGACCAACCCCTTGACCGTGACTGTTCGAGCGTCTGATCTGAAGCGCAAGCCGCCCCGGCCGACGAAGTAGCCCGCGACCGACAGCCCGATCACCAGGCAGACGCCCACGATGACCGCGGGGAGCACCCCCGACCGCCCTTCCGCGTACGCCATGATCGCTCCTTCCGGGCCGCGCTGATCTGATTCAATTGGCGGGACGGCCCGCCGCCCGCAGTATCGCCAGGGTCATCACTCCCGCCACCAGTCCCCAGAACGCCGATCCGATGCCGGCCGGCGCGATCCCGGACGCGGTCACCAGAAACGTGACGAGCGCCGGCTCCCGTTGATTCTCGCTGCCGACCGCGGACGCGAGCCCGTTGCCGATCGTGGCCAGGAGGGCGAGCCCCGCGATCGCCGCCACCAGCTCGGCCGGGAACGCGAGGAAGATGGCCACCACGGTGGCCCCGAAGATCCCGACGATCAGGTAGAAGATCCCCGCGAAGACGGCCGCCACGTAGCGCCGCCGCGGATCCTCGTGGGCCTCGCGGCCCATGCAGATGGCCGCGGTGATCGCGGCCAGGTTCACGCTGAACCCGCCGAAGGGGGCCAGCACCAGGTTGGCGAGCCCGGTCCAGCCGATGAGCGGCGAGATCGGCACCGTGTAGCCGGAGGCCCGGATGACCGCGACTCCCGGCACGTTCTGGGACGCCATGGTGACCACGAACAGGGGCAGCGCCACCCCCACCACCGCGCCCGGGGTGAAGCGGGGCGTGACCCAGACCGGTCGGGCCAGCGCGAGGCGGACCGCGTCCACGTGCAGGAGACCCTGGACGAGCGCGATCGCGACCCCGACCAGCAGCGCCATGATCACCGCGTACCGAGGCGCGAGCCGCCGGGCGGCGAGATACGCGAGGAACATGGCGAGCGCCAGCAGCATCTGCGTGCTCATGGCGGTGAAGAGACCGAGGCCGAAGCGCAGCAGCACGCCGGCCAGCATGCCGGAGGCGATCGGCACCGGGATGCGATCCATCGCCCGCTCGAACCAGCCCGAGAAGCCGACCAGGGTGATGAGCGCGGCCGAGACCAGGAACGCGCCGGTCGCCTCCTCGATCGAGAGCCCGGCGCCGCTCGTCACCAGCAGGGCCGCCCCCGGCGTGGACCACGCGGTGACGATCGGCGCGCGGTAGCGCAGCGACAGCAGGGTGCACGTGAGCCCCATGCCGAGCCCCAGGGCGAGCATCCACGAGCCGACCTGGGCCTCCGTGGCGCCGACCGCCCCCGCCGCCTGGAAGACGATGACCGCCGCGCTGGCGAAGCCCACCAGCACGGTCACGAAGCCGGCGACGACCGCCGAAACCGAGAGATCCCGCACGAGCGACATGGAAAAAGACCCCGCCCACTATAGCAATGGTCCGCTCCGGGCCGGCCGGGGGATCGGGTACACTCCCCGGGATGCGCGCGTACCTCCTGTCGCGGCTCGGGCAGACCCTCCTGGTCGTCTTCCTCTCGCTGACCGCCGTCTTCTTCCTGGTCCGGCTCGGCGGCGACCCGGTCCTGCTGTTCCTGCCCATGGACATCCAGGCCAAGGACCTGAACGAGTTCCGCCAGCGCCTGGGGTTCAACGATCCGCTGGCCGTGCAGTACGGCCGCTTCATGGGGCGCGCGCTGCGCGGCGACTTCGGCGAGTCGCTGCGCTACAAGAACGACGCGCTGCAGCTCGTGCTGTGGCGCCTGCCCGCGACGCTGTCGCTCGCGCTGGCCGCGCTGCTGCTCACCTTCTGCGTGGCGGTCCCGGTCGGGGTCTTATCGGCGGTGCGGCGCGGCTCGCTCTTCGACCTGCTCGGCATGACCGGCGCGGTGCTCGGGCAGGCGGTGCCCGGCTTCTGGCTCGGCCTCATGATGATCTACCTGTTCTCGGTGCGGCTCGGCTGGCTGCCCACCGGAGGCATGGGCAGCGCGCTTCACTTCGTGATGCCGTGCGTGGTGCTGGCCTCGTTCTACGCCGCGCGCATGGCCCGGCTCACCCGCTCCTCGGTGCTCGACACCCTGAACGAGGAGTTCGTGCTCACCGCGCGGGCCAAGGGCCTGGCGGAGCGGGTCGTCATCGGCAAGCACACCCTCAAGAACTCGGCGATCCCCATCGTGACCCTGGCCGGGCTCGACACCGGTCAGCTCCTGGGCGGGGCGGTCATCACCGAGACCATCTTCGCGTGGCCCGGCCTCGGGCGGCTCACCGTGCAGGCCCTGCTCAACCGCGACTTCCCGGTGGTGCTGGCCGCGGTCTTCGTGTTCTCGGTCACCTACACCCTCATCAACTTCGCGGTCGACCTGCTCTACGGCTGGCTCGATCCGCGGACGCGGCCGCAGCGAGAATGAGGGTCTTCGTCGGCCGCCACGGCCGCGGGGTGGTCGGCCTGCTCATCGCGACGCTGGTGCTGCTCGCCGCCGTCGCGGCTCCGATCCTGGTCCAGGACCCGGTGCAGACCGACTTCGCGGCCGGCCTCAAGCCGCCGGGCACGCCGGGCCACCCGCTCGGCACCGACCAGCTCGGGCGGGATCTGCTGGCCCGCGTGCTCTACGGCGCGCGGGTGGCGCTCTTCATCGGGCTCTGCTGTGTGCTGCTCACCGCGCTCGTGGGCGGCCTGCTCGGCCTCCTCGCCGGCTTCTTCGAAGGCTGGCCGGGCACGGTGCTCATGCGGATCGCCGACGTGCAGCTCTCGTTCCCGTTCATCCTCCTCGCGCTGACCATCAACGCGATCGTGGGTCTGGGGCTGCGCAACATCATCGTCAGTTTGTCAGTCGCGGGCTGGGTCGTGTATGCTCGCGTGGTCCGGGGGGAGGTGCTGTCGGTGAAGCAGCGCGACTTCGTGCACGCGGCCCAGGCGCTGGGAGTCGGGCGCGCGCGCGTGCTCTTCCGCCACGTGCTCCCCAACGTGGCGCCCTCCATCGTCATCGTGGCCAGTCTCCAGTTCGCCCAGTTCATCGTGGCCGAGGCCGCGATCTCCTTCCTCGGCTTCGGGGTGCAACCGCCGACGCCGGCGTGGGGCAGCATGCTCTCGGAGAGCCGCGACTACCTCTACGTGGCGTGGTGGCTGGCCGCCTTCCCGGGCGCCGCGCTCGCCTTCACCGCGCTGGGCATCAACCTGGTGGGCGACTGGCTGCGCGACGTGCTCGATCCGCGCTTCCGGGTCTGATGGCGGTCGTCATCCGACCCTGCCGTCCGGACGAGGGCCCCGCGCTGCTGGACCTCTGGCACCACGCCGACGCGAGCCCGAGCCCCACCGACACCCCCGAGCAGGTCGACCAGGTGATCCAGGACCCCGCCGCCTCGGTGCTGGTGGCGGTCGACAACGATCTGCTGGTGGGCTCGATCATCGGCGGCTGGGACGGCTGGCGCGGCAACATCTATCGTCTGGCCGTGCTTCCGTCGTACCGCCGGCGCGGCATCGCGCGGGCGCTGGTCGCGGCCGCGGAGGAGCGGCTGGCGGCGCGTGGGGCGCTGCGCGTCTCCGCGCTCGTGGAGCACGATCACCCCTGGGCGGTCGGCTTCTGGGACTCGCTCTACGAGCCCGACCCCCGCATGATCCGCTACGTCCGGAAAGTCGACTCGACAAGGAGACCCTCATGACGCGATTCACCCGGATGCTGGCCGCGCTCTCGCTGCTGCTGGGCGTGGCGGTGGCCGTTCCCCTCGCCGATCCCGCCGGGGCCCAGGACCGCGCGCGGGCCAAGGAGATCGTGGTGGCCTTCGCGGCCGAGCCGCGCACGCTCCTGCCCGACACCATCGTGGACTGGACCACCAACAACATGGTCGAGCACATGTACGACCGGCTGGTGGACCGCGATCCCAAGAGCTACAAGCCGTCTCCGATGCTGGCCACCGCGTGGAAGGTGGTCAACGACACCACCTGGGAGTTCATGCTGCGTCAGGGGGTCAAGTTCCACAACGGCGAGCCCTTCAACGCCCAGAGCGTGAAGGCCACCATGGAGTACATCAAGGACCCCGCCAACAAGACCCACTACCTGCCGCGCTGGGCCCAGGTGAAGGAGGTCCAGATCGTCAACGACTACACGGTGCGCTTCGTCACCGAGAAGCCGTGGCCGGGCCTCATCGACCGCATCGCGGGCAGCGACTTCCTGCCGATGCCGCCCAAGGCCCTCAAGGAGCAGGGCGTGCAGGCGCTCGCGGCCAAGCCCATCGGCACCGGAGCGTTCCGCTTCGTGCAGTGGGTGCGCGACGAGAAACTGGTGGTCGAGCGCAACCCCGACTACTGGCAGACTCCCGCGGAGGCGAGCCGGGTCACGTTCCGCTTCATCCCCGAGTTCAGCGCCCGGCTCGCCGCCCTGCTCGCGGGCGAGATCGACGTCATGAAGGACGTGCCGCCCCAGAACGTGGACATGCTCCAGCAGAGCGGCAAGGCGCGCCTGCGCGCCACCGTCTCCTCCCGCATCAACTACCTGGCCCTCGTCAACCTCAAGCCGGGGCCGATGCAGGATCTCCGCGTGCGCAAGGCCATCCACCACGCGGTCAACGTGGACGAGCTGATCCAGCAGGTGCTGAAGGGCCGGGCGACCAAGATGTGCGGCTCGCTCTCCCCGATCAACGTGGACTACTCGCCCAAGATCCAGTGCCTCAAGTACGACCCCGCCCAGGCCCAGGCTCTCTTCAAGGAAGCGGGCGTGGACCCCACCAAGCTGCAGCTCACCCTCGACACCCCGTCCGGCCGCTATCCGCTCGACAAGGACGTCTCGCTCGCCATCGCGGCCCAGCTCCAGCGGATCGGCATCAAGACCAACGTGGTGGTCAACGAGTGGGGCACCCACCTCGACAAGATCAAGAACCGCACCACCGGGGACATGTTCTTCCTGGGCTGGGGCCCCGCCCTCGACGCCCAGAACACCATCGACCAGCTCTTCTCGGCCAGCCAGACCTATTCGTCCTACGGCAACAACAAGGCGCTCGACGCCAAGATCGCCCAGGCCGTCGTCATCGTCGATCCGCGGAAGCGCCTCGAGGCCTGGGCCGAGGTCCAGCAGATGGTGCACGACGAGGTGCCGTGGGTCTTCCTCTGGCAGCAGCACGATCTCTACGGCGTCGCCAACTGGATCGAGTGGACGCCGCGCGCCGACGAGCGCATCTGGATGTACGAGGCCAAGCTGGCCCGGTAAGCGGCTCCGATCGCGGCGGGCGCCGGGGACCGTCCGGCGCCCGCCAGGTTACCGATCAGCCGCGATGGGACTTCTCGGGGGCGGGCGCTCCCCGAAGATCGGCCGGCGCGGCCGGCGCATCGTCCTCGACGTCGGGCACAGGAAGGATCTCCGCCACGGCTTCCACGAGCTTCTCCCTCGCGGGGTCGCTCAGATCCGACAGATCTCGTATCGCCAGGTCGTACCAGATGTCCGAGTGCATGGCGTCACCTCGCTCGATGATCTACTCCGACGTGTGCGAGCGGCATCGGCCGTGCCAGCGAGGATCACCCAATAGATCAATATCTTACGAACCAGACCGGGCCCGGCGACGCCGGGCATTGCGTCCGGAGCGGGCGCCCCTCCCGGCCCCGCGCGTCAGACCGCCTGGGACCGCTGGATCGACGGGCGCTCGCAGTAGCGATAGAAGACTCGCGAGGCCCAGAGGACGAGCGGGGTCGTGGCCAGCATGATCAGCAGGCTCGACGGCATCCCGAGGGCGATCACGACGGGCCACGTCGCGACCTCGCGGACCACCGGCTCGAAGGCGAGCTGGATGGGCCGGTGCAGCAGGTAGAGGCTGTAGGAATAGACGCCGACCCCGGCCAGATACTGCCCCGCCGCCGAGGGGAGCCCCGGTCGCTCGTGAGCCAGCGCCGCGTACATGAGCAGGGCGAACGCCACGCCGTAGACCGGCTCCTTCACGACGTAGAGGCCGTAGGATCCGGTGTGCCACTCGATCCACACGCCCGCGCCCAGCACCGCGATGCCGGGCCACGGGGTCCGGAGCACGCGCGGCAGAGTCAGCCGGCCGGCGGCCCATTCCGCCACCGTCGCGCCCAGGACCCATTCGAACCAGCGCGCGAGGAACACCACCCACGCGGGACCGCCGAGCTCCACCGGCAGCGGCACCAGCGCCAGCACGACGCGGTACCCCATCGTCACCGCGAGCACCGCGCCGAGCGCGCGGAGCGGACCCAGACGCGCGCTGAGCCAGAAGACCACGGGATAGGCCAGGTAGAGCTGAGCCTCGACCGCGAGGGTCCAGGCCGGCGGATTGACCCCGTCGAACGTGGCGGTGTGGAACGGGTGCAGCAGCAAGGCCTGGGTCGTGACGGCCACCCACGGGATCGGGGATCCGGCCAGCCACCAGAGCGTGAGCGCGACGACGAGTGCGGCCAGGTAGGGCGGATAGAGCCGCCAGAAGCGCCGGGCGAAGAACCGCTTCCAGTCCGGTGCGGGCGCCTCCGGATCCGCCGCGGCGAGCGCGCGCGCATACGGCAGGTGGATGCAGAACCCGCTGATCACGAAGAAGAGCGGCACGCCGAGGTACCCGAAGCCCAGGATCTTCCCGAGCCAGGGCCAGGACCCCCCGTCGAGATTGGGCGCGTTCAGGTACGCGGACACCGCCAGGTGGCACACCACGACGGCCAGCGCGGCCAGCCCGCGCAGCTGATCGACCCGCTCCCACCGGGCGCGTGTCGGCGCCGTTTGGATCTCGACCGCCATCGCGGCGGAAAGGGTTGCATCCGAGATGCCACACGAGCGGTCACTGCAACCACGCGATTCCGCGTGACTCTGGTCACCGGGCTGTTGGCGGGGCGGGAGCCACGCTGGTAATTCTTACGTGGCGTGGGCGCTCGCGGCAGCCGGCGGGGTCCGCGTCCTCGTTTCCTGCTAGAATTCCGCCGCCGGTCAATCTCGAGGTCTCGGAGGGCCCCATGGCGATCACGGTATTCACGAGCGCGTTCCTCATCGACTGCACCGGCAAGGAGCCGGTGGAGGGCGCGGCGGTCGTGGTGGAAGGCGACCGCATCAAGGACGTCATCGCCTCCGGCAAGGTGGGTCCGCTCGGCGGCAAGGTCGACACGATCGACCTGAAGGGCCGCACCCTGATGCCCGGGCTCACCGACGCCCACGTGCACGTCTGCGCGGTCGAGGGCAATATCCCCGAGCAGCACCGCCACAACCCGCCGAGCCTCATCGCGGCCAAAGCCCTCCGGCGCATGGAGCAGTGCCTGATGCAGGGCTTCACCACCGTGCGCGACGCGGGCGGCGCCGACTACGGCTTCCGCGAGGCCGCCGAGACCGGCCTCTACCCGGGGCCGCGCATGCTGGTCTCCGGCCGCCCGCTGTCGCAGACCGGCGGCCACGCCGACAAGCGGCGGCGCGCGGAATGGATCGAGCCGGTGGGCTGCTGCGTGGGCATGGCCGGCGTGATCGCGGACGGGGCCGACGAGGTGCGCAAGGCCGCGCGCGAGAACCTCCGCCACGACGTGGACCAGATCAAGATCATGGCCTCGGGCGGCGCCATGTCGCCGGGCGACGAGCTCGACACCACCCAGTACACGGTGGACGAGATGCGCGCCGCGGTGGAGGAGGCGCGCGCGGTCGGCAAGTACGTGCTGGCCCACGCCTACTCCGGCTCCGCCATCCGCAACGCGATCCAGGCCGGGGTGCGCTGCATCGAGCACGGCAACCTGCTCGACGAGGCGGGCGCACAGGCGATCAAGGCGGCCGGCGCTTACCTCGTGCCGACCATGGTCACCTACGAGGCCATCGCGCGCGAGGGCAAGAACTACGGCATCGGCGACCACCAGATCCAGAAGATCAACCTGGCGCTCGAGAAGAGCCTGGAGGGTCTGACCCACGCCTACCGCGCGGGCTGCAAGATCGGCTCGGGCTCGGATCTGCTGGGCGACATGCAGGCCCAGCGCGCGATGGAGTTCGAGCTGAAGGGCCAAGTCATGAAGCCGATGGAGGTGCTTCTCTCGGCCACCATGGTCAACGCCGAGATTTTCAGGATGGCCGATCGCATCGGCTCGGTCGAGCCCGGCAAGTACGCCGACCTGCTGGTGGTCGACGGCAACCCGCTCAAGAACCTCCGCGTGTTCCAGAACCAGGCCAATCTTCACGCGATCGTGAAGGGCGGCGTCTTCGTCAAGCGCGCAATCTAGACTCCCACGGAGGGCTCAGCATGCCGAGCGCCGCCGACTTCGAGAAGCTGGGCGTCTTCTACCTGGGTCGCCCCTACGACCCGCAGCAGAAGAAGTCGCAGGACGGGGTCCTGCTCTACGACTCGAAGGATCTGGTCACCCACGCGGTCTGCGTGGGCATGACCGGCAGCGGCAAGACCGGGCTCTGCCTGGCCCTGATCGAGGAAGCGGCCATCGACGGGATCCCCGCGATCCTCATCGACCCGAAGGGCGACCTGGCCAACCTGCTGCTCACCTTCCCCACGCTCCGCCCCGAGGACTTCCGGCCCTGGATCAACGAGGACGACGCCCGCCGGAAGAACCTCTCCGCGGACGACTACGCGCGGCAGCAGGCCGAGCAGTGGCAGAAGGGGCTCGCGGCCTGGGGGGAGGACGGCGCGCGCATCCAGCGCCTGCGCGACGCGGCCGACTTCGCGATCTACACCCCGGGCAGCAACGCGGGCATCCCGCTCTCGATCCTGAAGTCGTTCGCGGCCCCGCCGTCCGCCATCCGCGAGGACGAGGAGCTCCTGCGCGAGCGCATCGGCACCACCGCCACGAGCCTGCTGGGGCTCCTCGGCATCGACGCCGATCCGATCAAGAACCGCGAGCACATCCTGATCGCGACGATCCTCGACGCGGCGTGGCGGCAGGGCCGCGAGCTCGACCTGGCGGGCCTCATCCAGCAGATCCAGACCCCGCCGGTGAAGCGGGTGGGCGTGCTCGACCTGGACGCGTTCTTTCCGTCCAAGGACCGCTTCGCCCTCGCGATGTCGCTCAACAACCTGCTCGCCGCCCCCGGATTCGGAGCCTGGATGGAGGGCGAGCCCCTCGACGTCGACGCCCTCCTGCACACGCCCGAGGGCAAGCCGCGCGTCGCCATCGTGTCGATCGCGCACCTGAGCGACGCGGAGCGGATGTTCTTCGTCTCGCTGCTGCTCAACCAGGTGGTGGGCTGGATGCGTACCCAGTCCGGCACCACCAGCCTGCGCGCCCTGCTCTACATGGACGAGATCTTCGGCTTCTTTCCCCCGGTGGCCAACCCGCCGTCGAAGACGCCGCTCCTGACCCTGCTCAAGCAGGCGCGCGCCTTCGGGGTGGGCGTGGTGCTCGCCACCCAGAACCCGGTGGACCTCGACTACAAGGGCCTCTCCAACACCGGCACGTGGCTCATCGGGCGGCTGCAGACCGAGCGCGACAAGGCGCGCGTGCTGGACGGCCTCGAGGGCGCGGCGGGTACCGCGGGCCAGGGTTTCGACCGCGCGGGGCTCGAGCGCATTCTCTCCGGGCTCTCGACCCGCGTCTTCCTGATGAACAACGTGCACGAGGATCACCCGGTCGTGTTCGAGAGCCGCTGGGTGATGTCCTACCTGCGCGGCCCGCTCACGCGCGCTCAGATCAAGTCGCTCATGGACGCGCGCCGCGGCGCCGCGCCCGCGGCCGCCCCGGCCGCCGCCGCTTCGGCCGGTGGGGCGACGCGCCGCTCCGCGGCCTCTGCGGCGCCGGCCTCCACGCCGGCGCCGGCACGAGGCAAGGCGGCCCGCCCCGCGGCCCCAGTCGCCGAGCCCGGCACGGGCCAGCGCCCGCTCCTCCCGCCCGACGTCCCGCAGCACTTCGCGCCGGCGCACGGCGCCGCCCCCGCTGACTCGACGCTCTACTACCGGCCGATGCTCGTGGGCTCCGCCCAGGTGCGGGTCAGCGATGCCAAGAGCGGGATCGACGTGAGCCGGGATCTCGTCTACCTGACCCCGATCACCGACGAGGCGGTGCCGGTGGCCTGGGACCAGGCCGCCGCGGTGAGCTTCACCACGGCGGACCTGACCACCGGTCCCGAGGGCGATGCGGCCTTCGGAGAGCTGCCCGCGCCCGCCGGGAAGAAGAAGAGCTACGACGGGTGGAGCAAGGACTTCGCGAGCTGGCTCCTCCAGTCGCAGACCATCGACCTGCTGCGCAGTCCGTCGCTCAAGGTCGTCTCGAAGCCGGGCGAGTCCGAGCGCGACTTCCGGGTACGGCTACAAGAATCGACGCGCCAGGATCGCGATCGCGCGAGCGAGACGCTCCGCCAGAAATACGCGCCCAAGGTGGCCGCGCTGCAGGAGCGGCGGCGCCGCGCGGAACAGGCAGTAGCGCGCGAGAGCGAGCAGGCCAAGGCGCAGGGCATTCAGACCGCGATCTCGGTCGGCGCCACGATCCTGGGCGCCTTCCTCGGGCGCAAGTCGATCACCGCCTCCACCATCGGCCGGGCCACCACCGCCGCCCGCGGCGCCGGGCGCGTGCTGAAGGAGACCCAGGACGTGGGCCGCGCCAAGGAGACGGTGGCCGCGGTGGACGAGGCGATCGCCGCGCTCGACGCCCAGTTCAAGGCCGAGGCCGACGCCCTCGGCGCGAGCACCGATCCGCTGACCGAGCGGCTCGAGACCCTCGCCCTCAAGCCGACCCGCCAGAACGTCTCGGTGCGGCTGGTGGCGCTGGCGTGGGCCCCCTGCTGGCGCGATAGCGCGGGTGCGGTCTCGCCCGCCTGGGCCTGACGCCATCCGGGCCGGCGCCGGACATTTTCCCCCGGTGAGCGCTGCCCATATTGCGCTCGGCGCGGGCTGCGTCCTCACCCTCGTTGTGTCGGCCGGCGCCGAGGGGTCGTGGGCCCTCTGGAGAGGACGACCCGGCCAGGAAGCGGCGCGTACCCGCGTCAGCGTGCACGCGACGCTCGCCGACTGCCTGAGCGAGCAGAAGTCGCGGGAGGAGGAGCAGAGGGCCTATCTGCGCGCCGCGGGCGAGGCACGCCCGGAGGACCGGCTGCCACCGCCGGGCCCGGCCGACTCCTATCGCTGCCTTCCCGCCTCCGACGACTCGCGAGGGTCGAAGGGAAACTGAGACCGCGGCCCCCAAGTTCGTCTGGTGTATCGTGGGTGATACACCATGCGTGGGCGCGCCCTCGTCGTTCTCCTCGCGCTGGCGTCGCTGCTCGCGGTCATCTCGCCGTCGCTCGAACACGCCCCTTCACCCGCAGGCCCCTCACCCTACCCTCTCCCCGCAGGGGAGAGGGAGGAGCGCAGCGGGACGGTGGGACGGGTGGTGGATGGGGACACCATCTGGGTGCGGCTGCCGAGCGGGGTGGAGAAGGTGCGCTACATCGGCATCGACACCCCGGAGGTGCACCACCCCACCCGCGGCGAGGAGCCCGGCGGCCGCGAGGCGACCGAGGTGAACCGGCGGCTGCTCGGCCACGACCCGGTGCGGCTCGAGACCGACGTGCAGCTGCGCGACCGCTATGGTCGCCTCCTCGCCTACGTCTGGATCCGCGGGCCCGACGGCGGCGAGACGATGGTGAACGCGGAGCTGGTGCGGCTCGGCTACGCGGCGGTCATGACGGTGCCGCCCAACGTCCGCCACGCGGAGCTGTTCCGCAAGCTCGCCGCCGAGGCGCGGGAGCACCATCGGGGCCTGTGGGCGCAGCCGGTGAGCCCGGCTCGCTAGCGCGGTCGAGGGTATACTGAGCGTCCCATGAAGATCGGCGCCGTCGAGATCCCCGCGCTGGCCCGGCTGGCTCCCATGGCCGGCATCACCAACGCGCCCTTCCGCCTGATCGCGCGCGAGTGCGGCAGCGGGCTCACCACCTCCGAGGAAATGGACGCGGCCGCGCTCCTCACCGGTCACCCGTTTGCCGACGCCATCGCGGCCTACTACCCCGCGGAGCGCCCGCTCGCCATGCAGCTCCTCGGCAAGGACCCCGACCTGCTCGCGCGCGCGGCCGAGCGCTGCCAGGTGCTCGGCGCCGACATCGTGGATCTCAACATGGGCTGCCCGATGCCCAAGATCACCGGCAAGGGCAAGGGCGCCGCCCTGATGCGGGACATCGCGGCCACCGCGCTCATCCTGCGCGCGCTGCGCAAGGCGGTCAGCGTGCCGCTCACGGTCAAGATCCGCGGTGGCTGGGACGACGAGCACCTCAACGCGGTCGAGGTGGCCCAGATGGCGGAGGCCGAGGGCGTGGACGCCATCACCGTGCACCCGCGCACCCGCTCGCAGCGGTTCACCGGCCGCGCGCCCTGGACAATCATCCGCGAGGTCGTGGAAGCGGTGTCGGTCCCGGTCACCGGCAACGGCGACGTCGGCTCCATGGCCGCGGCGCGGCGCATGGCGGCGGAGACGGGCTGCGCCTCGGTCATGATCGGCCGCGGCGCGCTCGGCAGCCCCTGGATCTTCGACGAGTCGTTCGAGGCGCTCTCGCGCGACGGCCAGCGTGAGCGCAAGGCCCGCGTCATCGCCCGGCACGTCGCGCTGATCCGCGAGCACTTCCGGGAGAAGTACGCGCTGATCCAGATGAAGAAGCACCTCGCGTGGTACACGGAGGGGCTCGGCCACGCCACCGAATGCCGCGCCCGCATCTTCCAGACCCGCAGCCCCGAGGAAGTCTGGGAGGTGTTCCAGTCCTACTGGGAAGGGTCTCGGTTGGCGACGACCGCGTCGTAGAACCGCCGAGCGTTCTGCCACTTCACCTTCGGCCCCGACGCGGCGCGTCCTCCCGAAGCGACGAGGGCGTCGACCGTGAAGTCGGGGCCGGCCAGCGCGGGCCAGTTCAGGGCGTACTCGAGCGGCTCGGCCCCGGCCTTCACGGGAACCGGGTACTTCACCGCACTCCTCTCATATCCCTTGCACAGCAGGTCGCGAAGGCCGGGCCGGCGCCAGCAGGATGGGTGAAACGCGCCGCCGACCCATTCCTGTGACTGCTCGGTGTGATAGGCGTCGATGATCGGCTGCCCGACGTAGAGCTCGTTGGCCGGATCGATGACGCACTCGCCGAACGCCAGGCCCGCGCGGAGCGGCATCGAGCCCATCGCCCTCCCCATGATCTGCCCCAGCACGCTCGGAAGGAGCTCCATCGCCTCGCCGGCGGGCGCCCACATGAGGATCGTGTCGCTGAACACGACGCGATTGAGAACGAGCTCTCGCTCGTGAGTCCCGGCCCTGATGCGGAACAGAGGATGCGGCTCGAGCTGAGCGAGCAGCGCCCGGTACCGCTCGTGGATCTCGTCGAGCGGGGTCGTGGCCACCAGGCTGGTGAAGCCCAGCACATCGCACATGGCGATCAGATACGGGGCGGCGGGCATCCGGGGGCGCGACCCTAGGGATACGCGGTGATGGCCACCACGATGATGTAGTCCGCCAGCGGCCCGTGGTGCCAGAAGACTCGATGGGCCGCGGCGCTGGCCCTGGTCTCCACGTGGGACTCGAAGACCTTCTCGCCCTTCGCGCCCTTGATCGTCCGGTACTCGTAGGTGTGCAGCCTACGGTCGTGCGGATCGATCTCCATGAGGCCGAGAGTTTTGCGGACTGCGGCCAGCCGTTTCGCCCGCTTCGGATCGCTCTCGAGAGCCGTCAGCTCCTCGTCGGCGACCGGAGTGCAGAGGAGGGTGAAGCGCGGGATCGGAGCTACCCGGCGTCGACGTCCGCGTGCTTGGCGAACGATCTACCCTTGATCGCCTCGCCGCGGCCGGCCTGAGCGATGCCGGTCCGGACCGCCTTCAGCGCCTTGGGGTTCTCGTGGAGCCACGCCTCCCGCAGCGGTACCGTCGTCGCCGGAGCAAGGACGATCGCCCCCGTCGCCTGCTCGATGAAGACGTTGAACCGGATCTTGCGGTCACCGAAGCGGGCCCGGAGCTGCCGGAGGGCGCGCGCCAGTGTCACGCGCTCCTTGCTGTCCGCGGTGGTCTCCCCGATGCCCTCGAGCTCGTCCAGCTTGATGGTCATGGCGTGGCTCCCTGAGTGGGATTATCCCACTTCCCCACCCCCTGTCAACCCCGCCCTGCCCTCCGGGCCCGAAGACGTATGTCCCTGTCTCTGCAGGGCTATTGAGACCGCCCCCGCCCGGAGACCTCCCACACCGCCTCCACCGTGCTCCCGCGCATCGCGTAGATGCGGTCGTAGAGGTTGATGGTCGGATCGCAGTGCGGGGGGAAGAACTCGATGAGCTGCCCGAGCCTGGGCAACCGCTCCGGCTCGGCGGTCATCAGACGCCCGTGCTCGTCGCCGGCCCAGGAGTACTCCACGCCCGGCCACTCCACCGCCTCCGGCACGAAGGGCCGGTCGGTGGAGAAGGCCTTGAAGCCGCCGTCCACCATCGCCATCTCGTGGCTCGGCACGCTCACCACCGTGGTCAGCACGGTGAGCGCCATCTCGAACTCGTCGTAGGCGGCCCCGCGCGGGCTGCCGATGCGCCGGTAGTCGAGGTCCATCACGCAGTAGGAGCCGGACTGCAGCTCGGTCATCCCCTCGAGCTCGCTGTCGATGTTGAAGGTGCCGCTCGAGCCGCCGCTCACGATGTCCACCGCCATGCCGTGCTTCTCGAACAGCTCGCGCGTCTTCATGAGCCGGCCCATCCAGCGCCGCGAGGTGCGCCGCCGATCGTCGAAGCCCATCACGTGCGCGCAGTGACCCGCGTAGCCCTGCAGCCCGCGCAGGTGCAGCGCGGGCTGGGCCATCACCTCGCGCCCCAGGTCGCGCGCGGGCTCGCCGGGCTGCGCCCCGGTACGCCGGCCCCCCACGTCGACGTCCACGAGCACGTTGAGCACGAGCCCGGCCTTGGCCACCGCCGCCCCGAGCTCCCGCACGTTGTCCGGGTGGTCCACCACCACCAGCGTCTCGGGCTGGCGCCGCAGGACGCCCAGCAGGCGCCCGATCTTCTCCGGGCCGACCACCTCGGTCGTGATGAGGAGATTGCGCACGCCGGCGGCCGCCATCACCTCGGCCTCGCCCACCTTGGCCACGCAGACGCCGACCGCGCCGGCCGCGATCTGGCGGCGGGCGATCTCTGGGCACTTGTGGGTCTTGGCGTGGGGGCGGAGCTTCTTGCCGGCCGCCTTCACGTGGGCAGCCATCTTCTGCACGTTACGCTCGAAGCGATCGAGGTCCAGCAGCAGCGCGGGGGTGGGGATCTCGGCGCGGTTCATGGCGGGGGGAGCATACCACGCGCCGGAATCGCCTCCCGCGCCCGCGGGCGGGGATCAGGTGAGCGGGCGCGCCACCCACTGGCTGCGGAAGGCCTGGACGCGCCGTTGCGCCAGATCGTCTCCGGAGCGCTTGGCCATGTCGGTGGCCATCGCGAGGGCCTGCTGCACCATCTCGCGGTCGCCGAGCCGGCCGAAGGCCTCGCCGGCCGCGAGCACCCCGTCGAGCGAGCCGTGCCGGCGCGCGCGGAACAGGGCAGTCAGGTAGACACGCCGGGCGCGGCTCTCCGCGACCGCAACCGTGTCGGTGGCGCGACCGAGCCGGATGGCCGCGGCGCCGACCGCCACCATCCCTGGCCATCCGCGGCCGGCGTGGGCGGCGGCGTAGGCCTCCCGCCATGCGGCCTGGGCGGTGGCCACGTCGCCCCGCTCGAGGGCCGCATCCATCGCCTGGATCTCGGCGGCCCAGTCGGTCCCGGCCGCCTCCGCGCTCGGGATGGTCGGCAGCGCCACGGCAGTTGTCAGGAGGAACAGGAGGAGCAGCGCAACCTGTGTCCGGTGTTTCATGGGAGCCTCCTCGGATGGATCGGCATCCGCCGGGATGGCAAGCACCGGCCATGCCAGTGGCCAAGTATCTGGAAACCCGCCGGAAGCTCGCGAGGACCGATCGTCAACGGACGGGCATGACGCCCGGCGCTGGCAGAATGCCTGACGCCGGGTAAGGGGCCAGCACGTGTATGATGGCCGCTTGAACTTCCTGGTTGCCGTCATCCCGAGCGTGCTGCTCTGCTTGTGGCCCCTGGCGGCCCTCGCCCAGGGCATCAACCCCGACCGGCCGGATCTCACCACCAGCGCCGAGCTGGTCCCGGTGGGCGCGCTGCAGATCGAGACCGGCCTCGAGTACGAGCGCGCGCGAGTCGGCGGCGGGCCCACCCAGCACCAATTCAGCACCCAGGCGGTGCTGCGCGCGGGCCTCGCGGCCGTGCTCGAGGTCTCGCTGGAGGGGGAGCCGTTCGTGTGGCAGCGCGGGGATCACGACTCGGCCGGGAGCGGCGACTACCTGCTCGGCCTCAAGTACCGCCTCTACGCCCCGCCCGAGGGGAGCGGCGGCCCCCTCGTGGCGGTGAAGCCGTTCGTGAAGCTGCCCACCGCCCGCGCTCCGATCGGTAGCGAGCGGCTGGACGCAGGGGCCCTCCTGCTGCTGAGCATCGGCCTGCCGTGGGGGCTGAGCCTCGACGTCAACGCGGGGGCGGCCGCGCTCGGTCAGCGGCGCCTGGAGGGGTTCCTGCCGAAGGGGGTGGCGGCGGGATCGCTCTCGTGGGCGGTGACCGAGCGCCTGTCGACGATCACCGAGCTGTTCTTCGCCACCAAGGACGAGCGCGACAGCCGCGCGAATCTCCGGACGACGGTGGCGCTGCTCTACAAGCTCACGCCGCTCATGGCGGTCGACGCCGGGATGCGCACCACGCTCGTCGGTCCCGGGCCCGACTGGTCGGCCTTCGTCGGCTTCAGCGCCCGCTTCGGCCGCTAGGGCCCGCTTCGGCCGCTAGGGATCGATGCTCACCTGATCCGACAGCTCGTTGACGTCCCCCGACCGCCGCGGGAAATGCCGGGCGAGGACCGCGCCCACCTCGGCCACCGCGTGCAGCAGCCCGTCGCGCGGGCGCTCCTCCCGGAAGTGCGCGAGCACCGCGTCGACGAGCCGCTCCCAGTAGACCTGCCCGACCCGCTTGTGGATCCCCTGGTCGCCCAGCACGGCCAGCTTGTGGTCCCCCACGCTCACGTAGATCAGCACGCCGTGGCGGGCCGCGGTCCGGTGCATGCCGAGGTGCTCGAAGACCGCGACCGCCCGCGCCATCGGCTCGCCGGGGCAGCGGTGGTCGAGGTGCACCCGGATCTCCGCGGAGGTGCGCAGCTCCGCCGCCCCGATGGCCTGCGTCACCGCGTCGAGATCGGCTTCGGCGAGGAACCCGCGCACCCACCTCGGATGACGCGCCATCACCAGCTCCCGCTCGAGCCGCCGCCGCCGAAGCTGCCGCCGCCCCCGCTGAACCCGCCACC
>Ga0257156_1000017_pt1 | contig 22335 bp, 23 predicted proteins | sample NI49A_FD_185989 | JGI IMG/M metagenome (GOLD analysis project Ga0257156, IMG submission 185989) | Soil microbial communities from H.J. Andrews Experimental Forest, Oregon, United States - NI-49-A | ecosystem: Environmental > Terrestrial > Soil > Temperate forest > Bulk soil | place: USA: Oregon... | reverse complement strand
CACGACCGCCCACGGGGTCACGCCGGCGCTACGCGTTGACCTTGCGCTCACGCACACCGACGAGCCGCGCGGCCGCGGTCACCGGAGTCGTCATGCGCGACGACTCCGCCGGCCGCGACCGCGCGACTCCCCGCGCCCGCTGCGCCGCCCGCACTCGAGCCAGGTGCCGTGCCGGCACCGCGCTCAGCGCGATCAGGGCCACGAGCGGGGACAGGAAGAAGCCCATCACGAACCAGGCCGCCGGATCGCGGCCCTTTTCCCAGGCGACCCAGGCCGCCACGGAGGCGCCGCCGACCCAGATCCCGAATGCCCACAGCGTGAGGAGGAATCCCAGTCTCACGAGCTCGCCCATCAGCTCGTCCATGGCGGCACCCTCGCGGCGGCCGGGCCTATCGCCCGACGCCCAGCAGGAACAGAATGACGATCAGGCTCAGCGGAACTCCGAGAAGCCAGAGCAGTATGAGTGGCATGTCACCAACCCTCCGTGCCGGAGCGGAGCGGCCGCGTCCGGTAGTGCGTGAACGTCATCGGCTCTCCCGAGCCCATCCACCCGCCGATCACCCCACCGACGAGCCCGAGCAGGAGCGCGGTCACCGCGGCGAGGGCCGCGTTGCGTGCCACGAGCGCGGCATTCGGGTCCTGCACCGCCGCGGCGGCCGGAGTCACCCACGCGGGCGTCCCGGCCAGTCCGCCGTACCACGTGCCGAAGTAGGCGGTGGCGCCGAGCGAGGCCATGGCCAGCAGGATCGGCACCGCGACCAGCCACGCGATGCTGCCGTGCAGCATGGCGGTCTCGGAGCGCCGCAGGCCCGCGACCTTGGCGGCCGCCCAGCCGCCGACCGCGAACGAGATGAACGCGCTGAAGACGCTCCAGGCGAGGGCCAGGAAGGTCATGTCGTGCCAGGTCCCGAAGGGCTGGCCGACCCGGTGGGCCCCGACCGCGACACCCACGAGGCCAAAGATCAGGATCAGCGCGATGGCAGCGAGGGCGCCGGTCCACACCGCACTCCATGACAGCGGCCAGGGTCGATTGACCTCCGCCGCTCCGTCGCCGTATGTCACCATCGTGACCTCCTCGACCTTCACGCCTCCGCTCGCCATGTCCATGTCTGCCTCCCGCCTCCGTCCAGGCAGCAACTTCTGTGCCCGACCTCGAGCTCGTGGAAGATCGCACGACGGCGTGCGGACGACGCGAACGCGCGTGGAGAGTCGGTACGGTTTACCCGGTAAAGCGGGACGTCAAGCCGCACTCGCCCGCGTGCCGAGGCGCGGGAAGATCTCGCGCTCGTAGAAGCGCACGAACCCGGCCTGGTCGGGCCCGACCTGGTGGACGCAGACGTGGTCGTAGCCGGCCCCGGCGTACTTCGCGATCGCGGCCAGGTGTCGCTCGGGGTCCGGCCGGCAGACCACCGATTCCGCGAGGCTCTCCTCGGTCACGAGCTCGGCCACCGCCTCGAAGTGCGCGGGCAACGGCAGCTCCCAGGAGAGGCTGCTCTCCATGGCGGGGGTGGGCCAGACCTCCTTCGCGAGCCGGCGCACGGTCCGCTCGCTCGAGCCCCAGCAGACGGTCAGCTCGGCGTACCGGGGGGTCACGTTGCCCCCGCCCCAGAGCAGCCGGATCCGAGATGAGCCCGAATCCGAAGCCGGTCTCCTCGGCCTGCCGGGCCAGGCACACCAGCTCGCGCGGCCCGATCGCCCCCTCCCGGCCGAGCGCCACCGAGAAGCGGAGCCGGCTCAGCGGGCGGCGCACGCCGGGGGCCTCGCCACGGGCGGCTCAGCTCCCCCGGCCGCCGCCTCGCGATACGCCAGAAAATGCGGGTAGAGCTGCCGGGGATGAGTGAGCGCGGCCTCGGGCAGTCGAATGGTCGGGGGGTGGAGGATGAACGCGTGCAGCTCGTCCTCGGACGGGCCCGCGTGCGCGCCGCGCTCGTCGATGAAGCTGACCGCGCCGCCGGGCACACCGGTCCCGTACAGCACGATGTCGCCGGCGCTCGGCATCGCCATCAGGTCCCGGAGGCCCGCGACCACCACCTCCCGGTCGGCGCGACCGGCGAAGGGATCGCGGACCGTCGGGTCGGGGCCCGTGCCGAGCGGCACCGGGTCGCCGCGGTACCAGCACTCCGGCCCCTGCGCGCCGCGCGCGAGGACCAGGCCGACGCCCGGATGGCGCGAGAGACGCGCCATCGCGCGCGGGTAGCGCGACTCGATCTCGGCCGCGCGCACCGGCTCCACGCGGTCGGTGAAGTACACGAAGGCGTTGGGCCCCGCCGCGATGACCCGGAGGGCCGGCGCCGGAGTGTCGAGCGCCGCCCGCACCACCTGCTCGAGCGAGGCGCCGCCCGCGACCGCGCCGAAGGGCCGGGTCGCGACCTGGCCGTGGTCGGACAGCACGTAGAGGTCGTAGCCCAGCTCGGGGAGCCGGCGCACGATGCGGGCGAGCTGCAGGATCGAGCGATCCACGCGCCGGAGGGCCCGGAAGGCGAGACGATCCGCCGGCCCGTAGGCGTGGGCGAAGACGTCGTAGTCGATGAAGTTGACGTAGATGGCGGGGACGCCGCGATAGAGATCCGCCGACACCAGCAGCGTGAAGAGCTCCCGGGCCCAGATGGAGACGCCGACGTCGAGCAGCATCGCCTCGATCGACCAGCGCAGCTCCACCCGGCCGGCCGCGAGCGCCAGGATCGCGCGTCCCGTGAAGCGGGCCAGGGTGACCAGCGTGAGGCCCACGCACTTGAGCGCCACCCACGCCAGCAGCAGCGCCGAGAGCGCGGCGCGGCGGACGCCGCGGCCGGCCCGCGCCAGGCGCCCGAGTCGCGCGAAGGTCCACAGGCTGTCGACCGCGCCGCCGGTGAAGACGCAGCCGTAGCAGGAGCCGCCCTCGAGGATGCCGACGCGGCCGTCGGCGTGCCGGCGCTCGACGAGATCGGCGACGCCGCGCGCCGGGAAGTGCAGCTCCCGGCCCGCCCGCTTGTCGTAGAAGTGGAAGCCGGGAATGTCGGGTCGCCCGCCGTACATGATGGCGGCCTGGAAGGCGGGGGTGGACGAGGGCAGTCCCACCGACAGGTCGCGGCGAGTGAGCCGCCCGGAGGCCAGGAGGCCGCGGAGGCCGCGCAGGCTGCCGCCCGCGAGCGCGCGGTCCAGGATGGTGCGGGAGAGACCGTCGATCTGGACGATCAGGAAGCGGCGGCGGGACGTCTCCCCGAGCGGCGGGGCGAGCCGCATCCAGCGACTCCACCGATCGACCATCCCCTGCACCCGGAGGACCACCGATTCCATGGGGGATTCCATGGCGTCACGACCGCGCGAAGACCCGACGGCCGGCCGCGGCCAGGCCCGCGAGCAGGAGGGCGGCCGCGGTCGCGCCGGCCACGAGCGGCCAGGGCACGGTGCCGCGGGTGGCCGCGGTGTAGAAGACGTCGGCGCCGAGGACGAGCACCACGTTCATGGGGATCATGCCCACGAGCGACCAGGTGAGGTACCGCCCGAACGCGATCGCGGTCAGGCCGAAGCCGTAGTTGACGACCGCGAACGGGGCGATCGGCAGGACCCGCAGCAGCGGGATCACCACCCAGTCGTGCGTCTCGAGCAGCGCGGAGAGGCGCGCGAAGCTCGGGGTGCCGGTGAGGCGCGCCACGAACGCGTCGCGGGCCAGGTAGCGCGCGATCAGGAACGCGGCCGCCGCCGAGAGGCCGCTCGCCACGATCATGACCGCCACCGCGGGCCACGCCCCGAAGAGGAACGGCGACAGCAGCGTGAACGGCATGCCCGGCACGCCGATCAAGGTGGCGGCCACGTACACGGCGACGAAGGCCACCGGGGCCAGCACACCGAGCGAGCCGGCCCAGCTTCGCGCCGCCTCGAGATACCGCGTCACGTCGACGGTGTGGCCCACCACGATCATCGCGAGCAGGATCGCCCCCCCGACCGCGAGCGGCCACCGGCCCTGACGGCCGGCCGGGGCCGCCCGCGACCGTGACGTGGGCCGCCGCGCGAGGAATGCCGGCACCGAATCCCCTCGCCTCAGGCCCCGGCCTCGCCGAGGGCATCGGCGCCCACCGGCCGGCTCGCCGCCTCGTCGATGGCGGCGGTCCAGATGGATGCCTCGCTCTCGGTCATGCTGCCGTGCGGCAGGAGCCGGGCGTCCTCGTAGCCCCAGAGCTGGACGTCCACCAGGTACTGGGCGCGCGAGGTGATCGGGCCGCGACAAATCCGACGCGTCGGCGCCCGCCGCATCTCCTCCTCCAGCAGATGGAGACATCGCCGCATGAGCGGCTCCGGGATGCGGGTGCGCTCGGAGGGATAGATGAAGCCGAAGAGGACGAGGTGGCTCAGCAGCACGCGCCAGTGCCGCCCGAAGCGCCGCGCGAGCCGGCTCCAGTCGAGGGCCTCCGCCCGGGCGTGCAGCAGGTGCGCGATGTCGGCGCCGTCGTAGCGCTCGCGCTCCATGACGAAGGCCTTCGACCAGATCGTCTCCTCGGCCGGGCAGAGCCGCACCGGCTCTCCCATCACGGTGGACGGCACCGCGTGCCGGAACCAGTCGTCGTCCACCGCGCACACCCCGTTGCCCGAGTTGAAGATGACGTCGATGTGGTCGTGTGGGGCGCGCTTGATCTTGGCGAGCCAGTGCGGGAACGTGACCTCCGACTCGTAGCCGAGACGCTCCTCGATGAGGCGGAGGGCGCCGGCCACGTGGCGCTCTCGGATGAACAGGTCGAGATCCTTCACCGAGCGCCCGATCCCGAGATAGCACTCGAGCGCGTGCCCCCCGCCCACCAGGAACTCGACGCCGGCCGCGTTCAGCTCCGCGAGCACGCGGCGGTAGAAGCGGCCGGTGACCGCGGAGGGCCCGTCCGATCGCGCTCGGACCCGACCCGGCGCCGCCGGGGACGCGGCCGGGCTCATGCCGACACCGGGCGCGCCGGCTCGGCGGGCTCTCCGGGACGCGCGAGCGTGGCGCTCGGTCGCGCCTCGGTGGGCGGATCCTCCGGGAGCGGCACCTCGACCACGCGGAACGGCGGCTGCTCGGGATAGTGGCGGCGCAGCAGGGGCAGCGCCACGTTGTAGACCGGCACTCCGGTCGAGGTCGCCCCCTCGGGCTGCCCGCGATGCGCGTGGCCGTGGAACACCACGCTCGGCCGGTAGCGGTTGAGCGGCTCCTCGAGCCGGCTCGATCCGAGGAACGGGAAGATCTCCACCGGCTCGCCGCCCGCCGTCTGGCTGATCGGCGCGTAGTGCAGGAGGGCCACGCGGCCGGGCGTGCGCAGGCGCGCGAGCGCCGACTCGAGCTTGAGCGCCTCCTCGAGGGCGGCCCGCACGAACGCCTTGATCGGCTCCTCGCCCCAGGCCTGGAGCGCGCGCTCGCCGAAGCCGCCCGCGAACCCCTTCACGCCCGCGAAGCCCACTCCGAGCACCTCGGTCGCCGTGCCGTCGAGCACGGTCACGCCCGCGGCGTCGGCCAGGATCTGCGTGACCTCCGGCGCCGCGCTCGACTCGAAGTCGTGGTTGCCGAGCACCGCGAGCGTCGGCAGCTTGGTCGCGGAGAGCTCCTTGGCGAGCACCCGTGCCTCCTCCGCGGTCCCGTAGTCGGTGAGGTCGCCGCAGAGGACGAGCACGTCCGCGCTCTCCGCGACCTTGGCGAAGATCGGCTGGAGCGTGCCTTCGGACGCACGGGTGCAGTGCAGATCACCGACGGCGGCGACGCGGATCGAGCGAGTCATAAGGCGCTTGAATCGTGCAACCCCCATGCCGCACGTAGCGCGCCCTCAACCGCGGGTTTTGCCACGACGCGGCCCGGCCGCGGGACCCGCCGGAACCTCTTACCGGGAACTTTCTCCTCGCCGCGAGACCGGCGCGGCGATGGCAGCGCGCTTGCAACTTGCCAGTACATGAAGAGCCGGTGCCTGAAGATCCTCGTCGCCATCGCGCTCGGTGCGGGCGCGCTGCTCACCGCCGGCGCGCTCCCCGCGCCCGCGGCGCCGGTGACGGTGCGCTATCTCGAGGGCGTGACCCACGGCTTCCTGGTGTTGCGCGGCCCGGGCGGCGCGACCCTCGCGGAAGGCGATCTGCTGCAGGTGGTCCGGCCGGAGGGCGTGGACTCGCGGCTGATCTTCCGCTTCCGCGACGGCTCGCTCTACGACGAGACGGTGGTCTTCACCCAGCAGAAGGTCTTCACCCTGCAGAGCTATCACCTGGTTCAGCGCGGGCCCACCTTCCCGGAGGAGCTCGAGGTCACCTTCGACCGGAAGGGCGGGCGCTACCAGGTGCGCTCACGTCGCGACGGCGGCGAGCCGGAGACCGCGGCGGGCGAGGTCGAGCTGCCGCCCGATCTGTACAACGGCATGATGATCATGCTCCTCCGCAACCTCGGCAAGGGCGCGGCGGAAACCGTCCACGTGCTGGTCTTCACGCCGAAGCCCACCCTCGTGCAGCTCGAGATGGTTCCGGTCGGCGAGGAGACGACGCTGGCCGGCGAGCGCCGGGTGCCGGCGACCCACTACATCATGACCCCGAAGCTCGGGGTGCTACGAGGGGCGGCGGCGGCCGTGCTCGGCAAGACGCCCGCCCCCTACCACTGCTGGATCGTGACCGCGGGGGCGCCGGCCTTCGTGGCCATCGACGGCCCGCTCTACACCGGCGGGCCGATCTGGCGCATCGAGGCGGTGAGCCCGCGCGGGCCGGCCCGCCCTACGCCGGCTCCGGCGCGCTGACCGCGCGCGCCCGTCGAGCGCGCTCCGGTGACCTACCCGCGCTCCGCGACACGGCGCGGGCCCGCGAGGCCGACCGCGATCTCGATGAGCCGGGCCGGATCCACCGGCTTCGAGAGGTGGGCGTCGAAGCCGGCCGCGTGAGCCCGCCGCGAATCCTCGTCGCTCGCGTACGCGGTGAGCGCGATCACGGGCAGCCGCCGGCGCGCCCCGTCCTCCATCGCCCGGAGCCGCCGCACCATCACGTAACCGTCCTCGATCGGCATGCCGATGTCGCTGATGAGCAGGTCGGGCCGCTCCTCGCGGACCGCGTCGAGGGCGGCGGCGGCCGAGTCGGCGATGCGGACGCGGGCGCCGCCGCGCTCGAGCATGAAGCGCATCACCTCGCGGGCGTCGGCCTCGTCGTCGACCACCAGGATGTGCAGGCCGGCGAGGCTCGGCCCGGCCGGCGTGTCGCTGGTGACCGCGGCGGGCGGGCGCTCGGCGGGCAGTCGCACCGCGGCGGCCACCGGCAGCCGCACCGTGAAGGTCGCCCCCCGGCCCTCGCCCTCGCTCGCCACCGAGACGCTCCCGCCGTGCAGCTCGACCAGGTGGCGGACGATGGCGAGCCCGAGCCCGAGTCCGCCGTACGCGCGGTTCGTGCTGCTCTCGGCCTGACGGAAGCGCTCGAACACGTGCGGGAGGAACTCGGGCTTGATGCCCGCGCCGGTGTCGGCCACCGTGATCAGCACCTCGCCCTCGCGACCGGTCACCGTCACCATCACGCGCCCGCCCCGCGGCGTGAACTTGATGCCGTTGGACAGGAGATTCCACAGCACCTGCTGGAGGCGGTCGGGATCGCCGAGCACCACCGGGAGGTCCGGATCGAGCCGCGCCTCGAGGACCACCGCCTTGGCGAGCGCGGCCGCCTCCACCGCCTCGATGGCGGAGCGGATCACCCCGGGCAGGCGCACCGGCCGCGCCTGCAGGCGCAGCTTGCCGGTGACGATGCGGGAGACGTCGAGGAGATCCTCGATGAGCTGCCCAAGGGTCTTGGTGCTCCGCTCGATGGCGTCGAGCGCGCGCTCCGCGCTGGCCGCGTCGAGGTTGGGCGAGCGCAGGAGGTACGCCCAGTTGAGCAGCGGCTGCAGCGGGCTGCGCAGCTCGTGGGAGATGGTGGCGAGGAACTCGTCCTTCATCCGGCTCGCGCCTTCGGCCTCGGCCCGCATCTGGTGCTCGTGCGCGAGCAGTCGCATGTTGTAGATCGCGATGCTCGCGTACTCCGCGAGCAGGCGGAGGATGGTCTCGCTGCGGTCGGTGAAGGGGCTCGGCGTCCGCCGGTGCACGTAGAGGAGGCCCTCCGCCCGGCCCTCCACCATGATCGGCACGATCAGGGTGGCGACGAGCCCCTCCATCTCGATCAGGCGGTCCTGCTCCCGGGCGACGCGGGAGTCCCGCCCGATGTCGTCGCTGCGAAACGGCTCGCCCGACTGCAGCACGAGGCCGCCCGCGCCGCGGCCGGGCTCGATGACCAGGCGATCCTGGAGGCCGCGGTACTCCCCGGCCCGGTTGCGCATGACGATCGCGCCGCTGTCGGTCTCGCGCAGCGCCACGCTGGTGAGGTCGCACCCGCAGAGCTCCTTGGCCCCGTCGACCACCCGCTGGAGGACGGTGCTCACGTCGTGCGCCGCGTTGATGGATCGCGCCAGCTCCGCCAGCACCTCCGCCTCCCGCCGGCGGCGCTCCGCCTCGACGAAGAGCGCCGCGTTGTCCACCGCCACCGCGGCCTGGACCGAGAGCCCCTCGAAGGCGGCGAGGTCTTCTCGGGAGAACGGCTGCCCGTTCTCGCGCCGCGCCAGCACCAGGACTCCGAGCAGGCGACCGCGGCTCGCCAGGGGCACCGCCATCGCATGGTGGACCCCGAGGCGCACCACCGCGGGCAGCGCGTAGGGCGAGCGCGGGTAGTCGTTGGCGAGCAGGCCGTGCCGGGCCGTCGCGCAGCTCACCACGAGCCCGCCCGCTTCCGGGAACGGGGCCTCCTCGGAGGGCTCGCTCCGGCTCCAGGCGCGGCTGCCGACGGTGTGGCCTTCCTCGTCCACCAGGTAGGCGAAGCAGCCTCCCTCGAAGAGCCGGCCCGCCCGCTCGATGATCAGGCTCAGCAGCCGGTCGAGGTCGAGCTCCGCGCTCAGGTCGCGCTGCACCGCCGCGAGGGCCTCGAGATGCGCGCGCCGGGCGGTCTCGAGCGCGAACAGCCGCGCGTTCTCCAGCGCGATCGCGGCCTGGTTGGCGAAGTCCTGCAGCCGCCCGATCTCCTCGGCGCCGAAGGTGCGGCCGGTGACGTCGCCGACCGCGAGCACCCCGGTCACCCGGCCGCCGATGGTGAGCGGCACCGCGAGCACCGAGCCGTGCCCAGCCCGCTCGACCAGCGCCCGGGTCTCCGCGTTCAGCACCACGCGCGGATCGGCCAGGACGTCCGGCGTCGAGACCGCGGCTCCCTCGCGCACCGCCAGCCCGGCCATCAGCTCGTCGCCCGGAATGACGGTGCCCGGCGAGAAGACCCCGCTTGCGCCGGAGGCGGCGACCGCCACGAGCCGCCCTGAGACCGGGTCGAGCTCCCACAGGACGGACACGGTGCCGCCCAGCAGCGTCCGGATCCCTTCCGCGATGTGCCGGCCCACGCTGGCGCCGTCGAGCGACTGCACGAGGGCCCGCCCCACCGCGGACAGCGCGGCCGCGTCGCGTCGCGCGGTCTGCTCGCGCGCGATCACCGCGGCCTGGTCGCGCTCGATGCTCCGCCGCTCGGTGAGATCGCGCAGGACCAGCACCGCGCCGACCACCAGTCCGTGCGGGTCGCGCACCGGGGCGCCGCTCTCGTCGATGGGCCGCACGTGCCCGTCACGACGGACGAGCAGGGTGCTCGGCCGCCCGGTCAGGCCCCCGTCGCGGATCACGCGCACCACCGGGCTCTCGACCGGCGCGCGAGTCTCCTCCCCGACCAGCGAGCAGACCTCGGCCAGCCGCCGGCCCCGCGCCTCGTCGGCGCGACAGCCGATGAGACGCTCGGCGGCCGCGTTCATGAAGGTGACGCGCTCGGCTGCGTCGGTGACGACGACCGCGTCGCCGATGCTGGCGAGCGTGACCGCCAGCTCCTCGTGCTGCTCGCGCACCCGATCCTCGGCGCGCCGCCGGCCCGCGGCCGCCGCGCAGATCCCCGCCGCGACCACCAGGAAGAGCAGCGTGCGGATCAGGTCGTCGCCGTAGGGTCGCTCGAAGAATGCGGTCTGCCCGAGGACGGAGAGGCCGGTGGCGAGGAGACCGGGGCCGGGGCCGCCGTACCAGGCGCTCAGGACGACCGCGGCCAGCAGCAGGAAGACCTGGGACCGCTCGGTCAGGGGCAGCGCCAGCATCGTACAAGCCATCGCGACGCCCACCGCCAGGACCGCGGCGGCGTAGCGCTTCAGCTGCTTCGCCGGGTGAGAGATGAAGTCGGACACGCTCGGGTGGGCCGTATCATACCTCCGGGCAACGGCCCGAAGTTCAGGACACGAGCAATCGCTGTGCCGGTGGGAGCGGGACTCAAATGGTCGATTTGGCTGGTACAAATCGGATCTTCGGATGACGAGCTGGCTCGAGTCGGTAGGTTCGACGCGGTAAGGTCAACCGGCCGCGCCGGGGGAGAGTGACGATGCGGGATCTCGTGTGGCTGGTCGTCGCGGTGGTGGCCGGGCTCCTCGCCGCGGTGGGCTGGATCGCCCGCGAGCGCTGGATCATGCGGCGCCGGCGCTGACCGCCGGCCCTTGCGCCCCGCCTCGCGGGTCCGGTAGCCTAGCCGCGGCATCACGACGCCGTCTCCGACGAGAAGACCACCGAGCGACGAGGAGAGCACATGGGCGCGCACCGGGCGAGGATCGGGATCATCGGGGCGGGGGCGATCGGCTGCGTGGTGGGCGGCCTGCTCAAGCGGGCCGGGCACGACGTGACGCTAGTCGACCCGTGGCCCGAGCACGTCGAGCAGATCAAGAGCGCGGGCCTCCGGCTCTCCGGGAGCTGCGGCGAGCACGTGGTCCCGATCACCGCGCTCCACCTCCACGAGCTGGCCACCGTGCGCGAGCCGTTCGAGGCGGTCTTCGTGGCGGTGAAGTCCTACGACACCGAGTGGGCCACCCAGCTCGCGGCGGACTACCTGCGGCGGCCCGACGGCGTGGTCGTCGACTTCCAGAACGGCATCAACGACCACCGGGTGGCCGCGGTGGCCGGGCGCGAGCGCACCCTCGGCTGCGTCATCCTGATCAGCGCGGGCATGTACGAGGCCGCCCACGCCATCCGCACCGACCGGGGCAGCGCTGCGTTCAAGATCGGCGAGCACGACGGCAGCGACTCGCCGCGGGCGCGGCGGTTGGCCGCGATCCTGAGCGACGTGGCGCCCGCGGTGGTGACGACCAACCTGTGGGGCGAGCGATGGTCGAAGCTCGCGCTGAACTGCATGCTGAACCCGCTCGCGGGGCTGAGCGGCCTCGGCACCGCCGAGGTGCGGTCGGAGCCGCTCACCCGCCGGCTCGCCGCCCACCTCGGCGCGGAGGTGGTGCGGGTCGGGACCGCGCTCGGCCACCGCATCGAGCCCATCCTGGGCATCGCGGCCCAGCGCTTCGCGGACACCACCGACTCCTCCGCGATCGAGGTCCTCGGCAAGGAGATCGCGGCGGACGCGGCCAGCCGCAGCGGCGGGCGGCCGTCGATGCTGCAGGACGTGATGAAGGGGCGGCGCACCGAGATCGACTACCTCAACGGGTTCGTGGCCGCGGAGGGGCGCGCGGTCGGCATCGCCACCCCGTTCAACGACGCGGTGGTCGACGCCTTCCACGCCTACCCGGTGGGCACGCTCACCGCCGCGCCCCGCAACCTCGACCCGCTCGTCCGCCTGCTCTCCTAGCCGCGGCCCGCTCGCGTGGACCTGCTGGTCGTGCTGGCGGTCGGTCTGGCCGCCGGCACCATCAGCGGCATCGTCGGCTTCGGCTCGTCGATCATGCTGATGCCGGTGCTCGTGGTCGCGTACGGCCCGCTCCACGCGGTACCGATCATGGCGACCGCCGCGATCCTCGCCAACCTGTCGCGGGTGATCATCTGGTGGCGGGAGGTGGACTGGCGCGCGGTCGCGGCCTACTCCGTCACCGCAGTCCCCGCCGCCGCGCTGGGCGCGCGCACCTTGCTGGCGCTGCCCCCGCGGCTGATCGAGGGGGCGCTCGGCGTGTTCTTCCTGGGCATGATCCCGGCGCGGCGCTGGCTCGCCAGGCGCGGGCTCGGGTTGGGGCCGCGACACCTGCTGGTGATCGGGGCGGTGGTCGGCTTCCTCACCGGCATCGTGGTGACCACCGGGCCGATCACCGCGCCGATCTTCCTCTCGTACGGGCTCGTGAAGGGCGCGTTCATCGCCACCGAGGCCGCCGGCTCGCTCGCGGTCTACCTGAGCAAGGCGGCGGTGTTCCGGAGCTTCGGGGCCATGCCGCTGCCGGTGATCGTGCAGGGCCTCATCACCGGGACCTCGCTGATGCTCGGCGCCTGGATCGCCAAGCGCTTCGTGCTGCGCCTGCACCCCGACCGCTTCCGCCTCCTGATGGACGCCCTGATGCTCGTCTCGGGCCTCACCATGCTGTATACCGCTTTCCGCTGACGCCTACTTGATCTCCGCGTCGTGCTCGCCGAGGCGCGGGGGGGCGCGGCGGATGGGCGGGCGCCGGCCGTCGAAGGAGAGCGGCAGCGAGACGACGTCGTAGTCGTCGCCGGGAAGGCGCTGGATGATGCCGAGGACTTCCGCCTGCGGCTGGGCCACCGCTTCCGGCAGGCTGTGGATCGGCCCGCACGGCACGCCCCCCGCTTCCAGCAGATCGATCCACTCGCCCTTGGTGCGGGTGAGGAAGATCGCGTCGAGCAGAGCCAGCAGCGCGGGCTTGTGGGCCACGCGCGCCGCGTTGGTGGCGAAGCGCTCCTCCTTCGCCCACTCGGGGTGGCCGACCACCGCGGCGAGCTTGGCGAAGAGGCGATCGTTCCCCGCGGCCACGATGATGGTGCCGGTCTTGGTCTCGAAGCCCTGGAACGGCACCACCCGCTGGCTCCCGGTGCGGTGGCGCTCCGGCACCTCGCCGGAGGCGCGGAAGCTCGCGAAGTGGCCCTTGAGCCACGCGAGCCCGGTCTCGTAGAGCGAGGCGTCCACCACGCAGCCGCGCCCGGTGCGCTGCCGCTGCACCAGGCCGGCGAGCGCGCCCATCGCGGTCCACATCCCGGTGCCGTAGTCGAGGATCGAGGTGCCGATGCGCGTGGGCGGCCCGCCCTCGTCGCCGTTCATCATCATGAGCCCGGAGAAGGCCTGCACCATCGGCTCGAAGCCCGGCTTCATCCTGAGCGGCCCCGTGCTCCCGAACGCCCACACCGAGCAGTAGACGAGCCGCGGGTGCCGCGCGAGCAGCACGCCGGGCCCGAGGCCCAGCTCCTCGAGCGAGCCTGGCCGCAGATTCTGGACCAGCACGTCGGCGCTTCCGAGGAAATCCATCAGCCAGGCGACCGCGGCGGGATCCTTCAGGTCGAGCGTGATCCCCCGCTTGTTGGCGTTGACCGCGAGGAAGCCCGGCGAGACGCCCTTCCAGAAGGGCGGCCCCCACTTGCGCGCGTCGTCGCCCTCGGGCCGCTCCACCTTGATGACGTCGGCGCCCATGTGGGCGAGGATCTCCGCCGCCATGGGTCCGGCGAGGTTCTGCGCGACCTCGACCACGCGAATGCCCTCGAGCGGCAGCGCCGGCGCCGCGCTCACGCGCGCGCCGCCGCGATCGCGTCCAGCATGACCGGCTCGAAGCGGTGGCTCGCCCCGTCGCGCACGATGCGGCCCGGATGCGGAAAGTGGGCCGCGAGCACGAGGTCGCCCGAGGCGCCGTGTCGCTCGACGAAGGCCTTACGAGTCACCGCGGCCTGACGCCCGTCGTAGCAGAAGATGCTGCTCCACTGCGGCTCCGCCACCTGCACCACCCGGTGCATGAGGTCGCCCGAGAAGATCGCGTCGCCCGCGCTGGTGTGCACCCGCACCGCGGCGTGGCCCGGGGTGTGGCCCACCCACGGCTCGTAGGCGAGCCACGGATCGATCTGGTGCGTGCTGCTCACCATGACCGCCTGCCCCGCCTCCACCACCGGCACCACGCTGTCCGCGATGCAGCCGGACTTCTCGCGGCCGGCCTGGTCCTCGTACTTCCAGAACTCCCACTCCTCGCCCGGAAAGACGTACCTGGCCCGCGGGAACGTGGGCACCCACCGGCCGTCCACGAGCCGCGTGTTCCAGCCCACGTGGTCGACGTGGAGGTGCGTGCACAGGACCAGGTCGACCTGCTCCGGAGTGACCCCCGCCGCGGCCAGGTCGTCGAGGAAGCCGCCGCTCCGCCGGTTCCAGAGCGCGTTGTCGCCGCGGTCCTTGTCGTTGCCGACCCCGGTGTCGACCAGCACGGTGTGCCGCGGGGTGCGCACGATCCAGGTCTGGATGCGCGAGCCGAGGTCGCCGGTGACGTCGTCGAAGAAGTGAGGCTTGATCCAGCGATGGTGCGACGCGATCTTCTCCGCGTCGGACTCGGGCAGCATCTGGGCGGTGGGGAACGACGAGCGGCCGATCTCCACGATGCGCGAGATCGAGACGTGTCCGAGCGTGAGGGTGTGCATGTCGTGCTCCTAGCGTGACGTCATGTGGGGCCAGAGCGCCTCGCCGCCGCGCGCGGCGACCTCCCGGCCCAGCGCCACCGACCAGTGGCTCTCCGCGCCGAACTCGGCCCGCCAGGACCAGAGCCGGCGCGTGACGAAGTGCAGCGAGTGCTCGTAGGTGAACCCGATGGCCCCGTGCGCCTGATGGGCGATGCCCGCTCCCAGTCCCGACGCCTCGCCGGTGCGCACCTTGGCCACCGCGATCTCGAACGAGGCGTCGCCGCCCTCGCCGGTGCGCTCCACCACGTGGAAGGCCTGCTGCGCCGCCATCGCCGCGGACGCGGTGTGCCCGGCCAGGAGGGCCAGGTTCTGCTGGATGGCCTGGAAGGCGGCGAGGGGCCGGCCGAACTGCTTGCGCTCGGTCACGTACTTCACCGACTGGGCGAGCAGGAACTCGAGTCCGCCCGCCATCTGGGCCGAGCGCACCAGCGCGCCGCCCGCCCACGTCGGGTGCCGGCCGAGCCGGCCGCGCAGCGGCGCCGCCGCCGCCACCGGCGCGCCGGACCACGCCAGCGTGTCGCGCGGCTCGCGCGCGAGGCTCGCATCGGCCTCGGTCTTGGCGCCCCCGGCGGCCACCAGCGCGATCATCGGCGCGCCGCCCGCGTCGGCCGCGACCACCACGTGCTCGGCGCGCGCGCCCCACGGCACGCGCGTCGCGCGGCCGCTCAGGGCGAAGCCTCCGCCCTGCCGGGCCAGGGTGAGGCCTTCATCCAGATGCACGGGCGCGACGGTCATCGGCCCGAGCGGGGCGTCCAGCCCCGCCTCGGCCAGGATCGAGCCCGCCAGCATGGTCTCGGCCAGCGGCACCGGCGCCGCGAAGCGGCCGGACGCCATCAGCACCACGAACGCGTCGTTCCACGAGCCGCCGGCGCCGCCGCGGGCCTCGGGCACCTGGGGCAGGGTGAGGCCGTTCTCCTCCAGCGCCTGCCAGAGGGCGGCGGGCCACTGGCCCTTCTCCGCCCCCTCCAGCACGGCGGTGGTGACGTGATCGGTGAAGAGGCGCGTGCACGTCTCGGCGAGGATCGTCTGCAGCTCGTTCATGATCGCGCTCCTACCGTAGTCCGAGACCGCGGGCGATGATGCCGCGCAGCACTTCGCGCGTCCCGCCGCGCAGGGAGAAGGACGGCGCGTGCTGGACCAGGTAGCCGAGCGTCTTCTCGAACTCGGTGCCGCTGCCGATGCGGGGCTCGGCCCCGGTGAGCGCGTGCACCGCCTCCGGGATCTCCTGCTCGAAGGTGGTGCCGATGTCCTTCACCACCGCGGCCTCCAGGTTCGGGTTCTGCCCCGCCTGCAGCATGGTGGCGATCGAGAGCGACATCTGGCGCAGCGTCACCAGGTGCGCGGTGAAGTGGCCGATCAGCGCCGCGGCGCGCTCGCCCGGCTCCTTCCCCGCCTCGCGGATGAGCTCGATCACGAGCTGGAGCGACGAGAGATAGCGCTCGGGCCCGCTGCGCTCGAAGCCGAGCTCGGTCGTCACCTGCTTCCAGCCCTCGCCGTCCTTGCCGACCAGCATGTCGTCGGGGACGAGGCAGTCCTGGAAGTGCACCTCGTTGAAGTGATGGCCGCCGGCCAGGTCGATGATGGGGCGGATCGAGATGCCGGGCGACTTGAGATCGACCAGGAACTGGGAGAGGCCCTCGTGCTTCTTGTCCGGCACCACCTTCGTGCGGAACAGCGCGATCGCGAAGTCCGAGAGGTGCGCGTTGCTGGTCCAGATCTTGGTGCCGTTGACCTTGTAGCCGCCGTCCACCTTCTCGGCCCGGGTGCGGATCGAGGCCAGGTCCGAGCCCGAGTCCGGCTCGCTCATGCCGATGGCGAAGGCCAGCTCGCCCCGGGCGATGCGCGGCAGGAAGCGCTGGCGCTGCTCCTCGGTGCCGAAGCGCAGGAGCAGCGGCCCGCTCTGGCGGTCGGCGACCCAGTGCGCGCTCACCGGCGCACCCGCGGCCAGCGTCTCCTCGAGCACCACGTACCGCTCGAGCGCGGTGCGCTCGTGGCCGCCGTACTTCTTCGGCCACGTCATGCCGATCCAGCCGCGCTCGCCCATGCGGCGCGAGAAGTCGCGGTTGAACCCGCCCCAGGAGCGGGCGCGGTCCGCGGGCCGGTACTGGGCCATCTCCTGCTTGAGGAAGGTGCGGACCTCGTCGCGCAGCGCCTCCGCCTCGGGCGGAAGCGTCGACAGCTCGAAGTTGAATGTCGCCATGGTGTGGGCTCCTGATTTACCTGAACAGTGACCGCGCGATGACCATCCGGTGCACCTCGGACGGCCCCTCGCCGATGCGACGCACGCGGGCCTCGCGGTACCAGCGCTCCAGCGGGAACTCCTTGGACACCCCGTAGCCGCCGTGGATCTGCACCGCCGCGTCGACCACGCGGCCCAGCACCTCGCTCGAGTAAAGCTTGGCGATGGAGGCCTCGACCCGCGCGTCCTCACCGCGGTCCGCCTTCCACGCCCCTTCCCAGATGAGCCAGCGGCACGCGCGCAGCTCCACCTCCGCGTCGGCCAGCATCCACTGGATGGCCTGCCGCTGGCTGAGCGGCGCCCCGAACGTCGAACGCTGCTTGGCGTGGGCGACCGCCATGCGGTGCGCCGCGGTCGCCACCCCGAGATTGCAGGCCGAGTACGGGAAGCGGTTCTTGACCAGCAGATCGAAGGCCAGGTCGAGACCCTGGCCCTCCTGGCCGATCAGGTTCTCGGCGGGGATCTCGCAGTCCTCGAAGCTCACGTCGTTGGGGATCGCCGAGGTGCGGATCACCCGGATGGGCTTGGCGGTGAAGCCGGGGGTGCCGTGCTCCAGGATGAAGCACGAGATGCCGCCGCGGCCCTTCCCCTTGTCGGTCCGCGCGAAGACGATGCCCCACGGGGCGTCGTGGGCACGGGAGATGAAAACCTTTCTACCGTTGAGCACCCACTTGTCGCCGCGCCGCTCGGCCCGGGTCTGGATCGCGCCGGCCGGATCGGAGCCGCCCGCCGGCTCGGTGATCGCGAAGAACGTCTCGTAGCCCTCGCGCAGCGCGGGCACCGCGTACTTCTCGATCTGCGCCTTGCTGCCGGCCCAGATCGCGGGCGGCGGGTAGCGGCCGAAGACGCCGCAGCCCGGGTTGTAGAGCCCCATGCGGTGCTGCGCCATCGCCTCGAGAACAACGCACATACTAAAAGTATCGAGCCCGCCGCCCCCGTACTCCTCGCGGGCGCCGAGGGTCCACAACCCGGCCGCCTTGGTCTTGGCGGAGAGGCGGACGAAATCCTCGCGCGGGATCTCGGGCGCGTCGGGATCGATGGTCTGCTCGAGCGGAATGATCTCGTCCTGGACAAACCGTCGGATCTGGTCGCCGAGCAGGCGCAGCTCCTCCGGGAGCGTGAAGCCGGGGAACACCGTCATGGTGGAGTGGCTCCTCGAGAACCTTGAGGCGTGTCTGGCCGGTCGCCGGCCCTGTCAAGCCGCGAGCATAGCGCCGATGGCCCGCCGTCAGCAATCGGCAACCTTCGGGGCGGAGGAGGCAGCCTAGCGTCCGCTCGACGTGGTCAACAGCCAGAGAAGATTCAGGACCGGGCTATCGCGCTCGGGGCGGGCCGCGCGCTCGAGCCGACCACCGGCACGAGGAGGACGCTCGTGACGACCAGGACCGCCACCCACGTACCCATCCCACCGGCCCTCCTCATGGTGTCCCGTCAGATGCGAACGACGGCGACCTTGTTGGCGGCCAACCAGGCCGACACCTTGGCCCATCCGACCGGATCCCGCTCCTCCCAGGCCCGCAGGGCCGCGGCCGGGACGACGACCCAGGGGAGATTATTGCGAACGACGCGCTCCACCAGCCAGGCCAGATCCGTGCTCGAGTTGAGCTGAGCCAGCAGGGCGTCCGCCGAGCACGGCGCGCCGCCGTCGCGCGCGCTCGGAGGCTTGATCTCGGTCGTGCTCCTCGGGGTCTCGCTCATCCGATGCACTGCGGGCAACCGTCGTGCCACTTAGGCGACGCGGCCAGGTCGTTGGAATTACTGGATGCCCACGAGTGACGTCCCGGCATGTCGGTAGGACCTTCCCGGGCGACCGGGAACTTTCGGGGCCATACCTCTCCTGCAATTATTTGCAGGACGAGCAGCGGACGACCGGCCCGCGCGCATTCGCGTTGCCATCGACGCGGGACTTCAGGAAGATCGATTGGACGCCGTTCAGCCAAGACAGGAGGAGCGTCGATGATCAATCACAAGTGGTGTACGGTGACCGCCGCGCTGTGCGGGGTCCTCGCGGTGGCGGATGCCGCGGGGGCCGACTGCGCATGGGTGCTCTGGTCCCAGGTGCACGATCCAAAACCGGGGGCGTGGGTTCTCCAGACCGCGTTCCCGAACGTGGGCGCCTGTACCAAGGCCCTCGACCAGCGGGAGAAGGAGGGTCGCAAGGCGACCTACGTCACGGAGGGCGGCGCCAAGGTCAAGGGCCTGACCGACCGGCGCGCCTCGACGGACCTGCTCCTCCTGTACGGCAGCGACGTCAGCAACGGAGGGGTCGCGTGGCAATGCTTCCCGGAGACCGTGGACCCGCGAGGATCCAAAACGAAGTGAGGCCTCGCCGTGCCTCGCGGCGAGCCCGATGAATCGGGGTACACTCCCCCGAGCGACCACTTCGAACGAGGAGAACCGCCCGATGCAGAAGCGCTGGTCCCTGTCGGTGCCGATGGACGGCTTTGCCCTGACCGAGCTGACCGAGGTGGCCCGCGAGGCCGAGCAGCTCGGATACACCGACGCCTGGTCCTTCGAGGTGGACGGCATCGACGGCTTCACCCCGCTGGCCGTCATCGCGCTCGCCACCAACATGCGGCTCGGCACCGCCATCGCCAACGTCTACACCCGCGGGCCGGCCACCCTGGCCTCTACCGCGGCGGGGCTCGCCGACCTGGCGCCCGGGCGCTTCGTGCTCGGCATCGGCGCGGGCTCGCAGCCCATCGTGGAGTCGTGGAACGGCGGCCAGTTCAGCCGGCCCGCCACCCGCGTGCGCGAGACCGCGCAGTTCCTCCGCAAGGCGTTGGCCGGCGAGCGCGTGGTCTTCAAAGGCGAGACCTTCTCGGTGGATGGCTTCCGCCTCACCCGCGTCCCCGCCCACCCGGTGCCGATCTACGTCGCGGCGCTCCGCGAGGGCATGCTGAAGGTCGCGGGCCAGGTCGGCGACGGCGTCATCCTGAACTGGCTCTCCCCCGACGACGTATCGCGCTCGGTGGGCGTGGTGCGCGCGGCCGCGCGGCAGGCCGGCCGCGATCCCGACGCCATCGAGGTCACCGCGAGGCTCTTCGTCAACCTCGACCCCCCCGGGCCAGAGTCGGATCTGGCGGTGCGCCGCCACATCGCGGGCTATCTGAACGTGCCGGTCTATCGCGCGTTCCAGGAGTGGCTCGGCCGCACCGAGTCGCTCGGCCCGATGTGGCGCGCCTGGGGCGCGGGCGATCGGCGGGGCGCGGTGGCCGCCATCCCCGAGCAGGTGATGGACGACCTGATGCCGCGCGGCAGCCTCGGCGATCTCAAGGCCCGCATCCAGCTCTATCTCGACCGCGGCATCGACACCGCGTTCCTGTCGCTCATGACCACCGAGACGGATCCCACGAAGAAGCGGGATCTCATGCTGAACGCGCTCCGCGTCCTCGCCCCGGGCGAGGGCTAGCCGCGGACGCGAGCCTACGGAGACCCCCATGGCCGACGAAGTTCTGGTAGCGGTCGAGGCCGGCATCGCCACCGTGACGCTGAACCGGCCGGATCAGCGCAACGCGATGAACACCGCGCTGCTCCAGGTGCTGCGTGGAGCCATCGCCTCCCTCGACGAGCGGCGCGACGTGCGCGTGGTGGTGGTGAAGGGCGCGGGCCCCGCGTTCTGCTCCGGCATGGACCTGAAGGAGATGGAGCGGCGCGGAGGCGAGGCCGATCCGGAAGGCAACGTGGTGGAGGTGCTGCGCCGGGTGGAGGCCTCGCGGCACCCGACCATCGCCGCGCTCCACGGCGACGCCATCGCGGGCGGCTGCGAGCTGGCGCTGCACTGCGATCTCCGGGTGGCCGCGGAGCCGGCGCGCCTGGGCATGCCGCTCGCGCGCATCGGGCTCGTGATCCCGTTCCTGCTCAACCAGAAGCTGGTCGAGATTATCGGGCCCGCCCACACCCGCCACCTGCTCTTCACCGGGCAGACCGTCGACGCGCGGCGCGCCTACGAGATCGGCATGGTCCACCAGGTGGTGGCGGCGGCCGAGCTGCCCGCCGCGGTGCAGGCGCTCGCGCGCCGCATCGCGGACAATGCACCCCTCGCCCTCGCCGGCATCAAGGCGAGCATCCAGCGGACGATCTCGGCCCGCGACGACATCGCCCACGGAGACCTCGACGCGGTGGCCAACCAAGCGCGCACCAGCACGGACGCGCAGGAGGGCCGGCGCGCGATGCTCGAGAAGCGGAAGCCCGCCTTCCGGGGCGAGTAGCGCCTCAGCGCGGCGGGCCGCCCGCCATCAGGCCGGCGACCACGCGGGCCACCGGGTCGTCGGAGGCGGCGAGCGCGTCGCGGGTGCGGCCCTGGTCCACCGCGTCGCGGTTCTGGCTGAGCTTGGCCTTGCCCTCGAGACGCTCGATCGGGATCTCGAACGCCACGATCGCCCGCTGCATGCCGGCCACGTAGTCCTCCGCCAGCGCCTCGAAGGACCACGCGCCCGGTCCCGCGCCCTCGTAGACATGCACCAGGTCCGCGAGCAGCGCGCGCACCCGCTCCGCGTCCTCGACGAGCGCGCCGGTCCCGGTCGCGTGCACCGCGACGTAGTTCCAGGTGGGCACCGCCGGCTGCGTCGCGTACCACGACGGCGAGACGTAGGCGTGCGCGCCCGAGAACACCACCAGCGTCGGGCGGCCCGCGGCCAGGTAGCGCCAGTGCGGGTTGGCGCGGGCCACGTGGCCGCGCAGGGTGCCGCGCGGGCCGCGGGTGGCGTCGACCAGGATCGGCAGGTGGGTGGCGAACGGCGCGCCCGTGTCGTCGGCGGTGATCATGGTCGCGAAGCTCTGCGCCCGCATCAGCGCGTGACACCAGGCGGTGTCGGTGACCTCGAAGTGTCGGGGTATGTACATGGCCCTCTCGCCGTTCAGGGAATGCTCAGGCGGCCTTCGATCACCGGGACCACGCGGCCGCCCACCAGGATCTCGCCGATGCGGCCGCCCCGCATGCCGACGCGGATGTGCACGAAGCTCGGCCGCCCCATGCGCGTGCCCTGCTCGCTCACGATGGCGACGGAGTCGGCCGGCGCCACCAGCCCGCGCTCGACCAGGTAGGCGCCGAGCGGGCCGCTCGCCGAGCCGGTGGCCGGGTCCTCGGGGATTCCCGAGGTGTGCGGCGCGAACATGCGCGAGTAGACGCGGCCGGCGCGCGGGTCCGGATCGGGCGCGAACACGAAGACGCCGAGGTTCGGCCCCTCGCCCTGCGCCGCGAGCAGCGCGGGCACGTCGAGCCGGGCCCGGTCGACCGCCTCCCGGTCTCGCAGCGGGATATAGAGGAAGGCGTTGCCGGTCGAGCCGGTGCGCACCGGCTGTCCCGCGAGCAGATCACCCGTCTCGAGGCCGAGCGCGCGAGCGAAGCCGGCCCGATCCCCGAGCTCCGGCCCGAACCGCGCCTCCCCGTGCCGCATCCAGAGAAAGCTCGGGCTCGCGGGGTCACCCTCGAGCGTCACCTCCACCGGCCCGATCCCCTCCTCCAGATTGAACCGGCTGGTCCCCGGCGGCAGCAGCCCCTCCGTCGCCAGCACCCACGCCGTCCCGATGGTGGGATGCCCCGCGAACGGTATCTCGCGCGCCGGCGTGAAGATCCGCACCCGCGCCCCGCAATCCGGCCGAGTCGGCGGCAACAGGAACGTCGTCTCCGAACAATTCATCTCCCGCGCGATCCTCTGCATCACCCCCTCATCCAGCTCG
>Ga0257156_1000016_pt1 | contig 22431 bp, 21 predicted proteins | sample NI49A_FD_185989 | JGI IMG/M metagenome (GOLD analysis project Ga0257156, IMG submission 185989) | Soil microbial communities from H.J. Andrews Experimental Forest, Oregon, United States - NI-49-A | ecosystem: Environmental > Terrestrial > Soil > Temperate forest > Bulk soil | place: USA: Oregon... | reverse complement strand
TCATGCCCATGTCGATGTCGTCGAGGTGGCCGAGCCGCAGCATCTCCGGCTTGCCGCCCATGAACTCGAGCCGGCCCGCGTCCCGCTGCGCCACCCGCCACTCGACGTCGCCGTACTCCTCCGCGGGCACGCCCACGAAGGCGACCCGTCCGGCCAGGTGATCGAAGGCGCCCGCCTCGAGCAGGCCCATCGCCGCGCCCAGCATGCCCGCGACCTGCGCGTTGTGCCCGCAGGCGTGCGCGGCACCGGTCTCCGGATCGGCCACCGGATGACCGACCACCACGAGCCCGTCGAGCTCGCCGAAGAGCGCGAGGGTCGGGCCGTCGCCGGCGCGACCCGCCACGTCGGCGCGGACGCCGGTCAGCGCCAAGCCGGTGCGCGGGGTCAGGCCCATGCGCTCGAAGGTCTGCGCGACCAGCTTCGCGGTCTTGAACTCCTTGAACCCGAGCTCGGGCTGGCGCCGGATGGCCTCCCCCAGCGCGATGATCTCCTCCCCGCGACGGTCGATCGTGGCCTGGACCTTCTGCATCAGTTCACTCTTGGTCATCACATGCTCCTCCTGGGAGGCCGCCGAGAAAGGTCCAGCTGCGAGGCGGCGCCCGAAGGCTGCACGCGAGGCGTACTCTCCGTACGTCGAGCGTGCAGCCGAGGGCGCCAACGAAGTAGATGGGCCTTTATCGGCGGCCTCCCCTAGCGCCCGCCGGTGACGGCGAGGGTGTGTCCCGTGATGTAGGTGGCCTCGTCGGAGGCCAGGAACAGGACCGCGTCGGCGACTTCCTCCGGACGGCCGAGACGCCGCAGCGGGGTCATGCGATTGGGGCTGTACTCCACCGTCTCGTTGAGCCGCCGCAGCGCGTCGCCCACCCGCTCGGTGTCGATGGGGCCGGGCGCCACCGCGTTGACGTTGATGCCGTGCTCGGCCAGCTCGAGCGCGACGTCGCGGATGAAGCCGTGCACGCCGGCCTTGGCCGCCGAGTAGGCGGAGCCGCCCTGGTAGTAGGCGGTCCACGGGGTGCCCTCGCGGGCGCCCGACGAGATGCAGACGATGCGGCCGTAGCGCCGCTTCATCATGTGCGGCACCGCGGCGCGGGTGCAGAGAAAGGTCGAGCGCAGGTTGAGCCGCAGGGTGAAGTCCCAGTCCGCGACCGTCATCTCCCAGATGCGCGCGTTGCGGCTGCCGCCGACGTTGTTGACCAGGATGTCGAGGCGCCCGCCGCGCTCGACCGCGGCGGCGATCAGGCGCGCGGCCGGCTCCTCCTCGGTGACGTCGCCCACCACGCCGACCGCCCGACCGCCGTCGCTCACGATCCGGGCGACCGTCTGCTCGAGCGCGGCCGCGTCCACGTCGCCCAGCACCACGGTGGCGCCCTCGCCGGCCAGGCGCTCGGCGATCGCGCGGCCCAGTCCGTGGGCCGCGCCCGTCACCACCGCCACCTTCTCGTCCAGTCGGGCCATGGCGGGCACATTAGCATGGCGCATGAGGTAAAATCCCCCCGCCAGCTCTCGACTCCCAGGAGGATTCGACCCGATGCCGACCCGCCGTGATCTCTTCAGGCAAGCCGGCGCCGCCGCCGCGCTCGCCGCCCTCCACCCGGTGGCCGCGCGCGCCCAGGGCAAGAAGCCCACGCTCACCGTCGGCTACCCGTCGACGCCGGAGACGATCGATCCGCACCAGTTCCGCTCGGTGCTGAGCGGCTCGATCATCGGCCTGATGGGCGAGGGTCTGCTCACGCGCGATCCCCAGACCATGGAGATCAAGCCGCTGCTCGCGGAATCGGTGAAGAACCTCAACCCGAATACCTGGGAAGTGAAGCTCCGCCGGGGCGTCAAGTTCCACAACGGGGAAGACTTCACCGCCGCCTCGGTGAAGTTCACCATCGAGCGCGCCATCAACTCGAAGCTCAACACCCTGGCCAAGCTCACCTGGCCCCCGTCGTTCGGTCAGGAGATCGTCATCGTCGATCCGTACACCGTGAAGATCGTCACCAGGGTGCCGGACCCGATGGTGCCGAGCCGCCTCGCCGCCGAGTCCATGAACATCGCGCCGGCCCGGGGCCTGGCCGAGTACCGGGAGAAGTTCGTCACCGACCGCTTCATCGGCACCGGGCCCTTCCGCTTCGTCGAGCACGTGGTGGGCGACCGGGTCGTCGTCGAGGCGAACCCGGGCTACTGGGGGCCGAAGCCGCCCGCCCAGAAGATCGTGATCCAGGTCATCCCGGACTCGGCCACCCGGCTGGCCGCGCTCCAGCGCGGCGACGTGGACGTGATGCTGAACCTCCCCATCCCGCTCGCCCCCACCGTGGAAGCCGACTCGAACCTGCGGGTGTACTCCGAGCTCTCCTCGCTCACCCACGGCGTCCTGCTCAACGCCCGCGAGTCCGCGCCGCTCAAGGACCGCAAGGTGCGCCAGGCGCTCAACATGGCGGTGGACCGCGCCGCGATCTTGAAGGGCCTCTACTCCGGGCGCGGCCAGTTCCTGAACACGGTCACCGGGAGGAACGTGGCCAACACCGTCGACCCGGGCGCCTACCCGTACGATCCCGCGCGGGCCAAGGCGCTGCTCGCGGAGGCGGGCTTCGGCCAGGGGTTCGAGCTCACCATGTGGCAGTCGATCGGCCGCTGGGTGCTCGCCGAGGAAACCGCGCAGGTCATCGCGGGCTACTGGGACAAGATCGGGGTGAGGACCAAGGTGCAGGTGCTCGAGTGGGCCGAGTTCAACAAGCGCTCCGCCGCGGGCGCCCACAAGGACTGCTTCTACTACGCGTTCATCAACGGCACCTGGGACGCGTCGTACACCGTGCAGCGCTTCAAGCCCGACTTCCAGACCTTCCGCTACTTCGACGCCTCCGGCGATCTGCTCAAGACCATCGAGGAGTACGAGCGCACCTTCGATCCCAGGAAGCGCAAGGAACTGGGGGCCAAGGCGCTCACCGGCCTGCACGACGAAGCGGTGTGGCTCTTCCTCTGGCAGCTCGACGAGCTCTTCGGCGTCTCCCGGAAGGTGAAGGGATTCAAGATGCGCCCCGACAACGTGCTCTGGATGCGCGACGCCTACGTGGAGGCCTGAAGCGCTTCCCTTCCTCCTGCGCCGGCTCCGCCACGCCGCCGTCGTGGCGGTCGGGGTCTCGCTCGTGGTCTTCGGGCTGGTTCACCTGTCGGGTGACCCGGTGCTCCTGATGGTCTCGAGCGACGCGCCCGCCGACGTGATCGCCACCACCCGCCACGAGCTCGGCTTCGATCGCCCGCTGCACGCGCAGTTCACCGACTACGTGGCGCGGGCCGCTCGCGGCGACCTCGGCGTCTCCCTGCGCAGCAGCCTGCCGGTGGCCGCGCTGATCCGGGACCGGCTGCCCGCCACCGTCGAGCTGACGGTGGCCGCGCTCCTGATCGCGGTGGCGATCGCGATCCCGGCCGGCATCGTCTCCGCGGTCAAGCGCGGCTCGGCGCTGGACCGGCTCGCTATGGTGGGCGCGGTCGCCGGCCAGGCCGTCCCGATCTTCTGGCTCGCCCTGCTGCTGATCGCGTTCTTCGGCGTGTACCTGCGATGGTTTCCCGTCTTCGGCCGCGGATCGCTGGCCCACCTGGTCCTGCCCGCGGTGAGCCTGTCGACCGTGATCCTGGGCCGCCTGGCCCGCCTGGTGCGCGGGAGCATGCTGGAGGTCCTGGGCCAGGACTACGTGCGTACCGCGCGCGCCAAGGGCGTGGGCGAGGTCCGGGTGCTCGCCGGGCACGCGCTGAAGAACGCGGCGATCCCGATCGTCACCCTGCTCGGTTTGCAGTTCGCCCAGCTCCTGGGCGGCGCGGTGGTGACCGAGACCATCTTCGCGTGGCCGGGCATCGGCCGCCTGGTGGTGGAGGCGATCTTCAACCGCGACTTCCCGGTGGTGCAGGGCGTGGTGCTGGTGGTCTCGCTGATCTTCGTCGCGGTGAATCTCCTGGTGGACCTGGCCTACGCCGCGCTCGACCCCCGCATCCGCACCGAGGCCGCCTGATGCGCCGCGACCTCGCGTTCTGGCTCTCCGCCGTCGCCCTCGGCGTCATCCTGGTCTCCGCGGTCTTCGCGGAGCGCCTGGCTCCCTACGGCCCCAACGAGCAGGACATCCTGAAGCGCCTGCAGCCCCCCGATCCGGCCGCCCACGTGCTCGGCACCGACGAGGTCGGCCGCGACATCCTGAGCCGACTGATCTACGGCGCGCGGATCTCGCTCCTGGTCGGGGTGATCGCGGTGGGCCTCTCCTGCCCCCTCGGGGTGCTGGTCGGCCTGGTGGCGGGCTACTCGGGCCGGCGCGTCGACTCGGTGCTGATGCACGTCACCGACATCCAGCTCGCCATCCCGACGATCCTGCTCGCGATCGCGGTGGTGGCGGTGCTCGGCCCCGGCCTCCCCAACGTGATCCTCACCCTGAGCGTGACCGGCTGGACCCTCTACGCCCGCCTGGTGCGCGGCGAGACCCTGGCGGTGAAGACGCGCGACTTCGTGCAGGCCGCGCGGGCCAACGGCGCGGGCGACGCGCGCATCATGGCCCGGCACGTGCTGCCCAACGTGATCTCCCCCGTGATCGTGGTGGCGGTCTTCGCGGTGGCCAACATGATCGTGCTCGAGGCCACGCTCTCGTTCCTCGGCTTGGGCGTGGAGCCGAGCGTGGTGACGTGGGGGCGCATGCTCAACGGGGGCCGGCTCTATCTCCGGACCGCGTGGTGGCTCACCGCCTTCCCCGGCCTCGCCATCTTCGTCACCGTGCTCGCGGTGAACCTGCTCGGCGACCACCTGCGCGACTGGCTCGACCCGCGCCTGCGCGGCTCCCTCGGGTCCGCGCAGGTCTGAGCCCTAGCGGGTGAAGATGGCCTCCGGGATCAGCGCGGAGACCACGTAGTTGGGCACGTCGACCACGTTGCTCACTCTCAGATCTACCGCCACGCTCGAGATGACGTAGGCCTGCTCGCGCGTCCAGCCCCGCTCCTGCAGCAGCTCGATCATGTTGAGCAGCGCGTTGCGGCAGGCGAGGGTGAGGTTCTCCCCCTCGTTCACCCCGTCGTCGCGGATGGGCATGCCAGTGGCGGCCAGGAAGCGCTTCGGGGCGGCCCACTCGGGCGGGGCGAAGTAATCGCGATGACGGAAGCGCGGGCCGCGGGCGAGCGTCTTGCCCGCGCCCTTGACCACCTTGAACTTCACCACCGCGGTGGCCCCCATCTCGACCGCGGTGACACAGACCTCGCCGTCGCCCTGGGCGAAGTGGCCGTCGCCCACCGAGAACAGCGCGCCCTCGACCGCCACCGGGAGCTGGAGCGTCGCCCCCTTGGTGATCTGCTTGACGTCCATGTTGCCGCCGTTCTCGCGCGGCGGGATCGTGCGCAGGCCGTCGGTGGCCGCCGCCCCCTTGCCGGGCACCGCGCCGGCGGGGTCGGGCGTCATCACCAGGCCGCCGCGGCTCAGCAGCGCCTGCTCGCGCTTGGCCCACGCGGCCACCTGCTCGCGCGAGGGTGCGAGGCCGATCACGCCCATGAACGGGGCGCCCGGGATGCGCACGCCGGGCAGCTCCCGGGAGGTCGCCCAGCCGTCGGCGATCTGCCAGTGCACCAGGTAGGGCACCGTGTAGAGGTCGCGCAGGAAGCCGAGCCCCGGCACGATGCCGGTGAAGGCGTGGGGCTGGGGCAGGACGTCGACGAACTCGATCTCGAGGAGATCGCCCGGGCGCGCTCCCTTCACCAGCACCGGCCCGGTGATCGGGTGGATCGCACCCGCGTCCATACCGGCCATGCTCGCGGCGGTGGTCGACGGCCCGAGCTGTCCGTCCACGCCATCGCGGGTCTCGAGCACGACCTCCTCCCCCTCGTCGGCCTCGAGGATCGGGGTGACGTCGGGATGCCAGCGGTTGTGGCCGGTCTTGGGCTGGTCGATGAGTCGCTTGCTCCGGTCGATCTCGACGCTCTTCATGGGACTCTCCTCAGGCGTCCGCGGCGCGGAAGGCGCGCCACCGCTCCTCCGCCTGCGCGAAGCCGGGACCGCGGTCGATGAGCGGGAGATCGCGGGCGCGGCGAGCCCGCTCCTCCTGGGTGGCGGTCTTGTCCACCTCGAGGGTGGCCTCGTCCACCACCACCCCATAGTCGTTCCGCGCCCCACGGGCGGTGATGAAACCGCGCGCCACGTCCTGACGCACCCGCTCCGGCTCGCGGGCGAGCGGGTCTCCCCAGCCCCCGCCGCCGCAGGTCTCGAAGCGGAGCAGGTCGCCGCGCTTGAGCACGAGGCCGTCGCCCAGGGCCGGCAGCACGCGCTCCTCCGGCGTGTCCGGATTCAGCACGATGCGGCCGGTCCGCCCCGCGCTGCCGCCCGCGACGCCGTAGGGCGCCACCACGGTATTCTCCATGCGGGTGGCCAGCTCCGCGCGCTCGGCCAGCACCCGCACGTCGCGCACCACCCCGGTGCCGCCGCGATGCAGGCCGGGCCCACCGGAGTCCGGCCGCACCGCGTAGCGCTCCACCCGCAGGGGGAAATCGCGCTCCACGTACTCGACCGGGTAGTTCTCCTGCGCGATGTAGTAGATGACGTCGACCCCGTCGGCGAAGGGCCGCGCCCCCAGCCCTACGCCCAGGCCCTCGATGCACAGGATCGGCCGCTGCCGCGCCGCGTCCCAGGCCCGGAAGTAGTAGAGCACGTAGACCGGCGAGCCCGCGGGCACGCGGCCGCCGTTGGCCTGGGCCAGGGTGCCGAAGATGCAGGACATGACCCGGAAGCGCGTGTTGGCCCGCATGCCGAGCGGGGCCGGGAAGCGCGGCTTGAGCACGCTGCCCTCGCGGGCGATCCACTCGTCGAGGTTCGCGAGCAGCCCCTCGTTGACCTCCAGGTCCGCGTCGAGGGATTGCAGATAGCGCCCGAACGCGATCCGGAGCAGCCCCGCGTTGGTCGTGAAGTTGATCGGGCCCCGCGCCTGGTCGTCCGAGAGGGAGCCGTCGAGACGCACGTGGTCGGCCTGACGCGAGAGCGTGAGGTCGATCCGGTAAGGCCGCGCCTCGGGGCCCCCGTCGCTGTCGAGGAAGTCGTGGAAGCGCCACTGTCCAGACGGGATCAGCTCGAGGAAGAGCTCGCGAGCCCGCGTCGCGGTCTGGGCGATGCACTCGTCGAACGCGGCCAGCACCGTCTCGACCCCGTAGCGGCCGCACAGCTCGCCGAGGCGGGTCTCGGCCAGGCGGCACGAAGCCATCATCGCCCGGGTGTCTCCCTCCACCAGGTCCGGCAGCCGCGAGTTGCGCAGGAAGATGCGGTAGGCCTCCTCGTTGAGCTGGCCCTCGCGGACGATGCGCACCGGCGGCACGAGGACGCCCTCGTGGTAGATCTCGGTGGCGTGCGGCGAGATCGAGCCCGCGCGCAGCCCCCCGATGTCCTGGTAGTGGCCGAAGGTGGTGGAGAACGCGACCAGGCGTCCCGCGTGGAAGATCGGCACCGCGAAGACCATGTCCTGGTGGTGCTGCACCGCCCCGTCGGAGATGTACGGGTCGTTGAACCAGTAGACGTCGCCCGGGCGCATCGTCTCGAGCGGGTAGACCTTCATGATCGCCTGGAGCATGCCCGGCCCGCTGCCCGAGATGTGACAGGCCACGATGCGGCCCTCGGTGTCGAAGATCCCGACGAAGTAGTCTTTCTTCTCCTTGATGAAGGGCGACATCGCACACCGCTCCATCAGGAGCTCCATGTCCCGGATCGCGGAGGCCAGGCTGCCGCGGATGATCTCAAGCGTGATCGGATCGACCCGCGGGGGGAGAGACTCGGGCATGGGAGGTCAAGGGTGCGCCAGACGGCACCATTTTGTCAACGCGCCACGGGGCTTCGTTAACCGCGCGTAACCTTGTGCCGCTATGGTACAATCCAACCCTCGGCAGCGGCGCCGACACCCCACCGAGAATACGCAAGGGAAGGATCAGGCACGTATGGCCATCAGCCCCAGGATGCTCGCCGTTCTGCAGAAGGTTGACGCCCTCCGCGAAGCGCACTTCGCCAAGCTCCGGGAGCGTGGGAAGCAGGAAGCCGACGTGAAGGCCCGCGCGAAGGCGGAGCAGGCCAAGCGCAAGAAGCCGCCGCTCCCGAAGGCCTCGCGCCGCGCGCGGTAGGCGACACGCAACCGGGACTCGTCGAGCAGCTACGCGACGGGTCGGATTGACCGCGCCCGTTTTACCACCCCAGGGGTCTGGCCGGCGGTGCCTCGTCGAGAGCTGAGACGAGGCCGGCCGGCGGGCTCTCCCCGAAGGAGTGGCGCGAGATCGTCTGCCGCACACTCCGGGGCGCCCCCTTCAAGTCCGGGGCGGATCGGTTCGTGCTCGGATCAACTTCGAGACCTCGCCTCGCCCCGCCCGGCCGACGGGCGCCATCCGGCTGACAACCGCCGTCACCGCGGCGGGGCCCGTATGTAAATTGTTCGCGCCGCGGTGAACTCAATCGATCCTCCAGTCGCGGCTTTCGGCGCTGGCATTCCGGTTGCTCAGTCGAGGCAGCCAGCCAGCCCAGCGGGGCGCCAGCCCGGAGGACACTCGATGAGCCGCGCGATCTCGTCTTCGACCACCGCACGCATCGTTGTCGTCGACGACGATGACTACGTGCGGGAAGTGACCGAGATGGTCCTCGCGGGGGCCGGTCATTCCGTGCGCGCAACCGCGAACGGCCTGGAAGCCCTCCGCTGGCTCGAGGAGGAACCGTGGGATCTGCTGATCCTCGACCTGCAGATGCCCGAGATCGACGGACCGGCGCTCTATCGCGAGGTGCTGGCGCGCTGGCCCCGCGCCGCCTCGCACGTCCTGTTCGTCTCCGGCATGACCGAACGGCCTCCCGATCCGCCTCTCGACGTTCCGGTCCTGGTCAAACCCTTCTCGCTCGAGGACCTCCTGGCCGCCGTCGCGCGAGTGCGGGCGACGATATGAACACGCCGCTGGTGCGTACCCTCCTCGTGCTCCCCCTGCTCGCCACGGGCTGCAGCGCGTCGCCGACCTGGCTCTCGCATCCGTGGCGGTCGGAAGAGGTGGCGCGACCGATCGACGAGCCGCGCGAGCCGGGGTCGACCGCCCGCGCAGCCGTGGGGAGCCGCCCGGAGGTCTCGACGGACCCGGCCGAAGCGCTCTACCTTCTCGGAGTGCGGCAGGCCGATCCCACGAGCGGCATCCGGGACTACCGCGCGGCGCGAGCGACGTTCACCGAGCTGCTCATCCAGTACCCGCACAGCCGTCGGAACGCCGAAGCGCGAGCCTGGCAGGCGACGCTCACCGATCTGCTCGTCCGCGAGGCGGATGCCCGCCGGGCGCTTCTCCGCCTGCGGCGCAGCGAGGAAGACGGCAAGCGCACGAAGACGAATCTCGATTGGATCCGGCAGAACGACCTCGACCTGGAGCGCCGCAAGTAGGCCGCGCATGGACACCGCGTCCCAGCGGATTGCGGAGAAGATCGCGGCGCGCATCCTGCCCGCCGTCGCCGATCCGGTCAGCGTGTGGGAGGGCTTCGGGACCGGCCTGCACTGTGACGGCTGCGACCTTCCCGTCCTCCCGAGCGAGCCGCAGCAGGAGCTCGCACTCCCCGACGGCCGAACCCTCCGGTTCCACGCCTCCTGCGCGGCGGCCTGGCGCCGGCTGCGGGATATCCTGCCGCTGCTGCGACGCCAGATGAAGTAGAGCCCGAAGGGGCCGCCGCGTGACCGCGGCTCGAACCCCTTCGGGCGATGACGGAGCGGCTATCTCGTCCGCTCAGCGCCAGTCGTGGTGGTGGTGATGCCAACCCCCGCCGACCGGAACCGGCAGAATACAGGCTTGAGTTCCGAAGGTGACCGCCAGGAGCAACAACGCGATCCTCAGATAGCGCATAGCGCACCTCCTCTACCGATGAGACGGCCGAGAAGGTCCCAGCATTCCGCACCCGGCTAGGCCGACATTCGCTCCAGGAGGATGTGGCCCGCGGCGTCCACGCGCGCGCGGAAGCCCGGCGCGATCAGCGGGGTGGCGTCGCTCTGCTCGATGATGGCCGGCCCCTCGAGGGTGAGGCCGGGCGAGAGGCGGTCTCGCGCGTAGGACGGCGTCTCGACGAAGCCGACGCCGCGGAAGTACACCGGGCGGCTGCCGGTGCGGGCCTGCCCGAGGCCCCCGTCGCCCGTGGCGGGCCGGCCCGTTTCCCGGCGCGGCAGCGCGCCCACCGCGGTGAGCCGCAGGTTCACCAGCTCCACCGGAGCCGAGGGCAGATCGTAGCTGTAGAGCCGCCGGTGCTCGGCGTGGAACGTAGCCATCAGCGCCTGCAGCCGCGCCGCGCTGATCGGCCCCTCCCCGATCGGGCAGGTCAGCTCGAAGCTCTGGTGCTCGTAGCGCAGGTCCGCCGCGCGCTCGAACCGCTGTCCCCCGGGCGGCACCTGCTCGCCCGCGAGCCAGGCCTGGCCCTGGCGCTCGAGATCGGCCCACGCGGCCTCGAGCCGGGCCACTTGACCTCCCGCCTCGGCGAGCCGCCGCTCCGCGACGCCGACCGTCTTCACGAACGTCGCGCGGATGTCGGTGTCGAGCAGGCCCCAGGTCGAGAGCACGCCGGGGCGCGGCGGGACGACCACGGTGGGGATGTCGAGCAGCTCGGCCAGCCGGCAGGCGTGAAGCGGCCCCGCGCCGCCGAAGGCCACCAGGGCGAAGCGGCGCGGATCGTGGCCGCGCCCCACCGACACGGTGCGGATGGCCCGGGCCATCGCATTGTCGATGATCTCGACGATCCCGGCGGCGGCTTCCTCGACGTCGAGGCCCAGCGGCCGGCCGATGCGCGCCGCGATGGCCGCGCGCGCCGCGGCCACGTCGAGCGGCAGCTCGCCGCCGAGCAGCGCGGCCGGAATGCGCCCGAGCACGAGGTGGGCGTCGGTGACGGTGGGCTCGCTGCCTCCCCGCCCGTAGCACACCGGTCCCGGCTCGGCCCCGGCGCTGCGCGGGCCGACGGTGAGGCGCCCGGCGCTGGTCACCGCCGCGATCGACCCGCCGCCCGCGCCGATGGTGTGGATGTCCACCATCGGCAGCTTGAGCGGGAAGGGTCCGATCATGCCGTCCTTGGTGACCTCGGGTCGCCCGTCGCGCACCAGGCAGATGTCGGCGCTGGTGCCGCCCACGTCGATCGAGATGATGTCGCCGAAGCCCGCCGAGCGGCCCACGCTCACCGCTCCCACCACGCCCGCGGCGGGGCCCGAGAGCACGGTCTGCACCGGCTGGCGCACGCAGGTGGCGGCGCTGGTGACGCCGCCGTCCGACTTCATGATGAGCAGCGGGGCCTGCACGCCCTCGCCGTCGAGGGCGCGGCGCAGCACGCTCACGTAGCGGCTCACCGGCGGCATCACCGCCGCGTTGAGGGAGGTGGCCATGGTCCGCTCGAACTCGCGGAACTGGGGCAGCACCTCCGAGGAGAGCGACACCAGCACGCCCGGGTACTCCTCGGCGAGGATCGCCTGCATGCGCTGCTCGTGCGCGGGATTGGCGTAGGAGTGCAGGAACACCACCGCCACCGCCGGCACCCCGAGCTGCGCGAGCTGGCGCGCGAGGAGCCGGGCCGCCGGCTCGTCGAGCGGGGTCAGCACCGAGCCGTCGACGTCGAGCCGCTCGGTCACCTCGAAGACGCGCTCGGGAGTGATGGGCCGCGTGGGTTTGGACCAGCCGTAGAGGTTGCCGTGGCGCGGGATGTCGTGCCGGCCGATCTCGAGCACGTACTTGAAGCCGGCCGTCGTCACCAGCGCGGTCGGAGGCGTCTTGCCCTCGAGGATCGCGTTGGTCGCGGTGGTGGTGCCGTGGAAGACTCGCAGCACGTCGCCGGGAGCGCGCCCGGCCAGAGCCAGCACCTTGCGGACCGCGGTGACGAACCCGGTCGAGAGATCGCCCGGCGTGGAGGGTGTCTTCGCCACCCAGAGCGCTCCGGTGGCCGCGTCGGTGAACGTGATGTCGGTGAAGGTACCGCCGACGTCGATGGCGAGCGTACAGGTCTTGGCCACGGGCCCGGCCATTGTAGACCCGGCCGCGGCCCCGGAAAAGATGCGGCGCCGCCAGCCAACCCTCGAACCGTCTGCTACACTTCCCCTAGCCGACTCGAGCGGCGCGGACTCGCGAGCCCGGCGCCGCTTTGTCGTCTAACCACATGGAATTCAAAGACTACTACAAGACCCTCGGGGTCGAGCGCGGGGCCGACGACAAGGCGATCAAGACCGCCTACCGCAAGCTCGCCCGCAAGTACCACCCCGACGTCAACAAGGGGAACGCGGAGCGCTTCAAGGAGATCAGCGAGGCTTACACGGTCCTCTCCGATCCGGAGAAGCGCAAGCGCTACGACACCCTCGGCCCCGACTGGGAGCGCTATGCTCAGGCTGGCGCCGGCGCCGCGGCAGGGGGGCGATCCCCGTTCGAGGGCCGCCCCTTCGGGGGTCGAGACGTCCGCTTCACCCAGGAGGGCGACGCGGGCGGGTTCTCGGACTTCTTCCGCACCATCTTCGGCGGCGATCTGGGCGGCTTCCGTCGGGGCGAGCCGGGTGGCGAGCGGACCGATTTCGAGTTCTCGGGCTTTGGTGACCCTGGGGGCGACCTGGGTGGCGGCATGGGGCGCGGCAGCGACGTGGAGGCGGCCATCGAGCTGACGCTCGAGGAGGCCTTCAACGGCGCGCGCAAGACCATCGCGCTCGAGCTCGACGAGCCGTGCCCCCAGTGTGGCGGGTCCGGCAACGTGAAGGGCCGCCCCTGCCCGCGCTGCCAAGGCAGCGGCTGGACCAAGACCACCCGGAACCTGGACGTGAAGATCCCGGCCGGCGTGGACACCGGCTCGCGGGTGCGGGTGGCGGCGGAGGGGCCGGGCGGCGGGCGCGGCGATCGGAGCGACCGCGGGGATCTCTACCTGCGCGTGACGGTGGCCCCCCACGCCCGCTTCGAGCGCAAGGGCGCCGACCTGCACCTGGACCTGCCGCTGCCGGTGGCGGCGGCCGCGCTCGGGGGCGAGGTCTCGGTGCCGACGCTGAAGGGCCAGGTCTCGATGAAGATCCCGCCCGAGACCTCCAGCGGCAAGACCTTCCGGCTCCGCGGCTACGGGATGCCGCATCTCAAGGGCGGCGGGGCCGGCGACGAGTTCGTGAAGGTACAGATCGTGATCCCGAGCGGGCTCAGCCCGAAAGAAAAAGAGCTCTTCGAGGAGCTGAAGAAGCTCAGAGCGGAGACCAACTGAGATGAGGCTAGACAAGCTGACCGTCAAGGCGCAGGAAGCGATCCAGGCCGCGCAATCGCTGGCCGACCAGGGCAATCATCAAGCGATCGAGCCCGAGCACCTGCTGCTCGCGCTCCTGCAGCAGCAGGAGGGCGTGGTGGGCCCGCTGCTGGGCAAGCTCGGGGCGCGCCCCGAGACGCTCGCCCGCCAGGTCCAGGCGGAGGTGGACAAGCTGCCCACCGTCCGCGGGGGCGGCGGCCGGCAGTACGCCTCGCAGCGCTTCGAGGGCGTGATCAATCGCGCCCGCGAGGAGGCGGAGCGCCTCAAGGACGAGTACGTCTCCACCGAGCACCTCCTGATCGCCATCGCCCAGGAGAAGGGCGGCGCCAGCGCGCGCCTGCTCGCCGCGGCGGGGGTGGCCCCGGAGGCGATCTATCGCTCGCTGGTGGAGGTGCGCGGCTCCCAGCGCGTCACCGACCCGAACCCGGAGGACAAGTACCAGGCGCTCCAGCGCTACTCGAAGGACCTCACCGACCTGGCCCGCAAGGGCAAGCTCGACCCGGTCATCGGCCGCGACGAGGAGATCCGCCGCGTGGTCCAGGTGCTCTCGCGCCGGACCAAGAACAACCCGGTGCTGATCGGCGAGCCCGGGGTGGGCAAGACCGCGATCGTGGAGGGGCTCGCCCAGCGGATCGTGGCCGGCGACGTGCCGGAGGGGCTCAAGAACAAGCGGCTGGTCGGGGTCGACATCGGGGCGATGGTGGCGGGGGCGAAGTACCGGGGCGAGTTCGAGGACCGCCTGAAGGCGGTGCTGCGCGAGATCACCGAGTCCAACGGCGAGATCATCTGCTTCATCGACGAGCTGCACACCCTGGTGGGCGCGGGGGCGGCGGAGGGCGCGGTCGACGCGGCCAACATGCTCAAGCCGGCCCTCGCCCGCGGCGAGCTGCGCTGCGTGGGCGCCACCACGCTCGACGAGTACCGCAAGCACATCGAGAAGGACCCCGCGCTCGAGCGGCGGTTCCAGCCGGTGATGGTGCGCGAGCCCTCGGTGGAGGACACCATCGCGATCCTGCGCGGCCTCAAGGAGAAGTACGAGGTCCACCACAAGGTGAAGATCAAGGACGCGGCCCTGGTGGCGGCGGCGGTGCTCTCGCACCGCTACATCGCGGACCGCTTCCTGCCCGACAAGGCCATCGACCTGATCGACGAGGCCTCCTCCCGCCTGCGCATCGAGATCGACTCGATGCCCGCCGAGCTGGACGAGATCCGGCGGCGGATCATGCAGCTCGAGATCGAGCGGGTCTCGGTGGCCCGCGAGTCCGACGAGGTCTCGCGCGAGCGGCTGGCCCGCCTCGACTCCGAGCTGGCCGAGCTGCGCGAGAAGTCCTCCCAGCTCCAGAGCCAGTGGCAGGCCGAGAAGGCCGCGATCATGACCATCGGCAAGATCAAGGAGGAGGGGGAGGCGGCGCGGGCCGCGATGGCCGACGCGGAGCGCCGCGGCGATCTGCAGAAGGCGGCCGAGCTACGCTACGGCACTCTGATGACGATCGACAAGCGCCTCGAGGCCGAGAACGCGCGCCTGCGCGAGCTGCAGAAGGGCGGCCGGATGCTCAAGGAAGAGGTCGACGAGGAGGACGTGGCCGAGACGGTGGCCAAGTGGACCGGGATCCCGGTCACCCGACTCCTCGAGGCCGAGGTGCAGAAGCTCGTGAAGATGGAGGAGCGGCTGGGCGAGCGGGTGGTCGGCCAGCGAGAGGCGATCGTGGCGGTGTCGAACGCGGTGCGCCGGGCCCGCTCCGGCCTCTCCGACCCCAACCGCCCCATCGGCTCCTTCCTGTTCCTGGGCCCGACCGGGGTGGGCAAGACCGAGCTGGCGCGCGCGCTCGCCGAGTTCCTCTTCGACGACGAGCGGGCCATGATCCGCATCGACATGTCCGAGTACATGGAGAAGCACACGGTGGCCCGCCTCCTCGGGGCGCCCCCCGGCTACGTGGGCTACGACGAGGGCGGCCAGCTCACCGAGGCGGTGCGCCGGCGGCCGTACTCGGTCCTGCTCTTCGACGAGATCGAGAAGGCCCACGCCGACGTCTTCAACGTGCTCCTGCAGCTCCTCGACGACGGCCGGCTCACCGACGGCCAGGGCCGCACGGTGGACTTCCGCAACACGGTGGTCATCATGACCTCCAACCTCGGGAGCCACTTCTTCCGCGAGGAGAAGGACCCGGTGCGGGTGCGCGGGCTCATCACGGACCTGCTCAAGCAGGCCCTGCGCCCGGAGTTCCTGAACCGGATCGACGAGACGGTGATCTTCCAGCCGCTCGGCCGGAAGGAGATCGCCTCGATCGTGGAGATCCAGGCCCGCTACCTGGTGAAGCGCCTGGCCGACCGGCGCATCACGCTCGAGCTGACCGCGGGGGCCCGGGAGCTGCTGGCTCGCGAGGGCTACGACCCGGTGTATGGGGCGCGCCCGCTCAAGCGGACCATCCAGCGCATGATCCAGGATCCGCTCGCCCTCGAGCTGCTCAACGGGACCTTCGGCGAGGGCGATACGGTGGTCGCGGACGCCAAGGGCGACACGATCACCTTCCGCAAGCGCTGACCGGCCCTGGCCGGCGCCTCAGGCGCCGGCCAGGATCGCGGTGACCGCGCGGGACAGGTCGTCGACGTCGAACGGCTTGAGCAGCACCTGCACGCTCGTTCCCTGCAGGAAGCCCGCGTACTCGGGCGACTCCACGAAGCCGGAGATGAAGAGCAGGTGCGGGCGCGTGTCGGGCCAGCGGCGGGTCAGCTCGAGGTAGAGGCTCGGCCCGTCGAGCCCCGGCATCTTCAGGTCGCTGACGATGAGGTCGAACGCCCCGTGCCCGTCGAGCACGCGCAGCGCGTCCGCGCCGTCGCGCGCGGTCTCGACCACGTGGCCGTCCGCGGTGAGCACGGCCGCCACCAGCTCCCGCACCGGCGTCTGGTCATCCACCACGAGCACTCGCTTGGTCGACATGGGCTCCGCCGGGGAATGACGGAGCAAGGCCCGTTCCAGATCGAGGTGACTCGCGGTCGGGCGGATTTGGGCGGGATTGGCGAGTTGGGCGAGGGCTCGCCGTTGCGTTCCGGACAGGACGGACGTCGACCCTCCGTCGATACGAATCTGGCGCTCCGCGCACGCAGATCGTGCGCACGCAGACGCTTCGGCGGCTACGAAGCGCTCGGCTTCGCCTCGCGGCGCCGGAGCGAGTCGAAGAACGTGGCGACGAGCATCTCGACGTGGCGCGCGTCGAACGGCTTGGGAATGTACGCGACCGCTCCGCCGCGCAGGGCCTCCGCCGCGACCTTGCTGTCGTCGGTGGCGGAGATCACGATGATGGGCACGCGCGACCCGCCTGGCCATCGGCCACCGCCTCGATCTCCAGGGTATCGGTGTAGCGCATCGCACGCAGGATGTCCGTGAGCGCGCTGCGCACCTCCGCCTCGTCGTCCACGATCAGCACGCGCCGGATCGCCATGGCCCCGGGGGTCCTCTCTCGGACGACACTCTACCATCCCGCCGGCGGAATCCGCGGAGGCCGGATTGCCATCTCAAGGGACGCCGGCGCAAGCTGGGCGGGTTTCTCTCTTGCGGGGAGGATGCATGAAGGCAACGCGGGGCGGATTGCACCACGCCTGGGTCGTCCTGGGCGCGCTGGTGGTGGTCATGCTGCTGGGCTCGGGCCTCCGGGCCGTCTTCGGCGTGTTCATCAAGCCCATGGAGGCCACCTTCGGCTGGGACCGCGCCGCGCTCTCCGGCGCCGCCGCCATCTCGCTGCTCCTGCTGGGCGCGGCCGGGCCGATCGTGGGCTGGCTCGCCGACCAGTGGGGCCCGCGCCGCGTCATCTTCGTCTCCGCGATCCTGCTCGGCCTGGGAGCCATGCTCTCCGCGCGCGTGTCGGCCCTGTGGCAGATCTACATCACCTGCGGCGTGCTGATGGGGCTGGGCGCGGGCGGGGTGGGCATGTCCACCGGCGCGGCCCTGGCCGCGCGCTGGTTCGAGGCCCGGCGCGGGCTCGTGATGGGCCTGGTGGGCGGCGCGATGTCCGCCGGGCAGCTCGTGATCGTCCCGCTCGCGGTGTGGTTCACGCTCCGCTACGGCTGGCGGCAGTCGTTCCTCTACCTGGGCGTCCTGCTCCTCGTGATCGCGCTGCCGCTCACCCTGCTCTTCATCCGGGACGATCCGGCGCAGAAGGGCCTCAAGGCGTACGGCGCCGGCCAGGCCGCGCGCGCCGGCGAGCCGAAGGCGCCGCCGGAGGGCCGCACCCGGGTCGCCGACGCGATGCAGGTACCGGCGTTCTGGCTGCTCGCGGGCACCTTCTTCATCTGCGGCTACACGTCGAACGGTCTCGTGCTGACGCACCTGGTCCCGCACGCGGCGGAGCACGGCTTCTCCGAGATGCACGCCGCGCAGGCCCTGGGCGTGATGGGCGCCATGAACATCCTGGGCACGGTCGCCTCCGGCTTCATCTGCGACCGCTTCGGCCGCAAGAGGCCGCTCGCTTTCTACTACGGCGTGCGGGGCCTCTCGCTGCTGTTCCTGCTCTACGTGTGGAACGTGCCGTCGCTGCACATCTTCGCGGCCATCTTCGGCCTCAACTACATCTCGACCGTCCCGCCCACCACCACGCTGACCGCCAACATCTTCGGGCGCTACTCGGTGGGCTCGCTCTCGGGCTGGATCTTCTTCGCGCACCAGGTCGGCGCCGCCCTCGGCGCGGCGGTGGGTGGCTGGGTTTTCCAGTCCACCGGCTCCTACTCGTGGGCCTTCATCTCGGCGGCGCTGCTCGCGTTTTTGGCCGTGCCCATGGCCCTGGCCATCAATGAGGCACCGGTCACCCGTACACCCGAACCCACCCCGGCCCCGGCCGGGCTGCCCGCGACCGCGAGCTAGCTCGTCGAGGGCTGGGCACGGGGGGTAGAATGAGGGGCATGAACAATCCGACGACGTCGCTGGCGAGCATCCAGAAGGACTTCCCGTTCGAGAGCCGCCTGAGTCTCACGCTCCTGATCAAGTTCTGGGAGGACCTGGCCAAGGCCGACACGCTGAGCGGGGAGCACGCGCGTAGCCTGCTGGCCCGGCTGCGCGAGGTGCCGGCGCTGAGCGGGCCCATCGACGACATCACCCTGCTCGACGAGCACGGCCCGCTGGTGGACGCCCTGATGAGCGCGCTCTTCCCCGCCGCCTTCCTCGAGAAAGCCTACATGGGCGCGCTGATCCCGTTCACCCTGCGCAGCGTGTACGGGACCCACGCCTTCGAGAGCATCATGGGCCCGGACGGCGTGCTGTACGGCAGCCTGAACCTCGACATGCAGGCGCTCAAGGACTTCCGGCTCGTCAACGCCTACGCCCTCGCGCTCGAGCGCCTGTACGGCATCGAGTTCCCGGTGGACTACCCCCTGATCCTCACCGCGCCCGAGCCCGTCACCGGCCTGGACCGCCACTACAAGATCCAGTTCGACGGCCGCTTCGTGGACGTCGACCGCCTGCTCCCGATCCCCCCGCTCTCCGAGGACATGCGCCGGCGCCTCCAGGCGCAGGCCCTGGACCTGGACGGCCTCGCGGCCCTGATCCCGGCGGGCAGCGTACGCTTCTCCGGCTTCACGGTGGTGAAGGCGGCGGACGTGACCGATCAGGAGGTGCTGTCCTCGATCAAGCGGGACCTGATCGACAAGGAGTCGATCGTCTCGAACGCGCGCTTCGAGAAGCTGCAGGCCAAGCTCCGCACGCTCTTCCGGCGGGCCGACCTGCGCCTGACCCTGGCCGCGATCGAGGGCGACCGGATCCTGATGCTCAACTCCGGCCACCAGCTCGAGCAGGGCAACGGCTGCATCTTCGCGAGCTCGGTGCACGCCAAGACCATCGACTACGCGGGCTCGGTCTTCGAGCGGGCCATCCGCCGGGGCGCCCCCGTCTTCGTGGAAGACCTGGCCGCGCTGACCACGCGCTCGGCCAAGGAAGAGATGATCCTGAGCAAGGGCATGCGGAGCCTGGTGGTCGCGCCCCTGTTCTACCAGCGCGAGCTGATCGGCATGCTGAGCCTGGGCTCGCCCCACCCGGGGGACCTCAACACCCTGCTGGTGCCGCGCCTCCAGGAGGTGCTGCCGCTCTTCTCGGTGGCGGTGAAGCGCAGCGTGGACGAGCTGCACTCGCGGGTGGAGTCCTTCATCAAGGAGCAGTTCACCGCGATCCACCCGGTGGTGGAGTGGCGCTTCCGCAAGACGGTGCTGGAGGCGATGGAGCGTCCCGGCTCTCCGGAGCACGGCCAGGGCGGGGAGATGGAGCCGATCGTCTTCCGCGACGTCCACCCGCTGTACGCGGTGTCGGACATCCGTGGCTCGTCGACCCACCGCGCGTGGGCCATCCAGGCGGACCTGCTCAAGCAGCTCGGGCTCGCGCGGGACGTGCTGCGCGCCGCGCACGACGCGCGCGCGCTACCGATCCTCGACCAGATCACCCATTGCATCGACGGGCACGTGGCCGAGATCGAGGTGACGCTGCGCTCGGGCGACGAGCTGGGGGTGATGAACTTCCTGAAGGCCGACGTGGAGCCGCTCTTCGACCACCTGCAGACCTTCGGGGACACGGTGCGCGAGCGGATCGACGCCTACCGGGCCGCGGTGGATCCCGGGATCGGTCTGGTCTACGCCCGGCGCAAGGAGTTCGACGAGAGCGTGACCTCGATCAACGAGGCGGTCTCCTCCTACATCGACATGGAGGAGCAGGCCGCCCAGGGCATGTTCCCGCACTACTTCGAGAAGCAGAAGACGGACGGGGTGGACTACACGATCTACCTGGGCGGCGCCCTGCGCGAGGACGGGGCCTTCGACCCGCTCTACCTGAAGAACCTGCGCCTCTGGCAGCTCATGGTGGCGTGCGGGGTGGCCCTGCGGGCGGAGCGGCTGAAGGACCGGCTACCGGTGCCGCTCGACATCACGAACCTGATCCTGATCCAGCACGCCCCGCTCTCGATCCGCTTCCGCTTCGACGAGAAGCGCTTCGACGTGGACGGCGCCTACAACGTGCGCTACGAGATCATCAAGAAGCGGATCGACAAGGCGATCATCCGCGGCACCACCGAGCGGCTGACCCAGCCCGGCAAGATTGCCCTGGTCTACTCGCACGCCACCGAGGCCGCGGAGTGGCGCGAGTACATCGAGTACCTCCAGCGCCTGGGCTACCTCACCCGCGACGTCGAGGAGCTGGAGCTGGACGAGCTGCAGGGCGCCCAGGGCCTCCGGGCCCTGCGGGTCACGGTGGACCTGGCCAACCGGCAGCTCGACCCGCCCTCGACCGCGGCGTCGCTGCCCCGGAGCGAGGGCGAGCGCACCCCCGCCGGGTAAGCCGGGCGCGGACGGTGCGACGGCTCGCCGTCCTGCTGCTCGCGCTGGCCGTGCTGGGCGGCTGCGCCACCGCCTCACGTCCCACGAGCGCGCGGGCCGACGAGGCCTCCGCCGCGCCGCGCCGCTGCTCGACCGCCGATCCCGACCGCTGGGCGTGGTTCTGCGTGGTCGGGCAGATCCTCTACGGCGCGGCCTCGTTCTTCCAGCCGGTCAACGAGCTGTCGATGCGGTGACCCGGCTCAGCTCCCCATCACCAACCCGCCGTCCACGTTGAGCGCCTGCCCGGTCATGTAGTCGGAATCGGGGCCGGCGAGGAACGCCACCACGCTCGCCACGTCCTCCGGACGCTCCGGGCGGCCGAGCGGGATGCCGCGGATGCGCCGCTTCCACGTCTCGCCCTGTCCTAAGCCCTCGAGCCCGCCCCACTCCCGGTCGATCTGCTCCCACATCGGGGTCTCGACCGCCCCGGGGCACACGCAGTTGGAGGTGATGCGCTCGCCCGCGAGGGCCTGCGCGGCGGAGCGGGTGACGCTCACCACCCCGGCCTTGGTCGCCGAGTAGGGCGTCATCAGGTGGTTCCCCCCGCGGTAGGCGGCGATGGAGGCGGTCTGGATCAGCTTGCCGCGGAGCTCCGACCCCGGGATCAGGTCCTGCTTCAGCATCCGTCGCACCACCGCCTGGAGGACGAAGAAGACCGCGCGCAGGTTCACGTCCATCACCCGGTCCCACTCCGCCTCGGTCACGTCGAGCATCGGCTGCACGCGGATGACCCCCGCGTTGTTGAACAGCACGTCGAGGCGCCCCCAGCGCTTGTAGGGCTCGTCCACCAGGCGAGCGATGTCGTCCGGCTTCGTGACGTCCGCGCGCACCGCCACCTGGCCCAGCTCGGCCGCGAGCTTCTCGACCCCGGGGCCGTCGACGTCCACCAGCACGAGCTTCGCGCCGTCTCCCGCCAGTCGCCGCGCGCAGGCCGCGCCGATGCCGCGCGCCGCGCCGGTGATCAGTACCGTGCGCCCACTCACCGATGCCATCGGGTCTCCCCTCGTGGTTGGCGTTCACTCACCAGCACGAGACCTATCACGAACAGGGCCGCTCCCGCCACCGCGGGCGCCAGGTGCAGCGGATCGGTGTAGCCCACCGCGAGGTGGACACCGATGGCGGCCCCGAAGCCGGCCGCGCCGGCGAGGGCGAGCGCCTGCCGGAGGCTGCGCGACGGCCGCGCGAACAGCGCGCACGCGATCACGATGGTGCCGCAGCAGAAGAGCCCGCCGCCGAAGCCCGCGCGATCGTGCGCGATGAGGGCGACGAGCCGGGGATTGGCCGCGTGGAGGTCCCCGACGGTCAGGCCCATGAAGGCCAGGTCCTGGGGAACGAAGACGCGGGTCATCCCGACGACCAGGATCGTGGCGCCCGCGAGGAGCATCCCGAGCCCGGTAGCCGCCAGCGCCGCCTGTCCCAGGCGCCGGCGGCGGTCGAGGGCGTGGAAGACCGCGTGCATCGGGCCGACCGGTCGGCCCCGCACGAGGGCGCGCGACCGCACGACTCCAGCCGCGAACAGCGGGACCAGGAAGGCGGTCCCGACCCCGTGCCAGCCGTCCAGGTAGCCGTAGCCGAGATAGGCGAGAAAGCTCGCGAAGCCGACGGTGCCGCTGACCAGGATGGTCCACCACGCCCACGCGGCTCCCGCCGCGAGCGGCACCGTGGTCAGCCACAGGTAGAGCACCGCGATCGCGATCAGCACCCCGCCGAAGGCCACCCGATCGTGGAACATGAACGCCACCACCCGGCAGTCGCCGAGCGCGCAGAGCTGGTCGGGCGTCATGCCGAGGAACGCCACGTCGTGGGGCAGGAACTCGCGGCGGACGGAGAGAAAGATCGCGAAGGCACCGGAGAACAGCAGG
>Ga0257156_1000015_pt1 | contig 22636 bp, 23 predicted proteins | sample NI49A_FD_185989 | JGI IMG/M metagenome (GOLD analysis project Ga0257156, IMG submission 185989) | Soil microbial communities from H.J. Andrews Experimental Forest, Oregon, United States - NI-49-A | ecosystem: Environmental > Terrestrial > Soil > Temperate forest > Bulk soil | place: USA: Oregon... | reverse complement strand
GCTGGTCAAGGTCATCGTCCTCCGCCCCGGCGTCTAGCCTCCAGGTCGCGGGCGGTCGGGAGGGCGGCGGCGCGGGGGGCGGGGGGAGGTGGGTCACGAACCACGGCCCGTTCCGCTTCGGCCACCCGGCTAGAAGTTCCCAATCGCGGCGCTTGCAGGCTTCGAGATCGCCTGGCAGGAACGGGTTCGTTGACCCACCTCCCCCCGCCCCCCGCGCCGCCGCCCTCCCGACCGGAGCGTGCGGTCAGGTCTTGCGGAGGAACAAGAACCACAGCGTGGCGCACGCGCCGGCGCACATTGAGGCGAATGCGAGAAGGCTGCCGAGCGCGAGCGTGGCTGAGTTGGTGAGGCCCTGGTTGATGTTGCAGCCTTCGGCGACGAGGGCCGCGGCGCCCATCAGAAATCCGCCGCAGAAGATCTTCACGAGGCTCGCGGGGGCGGGGAGCTTCCAGCCGAACTGACCCGTGGTCCACGCGGCCACGAAGGCGCCCACCGGCACGCCCAGGGCCATCAGCATGCTCCAGGTCACGCGATTCGGGTAGCCGACGAGCGGATACGTGAAGAGGTGACCGGTGTTCGCCGCGAACGTGATGCCGACCGGCCGCTCGCCCAGAGCGGAGGCCCACCAGCCGACCGCGATCATCACGCCGACCGCGGCGCCGGTCGCGGGCCACGGCCACTTGCCGTGCTCGGGCTCACGCGGGCCGCGTCGGAGCCACATGGCACCGGCCAGCGCCAGCGCCGCGATCACGATCCAGGGCGAGAGCCCGGTGAGGCTCGCCAGGGTCGGCGCGCCCCCATCGGCGGTGGCCACCGTGGGTTTCTGGAGCAGCGCGCGCACCGGAGACAGGACGCCCACGCCCGCGGTGGTCGCGCCGATCGCGAACCCCAGCAGCACGATCCCGGCGCCCACCGCGCCTTCGCCGACGCGGTACCAGGTGCTGCCCGAGCACCCGCCAGAGAGGATCATGCCCACGCCGAAGAGGAGCCCGCCCACGATGTTCGAGAGCCAGTGGAGCGGGCGCAGCGGGATGTCGACCAGGGACAGCGCCTCGAGGATCTCCACGCCCACCATCGCCACCAGCAGGGCCAGGCCGTAGGCCCGCAGGATGGTCGCGTCGCGCATCAGGAGGGTGTTGGAAAGCGCCCGGGTGAGGCAGAAGCCCCCGCGCTGGATGACGTAGCCGAAGACGAGGCCGGTCCCGAGCGCCGAGCCGTAGAGCAGGAGCGGGAGGTCGTCCATGGCGCCGCCATGCTAGCGGAAAGCGAAATGTCAGTCAAAGGCTCGTGAAAATTGACTTTTCGGAAACAGAGGTGCTACGGTCGAAAGCATGTCCATGCTTCGGAGTGAGCAGACCGCGTGCACGCGACGCGTCGCCGCGCTCGCGGTGCTGGCCGCGGTGACGCTCGTCGGCTGCGGCACCGGAGAGAAGGCGCGCCGCGAGGCCGAGATGGCCGCGCTGGTCAAGCAGGTCGACGAGCTGAAGAAGGGCCAGGACCAGATGACCCGCGAGGTCGGCCGCCTGGCCGGCGAGCTGAAGGCCCTGGACGCCCAGGCCGCCTTCCTGGTGGGCGAGACCAAGGCGTCCGCGCAGGAGCGCGAGCAGCTCAAGGCCGCGGTCCAGCAGCAGGACAAGGCGCTGACCGCGCTCCGCTCGGGGCTCGACGAGACGAACCAGAAGGTGGCGACGCTCAGCGTGCCGCCGCCCGCGCCGGTCGCGCCGAAGCCGTCCTCGCCGACGGTCACGAAGGAGGCGACCCCGGAGAAGCTCTTCGCCACCGCGATGACCAGCTTCCGCGCGGAGGAGCACGGGCAGGCGGTGCTCGAGTTCACCGAGCTGATCGACAAGTTCCCGAAGCACGCGCTCGCCGCGACCTCCCAGTACTGGATCGGGGAGGCCTACTACCGACAGCGCGACTTCAACCAGGCGCTAACCGAGTTCCAGAAGGTGCCCGACCTCTACCCGCAGAGCCAGTCGATCGCGGAATCGCTCCTGAAGATCGGCATGTGCTACCGCGCCCTGCACGACGTGCCGCGCGCGCGCGAGACGTGGGAGCAGGTGGTGCGGTCCTACCCGAAGTCCGAGGCCGCCGCCCAGGCGCGCGCGCTGCTCGCTTCACTCGGAGCGCCCGGTCCTACGCCGCGGTGAGCGTGCGCTCGCCCGGTGGGTGCGCGGGCCCTCGCGGCCGCGGTTTGTTGACCCACCCCGGTCGTCCGGTATACTGAAACGCACTGCCCTGATCAGTCATCTGAAGGTGTGAGGCGGACGATACACGTGACCCACGAACGTATCCACGACGGCACGGTGCGGGATCACGCGGGCGCGGCGCGCGTACTCACCCGCGCTGACGCGGAATATCCCGCGCACCTGCTCGCGGTTCCCACCGCGCCGCCGACGCTCCACGTGCGGGGCGCGCTCGTCGAAGAAGACGCGCTCGCGGTCGCGGTGGTGGGGTCGCGCCGCGCGACGCCGTACGGGCTCGAGGTGGCCGAGACGCTCGCGGCGGATCTGGCCGCGCGCGGCGTGACGATCGTGAGCGGTCTCGCGCGCGGCATCGACACCGCGGCCCACCGCGGCGCGCTGCGGGTGGGCGGCCGCAGCATCGCGGTGCTCGGCTCGGGGGTGGACGTGGTGTACCCGCCCGAGAACGCGCGGCTCGCGGAGGAGATCGTCGCGCGCGGGGCGCTCGTCTCGCAGTTCGCGCCGGGAACGCCGCCGCTCCCGCACCACTTCCCGACGCGCAATGCGGTGATCGCGGGGCTGTCGCTCGCGGTGGTGGTGGTGGAGGCGGCGGAGCGGAGCGGCTCGCTGATCACCGCCCGCCTCGCCGCCGAGCTCGGCCGCGAGGTGCTCGCGACGCCCGGTCGCGTGACCGCGCCGGAGAGCCGCGGGGCCAACCGGCTCATCCAGGACGGGGCCGCGCTGGCCCTGGGCTGGGAGGACGTGGTGGCCGCCCTGCCCGAGCGGTGGAAGGCCTGTGTCGACACGCGCGAGAGAATCGAAGCGACGGGAGCCCGTGGCGCGGCGGCCGCGTCCGGGGAGGGCCGACCGAGCGCGGCGACCCGACGGGTGCTGGCGCTGCTCGGGGAGGACCCGCTCGAGATCGACCACGTGATCGAGCGGAGCGGGCTCGGGGCCGGCCCGGTGTCGGCGGCCCTGCTCGATCTCGAGCTGGAGGGGCGGGTGCGTCAGATCGAGGGTAAGCGATTCGTGCGAGTGGGACGGGGATAGGAGGCACTGCCGGTGGCGAAGCGAAGCTTGGTGGTGGTCGAGTCACCCACGAAGGTCAAGACGATCCAGAAGTATCTGGACTCGAAGTACGTCGTCAAGGCCTCGATGGGCCATGTCCGCGACCTGCCCAAGTCCAAGCTCGGAGTGGACGAGAAGAAGGGCTTCAAGCCGGAGTACAAGGTGCTGCCGGCCAAGAAGAAGGTCCTCGACGAGCTGAAGAAGGCGGCCGAGAAGGTCGACGCGCTCTACATCGCGACCGACCCGGACCGGGAAGGGGAGGCGATCGGCTGGCACCTGGCCCAGGAGCTCGGGGTCAGCAAGAGCAAGACGCACCGGATCATGTTCAACGAGATCACCGAGCGCGCGGTCAAGGCCGCGTTCCTGCATCCGGGCAAGATCGACACCAACAAGGTCAACGCCCAGCAGGCCCGCCGGGTGCTCGACCGCCTGGTCGGCTACAAGCTCTCGCCGCTGCTCTGGGAGAAGATCCGCCGCGGGCTCTCCGCCGGGCGGGTGCAGTCGGTGGCGGTGCGGCTCATCACCGAGCGCGAGCGCGAGATCGCCGCGTTCGTGCCGGTGGAGTACTGGTCGCTCCACGCCCGCCTCAAGGGCCAGAACCCGCCCGACTTCACCGCCACCCTCAAGGAAGTGAAGGACCAGAAGGCGGACCTGCCGGACGAGGCGGCCACCATGACCGTGATGACCGCGCTCCACGGCCAGGCGTGGACCGTGAAGTCGGTGACCCGCGGGGAGCGCCGCCGGAACCCGGCGCCCCCGTTCATCACCTCCACCCTCCAGCAGGACGCGAGCCGCAAGCTCCACTTCAGTGCCAAGAAGACCATGATGCTGGCCCAGCAGCTCTACGAGGGCGTCGAGCTCGGCGAGGAGGGGGCGGTCGGCCTCATCACCTACATGCGGACCGACGCGGTGCGGGTGGCCGCGGAGGCGCAGGAGGAGGCGCGTCAGTGGGTGGCCGGGCGCCTGGGCCAGGAGTACCTGCCGGACGCGCCGCCCACCTACAAGGCCAAGAAGAGCGCGCAGGAGGCCCACGAGGCGGTGCGGCCCAGTTCCGTCGCGCGCGAGCCCAAGGCGGTGGCCCGCTTCCTCAGCAAGGATCAGCTCGCCCTCTACCGGATCATCTGGGAGCGCTTCCTGGCGAGCCAGATGCTGCCCGCGGTCTACGACACGGTCGCCGCCGACATCGTGGCGGGCGACTGCCTGTTCCGCGCCCAGGGCTCGACCCTCAAGTTCGCCGGCTTCACCGCGGTCTACATCGAGTCGCGCGAGGCCACCGACGTGGAGCCCGAGGAGGAGGCGGAGGCGGTGGTGCCGCCGCTCACGGTGGGCGAGATCCTGAAGCTCCTGGCGCTGGACCCCAAGCAGCACTTCACCCAGCCGCCGCCGCGCTTCACCGAGGCCTCGCTGGTGAAGACGCTCGAGGAGCGGGGGATCGGGCGGCCGTCGACCTACGCCCAGATCCTCGGCACCATCCAGGACCGCGAGTACGTCCGGCGCGATCGCGGGACCCTGTTCCCGACCGACCTCGGCATCCAGGTCACCGACATGCTCGTGCCGCACTTCCCGGAGGTGATGGACGTCGAGTTCACCGCCGGGCTCGAGGAGTCGCTCGACAAGATCGAGGAGGGCGAGGCCGACTGGGTCAAGACGGTCGGAGACTTCTACAAGCAGTTCTCACGCGACCTCAAGGCGGCCGGCAAGAAGATGGACAACGTCAAGGTCGGCATCGACGCGGGGCAGGAGTGCCCGGACTGCGGCAAGCCGCTGCTCGAGAAGTGGGGGCGCTTCGGCAAGTTCCTCGCCTGCTCGGCCTACCCGGAGTGCAAGTTCACCAAGGACATGAGCGGGGGGCGCGAGCGTCCCGCCGATCAGCCGACGGACGAGATCTGCCCGACCTGCAGCCGGCCGATGGTCATCAAGCACGGCCGCTTCGGCAAGTTCATCGCGTGCTCGGGCTACCCGGAGTGCAAGACCACCAAGCCGGTCACCCTCGGGATCACGTGCCCGCAGCCGGGCTGCGGCGGCCAGCTGACCGAGAAGCGAACCCGGAAGGGCAAGACCTTCTACGCGTGCACGAACTACCCGACCTGCACCTTCGCGGTGTGGACGCGCCCGGTGGCCGAGCCGTGCCCGAAGTGCGCGGCGACGTTCGTGACCGAGCGGATCGCCCGGGGCGGCAAGATCACCCGGCAGTGCGTCCGCGAGGAGTGCGGGTACCGGCAGGAAGTGGCTCCCACGGTCGCGTGAGCGAAGGATGGACGCGGCGGTTGGCTCGTTCCTCGAGTACCTCGGTGTGGAGCGCGGTGCCTCGCCTCACACCCTCCGCAGCTACGCCACGGACCTGACCGAGTTCACCCGCTTCCTCGCCGGGGAGCGCCACCACGACCTCGCGGGCGTGGACAGCCGTGCGATCCGCGCGTACCTGGCGCGGCTGCACCAGCGCCGGCTGTCGAAGGCCACCATCGCCCGCAAGCTGGCCGCGGTCCGCAGCTGCTTCCGCTTCCTGGCCCGCCGCGGGGCCCTCGAGGTGAACCCGGCGCGCCAGGTCCGGAGCCCGCGCCTGGGCCGCCGGCTGCCGTCGTTCCTGCCCAAGGACGAGGCGACCCAGCTGCTGGACGCCGCCCCGGAGCCCGGGGCCGCGGGCGGGCGCGACCGCGCGCTGGTGGAGCTGCTCTACGCGAGCGGTCTGCGCGTTGCGGAATGCTGCGGGCTCTCCCTGGACGACCTCGACGAGGCCCGGCACACCGTGCGCGTGCTCGGCAAGGGCGGCAAGGAGCGGATCGTGCCGGTGGGCGAGACCGCGCTCGAGGCCCTCGCCGCCCACCTCGCCATGCGCGGGCGGGCGCGCGGCGCCCTGTTCCAGAATGCCCGCGGCGGACGGCTCACCACCCGCAGCGCGCATCGCATCGTCAAGCATCTCGCGCGGCGGGCCGGCCTCGGCCAGCGGGTCACCCCCCATACGCTGCGTCACAGCTTCGCCACCCACATGCTGGGCGAGGGGGCGGACCTCCGGCTGATCCAGGAGCTGCTCGGCCATAGCCGCCTCTCGACCACCCAGCGGTACACTCACGTGAGCCCGGAGCACCTGATGCGGGTGTACGATGCGGCGCATCCCCGGGCCACCTGAGAGGAACCGCTCGAAGCGATGACGTCCGGCCGCGAAGCGTCGATCCACGCCACCACCGTGGTCTCCGTCCGGCACCGCGGCCGCGTGGCGGTGGCGGGGGACGGACAGGTCACGGTCGGCCAGACCATCATGAAGGCGGGCGCCCGGAAGGTGCGCAAGATGCACCACGACCGCGTGCTGGTCGGCTTCGCGGGCGCCGCCGCCGACGCCTTCACGCTCTTCGCCCGCTTCGAGGCAAAGCTCGAGGAGCATCGCGGCAACCTCGCCCGGGCCGCGGTGGAGCTGGCCAAGGAGTGGCGCATGGACCGGGTGCTGCGGCGGCTGGAGGCGCTGCTCGCGGTGGCCGACGACGAGTCGACCTTCATCCTGTCCGGCACCGGCGACGTGATCGAGCCCGACGACGGCCTCGTCGGCATCGGGTCCGGCGGCCCCTACGCGCTCGCCGCGGCGCGCGCCCTCTGCGCCCACTCCGAGCTGGACGCGCCCGAGATCGCCCTCCAGTCGCTCCGGATCGCGGCCGGGATCTGCGTCTACACCAACGATCAGATCACGGTGCTCACGCTGTGATGGGCTCCATGACCGGCCTCACGCCCGTCCAGATCACCTCCGAGCTGGACCGCTACATCGTGGGCCAGGGCAAGGCCAAGCGCGCGGTGGCGATCGCGCTCCGCAACCGCTGGCGCCGCCAGAACCTGCCCGCGGAGCTGCGGGACGAGGTCGCCCCGAAGAACATCATCATGATCGGGCCCACCGGGGTGGGGAAGACCGAGATCGCCCGCCGGCTCGCCAAGCTCGCCCAGGCTCCGTTCCTGAAGGTGGAGGCCTCCAAGTACACCGAGGTGGGTTACGTGGGGCGCGACGTCGAATCGATGATCCGCGACCTCACCGAGCTGGCCGTGACCATGGTCAAGGCGGAGATGGCGGCCGCGGTGCGGGAGCGGGCCGAGGGTCTGGCCGAGGAGCGGCTGCTCGACCTCCTGCTGCCCCGCCGCCCGGGCGAGCCGTTCGTGAGCGGCACCCTCGAGGAGGTCTCGCCCGACGCCTCGCGCGACGCCACGCGGGACAAGCTCCGCGCCCAGCTCCGCTCCGGCAAGCTCGACGAACGCCCGATCGAGATGGACGTGCAGGCGCACGCCGGTCCCATGTTCGAGGTCCTCCCCGGGCAGGGCATGGAGGAGATCGGCATCAATCTGAAGGACATGCTGTCGAACTTCCTTCCCGCGCGCACCCGGCGACGGCGAGTCAAGATCGCGGAGGCGCGGCGGCTCCTCGCCCAGGAAGAGGCCCAGAAACTGGTCGACGTCGACGAGGCGGTCGGCCTCGCGATCCGGCGGGTCGAGGACTCCGGGATCGTCTTCCTCGACGAGCTGGACAAGATCGCGGGCCGCGAGGGCGGCCGGGGGCCCGACGTCTCGCGAGAGGGCGTGCAGCGGGACCTCCTGCCGATCGTGGAGGGCTCGACGGTGACCACCAAGTACGGGATGGTCCGGACCGATCACATCCTGTTCATCGCGGCGGGCGCCTTCCACGTGGCCAAGCCGTCCGACCTCATCCCCGAGCTGCAGGGCCGGTTCCCGATCCGGGTGGAGCTGGAGCCCTTGACGCGGCAGGATTTTATCCGCATCCTGAGCGAGCCTCAGAACGCCCTGACCCGGCAGTACGTGGAGCTCTTGAGGACCGAAGGGGTGACGCTCTCCTTCACGCCGGACGCGGTCGAGGCCATCGCCGAGATCGCGTGCACCGTGAACCAGCGCGCCGAGAACATCGGGGCCCGCCGCCTGTACACGGTGATGGAGCGGCTCCTGGAGGACGTGTCCTTCGACGCGCCGAACATGAGCGGGCAGGAGCTCGTGATCGACGCGGAGTACGTGAACGCGCATCTGGCCGACGTGGTGAAGGACGAGGATCTCTCCCGCTACATCTTATAGGGATGGACGAGCAAACCATGGCGACCCCCGAGCTGGTCCAGCGCGCCGAGGTTCTGATCGAGGCGCTGCCGTACATCCGCGCCTTCCAGGGCAAGACCCTTGTGATCAAGTACGGCGGCGCGGCGATGGAGCAGACCGACCTCAAGGAGCAGTTCGCCAAGGACGTGCTCCTGCTCCGCCTGGTCGGCATCCGTCCGGTCATCGTGCACGGCGGGGGGCCGCAGATCGGGGCCCTGATGAAGCGGCTCGGCAAGGAGCCCCGCTTCGTGGGCGGCATGCGGGTCACCGACGAGGAGACGGTCCAGATCGTCGAGATGGTGCTGGTCGGCAAGATCAACAAGGAGATCGTGGGCCTGATCAACCTGCACGGGGGCCGCGCGGTGGGACTCTCCGGCAAGGACGCGAGTCTCCTGCGGGCCCGCAAGCGCCTGCACCGGATGCCGGACGGGACCTCGGTCGACATCGGCCTGGTCGGCGAGGTGGAGGCGGTCAACCCGGAGCCGATCCGTCTTCTCGAGGAGAACGGGTTCATCCCGGTGATCGCCCCGGTCGGGGTGGGGGAGAGCGGTGAGACGTACAACATCAACGCGGACCTGGTGGCGGGGGACGTCGCCGCCGCGCTGTGCGCGGAGAAGCTCATCCACCTGACCGACGTGACCGGCATCAATGGGGAGGACGGGCGGCTGGTCTCGACCTTGACCAAGCGCGACGCGGAGCGGCTGATCAAGGCGGGGGTCATCGACGGGGGCATGCTCCCCAAGGTGGAGTCCTCCCTGCGGGCGCTCACCGGCGGGGCCCAGAAGGCCCACATCATCGACGGCCGCGTCCCCCACGCGATCCTGCTCGAGGTGCTGACCAAGGAAGGTATCGGCACGGAAATAGTCCTGTGAGCCGCACTCACCCGCGAGGCCCAAGCACATGACGGACACGAAGACGCTGATCGAGTGGGCGGACAAGCACCTGATGTACACCGCCAAGCGCGCCCCGGTGGCCCTGGTGCGCGGCGAGGGCGTGCGGGTGTGGGACAGCGACGGCAAGGAGTACCTCGACTTCACCGGCGGCATCGCGGTGACCGCGCTCGGCCACAGCCATCCCAAGGTGGTCGGGACCATGCGTGAGCAGGCCGCGACCCTGCTCCACGTCTCCAACCTGTTCTACATCCCGCAGCAGACCCAGCTCGCCAAGCTGCTCTGCGACCACTCCTTCGCGGACCGGGTGTTCTTCTCCAACTCGGGCGCGGAGGCCAACGAGTCCGCCATCAAGCTCGCGCGCAAGTGGGCCAAGGAGCACGGGGCCAGCGACCGCGGCGACATCATCACGATGCGCGGCGGCTTCCACGGCCGCACGCTGGCCACCGTGACCGCCACCGCCCAGGAGAAGTACCACCACGGCTTCGAGCCGCTGCCGGGCGGGTTCAAGTACGTGCCGTTCAACGACCTGCGCGCGGTGGAGCGGGCGATCGACAGTCACACCGCGGCGGTGATGGTCGAGCCGATCCAGGGCGAGGGCGGGATCAACATCCCGGACGACGGCTACCTCCCCGGTCTCCGCAAGCTCTGCGACGAGGCCGGCATTCTCCTGGTGCTGGACGAGATCCAGACCGGCATGGGCCGTACCGGCCGGCTGTGGGGCTACGAGCACTCCGGGATCGAGCCGGACATCATGACCCTGGCCAAGGCCCTCGCCAACGGAGTGCCGATCGGGGCGACCCTCGCCACCGAGAGCGTGGCGTCCGCGTTCACGCCCGGCACCCACGGCTCCACCTTCGGCGGCAACCCGTTCGCCACCGCGGTCGGCGTGACCGTCTTCGCCACCTTGATGGAGGAGCGGCTGCCGGAGCGGGCGGCCGCGATGGGACGCGTGCTGCGCGAGCACCTGGAGGCGCTGCGCGCGCGCCATCCGAAGGCGGCGACCGCGGTGCGGGGCCGGGGCCTCCTGGTCGGCATGGACCTGGTGCCGCCGGTGGGCGAGGTGATCTCGGCCTGTCGCGAGCGCGGACTGCTCACGCTCAGCGCGGGCGACAACACGCTCCGGCTCGCCCCGCCCCTGGTGGTGGACGAGGCCGCGATCCGTCACGGGGTCGAGATCATCGACCAGGCCCTGGGTGGCTTCGCGAAGTGAAGCACTTCCTGTCGATCCGCGACCTGGCCCGGGAGGACCTCCCGCGCCTCTTCGCGCTCATGGCCGAGCTCAAGTCGAAGACCAAGGCGCGCGACCGCTCGACCCCGCTGCCCGGGCGCACCATGGCCCTCATCTTCGAGAAGCCGTCGCTGCGCACGCGCGTGACCTTCGAGGTCGCGATGATCCAGCTGGGGGGCGCCGCGGTGTACCTGGCCGCCCAGGAGATCGGGATGGGCAAGCGGGAGTCGGTGCCCGACGTGGCCCGCAACCTCTCGCGCTGGGTGGACGTGGTGGCGGCGCGCGTGTTCTCGCACCGGACCCTCGAGCAGCTCGCCGCGAACGCGTCGGTCCCGGTGATCAACGGGCTCTCCGATCTCGAGCATCCCTGCCAGGCGATGGCCGACTTCTTCACGCTCTGGGAGCGGGGCGTCGACCTGGCCAAGCTGCGGCTCGCGTGGGTGGGCGACGGCAACAACGTCTGCAACTCGCTCCTGCTGGTGGGGGCGATGCTGGGCGCCCGCGCGGTGGTGGCCACCCCGCCGGGCTACGAGCCGGACGCGGCGGTGCTGGAGGCCTGCCGGGCGATGGGGGGGCGCGTGCGCCTTACCACCGAGGCGCGCGAAGCGCTCGAGGACGCCGACGTGGTCTACACCGACACCTGGATCAGCATGGGCCAGGAGAGCGACCGCGAGCAGCGGCTCGAGGCGTTCCAGCGCTACCAGCTCAACGACCGGCTCCTGGGCTTCGCCCCCGGCAACGCGCTCGTCATGCACTGCCTGCCCGCCCATCGCGGGGAAGAGATCACCGACGCGGTGCTCGACGGGCCGCGCAGCCTGATCCTGGAGCAGGCGGAGAACCGCCTGCACGCCCAGAAGGCCATCATCCTCAACCTGCTCGGCGGGGACTAATCGTGTCCAGGACGGTCATGCCCAAGACGGTCAAGCGGGTCGTGCTCGCGTACTCGGGAGGCCTCGACACCTCGGTCATCCTGCGCTGGCTCATCGAGACCTACCGCTGCGAGGTCGTGGCGTACTGCGCGGACCTGGGGCAGGGTGAGGAGCTGATCCCGGTCAAGGAGAAGGCGCTCCGCACCGGCGCGTCAACGGTGCATATAGTCGACCTTCGAGAAGAGTTCGTCCGCGACTTCGTCTTCCCGATGCTCCGCGCCAACGCGGTCTACGAGGGCTCCTACCTCTTGGGCACCTCGATCGCGCGGCCCCTCATCGCCAAGGCTCAGGTGGACGTGGCGCGAAAAGAGTCCGCGGACGCGGTGAGCCACGGAGCCACCGGCAAGGGCAACGACCAGGTGCGCTTCGAGCTGACCTACGCCGCGCTGGCCCCCGACCTGACCGTGATCGCGCCGTGGCGGGAGTGGGATCTCAACTCCCGCACCGCGCTCATGGAGTTCGCCCGCCGCCACGACATCCCGGTGCCGGTGACCGCGGAGCGGCCGTACTCGACGGACCGCAACCTGTTCCACATCTCGTTCGAGGGCGGCATCCTCGAGGATCCGTGGAACGAGCCCCCGCCCAAGATGTTCCTGCTCACCAATTCGCCGGAGTCGGCGCCCGATGTGCCGGTGTACGTCGAGCTCGACTACGAGGCGGGCAACCCGGTGGCGGTGGACGGCCGCCGCCTCTCGCCCGCGGCGCTGCTCGAGACGGTCAACCGGCTGGGCGGGGAGCACGGCATCGGCCGGGTGGACCTGGTGGAGAACCGGTACGTGGGCATGAAGTCGCGCGGGGTCTACGAGACCCCGGGGGGCACCATCCTGCACGCGGCCCACCGGGCGCTCGAGTCGATCACGCTGGACCGCGAGGTCCTGCACCTGCGCGACTCCCTGGTGCCCCGCTACGCGGAGATGATCTACTACGGCTTCTGGTTCAGCCCGGAGCGCGAGGCGGTGCAGGGGCTCATCGACGCCGTGCAGCGCGACGTGACCGGCACGGTGCGGCTCAAGCTCTACAAGGGCACCGCCACTGTCGCGGGGCGGAAGTCGCCCCGGTCCCTCTACCGGACCGACTTCGTCACCTTCGAGGCGGACCAGGTCTACCGGCAGCGCGACGCGGAGGGCTTCATCAATCTCAACGCGCTCCGGCTCAAGATCCGGGCCCTGCGGGACCACGCCGGGTAGGCGGTCCCGCGCTCTGCCGATGCGGGTGCACGTGGCGCTGAGCCCGTCCGAGTTCGCGGACGCCCCGGTCTCCGGCCGCACCGTGCTGGCCGTCGACGTCCTGCGCGCGACCAGCGCGGCGGTGGCCGCCTGCGAGGCGGGCTGCCGGCGGGTGGTGCCGGTGCCGGACGAGGCGGCCGCGGAGGCGCTCCGCGACGGCGCCGGCGTCGTGCTGGCCGGCGAGCGCGGCGGGCACCCGATTCCCGGCTTCGATCTCGGCAACTCGCCGGACGAGTTCACCCGGGCCCGGGTCGAGGGACGCACGGTGGTCCTCACCACCACCAACGGCACCGCGGCCATGATGCGGGCCACCACCGGCGCCGCGGCGGCGCTCGCCGCGCTCACGAACTTGACCGCGGCGGCGGGCTGGGCGCGCGATCAGGGGCGCGACGTGACGATCCTGTGCGCGGGCGACAACGGCGCCTTCTCGCTCGAGGATGCGGTCTGCGCCGGGCTCCTGGTCGCCCGGCTCACCGACGGCGTGCCGGCCGCGGAGCTCTCCGGGGGAGCGGAGGCGGCGCGGGCGCTCGGCCTCCACTACGCGGGCCGCCTGCCGCGGCTGGCCGCGGACTCGTCGTGGGCCCGGAGGCTCGCCCACCAGGCGCGCGAGGTCGACCTGGCCGCGTGCCTGCGCCAGGACGTGAGCGCGATGGTGCCCGTCTTCGCGGCGGGGGGATTCGCGGTGACGCGCCCGGAGCGGGCCGGGCTCGCGGCGGGCGCGCCCGCGCGAGACCGGGCGGGGTCGGGCGCGTGAACCTGCCCATCGCGCTCACCCTGTTCCGCATCGTGCTCGTTCCGCCGATCATGGTCTTCCTCATCTCCTCCTCCCGGGTGAGCGTGCTCATCGCCGCGGTCATCTTCATCGCGGCCTCGGTGACCGACTGGCTCGACGGTCTGATGGCCCGCCGGTGGAACCAGGTCACCAAGCTCGGGACCTTGCTCGACCCGGTGGCCGACAAGCTGCTGGTGGCCGCCGCGCTGGTGTCGCTCGTCCACGTGGACATGCTCGCGGCGTGGATGGCGGTGGTGATCATCGGCCGCGAGCTGGCGGTGACCGGGCTGCGCGGGGTCTCGCTCTCGATGGGCACGGTGGTCCCGGCCTCCTCGCTCGGCAAGGCCAAGACGGTGTCGCAGTACGTGGCGATCACCCTCCTGATTTTGGAGAAGGGCGTCTCGCCCGAGCTGGACGTCTTCCATCTCGTCTCCCGCACCGCGCTGTGGGCCGCGCTGGCCCTCACGGTGGTCTCGGGCGCCGACTACTTCTATCGCTTCTTCCTGCACACGAACCCCAAGGACTTGGTCCGGGACCGCGAGCGGTGGCCCTGACCGTCCTCGGGTTCCTCGCCGCCTACCTGATCGGGGCGATCCCGGTCGGCTTCCTGGTGGCGCGTGTCACGGGCGGCACCGACATCCGCCGCGCGGGAAGCGGCAACATCGGGGCGACCAACGTCCTGCGCACCCTGGGGATCGGTCCCGCGGTGCTCACGCTGGTCGGCGACATCGTGAAGGGCTACCTCGCGGTGACCGCCGCGCGCGCCATCGGGACCGAGGCGTGGGCCGCGGCGGCGGGTGCGGTGGCCGCGGTCGCGGGCAACTGCTGGCCGGTGTTCCTCGCGTTCCGCGGGGGCAAGGGCGTGGCCACCGCGCTCGGGGCCTTCCTGGCCTTGATCCCGTGGGCGGTGGCGCCGGCGGCCGGTCTCTGGATCCTGGTGACCGCGCTGTCACGCTACGTCTCGCTCGCCTGCATCGTGGCGTGCGTGAGCCTTCCGCTGGGCGCGGCGCTCCTCGGCTATCCGCGGTATGCGGTGGTCGCCGCGGCGATGACCGCGGTGATCATCGTCTGGCGCCACCGCGAGAACATCGTCCGCCTCGCCAGCGGCAGCGAGCGCCGCCTGGGCGAGCGCGCGCGGACCGCGTGAGCCGGGGAGACGGCGGCGTCGCGCGAGCCCCGGTGGCGGTGCTGGGCGCCGGGAGCTGGGGTACCGCGCTCGCGATCCACCTGGGCCGGCTCGGGGTGCCGGTCCGTCTCTGGGCGCGCGATCCCGCGCTCGCCGACGCCATGCGCGCCGCGCGGGAGAACGCGCGCTACCTCCCCGGGCTCGCCCTGCCCGACGCGGCGACGATCACCGCGGACGCGCGCGCGGCGCTCGGCGACGTCGGCACCGTGCTGATCGCGGTGCCGTCGCACTTCGTCGAGACGGTGCTGACCCGGGTGGCCGATCACGTGGCGCCGCGCGCGGTGCTGGTGTCGGCGACCAAGGGGCTCGAGCCCCGCCGGGGCCTGCGGATCTCGCTGCTGCTGGCCGATCGGCTGCCCGGCCGGGCGGTCGCGGTGCTGTCCGGGCCCTCGTTCGCCCGCGAGGTGGGGCAGGGACGTCCGGCGGCCCTGGTGGTGGCGTGCGCGGACGAGGCGGTCGCGGCGGATCTCCAGCGCGAGCTGGCCGGCCCGGCGCTGCGTCTGTACACCAACCGCGACGTGCTGGGGGTCGAGCTCGGCGGCGCGCTCAAGAACGTGATGGCCATCGCCACCGGCCTGGTCGACGGGCTCGGCCTCGGCGAGAATGCCCGCGCGGCCCTGATCACCCGGGGCCTGGCCGAGATCGTCCGCCTCGGCACCGCGGCCGGCGCCCAGCCCACGACGTTCGCGGGGCTGGCCGGCCTGGGCGACCTCGTGCTGACCTGCACCGGCACGCAGAGCCGCAACCACGCCCTCGGCCGGGAGATCGCCCGCGGACGGCCGCTCGGCCTGATCGAGGCCGAGACCCCGATGGTCGCCGAGGGAGTGCGGACGGTGTCCTCCGTCCTGCGCATGGCGCGGGACGCCGGGGTGGCCATGCCCATCTGCGAGGAAGTGGCCGCGGTGCTGTTCGAGGGCAAGCCGGTGGCCGATGCCCTGGCCTCGCTTCTGGCCCGCGAGCCGAGGCCCGAGGAGGAGCGGGTGCCGCATGCCTGAGCTGCGACGCGATCCGGTCGTGGGGCGCTGGGTGATCATCTCGACCGAGCGTGCGCGCCGGCCGTCGGACTTCGCACCCCACCCGCGTCCCCGCAAGGGCGGCCCCTGCGTGTTCTGCGGCGGACAGGAGCGCCAGACGCCCGAGGAGGTCTGGGCCCTCCGGCCGGGGCGAGGGGAGCCCAATACCCCGGGCTGGCTCCTGCGGGTGGTGCCCAACAAGTTTCCCGCGCTGCGGATCGAGGGCGAGCTCGAGCCGAGCGGGGAGGGTCTCTACGACCGGATGAACGGGGTGGGAGCCCACGAGGTCGTGATCGAGTCGCCCGAGCACGAGGTGGTGATCGAGCAGCTGCCGGTCTCCCACCTGGGCGAGGTGTTCCGCGCCTACCGCGACCGCATCGTGGATCTCGCCAAGGACCCGCGCCTCGGGTACGTGATGGTCTTCAAGAACCACGGAGACCTGGCCGGGGCCTCGCTCGAGCACACCCATTCCCAGCTGATCGCCACCCCGGTCGTGCCCTTGATGGTCGAGGAGGAGCTGGCCGGCGCGCTGCAGCACCTGCGGATCAAGAAGCGGTGCATCTGGTGCGACATCATCCGCCAGGAGCGGCAGGAGGGCGGGCGGCTGATCGCCGATCAGGGCGGGTTCGTGGCCCTGGCCCCGTTCGCGCCCCGGTTCCCGTTCGAGACCTGGATCCTGCCCGCGGTGCACCGGTCGCGTTACGAGGAGACCCCGGCCGACGAGTTCGCGGGGCTGGCCGCGGTGGTCAAGCAGGTGCTCGGCCGGATGACCGGGTTCCTCGAGGACCCGCCGTACAACTTCATGCTCCATAGCGCGCCGCTCCGGGCTCCGGCCCTGGACCACTTCCACTGGCATCTCGAGATCATCCCGAAGCTGACGAGGGTTGCGGGGTTCGAGTGGGGCACCGGATTCTTCATCAATCCGACCCCGCCCGAGGAAGCGGCGAAATATCTGCGCGGCGAGAGCCCCGGATCGGCCGTAAGTTGACACCACGCAAGGCTTTTGTTAGAGTCCGTAGCGGTTCTGTGACATGGGGGTTTTGCGGGAATAGCTCAGTGGTAGAGCACAACCTTGCCAAGGTTGGGGTCGCGGGTTCGAATCCCGTTTCCCGCTCCATATAGCGTGAGAGGCTGGAAGGGCGGCGTAGCCAAGTGGCTAAGGCGGAGGTCTGCAAAACCTCTATTCAGCGGTTCGAATCCGCTCGCCGCCTCCATTTCTTGGGAGGCGGTCCAGCGGTACGATGGGCCGGGGTGGCGGAACTGGGAGACGCAGCGGACTTAAAATCCGCTGGTCCGTAAGGGCCGTGGGGGTTCGATTCCCTCCCTCGGCACCAGAGCTGCAGCGCACTCAATCAGGGAGGCAGACAAGGTGGAGACCTTGAAGGTAGTCCGGAAGACCTTCACGATGTTGAGCGAGAAACGGACACAGGTCCTGGACATCACCAAGCAGATCCGGGACATCGTGCTGGGCGCCGACATCAAGGAGGGAATCATTCTGGTCAACTCCCTCCACACCACCTGTGCGTTGTTCGTGAACGAGTTCCAGGGCGCCCTCGTCGAGGACCTCAAGACCATGATGGATCGGCTCGTGGCCGACGGAGCCGGGTACAAGCACGACGACCCGCGCTTCTCCGACTGCGAGCGCGGCAACGCGTCCTCCCACCTGCGGGCCGCGCTGCTCGGTCGGAGCGTGGCGGTGGGCATCAGCGGAGGGGAGCTCTCGCTGGGCCGCTTCCAGTCGATCCTCTTCGCCGAGCTGGACGGGCCTCGGCCACGGAGCATCGACATCCAGATCATGGGGGTCGGACCGGTCTCGGGTAACTAGCTCTGGCTGTCGGTCGTTTCTAGCAGTCGGCCGTCTAAGTCTTTAAGCTCTGTCTTATGCGGGGGCCCAGAAATGGCCCCCGCACTCCCGCAGGCCGCGGACGCTCGTTGATCGCGCACGCGCGGCCTCCCTCCTCGTGCCCGTGGTAGACTGACACGCGCTATGTCCTGGAAACTCAAGAAGAAGGCTCAGGGGCTCGTCGCGTCCGAGGAGGGTACGGCCCAGAAGGACTGGGGCGGCCGGGTCCGGGTGGCCCTCGTGTACCCGAACACCTACGCGGTCGGCATGTCCAACCTGGGCTTCCAGACGATCTACGACCACCTGAACGCGCTGCCGCACGTGGTCTGCGAGCGCGTCTTCTTCCCGGACGCCGAGGACCTTGACGAGTACGGGCGCACCGCCACGCCGCCGTTCTCGCTCGAGTCGCAGCGCCCGCTCACCGACTTCGACCTCATCGGCTTCTCGATCACCTACGAGGGCGACTACGTGAACACCGTGCGTCTCCTGCGCATGGCGGGCATCCCGGTCCGCGCGGTCGACCGGGGTCCCGGCGACCCGGTGATCATGATGGGCGGCGTCTGCGCCTTCTCGAACCCGGAGCCGGTCGCCGCGTTCATGGACGTGATCGTGGTCGGCGAAGGGGAGGAAGTGGTGGGCGAGATCGTGGACGCGTGGACCGCGAGCGGGCCCGCCGACGACGGCCGCCGCGGCCGCTTCGTCGAGCGGCTCAAGCCGCTGTCGGGGATCTACGTGCCCGGCGCCTACCGGGTGGCGTACGGGCCGGAGGGTCACATCGACAGCGTGGTCCCGATCGCGCCCGACGTCCCGGCGGTGGTGGTCAAGCGGAGACTCCGGGACGTCAACCGGTTCGAGACGCGCTCGTCGCTCAAGACGCCCAAGGCCGAGTACGGGCACATGGAGCTCCTCGAGGTCGGCAAGGGCTGCGGGAGGGGCTGCCGCTTCTGTCTGGAGGGCCAGGTCTACCGGCCGGTGCGACACCGGAGCCTCGACTCGCTGCGGGAATCGGTGGCGCGCATCGCGAAGGAGTCGAAGCGGGTGGGGCTGGTGGGGGCCTGCGTGTCCGACTACCCGTGGATCGGCGAGCTGATGCAGGTCCTGGAGGAGCACGGGGTCGAGGTGTCGATCTCCTCGCTCCGCGCGGACAGCCTGACCGAGGAGCTGGTCGCCTCGCTCAAGCGTGGCGGTCACCGCACGCTCACGATGGCCCCGGAGGCCGGCACCGAGCGGCTGCGCGGGGTGATCCGCAAGGCGATCAGCGACGCGCAGCTCTACGAGGCCTGCGAGCTCCTCCGCCGCTACGGCATCCCGAATCTGAAGTGCTACTTCATGATCGGCCTGCCGACCGAGACCCGCGAGGACGTGGAGGCCATCGCGGACCTGGCCGCGCGGCTGCTCGAGCGCTTGCAAATCCGGGGCCCCGACGGGCATCCGTTCGGCAAGCTCACCCTCTCGATCTCGTCGTTCGTGCCGAAGCCGTGGACGCCGTTCCAGTGGGCGTCCTTCGACGACGCCCGCGCGCTGGAGGCCAAGCTCGACATCATCAAGCAGGCGGCCCGGCGGCTCGACACCATCCGGGTGGTGCACGAGAACCCGCGAGAGGCGGCGCTGCAGGCCCTGCTCGCCCGGGGCGACCGCCGGGTGGCCGACTTCATCGAGCTGGCCGCCGGGCTCGACGGAGACTGGCGCCGCGCGCTCCGCGAGTGGGACGGCGAGGCCGCCTTCTTCACCCGTCGCGTCCGCGAGGTGACCGAGACCATGCCGTGGGACCACTTCGACGTCGGGGTGAAGAAGCCGGGCCTCCGGCGCGAGTGGGAGCGCGCCTGGGAAGCCGCCACGCCCGCCGCGGTCATCGGGTAGGCCCCGCCATGCCGTCCGTCAAGGTCGCGAAGGCCACCGACGTGCCGGTCGGGCAGGGTCTCGTGGTGCAGGCCGGCGCCAAGAGCCTCGCGCTCTGGAACGTCGACGGGGCCTATCACGTGATCGACAACACCTGCCCGCATCGGGGCGGGCCGATCGGGGACGGCGACCTCGACGGCCGGCTCGCGATCTGCCCGTGGCACGGCTGGCGCTGGGACGTGACCACCGGAGCCAACGCCAACAACCCCGCGGTCAAGATCGCCTGCTTCCCGACCCGGGTCGTCGACGGCGATGTGTACGTGGAGCTGCCGTGATCCGGGACGCCCTCGATCGCCCGCTCCGCAACCTGCGCCTGTCCGTGACGGATCGCTGCAACCTGCGCTGCCAGTACTGCATGCCCGAGGAGGAGTACGTCTGGCTCCCCCGGGGCGACGTGCTGAGCTTCGAGGAGATGGCCCAGCTCGTCGACGTGTTCACCGACCTGGGCGTCGACAAGGTGCGCCTGACCGGCGGCGAGCCGCTGCTGCGGCGGGACCTCGACCGGCTCGTGCGCCTGCTGGCCGACAATCCGCGGCTGCGCGACCTGGCCCTGACCACCAACGGCGTGCTGCTGGCGGAGCAGGCTGGCGCGCTCCGGGCGGCGGGGCTCCGTCGGGTCACGGTCAGCCTGGACACCCTGCGGGCGGACCGCTTCCGGCTGCTCACCCGCCGGGACACGCACGCGCGGGTCCTCGAGGGCATCGCGTCGGTCGGACAGAGCGGCTGGCCCGGGCTCAAGCTCGACACCGTGGTCATGCGCGGGGTGAACGATGACGAGCTGGCCGACCTGGTCGAGTACGCGGGGAGCGTCGGGGCCGAGGTTCGCTTCATCGAGTACATGGACGTGGGGGGTGCCACCAACTGGAGCATGGAGCGGGTGGTCTCGCGGCGCGAGATGCTCGAGCGCCTGGGCGAGCGCTACGGGGCCATCACGCCGATCGTGCCCGTCGCGGAGGAGGACAGCGCCGCGCCCGCCGACCGCTTCCGGCTGCCCGACGGTCGCGTGTTCGGGATCATCTCCTCGACGACCGAGCCCTTCTGTCGCACCTGCGACCGCAGCCGGCTCACCGCCGACGGCCTCTGGTACCTCTGCCTCTACGCGACCCGGGGGGTGGACCTGCGCGGTGCCCTGCGGGGTGGGGCCTCGCGCGACGAGCTGCTGCGCCTGATCCGGTCGACCTGGCAGGGGCGGCGCGACCGCGGCGCGGAGGAGCGGCTGGCCCTGCCCGAGCGCCGGCCGCTGATCCAGATCGGCGAGCTCAAGCGCGATCCCCACCTCGAGATGCATACGCGGGGAGGATAGGCCGTGGAGGGAGCGGGCGTCGACGTGCGGGAGAAGGGCGCCAACCAGCAGGTCTCCGACCGGCGCCTGTTCGTGCAGCTCCAGGTCTGGACCGGCTGCGGCGACAGCAAGCCGCTGGTGGCCGCGGCGGAGCGGAGCCGGATCGAGGGCGTCCTCTACCACGACGTCAACGATCCGACCGGCGTGGGCCTGCTCGCGCTGCACGAGAACCCGGCCTTCTTCGCCACTGGGCTCCGGGAGGCGCTGCACGGTGAGCCGTTCGCCGCGCTCCGTCATCGGCCGGAGCTGACCATGCTCGGCCGCACCTACGCCTCCGGCTTCGAGCCCGACCTCGAGGACTGGCTGCTCGCGCGGCCCCGCCGCACCGTGCTCGACCCCGCGTGCCCGTGGGGCATCTGGTACCCGCTCCGCCGCTCGGGCGCATTCGCGCGGCTCTCGCCGCAGGAGCAGGGCGCGATCCTCAAGGAGCACGGCACTCAGGGGCGCGCCTACGGGGAGGCCGGTCTGGCTCACGACGTGCGCCTCGCCTGCCACGGGCTCGACACCAACGACAACGACTTCGTGATCGGTCTCATCGGCCGCGAGCTGCACCCGCTCTCCCACCTGGTGCAGGCGATGCGGCGCACCGCCCAGACCTCGCAGTACCTCGCGAGCCTCGGCCCGTTCTTCGTGGGCCACGTGCTCTGGCAGAGCCCCGCGCGATGAGGCCGTTACGGCGGCGGGCGCTCGGGTCGCTCCTGCTGCTGGCGGCCCTGGTGACCCCGGCCGGGTGCGCGTCGCTGCCGCCCGCGCGGCAGGTCACCGACATGGCGCTCATCGCCGGGCGCTGGCAGGGGCAGATCACGTTCGCCCGCGGCTCCTACCAGCTCTTCTACCTGACGATCGAGCCCGACGGCCGGGTGGTCGCGTCCTGGGACGGGGTGACCCGCTACGGCAAGGTCACCCTCGAGGGCCCGCGCACGCGCGTGGGCTTCTACATCTGGAGCGGGAGCCTCGACTATCTCGAAGGCGGCGGCCAGCGCGTCATCCTCATGAAGGAGGATTTCGGCGCCTGGGACGCCATCGTCCGTCCCCTCAGCTAGGGCGGCCCGCCGCCTGCCACGCGGCCACGTTGGCCTCGATCTGCCGGGCGTGGATTTCCAGGTGCTCGGCGTAGATGCCGAGCCAGTCCTCCGCGGTGTACCGGCCCGACCCGGTGTGGCGACCCTCGCGGCTCCACGCGGACTCCGGCAGGCGGCGAAGGAGAGCGGTGGTGTGGGCGCGCACCGCCCGGACCGCGGCGAGCGCCGGCTCCAGGGGATGGCCGTGGTAGTCGAGGGTCGTCGCCCACACGCTCTCGTCGTAGGCCTGGACCACGGGCTGGGGCTCGCACATCACGTAGCGGATGCGAGCGGCCCCGTTGACCTCCGAGTCCGCGCAGTGGCACACCACCTCGTGCGCGGACCACTCGCCGGGCGCCGGCCGCCACTGGCGCGCGGCCGCGGGGACCGCGGCCAGGGCGCCCTCCAGGCGCCCGGGGCCGTCGGCGTACTGCTGGATCAGGCGCTCTCGCTCGGAACCGGTGAGGGGCATCGATGAAGGCCTCCATGCGCGACGGTGGGTGGGGATTCGGGCTGGCCGCCGTGATGATCGGGGCGTGCCTGTTGATCGCGACCGCCCACGCCCAGCCCGAGCAGGCGGGGGGTCGTCTCGACGCGCCCGGGCTCCGCGCGGCGCTCGGCGCGATCGGCTACCAGCCGCGCGAGGTCCGGAACGAAGCGGGCGTCGAGTACGAGATCGTCCTGCGCCTGCGCACCGGCGCGGCGGTCACCACGCGGGCGACCCTCTCCAAGGACGGCAGCCTCGTCTGGCTGGTGGCCTGGCTCCGGAAGCTGCCGCCGGGCCGGACCATCAGCGGCAACGCGGTCCTCGACATGCTCGTGGAGAACGACGCGATAGGGCCGGCCCACTTCTCGTACAACGAGCGCGTGCGCTGGTTCTTCCTCAACAGCCCGGTCGTCAACCAGGACCTGACGTCCGA